>Ga0210057_1000645_pt1 | contig 57099 bp, 67 predicted proteins | sample CryGeyCG2114_010_2_FD_183968 | JGI IMG/M metagenome (GOLD analysis project Ga0210057, IMG submission 183968) | Groundwater microbial communities from aquifer - Crystal Geyser CG10_big_fil_rev_8/21/14_0.10 (SPAdes) (version 2) | ecosystem: Environmental > Aquatic > Deep subsurface > Groundwater ...
TGCGCCGAATTTCGTTGCGCACTCACTTTAAACATTTCAAAATTGAAAAATGTTAAGAAAAAATAGAAAAGGAGGTCGCAATTCCGCTACAGGCTGAAGCCTGTAAGAGTTTCCTTGCGAAGAGAATGAAAATATTACAAAAAGCAAAAAAAGCAGCATTGCCTTTGGTATTAGCTGGAGGATTAGCTACAAGTGCTCAAGCTGAAACAAATGGATTTGTAGAATTTTCAGGAGAATATACTCAATTTACTTCAGAGGGTTTCCTTCAAGATGTTTATGGTGGTGCTTATGGTGGCTCAATGGGTGCAGGATTAGAATCAGGACCAGTTCTTTTGGGGGGAAGATTAACATTCCTATTTAATTCAGGAGACTCTGAAAAATTCAGAAGTTTCACAAGAGAAGAAAAAACAACTCAAAATTTATCAATAATTGGCATAGAACCTTATATTGGTTTTCAAACACCCGGACAAATAAAACTTTTTGGAGTACTAGGTTACGGTTTTTATCAAATGAATGATGAAATAAAAGAAATGTCAAGATCCTGGTTTACAGAAGAAAGAAGAACAGACACCATAAAAGATAATGTTTCTGGAATGTTCTTTGAGGTTGGAGCAAAAATTAATATAGAAAAAATAACAGATGCTTACACCAGAGCAGCAGTAAAAGCTGCAATAGGCTCAAGATCAGCTTCACCTATAAAAGGACCATATGTTAGATTAGGGTTAGAGCTAGAATTATAAAAATGTCTAAAAAAATTTTACTTGCAACTTCTTTAATATCTTTGTTTACTTTAGCAGATGCACAAAAACCAGTTACAAAACAAGAATTTATCAATGTTAACAGGTTTGTAATGTATCAAATTGGGTTTGGTTTACCCCAAGGTTTTCATGATCCTGAATGGGACAATGTAGGTTTCAGCAAACCGCAAAAACAAGTTTTAAAAGCAATTTGTCTTAAAGGAAAATATAATCCTAAAAATGGAGACGCAAAATATGTTAGCCCTATCTGGGCAGATAGTCTTTTAGAAATGTACCATTGGAATTAACCTTTCTCGTAGCTTTTTGTCCACTTAAAATCTCTTGGTTTTCTTTTTAGTTTTAATAGATTCTTTTCACATTTGGCAGAATCAAAATAGAGAATTTTCCCGTCTTTTTTAACAAACATCTTGCCAGTTCCTTTTTGGATAACTTTCCCGCAAAAATCACACTTGACCATTATCTTCCCCTCTTGTTTTGGGTTAATTTTCTTGCTTCAATCTCAGTTTCTCTTAACATTAAAACATCGCCAAGCCTTATAGGACCACGAACATTTCTTCTTATTATCTTTCCAGAATCTCTGCCTTCTAAAACTTTGCATCTCACTTGCATAATTTCCCCTCTTGTTCCTGTTCTACCAACCAACTCTTCAACAGTAGCAGGAACTGCATTGCTAAAATTAACACCGCCGCTAGAAGTCTCTTGTTTGACCTGCTGTTGAACATATCCGGATTTTCTTTCTTTCTGTTCAACTTTTCTCTTCTCTTTCCTTTTATCTTTACTCTGCTTCTTGCTTTTTTTATCTTTAGCCATTTTATTTCAAAAGTTTTTTATTGATTTCTTCAACAAGATCTTTTCCATCGCCTGCATCTATAATAGCAACTGCAGCACAAGGAACTCCAAGACCAGCAGCAGTACCAAGCTCAAGTTTGGTTTTTACAGGAATGCAAGCAACACCTTTCTCTTCACACAAAATAGGAAGATGCATAACAACCTCTATAGGATTAACATCTTCTGCAACTACGACTAACTTAGCATTACCCTTTTCTAAAGATTTAGTAGCTTCATTACTTCCTTTTTTTATTTTTCCAGAAGCCCTTGCTTTTTCAACTGCATCCAAAGCCTTTTCTTTTATATTATCACTAACTTCATATTTAACATTCAATGCCATTTTAACCTCCAAGGTATATCATTGGTTTATCTTTTTAGGAAATTGCCCCTTTAAAAAGCTTTTCATTCAAATATTCAGAAAAACTTAAATATCTAATAATTATTATTAAAGTATCAAAATATGAGGTGATTCAATGAAAATGGGAACTTTAGACTGGGTCGCAATGGTTCTTGTCATCATAGGTGGTTTGAACTGGGGTCTAGTCGGATTATTCAACTGGAATTTAGTTGAAGCTATTTTAGGTGTAAATTTAGTAACCAACATAGTTTATGTTTTAGTAGGATTATCTGCTTTATGGATGATCTACATGGCTTCAAAGAAATAAGCCTTTTTTTCTTTTTTTTATCTATGCAAATACCAAAAAACAAAATTCTCTTTATTCTGTAAGCAGCAAAAGAAATTTCTTTCAAATTGCACAACATCACCAGCTTTCAACTTCTTGACTCCTGATTCTGCTAAGCCTTTTTTTATTTTTCCGTCATCCATCAGAACCTCAACCTTAATATTACCTTCAGCAGGAAGCCAATGAATTAATTTTGCTTTTAACTTCTCATCCAAATCCTTGCTGATAAATTTATTATTTGCAAAATTAAACAAATGCATGAACCTATACATCTTATCTTTTTCTAATTTATCCTGAACATAAAACTCATCAGAAGTCTTAAATTCTCTATACCCTTTTTTTTCATTATCTGGATGCAATGGAATTTTAACATCCATCTTAGGAGCATCTTTAATTTTAATCTTTTTTGGATCTTCAATAAAAAAATATCTGTTGCTTTTCTCAACTAATCTTCTATTGTAAGCATATAAATTATCCAAATCGACATTAACTTCATTCCTGTTTAAGCCTAAATCTTTAATAAAATTTACAATAGCATCAGCTTGGAATCCTCTTCTCCTCAAGGACTTTAAATTTCCAGTCCTGATATCATCCCACCCCTTTAATTTCCCACTTTTGATTAATTCTTTTGTTTGAGAAGTGCTCTTAACGCCCTTGACATTAAGTTTTCCGGTGTAGATTGTTTCAGGATACTTCCAGCCAAAATGTTCATACAAATATTTCTGTCTGTCATCACTAACGCTTAAATCAATGCCTCTTATGATATGTGTAATACCAAAATCATGGTCATCAATAGCAGAGGCAAAATTCAACAAAGGCCACACTCTTTCCTTTTTCTCAAAGGGATGTTCACTCTTATCAACAATTCTAAATGCCGGCCAATCACGAACAGCTGGATTTTTGTTTTTCAAATCTGTTTTTATTCTTACAACCCCTTGTCCTTCTTTCATCTCAAAGAATTTCTCAAAATCATAATTTTCTTCACACCCACATTTCTTTCCTTTCCACAATAATTTTCTTTTTTTCTCAGAATCACAGACACAAACATATGCTTTTTTGTTCTTGAATAATTCCCAGGCATGTTTGTAATAAATTTTTAATCTTGAACTCTGTCTGACAACTTTCCAAGGCTTTATCCCAAGCCATTTTAAATCCTCTTCAAACCAGTCATAAGCTTCTTTTAATGGTACTTTTACCTTTGGATCAGTATCGTCAAACCTCAACAGATACTTGCCGTTATATTTTTCACAATACAGCCAGTTTAATATCGCCTGCCTGCTATGTCCGAGACTCATTGCACCATTTGGATTTGGAGCAAATCTCATAACAACATTTTTTCCAACATTAAGCAACTCATGCAACTCTCTTTTCTCTTCTTTTTTATCTTCCAATAGTTTAGGGTCAATGCTCATCAGTTTAGAAACCCTCTCCCCCATCTTCATATCATTGACCTCAGAAATAACATTTTTAACCTCTTCAAACAAGACTTTCCTATCCTTAACATCTTTTAATTCAGAAAAAACCTTGCTAACAACAGCTTTAAACTCTGCATGGTCATACTTCACAGCATTTTGCAGAGCATACTTCAAAATAATTTCTTTTCTGTTCATTAGTCTAAATAATCAAAGTTAATATATAAATATTGCTAAGAACTTAATCGCCCATTTTTCTCACAAACCTAATCACCAAAACCACAAACATAGTAGCCAACAGTCCAAGCGTGATTTCCATAGCATACTGTTCAAATATCATAATATTATTTTAAAAAAGAACTTTATAAGCTTTATTTCAATAGAAACTATGTATTTATAACATATTCGTAGTAATCATCATAAGGAATATTTATCTTCTGTGTTTTTTCTCTGCTCAAGCCTTCCATAATCTTCCTAAACAGCCTGATAGAATTACCATGTGCAGAAATTGCAACACTGACCTTATTCCTTCTCATATATTTTTTCAAGTCTATTATAAAAGATTTCACTCTCTTCTCTACGTCTGCAAAAGATTCCCCTCCAGGAGGTCTTATATTATATCCTCTATGAATAGTTTTATATTCAGATTCTCCCAATAATTTTTCTAATTTTGCTTTTAGCTTAGGATCAAGATTTTCTAAAGCATCTCCCCTCTCTTTTAAAATTTTAATGTCTCTCTTACCAACCTCTTCAATAAAACTTTCATGGCTCTTTCTTTGCAATTTTCCATAGCTTCTCTCAATCATCCTATTGTCCAAGATCATCTTTTTACATTCTGGGTGGTATTTCAAAACAGGTTTTAGAGTGTCTTTGCTTCGGGATAACTTTGTATAATATGCAACCTGAAACTTCTTATTCTTCAACTTTTTTGCAATCTTCATTGCTTGTTGTTTACCCAAATGAGTTAATTTAGAGTCCACATGCCCTGTAAACTTCTTATCTCTGTTAAAATAAGTTTGTCCATGTCTGAAAACATATATGTGTAGTTTCATTTGTAAATGTCTAAATATTTTTTTCTTAGATAACTAATATAAGCATCTGGATTCAATCCAGAACCGCAAACTTTTTTTATAATTTCTTCAGCAGTTAATTCTCTTCCATATTGATGAACATTTTTTCTTAGCCATTTCAAAATATTTCCAAACTTGCCTTTTCTGATATCCTTAACAAAATTAGGATTCTCTTTTATCATTTGCTCATATAACTGTGCAGCGTATATTGTTCCTATAACATATGTTGGAAAGTAACCAACACCCCCGTCACTCCAATGCATATCCTGTAATACTCCTTCCCGATCATTTTTAACATTCAATCCGAAATACTCATTCATTTTTTTATTCCATATTTCTGGCAAGTCATTCACTTTAATGCTCCCATCGATTAATCCAAGTTCAATTTCAAATCTAAGGATAATATGCAGTCCATAAGTGACTTCATCTGCCTCCACCCTAATAAAACTGGGTCTTATTTGATTTATTCCTTCATACCATCTATCAAAACTAATGTTTTTTAAATGACTAAACTCTTTTCTAAACTTCGGATAGAAGAATTTCCAGAAGGGTTTGCCTCTTGCAATCATGTTCTCCCAGAATCGTGACTGAGATTCATGTAATCCGAGAGATGGTGCATCATGAACAAAGGTATAAGCATATTTTTCAGGCAGTCCCAACTCATACAAAGCATGCCCCGCCTCATGAGCAACAGCTAAAAATGAAGCCATCGGCTCTCTGTCTTTAAACCAATAGGTTATCCTTGCATCATTCATACCTGGAGAGGTTGTAAAAGGATGTGAAGAAATATCTATCCTGCTAAATTCGTCTTTTAGTCCCATCAAGTCTTTCAATTCTAAATCTAATTTTCTCTCCCTCTCTTTGTCATATTGCTTATTCAAAAAATCATATTTTTCTTTATATTTATCACTTCTTTTTATCTCACTCAATAATTCAATCAGATCAATTTTTAACTTCTCAAAAATAGGTTTAAGCTTCTCAGCAGTCATTCCCTCTTCATAATAATTTAATAATCCATTGTAAGGATGACCACTAAAATCCAAATATTTACATTCTTGTTGTTTTAGATTAATAATTTTTTTGAGATGTGGTTCAAAAATTTTAAAATTACTTTTCTTTTTTGCTTCATCCCAAGCGTTATATGCTAAACTTCCTGTTCTTGACATTTCTTCAACAAACTCAACAGGTAATTTTCTAGAAATAATCAGATCTTTGTATACTCTTTCAACCACTATCTTATCTTTACCATCCACCTTGCCTCTTAATTTTTTAACTTCACTAAAAAACTTGTTAGATATGATCTTCTCATGCATTAATTTGCTTAGATAGGCACTCTGTTCTGCACGAGATTTGTCTCCTAGTCTAGGCATATAAGTTCTATGATCCCAGCCAATTAAAGCACCAATACCACCAAGCAAAGAAATCTCCTTTTGTACTCTATAAATATAATCCAGCCTCTTTTTCATAATCAATAATAAACTATAAGTATTTAATAAAACTTCCTAACGGATTCTTCTGTCTTTTGGAACATAATTTAGAATTTTTCCGTCTTTTATGCTTCCAGAGCCAAGATAGTCATCTTTATTTTTAATTATAACAAATCCTTTTGCCTCTTCATTGGTTTTTAATTCCTGTCCTTTCAGCCAACTTTTAACTTCACTGTCTTTTATTTCAATCACATTATTTTTTCCTTTTACTAACTGGCTTCCTTCAATACTCAATCTTATCATTCCGTTTTGGATTCTGCCAAAATATAACCCAAGAGAATTGATTCTGTTTTTAACTTCAACATTCCCAAAATCATTGCTAAGAATGTAAATTTTATCATCATTATTTTTTAAGACAGCATCTTTAAACTTATAATCAACACCAAATTGTTCTTTGATAGAATCCTGAATTTTTTTAATGTCTTTTTTATTCAAAATTTTCATTTTCTCCATAGATAATAAATTATAATCAAACCTCCAATGACATTGAACAAGTCAGCCAAATTAAACACGGGCAATATCCAGATTCTGATAAAATCTATAACACCACCATAAGCAATTCTGTCAATCATGTTCCCTAAAGCACCACCAAAGACAAATCCCATTCCCAACTGCATGTTAAAAGCATTAACCTTATTATTATAATAAATGATTAATCCAATAACAATAATAGCAACTAAGATAAATAAGATGTTGAATCCCTGAAATAAACTAAAAGCAGCGCCATAATTTTTTACAGAGTCTTCAAAAAATAAGTATTTACTAACCCTATCAATGAATAGGATTAAAAAACCTATAAAAAAAACTTTCCAGTTTACCATCTTTGTATAACTTCTTTTTGCTGACTTCTTTGCTCCAAACTGTTAAGTCTCTGGCTAATAACTTCTAATTTGCTGTTAATAATGTCTAGTTTATCATTAATAATCCTAAACTCTCTATCCTCACTGTCCATAGGGTGTTGTTGCACTTGAGGCTGCATTTGACCAGAACCATAATCTAATTTAGGGTTTATCTGTGGAGGATAATCAGGTTGTTCATTCATTTGATTATCTAAATCATCATAACCAGATTCACTCTCCTCTTTCTTTCTCCAAAAAAATAATCTGCTAAAAAGCCCCATTTTACCGAAACCTTTAATAATTTCCTTCCTTATATAATTTTTGTTAAAAAGAGGTACTACTTATGCCATCAATAGTCGAAAAAGCAATAATATCATGGGCAACGAGGAAAGGGATAGATGCAAAAAAAGCAAAAGACATATTCAATAAATCACAAGCACCAATAAGCCCTTCAGGAAAAGAAGTTGATGATAAGCAAAAAGAAGCAATACTCTCTTATGATGCATTTGGTGAAGGACTAGAACCTGCATATTTCTGGATTCTTGATTTTATGGGAAACAAACCCGGAGGATTAGGATTTGAAGTCACAAAAACAAGAGAGGGGTTTGAATCCAGTGTAGGCTCAGCATTCTTCGGAGAAATGGGGACGAGGGCTTCAGTAATGCAAGACAGAGCAATAAAACTTCTTGGAATGATTAACACAGTTGTAAGATCAGTAATGAACATTCTTTATGACTTAAAAGAGTTTGAGATCAGATTAGAATTCTACAGAAATTTAAATTCAGACAAAGAAGAAATAAGAAAAGATGCAAAACTGGCATTAAAGCAAATATGGTTGGACAAGGTGGATATACAAAGAGGCAGAGGAGCAATCCACGCAATGGCACAACAATTGAATTTTGTTACCTTAAGAGATGCATTTCTTGCTGCGGAGTCTGAAAAAGATGTGGAAAGAATGGATCTAAATGATAGAGTAAAAAGAATTATTGGTCCAAGACTGCAGGAGTATTTCAAATGGGAAAAGATGTCTGAAATTGAATTAACAAGAAGATATAAGGTTGAAAAATTATACTTAAAATCACAGGTCAATTCATTAAAATTATATGCAATGTGGGCTAAACCATACATAATCGCTGCACAAAAACTTCAAACAACAGAGTTTAACTCACCAAATATAATTGCAACATTCAACAACTTGCAGATGGCAACATCTCTATTTGGAAAAAAAGAAGAAAAGGTTCCAGACAAATTCAAAAACATTAAAATTGAAGAGGGAAAAAGGATCTATTCATGCATTGAGGTTGAATTTGATTTCCGTTCAATTCCTCATCTGTTGGGGCAAACAAGAGAAGGAAGTAGATACGCCCAGGGAGGAAGATTTGATATAATATTCAGAGCATTTGCTTTAGATGAAGAACAAGTAAAAGAAGTTGAAAATACTGAAATCTATGAAGGATTAGAATTAGTGAAAGATATTGTTGAAGGAGTAAGCGACGATACTCTAGCAGAATTAAGAGATGAGATAGATAAATACACCAAAGAAGCACCAGACGAGGGAGATCCATTCAAGAAACTAACTTTCTTGGAGTCAATTGTTAATGAAACAAAAGATCCTGCCCTAAGAAAAAAAATAAAAGAGCAAATGGAAGAATTAAAAAAAGAAGTCAAAAAAAATAGAAGTCAAGAGCCTGCAAATCCATTCTCTTCATTAATAGATGCATTCAAATCAGCAATGCCCACAATTAACAAACCAAAAAAAGCAAACCAATTCGTTATTGATGAAACAATGGGTGCTGCAAAAAAAACAGCAGGAAAGATGGCCTATACAATTTATAGGATTTACAAAAAAACTCACGGAATGTTTGCAGAATAAATATTAATTCTAGTCAAGATTTGTACACTTTAGCCAGAACAAATATATAAATTACAAAGTCCTTATATTTCTTAGATTGAATATGTTGTCTGTGCAACAAAGCTGGAGGGTGTAATAATGACGCCAAATGATGTGAAACTGAAATTAGTTTTGAAGGATAAGAGATTATCTGAATCGCAAAGAAATGATTTGGAAAAGTGGGTGGATGAATCATCAGTAAGAGGGATAAAAGATGCAACAATGGTGAACCGTGTATACTTCATGGTGAGATTTGCTGATTTTGTAAAAAAGCCATTCAAAAGAGTGGCAAAAAAAGATGTTATAGATTTTTTCAAGAGTCTTAATGGCATAGGAGAGAATGGAATGTCCAAATATCAGTTTGATATTAAATTGTTTTTCAAATGGCTGTATGGAATGCAGGATGAAGAGGCTTTTCCAGAGGTAGTCTCTTGGATTAAGCCAAAGAGAATCATGGCTGATGATATAATTGAAGATGAAATACTAACTCCAAAGGAGATAGATGGAATAATCAAGTCATCTACATCAATAAAAGACAAAGCACTTATTTCAATGCTTTACGAGACAGGAGCAAGGTCTCAGGAGCTTCTTAATTTGAATATAGCAGATGTCAAATTTAACCACAGGGATGCTGTTGTTAAGATTAAAAATGCCAAAGGAGTCAGTGGATACAGAGAAAACCTTTTGATAGATTCCGTATTCTGTGTACAGCAATGGCTCAGGAATCATCCATTAAGAAAAGAAGATGCTAAAAAAGTAAAGAACGAAAAACAATAAATTCGTTTCTGAATTCGTTTCCGAACTGCTGGAGCAGACATATGAATTAAAAGAGATTTGTTGGCAAGGAATGTTATCCATCCAGTAGAAAAAATCTTTGTTTAAAATAGGGTGGCTCCAGCAAGTTATGTGATATTTGCTCTACAGGCTTCTATACCTGGGAAATCCCCATGATTACATGCACCTATCAAAAAGAATGTGATGAATAAGATAAAATAAATAACAAGTGAAATTGCCAGTGTTTTGCCTAGAAGATGAATAATTTCTTTATCTTTAAGATTTATAACAGAAGGCTTAACAAGAATAATAAAACCAAGAAGCATCATCAATCCCCATATTGAAAAGAATATTGTAACCGCTTTTATTTCCAAAAGAAATTCAAAGGAATAAAAAAAAGCATCATATATCCTAATGAATAATACAGCCAGTAGAGCTATAAATATATCATTAAGTAGTTTGTCTTCATTCATAATTTTAATAATACAACAAACTTTATAAGTTTTGTTTAATAGATATAAATATGGACTTGAATGAATATTTAAGAGAGAATTTTTTGAAATCTAAAAACCCGCATTTAATAGATATTTATACAGGATACGCAGATTCAAAGAGCGCCATACATTTGTTTACTAATAGAATTATAGATGAATTTGTAAAGTGTGGATTAATTATTGAATTGATTCATAAAAAGATGCCAGAAGAAAAAAATGAAATATCTAATATGGGTTCTAAACTTTTTGATAATATTGATACTATGAGGATAGATATAATTGCATTTTATTTGTTTGTCAGGATGCATATGGATATTTTTTGTAGAATAATAAAAGAATGTTATGGTAAAAGGGGAAAACAATTTCCAAATAGTATGAGTGATTTGTTAAAATTAATCAAAGAAGGAAAATTAAAGGATGAATTTTTAGAAGAATTATTAAAACGGACAGATTGGTTCTCAGAATTTAAGGACGAAAGAGATAAAATATTACATGAACTAGGTTCTCCGCATATTATTGGCGATTCAGGGGGAATTTCTTTTCAAATAGGAAAATATGGGGATAGTATCGGCTCTGATAAATCAAAATTAATAAATGATTTTGTTGGAGATACCAATCAGAATATAAACAATATAGCGAGTTTTTTAATATTTAAATTACCACAAGCAAATAAATTAAATAATCAAAACAAGTAAGTTTGTTCTCATTGATTATTATATGTATTTATAGATAATTTCGTTTCAAAATAATGCTATTCTAACCAAAATTATCTGAATCTTAATTTAGCAGGTTCTAGAATTTCATGATGCACTAAAATGGTTGTAACAATAAATGCCAACAAATATTCCCATAAAAATTTATAAAAATTTACAAATACTGAAGCCCACCATGGAATAATAGAGTTTATAAAAAGACTAATAAAAATATCCAAATTCAATTTCATATAAAAAACAACTTCTACAACACCCCATATTCCAAAGATAATAATTGGCAGTGATATCCAAACCAAAAGACTAGTATATAAAATACTTATTGGTTGTTTCTTTACAGTTTCTATCAATTCTAAGAGGTATTCCATATAATCAACCAGCCATAACAAGTATATAAAAACGTGCTAAAATTTTACTAGTAAATCACTTAAATAGGAATGTAAGATATAGTGCAAGTGCTACTAATAATATCAAACAAATCAGTGCCTCTGCCCAAATAACTTCTTGTTTATTAAATTTTTTTGAGATTATTTGGGCTAAACGAAGAATTAATCCACCAACAACTCCTGCTACGATTCCAGCATATAACTGCCCCGCTATTTCTAATGACATATAAGCAAAATGTTACCTAGATATTTAAGCCTTTTCAGGAATCTTCCCATTCTCAAAGATTCGCAGAATAACTTTAAATATATCAACACTATCTTAATATTATGGATATCAAAGGAATACTAAAAGATCTCGAAAAACAGAAAGATAAATTATCTTATCTTAAAAAATTATTAGAAAAAATAAAAGACAAAAAATTAAAAGAACAGATAGAAAAGTTAATAGAAGCATTACAAAAGGAAGAATCTTTAGAAGAAAAAATATCAGATACAATCCCAATACAACAATCATCAATAATGCAGTCTTTACAGGAAGGCGCGTTTGAATTAAAAGAATACAAGCCACAAATAAGGCAAGAACAACCAAGAATATTCGCACCACCAACAAGAGAGGAATTGGAAGAAAGTAATATATATAAAACACAATCATCAAGTTCATATCATGCATCAGAATCAAGGAATCCAATCAAAGCAAGAATAACAGAGTCTTACGAATCAAATCATATTGAATCCATGATCTCAGCAGAAGCACGACAAGAAGCAATGTCACATGCCAAAGGAATGTCAAGGCATCAGGTGGTAGAAAGTTTAAGGGAAATGGAAGATAAAAAGCCAGAATACACCACGGGCGTTTCACAATTGGAAGAAGATACGGGATTCAATCCGTTTAAAAAGAAAAAGAAGAATGAGGATTATAAATGACAACATTTCATGATGAGCACGAAAATGCACTGGACTCAAAGTACTTTTTCAAGACCGGTTTGGGAGCTCCAACATCTATCCAGTCTCCAAATCAGTTGGGTGAAACTTCCTCAAGAATTAATGAAGGAATAAAAAATATTGAAGTAGGAGCATTAAGCCAGAACATTCTTGACCAGATTCCAGAAACTCATTTTCATGAAATTAGAAGGTTAAACAAAATAACAGGTGCAGAGGCTTCTTTCCACGCTCCAATTCAGGATTTGGATATTTCTGGATTTGTACCCGGACAAAATGTTTGGTCAGAAGACACACAAAAAGAGAATATACTAAAAATTGAAGGATTCATTGATAAAGCCCATACACTTGGAAGATCTGAACAGGACATAAAAGAGGGAAAAGGACAGATAAATGTCCCAATAGTACTGCATGGAGGCACTTTACCCGCTCAAAAATACCAAAGAGAAGGTCTGGCAAAAGAGGGTGTTTATGATGATGAAGGATTAGAAAAAGCAAGAATAAGAGATGAAAGATCTGAAATGCTTATAGTCAATCAAGATACAGGGCAAATCCAGGGAGTAAAATATGAAGAAAGAAAAATGCTTGATGGAACAACAGATGTCTGGACTCCTGAAAAAAGATTAAGAAACAGGAATATAACAGAATGGGACCAGCAAAAATTAGAGATAATGCAGATGCAAAAATCACTAAATGAAGTACAAGACAGGTTTAGAACAAATGAGGATGAATTTAACACATTGATATATGGTAAAAATCATAAAGCGCTAACACCAGAACAGGAACAAAAATTAGGGATGTTAAGTCAAGAAAATGAAAGAGTTCAAGAATTTGAAAGAGAGATAAACCAAAACATGGGTTCAATAGCATTAGATATGCATAATCGTTTTCTTAAATATGGAGATGAAAAGGATAAAAAAGAGTACATGGAGCACGTAAACCCTTTGATAGAAAAATTAAAACAGGAAGAATTAGAATCTAAAAAAGCAAGAGAAAAAGTAATAAAATTACAAAATGAGATTCATAAATTAGGGGATAAAAAAGCACCAGAACATCTTCAAAAGCAGTTTGAATCAGAATACCAAAAATTAGAGATGTTAGATCAGGAACATAGAACTAATATTTTGCAATTAACTTCTAAAATGCCAGCACCAAAAACTTGGGCACCAATAGAAGAATTTTCTAAGGTAAAATCAGCAGAAACAGTCTCAGAAGCAGCGATGTATGGTTATGAAAAATATGGAGATAAAGCTCCAATATTAGCAATAGAAAATGTTTACCCCGGAATGCAGGCTTCAAGAGCAAAATCACTTAGGGAAACAATAGAAAAATCAAGAGAAGAATTTGCTAAAAAGTTAATGGAAAAAAAGAAAGTCCCAGAAAAAAGAGCAAAAGAGGTTGCAGCAAAGTTGATAGGTGCCACATGGGACGTGGGTCATATTAACCAATTAAGAAAATGGGGATATTCTGAAGAAGATATTGTTGAGGAAACTAAGAAGATTGCTAGTTTAGTAAAACACGTCCATCTAACAGATAATTTTGGTTTTGATGATTCTCACTTGCCTCCGGGACTGGGTAATGTTCCAATAAAAGCAATGCTTGAGACTTTAGAAAAAGAAGGCAAGTTCAAAGGAAAAGGGATTGTAGAAGCAGGTGCATTTGTAGCAGCATTCAAAGAATCTCCCTTCCCATATACATTAGAATATTTTAATAGCCCGTTGTACACAGAGAACGCTCAACCTTACTGGAGAGACGTTTTAGGAACAGAAGGGGGATACTCTGCAGGTTTCGGAGAAATAATGCCCCAAAAATACTTTGATTTATATGGTCCTCCTGGATTTTCACAACTGCCATCTGAAATGGGTGGTTCTTCAAAAAGACAATCAGACAGATTTTCAGGAACGCCAATGGAATAACTATTTTAATTTCTTTTTCATCTCTAATGCATCTAATTTATCACAAAGTTCGTAAAATGCTTTTCTTATATCTTCACTTTTCTTGCATATAGGAGCTTTTAGTCCAAGCCTTTTTCTGTATAGATAATCATAATGTTTGTTCATTATATCCAATAGTAACTTTTTGGGATAATTAGAATTTATTCTATCATAACGGTACAAATAAATAAAAACAGGATCAGAATATTTTGGAGTTTGGAATTCTCTGGCAAATAAATCAGAAAAATTGCCAAATAAAAAATTCTGTTTTTTTAATATATCACTTACTGATTCATCATTAAACATTGCCCATTCCCAATCCTTTCTAATCTGTGGAAAGGAAGTATAAATCATGCTCTCTATAACCAAAGCATTTCTTCTTTTTTTTGATAAGTTAATTAGCTCTCCTTGCGACCCACCTGGAAATCTTAATAAAATGTGATTATACTTAATTTTTAGGTAATGCTCTAAGGAGTCGAATATTTTGTGAACTTCTTTATAAAACTTAGATGAAGGTGAAAGTGGTTTTTTGGTTATTATAATGTCAATATCATTCTCAACGTTACATGAACCAATTGTTCCAAAAGTAAGTATATGTTCACTTTTATCAAGAGCCTTTCTTAAAAAATTCTCTATTTCTTTCCATTCATATGGTTTTCTCATTATATTTATTAACCTAATGATATTAATTAATCTTTCTAATAACTGGAATAAAAAGATTTATAATAAGTTAAATTTATTTTTCTTGATATGAAAATTTTAGCAATTGGAGATTTCCACGGAAAAGTTAATTCAAAATTAAAAAAAATACCTAGAGATATTGATTTAATTCTTTGTGTAGGAGACCTTGCAGATACTAGAGTATTAAGAGATATTCAATTTAAATATTGGAACCTTATTAAAAAAGAGACAGAAAAAATATACAAACAAGTGTTGGGTGAAAAAAAATATTTTGATATCCTTAAAAAAACAAATGAATCAATGTACCCGCCATTAAAATTTTTAGAATCCTTCAAGAAGCCTGTTTTTTTGGTTTATGGGAATTCTGATTTTTTGGATAAAAATGTTAGAAAGATAGGGGCGGAGGGATTGGAGTCAATGTGCAGAGAAAATGAAAATTTAATATTGCTTAAAACAAATTATAAAAAATTTGATAATCTCACAATAGCAGGATTTTCAGGATATAGGGGGGCTATGTCAAAAGGACTTACAAAGACAGACAAGAAACAAAAAGAAAAGGTAAAAAAGATTAATTCCGAATGGGAAAATCGTCTAAACGGATTATTTCAAAGAGTCCAATACCAAGAGAATGTGATATTCTTAGCACATGATGTACCAAGGGGATATTTTGATAGAGTTAATTATAAAAAGAGTCCTCTTCATAACAAGCATGTAGGAGATGAATACTTCACTAAATATATTAAAAGATATCAGCCAGATTTATTTATTTGTGGTCATATGCATGAATATCAAGGAGTCAAAGTTCTAGGAAAGACAAAAATTATTACTACGGGATCTGCTGCAGAGGGAAAGGCAGTTATAATTGATATTGATAAAAGAATAAAAGTTAGATTTATTTAAGGATAGGTCTTCTTATCTAATATTTTCATTAGTTTCACAAACTCTTTATCTATCTCCTTAATATTATGGGGAACTTTCATTTTAAGTATTATATGGTATTTTTTCATTAAATACTCAAACAAAGATTCAGCACTTGCTCTTATCAAATGTCTAGGAAAATTTTTAATCCTCGAATTCATCTCAAAATCAAGAATAAAGAAATAAGGTTCTAACTTGCTTTGAGGTAAATTAGGAAGCTTCTTGGTTTTTTCAAAATCCCCATGTAATGTTATTATCTCTTTTTTGATCTTTTCAATGAATGTCTTAGGAGAAAATTTCTTTAAATCTCTGTAATTTGTAAAGAACATAGAATGCAAAGGAATCATACCGGCTGCTCCTTCTTCGATTGTTGCAATATGGTGCATCATATCCTGCATAGCAAATTTAGGGCATGCTACAATATAATATCTTTTATTATGTTTTTTTAATTCTTTTTCTGTAAGTTCATACAATCTAGCAAGTTCTATAATGGATTCACCTATTTTAGTATTAATCTCAGGAAAAATAAGAACATCTATATCATGAGATTTTTCTTCATTTATTGAACCAACAACCCCAATAAAGCTAAACTTATTTTTATCTATTTTTTTGATAGCAGATTTAAAAGACTCTAGAAATACTTGTTTAGTTTTTAAATCTAAAATATGTCTGTACTCATTCAGTGTTTCCATAAGCTTAATTATATTCAAAACTATTTAATCTTTTCTACCGTTAACTTAATAAATAACATAGTCCTTTTCAAGATAAAAGTGGTGAATAATGGTAAAAAAAGAGTTATTAGATACTGATTATAAGATAGCTTACGATTTCGCAACAAAAGCATATCAACAATTCAGAGAAGTAATCAAGTCCATAGCATTATTTGGTTCTGTTTCTAAGGGAATTCCAAAAACAAAATCTGATATTGACATTATAATTGTAGTTGATGATTGTACAATCCTTTGGGATGAAGAATTAATAGCATGGTACAGAGAAGAACTTGCAAAACTGGTAACAAAACAAAATTACAAAAAACACCTCCATATTAACACAGTAACTCTTTCAACATTCTGGAAACAGATTAAAGAAGGTGATCCAGTAGCAATTAACGTTCTAAGATACGGAGAACCTTTAATTGATTATGGTGGATTCTTCAACCCCTTAAAAGTATTGCTAAGAAGAGGAAAGATAAGACCTACGCCAGAATCAGTTTACATAGCTCTGAACAGGGCTCCACAACATCTAACAAGATCAAAATACGCAATTCTTGGAGCAGTAGAAGGATTATATTGGGCAATGGTGGATTCAGCACACGCAGCTTTAATGATAGCAGGGCATACTCCCCCTTCACCCGAACATGTCTATGATATGCTAAAAAAAGTATTTCCAAAAATAAACAAAAAACTACCAGAAGATTTCAAAGAAATGTATTCATTAGTCCACAATATAACTCATGGTAATATAAAAACAATAAAAGGAAGGCAAATTGATGAACTACAAGATAAAGCAGTCAACTTTGTTAAAGAAATGACATTATTAGTCAAAAAAATAGAATAGTTAAGCACTTATTCTTCCTTTATACATAACATCACCAGATTTAATTTCCATAAAATTAAGTTTACACCATGAACCGTCTCTTAAAATATAAGTAACTCTGGGCTTGATAGGAACATATTCATCACAAATCACACAAAGTGCCTTTAGAGACCCATCACTATCATCTATATTATTTTGTAAAATTCTATGTTCACATTTATCTTCCATATTTTTTGTTTTACCATAACTCCAGTATAACATTGTTTTTTCTATATTTATCATTCTTTTTCATTTAAAAGATCTTCCAAAAATTTATCAAAAGCTTTTTTGCCTAAATAAGAGACTTTTATTACGCTTCTTGAATCATAAATATCTGGTTCATCTTCAACTTTAGCATATAACAGTTTTGATTGATCATGCACACTAAACAACATACTTAGATACGGTTTAAGTATAATTTCTTCATAATTTGATCTATGCAACATACCCAAAGAAGAAGTCCCATTTCCTGCAATAACTCTTACGTACTTTCCTACTAAGGGGGCCCATCTTCCTTCATTTTCCTGCTTCTTACTCATTCCAGATTGTAATTTGTCTTTTTGTGTCATTTTATTCTCCATTAAAAAAAGAAAAAAATTTATGCAGCCAAACCATAACTAGCCATTACAGGATGACTCATAATCTTATAGTTGCTTATGTTTCCAAATGCATCTTTGAATTTATCTTCATCAATATTTCCATTTTTATCCAATAGCTTCTGTGCAACTACTGATCCATAGATGTCCATCCCTTGTTTTTGTTTGCTTTGGTAGTTGTTTCTTAAATGTTTGTTATTAATATCGTTCTTAGGCAATCCTTTATCTTTAACAAACAACTCTGCAACACTGTCAACACCTTTTGCATCTCTATAAGCTTTGTAAATCTCCCAAGATTCAGCTAACTCTCCTTCATAACCCTCTCTAAGCTCAAAATCTTTAAAAGATTCAGCTATAAATCTAAGTTTGTTTAGAGATAAGTGTCTGTTCATAAATGCTTCTTTTTGTTTTCCTTCTAAATCTTGATATTCTTCGTTTCCTTCAATTTTTTCTCTAGTTTTAGCCAAACCCTGTTCAATTGATCCTTTAACAAGATGAATATAATCGCTGAATATTTTTTCTCCATACTGTTCGGTTGCTTGTTCTACTTCTGATTTGTGTCCTTTTTGATAATGACCATATGCATTAGCATGTTCAAGATCTCTTTGCCCTAAGTAGAAATCAGGATCATCAGCCATAATTCTTCCTAAACTTCTAACAGCCTGTGTCCTACTTTCTAGACTGGTATTGTTGTCTCCAACAGCCTTAGCAATAGAGTCCACATTATGCATGGTTCCAACTTTTGCAAGTTTTTGAATATAATCCTCTAAATTTACAATATTATTTTCTGTCATTTTTATTCCTCCTTTATCGAGTAATAATCAACAAAACCTTGATATATTTCTCTACTTTCAGAACTAAGATCTCCATTACTCTTAGATAGTATATACCTAGCGCTTTCAGCTATACTATATCTTAATTCTCCCATATTCATAGATTTTATATCTTCTAAATTTTGTTCCATTTTAACCTCAATTTATAGAAATATAGCTAATTCCATTATTTATAAAGCTTTTGGTTTGTATTTACTAATAGGTGACAACAATTTAAAGCTCTTTTTCAACCTTGGCAACATGCAGTCTAATCTTGCCGACAGCATCCACATTACAGCTTAAGCTATCAATCCCCTTTTTAACTAAAAACTCAGCCATTTCAGGATTAGAAGCTGCCTGCCCGCATATACTGGTCTCGACATTATACCTCTTACAGACATTAATAACATGCTCTAATTCCCTCAAAACAGCAGGATTCATCTCATCAAACAAGGGAGCTAGTCTCTCATTGTTTCTGTCAATACCTAAGGTTGTCTGTGTCAAATCATTAGTTCCAAAAGAAATAAAATCAATACCCTCTTCACATAGTTGATCAATAATCCACACAGAAGCAGGAGTCTCTATCATAACACCCATCTCAATATCTTTTCCAGGTTCTAAACCTATCTCTCTCATAATCTCTTTAGCTTTTGTTAACTCTTCAACAGAAATCAAGAAAGGCAACATAACACCCACATTAGTTAATCCAGAATCATGCAATTCTTTGACAGCCCTAAACTCAGCTTTTAATATCTCCACATCAACTAACCCCCTTCTGATACCATGCCAACCAAGCATTGGATTATCTTCTTTGTCTTCCTTGTCTCCCCCTTCTAAATCCCTATACTCATCAGTTCTCAAATCAGAAGTTCTAACCCATACTGGTTTTCCTTTGAATGCTTCAGCAATTTTTCCTATCCCTTCTTTTAGCAATTTAACATACTCATTTATTTTATTTTGTCTTGCATATTCAACAGGATGCTTTCCTCCGTTAACTATTAACATTTCCAATCTTAAGAGACCAACACCATCAGGATTTAACTTAACTGCATTGTCAACATAATCAGGCAAATCAACATTAGCTTTGATCTTAGTCTCAGTCTTGGTATTAATCATTTCCTCAGTTATCTCAATTTTTTCTTCTTTTATCTCAACTACACTCCCTCTGTACACTTTCCCATTTGTAGCATCAACAGTAATATTATCTCCATCATTCAAAACTTGTGTAGCTTTTTCTGTTCCAACAATAGCAGGAATTCCCATCTCTCTTGAAACTATTGCAGCATGGGACGTGATCCCACCATCATCTGTAATTATTGCCTTAGCTTTTTTCATAATAGGAACAAAACTTGGCTTTGTCATTGTTGTAACAAGAATATTCCCCTCTTTAAAATCGTGAATATCATTATCATCTAAAATTTTCTGAACTTTCCCCTTTCCAACACCCGCACTGGCAGCAAGTCCCTCCAAAATTACTTCGCCTTTAACTGCTTCAGAAGTAACATTTTTATTTAATGTTGTAATTGGCCTAGACTGAACTATATATACTTTATTATCAATTGCAAATTCAATATCTTGTGGTTTTTCATATAATTTTTCTATCCTTAATGCAAATTCGCCCAATGTTTTAATCTCACTTTCCATAAGAACCTGATCATCCCACATGTCCTCATTTAGTTTCTTCTTGACAGTATGTCCACTTACATTGTCTTTGGTATACATCCACGTCTGTTTTTTAATCTCTTTTTTGGTAATCTCCAAGGTATTCTTATCTAAAATATACAAATCAGGATTTATTGCACCAGATACTATTGCTTCTCCCAAACCAAATCCCGCTTCAATAACAATTTCTTTTTTATTGTTAGCAGGATTTACACTAAACATAACTCCTGCTTTCTTAGAATTAATCATCTTTTGTATAACAACCGCAATAAAGACTTTTTCATGAGGAAAATTATTTTTAGTTCTGTAAAAAATAGCCCTAGGAGTATAAAGAGAAGCCCAGCATTTCTTTATGGACCCAAGTAATTGTTTTTCTCCCTTAACATTAAGATAAGTCTCCTGCTGTCCCGCAAAACTAAGCTCAAGCAAATCTTCAGCATTTGCTGAACTTCTAACAGCAACAAAAGGCATATCTCTTCCTGCCTTTACTAAACTTAAAACATCAGAATTTGATCCTTTCAGAACATTCTCATCAACATTTAAATCATCATAAGCCTCTACAATCTCATCTTTTAATGTTTCAGGAAAACTAGCATTAATAATCATTCCTTCTATTTCCTTACTGACTTCTTGTAATTTCTTGGTATCATCTATATCCAGTTCATTTAGCATACTAAATATTTTTTGTTTAACTCCGGATTGTTCTAGAAATTTCTTAAATGCCTCAGTTGTTACAATAAACGCTGGAGGCACTGGCATCTTATTATTGTACATCTCTGCTAAGCTTGCACCCTTGCCACCGACTAAATCAATATCACTTTTTGTTAATTCATTCAACCATGCAATGTCTCCCATTAGTTCACCTCTATTTGTAAAATAGTCAGCTTTATATAAAGTTTTTTGTTCTAAACTAAAAGAAGAATAAAATGAAGTCCTCATTAATAGCTTTCTGGAGAGAAAATAAAATAATCCACTCGGAAAAATTATTAGAAGTTTTCAGAAAAGTGCCAAGGGAAAAATTCATTCTGGAAGATTACAAAGAACAAGCTTATGCAGACATTGCACTCCCATTAATAAAGTGGCAAACAATTTCACAGCCAACAACAGTAATGCTAATGACTCAGGCTTTGGATATAAAACCAGATAATAAAGTTTTAGAGATAGGAACTGGTTCCGGCTACCAAGCTGCAATTTTATCTTATTTAGCAAAAGAAGTAATCACAACAGAAATAGTTCCGGAGTTAGTGGAATACGCAAAAAAGAATCTTAAATCATATAAGAATGTAAAAATAATAAAAGCAAAAGAAGATTCGCTTGGATATCCAACAGAAGCACCCTATGATAGAATTATAGTAACAGCAGCATCTCCAAAAATACCTAAAATACTACTTAATCAATTAAAAGAAAATGGGATTATGGTAATTCCTGTAGGAAAAGATTCTCAAGAAATGCTTGTTATAAAAAAAGAAAAGGAATTAAAGATAAAAAAATTAGGCTCCTTCATATTTGTACCATTAAAAGGAAAGTATGGTTTTTAATAAACATAATTTTTTATACTAATTCTATTTTTGATTAATATGGTCCCATATATAAAATCATTAACTCCAGAAATAGAGAAAAAATTTGGAGATAGGAAAAAAACAGGATTAATCTCATTTATATACAATGCAAAAAAAGATGAATTTGCAATTGTCCTACAGAATAATGAACATATAGATACAGCAGTAGAAATCCTTAAAGTTAAAAAGTCAGATATAGAAAGAAATCCAGAGATAGCATCACATTTAATCCCGATTAACATAAAAATATTAGGAAAAGAAATAAAAGAAATTCTAATTGGAATATCAAGCATTGAACTAGGTTATCACGTAAGACATACAAAAAAAGACTTAATAAAAGCGCGTAATGCCACATGGGAGCTTGTTAGAAGCAGCGAATACCAAATAACCAAGAACATAAAAATCAATATAATCACAACAAACGCAAAAACATAAGGTTTAAAAAGCACTATTTTTAGGTAGTAAATATGATAACGGAATGCCACAATCTCTATTCTGAATTATTGCAAGAATATGGGGATAGAAAAAAAGCAGGAAGGTTTAGCTTATTGATAGATCATAAAAACAAAATTCCGTACATAGTCCCTAGAAACATTGAGCATATAAATTATGCCAAAGAAATATTGCAAACAGAAAATTTACAATATCTTTATCCATTTCCATTAGTGCCATCGCATATACACTTTAAAGGAAAGCCGACAGAAGAAATAATTACAGGAGTAATTACAGGAGAATCTGGGTTAGAGCAAAAATTTGGGAAAATACATAATCATCAATCCTTAAAAAAAGCACATGAGATAATTTGGAATTTGATTGTAGACACAGAAATTCCTTTAAATATTAAAGAAAATAAAATAATCTTTGATTATGCAAGATAATAAAAATGGCAAAAAATTATCCAAAAAAGAAATTCTTCAGAGAACCGACAAAATCTGAAATAATTGAAAATATTGGCAATTTTATCAGTATGGGTTCCAACTTCTTTCCAGAAAACATAGTATATAATAAAAATCTGGGATTGATTGTAGAAAGAATATTAATACCAAAAGAATTTACTCATAGAAAATTCAAAAAGCACGGAGAAGAAATAGAAATAAGATACGATGAAAATCCATTCCAATCAAGGAGAAAAACATTAAACAATCTGGATAAAGATAAGATATATTCGCATTTATCATTCACGCCATTGCAAGGAAGGGATAAAAGAAAGAGAATAATCACGCCAATAGGAGGAGCAGAATCAGCAAAAATAATATACTATTCATATCATACATATCCAGAACAGTTTGAAAATCTAAGTTTTATAAAAATATTAAAGCCTTATGACAATGTAGAAAGGGCTGATATTGACGGGATAATAGCTTTAGTAGAAGTTCCAAGCAGAACTGTTAAATCTGGTCCTTATAAGATTAGGTTGGAGCATTTCCCGATAAAAAACAATAAAAATAAAATAGCAATAGCAAGCACTATTGGCTCAACACATTATTGTAAAGAATCACAGTATTTTTTTGGTTATGGAAAAAAAGACGGTGAGGAATTTAACGTTAAGTACTTAGATGAGCATATACAGTCAGCATACTGGATGCTTGCAAGATATTATAAGAGAGGAATAGAAAGAGGAAAAAGAACTGAAATCCCGATGGAAATGTCTCCATTTTTATTTCCGACGCAATTCGGAATAGACATTTACAAATTAATGACTAACAGAACATTGATCAGAGATGAAAAATTAGAAACAAAAAATAAATTAAGAAAATTAGATAAAGCTGAAAAAAACGCATTATTCTTTGAAGCTGTAAAGCAGTACAATCATGATCCTATTTTCTATAACAAAGGAGTAATGGCAGAAGGTGATGAAAGGCTGCAGTATTGCAATTGGGATTAGAAAAATTACTTATTCTCACTAATCTCAATTTTCCACTTACCAGCTAATTTGGGAGGCATTAATTTTAAAGACTCTTTGGCAATTGCAACACCGTCCTTATTAACAAAAGCAGTGAACAAGACTTGTCCTCTCCTTATTTGTGCAGCACTTCCAACAACTTTTCCAAATGAATGACTCATTCCAGTCTGCATTCTATCTGCACCCGCACCCGTAAGCATCTTATTTTCCCTCAGAACATGATGTGGATAAACTCTTAATTTCAAATAATACATTGGTTTTGTTAATTTCTTTTCTAATTGTCTATTAGCAACTAACCTTGCACTTTCTAAAGAGTTATGTCTAACTTGAGTATCAATTTTGCTTATAACATCCAATCTATGCGTGAATTTTCCAGCAGGATTTCCCATATCCCACCTAATTATTTTTATAGCAGGAGTTGTTTTTATGAAGCCCTTTTTTTTATACTTGCTCTTTCTAGTATAAGCTCTCTTAATCCTTCTATAACATTTAAATTTTCTTAAAGTTGCCATTTTTATCTAAAACGGATTCTCAATTATAAGTTTTTTCAATGCGCCCTTTTCATCATCATACAAAGGATAATATTCTCCGTCACTATCACGAAATCCACATTTTAATCTCTTCTTCAAAGCACTTATTGGCAAAGGTGACACAACTATCTTATCATCCACAAATAATCTTATCATATAATTCCCTTCCAAACTAGGAATCTTCTCTCCAGGATTAATTATTCCCTTATACATTTATCTCTACCTTCTGCCCTAAACTCTGCCCGGGTAATCCTTTTTCAAATTTTGCCCTTACAGCACCGTTTCTGCCATGTAAAGCGTTTATTTCTCCTTTTATTTCTTTTCCAGTGGGGCTTTTCCAAATTACTTCTTTACCAATTACCTTTTCAGCCTCAACCTTGTCTTTTAGCTGAATAATCATCTGATAATTGCTTTTCTGCTTCTGGCTTCCTCTGTAATTAATAATAGTGCCTTCCATAGTCTTTTAAGAAAAAAAGCTATTTATAAATTTAACTACTTTTATGAAATTACTCAAATGCATTATTTAAATCTCTCCCAACAGTTTCCCAATCTTTTCTTAGTGCTTGTTGTGCCTCTTTTGTTAGAGCTTCAGAATATTCTCTAAAACCATCTTCTATACTTTCTTCCAAATTATTTATTGGTTTATAAGGAGGATCATCCGGAAAAAGACTGAACATTCTTGAAAATTCCTCTCCAATAGTGTAAAATCCTTTTCCAATATAACTAACTCCTTGTAAAAAATATTTAGTTCTATCTTTAAAATTCATAAAATATAGAATAAACAAAAGTTATTAAATTTAACTAATAGCTCACAAGAATTTCAACTTCTTTTCCAAACAACTCTCTAAGACTTTCAAATATTTTCTCTTTAATAAAGACTTTATTGGGTATTTTTTTCTCAGAAAGATGTTTTTCTAATTCCATCAAATCACTCTTTTTGATATCACTCAACTTTCCATCTTGATCAACATTGGCCTTACTAATATCTTCTCTTTTCTCAACATCATCAATTAAAAAAGCAACATCATCCAATAATATAACTTCTCCAAATTTCTCACCATATTTAACTCTAATAGTAGCTCTGTCAATCTCAAATCCTCTCTTTCTCTGTATGTATTCAACCATTCCTTTAATGAATTTTCTTGAGTCTTTCTTAACACCCTCTATTTCATGAGAAGTGATTTTCTTGCTTTTATAATCAGCAACAGCTTTTAAAATATCTTTATAAATTCTTAAAAATCTGTCTGGAACTTCTCCCTTATCAACTAATTTTTTTAAACCGGACTCAACTTCTTTAGTTTCAATTTCAGCAATTTTCAAAGCATCTCTAATAACAGTATTTGAGTTTTCCAAGATTTCTTTAACACTCTCTTTTTCTCTTTTCTTTTCAATTTGTTCAAATAATTTTTTTATTCTTTTCAATAAATCCTGGGAATTATCCAACAGCCTGTCAATATCCTTTCCGGAAATGTCTTTCAGAGTGTTATGTTCAATATCCTTATACATCTTTCTTATCTCTTCTAAGATATTAACATATTTTTTCTCAAGTAATTTCTCTCTTTTAACAAAAATCTCATCCATTAATTTTACAGTCTCTTTAGGTGTAGGAGGACTAACCCCATACAACATCAAAGCAGCCTGGCAAGGACTCAATGTAGCCCAGAATATTTCAGTTTCAATCATTTCTTTAAATCTGAATTTAGTTCTCTGGATTATTTTATCACCAGAACTCATGAACATGTCAATTGCCTCTTTGCTTGGCTTGATTCTTCCCATCTCCAATAACAATTTCCAGGGCATGAATACTCCTCGGTCATACAAAGGAATCCCATCTCTTAATAAAGTAAAGAATACCGGGTTTGCATCCTTTATTCCATCCCAGAAATCAGTTAAAATGTAAACTTGAACATGTAATTTTTTATTTGTCTTTGCAATCTCATTGGCTTGGAAAGATTGCCCAATTATAATCCCTCTTAATTTATCTTTCAATTCAGCTCTGGGCATTCTCTTAACATCAGTATCATCCACAACAATAAATACATCCAAATCATTGCTTATCTTATCTCCCCTAAAAAAGCTTCCAGCAGCAATATAAGAAACAATGTACTTCTCAAACTTCTTCAAGACCATTTGTTTGTGTATTTGGGTAACTTTAATTGCCTGCACCATTTCAACAGGATCATATAAGGGGGCAGAAATTGCAATCATGTCCATAATCTCATATCTTGCATCAAATGCACTCTGAATCAATTCTGATTTTAACATAGATTCAACAACAAAATTTTTGTCAATTTCTTTTGCTATCTTCTCAGTAACACTTGCTATTCTGTTTCTCAAATCTTCCTTATGCATCTTCTTGCTATCAGTATCATCAAACAAAACGAGAATGTTAATTGCATTTTTCAATTTCTCAATTTCTTCATTGCTTAATTCTCTTCTCTCTTCAAACTTGACTCTCTCCTTCTCTCTGTCAATATTTTTAGGAGGCAATAAAGAAATACCAAGAACGTGCTTGTCAAATTTCTCCAGGACTTTTTTCTGGAAATTATCTAATTTGGTTTTAATCTTGTCTAATTTTTCTTTAACTTCATCGGGAATGTCTTTTTTTAACTCTTCCATCTGTTCTAAAGGCTTTTTTTCTTCTTTTTTAGAATTCTTCTTTGTCATTTTATATTCTGAATTTTTACTTTTAGTTATATAAACCTTTTTATTTCTCTTTATAAATCTTTCTATATGTCACTACTAATAGATTACAATTTAAAACAAACATCTTTAAATATTTCATAGCAAAAAAATAATCAATGCTAACAAAAAAAACTCTAAACACCTTAATTCAATTCCAAAGGAATGAAATAACAGAGTACAAGGTTTACAGATATTTGGCTTCAAAAATAAGAAATTCTAATAAAGAAGTGTTAAAAAAAATAGCAAAAGAAGAGTTAAGGCACTATAACTTCTTTAAAAAATACACAAGAAGGGATGTAAAACCATACTCCAACAGAGTAAACAAATACATCTTAATAGCAAACACATTTGGTTTAAAATTTGGTTTAAAATTCATGGAGAAAGGAGAGCAGTCAGCACAATCTAATTATTCCAAATTACTAAAACAAGTTCCAAAAATAAAAAAAATAATCAAAGATGAAGATGAACATGAAAAAAAATTATTAGATGTAATAAATGAAGAGAAACTAAAATACATAGGATCAATAGTTCTTGGATTAAATGATGCTTTAGTTGAATTAACAGGAGCTTTAGCAGGATTCACATTAGCACTGCAAAAAACAAGCCTAATTGCAGTAGCAGGATTAATCACAGGAATTGCAGCTTCTTTATCTATGGCTGGTTCCGAATATTTGTCAACAAAAGCGGAAAACAGAGCAAAACCGTTAAAATCATCATTGTACACGGGATTTGCTTATTTAACAACAGTCTTGATTTTAATTTTACCTTTTTTTATATTTATAAATCCATTTATAAGTCTGGCATTAACAATACTCTTTGCAATAACCATAATATTCCTATTTACATATTACGTGTCAGTTGTTAACGATTTATCTCTAAGAAAAAAGTTCTTTGAGATGGCTGGAATAAGTTTAAGTGTAGCAGCAATTTCATTCATAATAGGATTATTAATAAGAACATTCTTGAACATAGAAGTTTAATGAATTGTATAAACATCATAATCATCCCACTCATTAAGACCTACCGGAATTCTAAGATTTCTAAATTGCACATAAATCTCTCCGTTAAACCTATTAAAAAAAGATTCCAAGGTCAAAACTTTTCCTTTAATCCTCTTATTTTTCTCAATTTGTTCCAAAACGTTAGTAGATAAAATAACATTTTGATACAAAGATGCATTCAATAATTCATCAGCATCATCTTCATTTTTACAGTAAACAATGTGATATCCATACCAACTTTCTACAAAAAAACCCAGATTAGGATTAAGCATAAGTAAACTAGTATTAGCCTTTTGCATGGACATCTTATTTTATGATAATTTTTAAAGATTTATATCTTAAAACAGTAAAGTAAACTTTAAATACCCCCAACCTACATTTTTCTTATTACGGGCCCGTGGTCTAGTGGCTATGACGACGCCCTTACAAGGCGTAGATCGCCGGTTCAAATCCGGCCGGGCCCATTCATAACTTTTTAGAAACATAAGGACCTTCTTTTTTATAACCAAACTTTTCAAAATACTTCCTAACACCAATACCAGAAATAATAAGCATTTTACTTTTTCCAAATTCTTCTTGGGTAATTCTCTCAGCCTCTTCCAATAATTTTTTACCAAGACCCCTGTGTTGTACTTCTCCTTCCTCTCCAATTTTAGCAGCTTTGCCATAGACATGAATTTCTCTGACACCTGCAGAATTTTCATCAATTTCTTTTCTAAAAGATTTTCCAGGAATTCTAAGCCTTAAAAAACCAAGTAAAATATCATTTGTCATATCATCAAAACTCAAAAATATTTCTTTTCCGTCAGAAGCATCATAATCAATTCTATTCATCTTAACGTTATTCCAATCTATCTCCTTCTTCATTGGCTCTCTGCATCTAATACAATTACACTTCTCTCCTTTTTTGTCCATAATCTGATGAACATACTGCCTGAAATTGGTAATATTAACACCATCAACTGTAACTTTGGTAGGAATATCTCTCTGTATCCTCAAAACTCTGCAATACCTTGGAATAAACTTTTTACCAGCAACAACTATCTCCATAGCTTCCTCTGTTGTTAAAGGTTTGAAAAGACCTTTTTTGTATTGTTTCTCCAAAGCTGTTCCAGGCATAACCATACAAGGATATATTTTTAGTCCATCAGGCTTGAAATTCCCATCTTCAAATATTTTTTTAAAATTTTCAATATCTTCTTGCTTATTTGACCCTGGTAAACCAGGCATACAATGGAATAGAGTCTTAATAAAAGAATCTTTTAACAATTTAGTAGCTTTAATAGTATCTTCAACAGTATGACCTCTATGCGTTTTCTCTAAAATATCATCATTTAATGTTTGTATTCCTATTTCAATTCTAGTAACTCCTAGTTTCAAAGCCTGATTAATATGTTTTTCAAAGCACCAGTCAGGTTTAGTCTCAACATTAAAAGTAACACACCTAATTTTAGAAGTCTCATTCCTCTCTTGTTCTTTCTCTAAGTTACTTTTTTTCTTCAGAGCAAAAATCTTACTATGTATTTTTTCTTTTCTTTCATCACTTTTAAAATCCATATCTAATTCAAAAAAATCTTTGAATTTTTCATAATTCAACTCATTATTTTTAAAAAACATGTCTCCAAAATCGTTCATCGCTCTAAAGGCTTCAGTAACAAATTCATCCTGATACTCTTCATCATAAGCCAAAAAAGTTCCGCCCATAATTATTAATTCAACTTTCTCAGGAATCTGATTAAGTAAAACATAATGCTCTAATCTATTAAACACCTGCAAATAGGCATCAAATTTATTCCTAATTGCCCTCATAGAAGCAGGTTCATTTCCAGTATAAGACTTTGGCACATCCCCAAAAAAGCTTCTAGGACCGCCACAGCAAAAAGTACAGGTTCCATGCGGGCACATTTCTGGTCTTGTCATAATAGCAACTGGAGCAACTCCAGATATTGTTCTTATTGGTTTGCTAATTAATCCAAGCTTATTTTTAATATTCAACTCAATATTCTTAGGTAATCTGCCTTTCTTGCTTTTCTTGGCAAATTCAGACCTTATATTCTCTAAATCCATAATCAAAAAAGGTTAAAAACCCTTTAAAATACTTATTATTTATGAATCAAGAACAAATTTGGGACGAAATAGCTGAACCTTGGCATAATTATAGAAAGGCAATACTCCCAGAAGTAAAAGAATTCCTAAAAAAACAAAAAGGAAATGTTCTCGATCTTGGATGTGGTTCGGGAAGAAATTTTACTAAATTATCTGGAGTAATATACGCAGTGGACTTCTCAAAAAGAATGTTGGAACTCGCAGAAGCACGTGCAAAAGAAGCAAAAATTGATGTAAAATTCTTCAAGAATGAAACAGATAATTTGCAGTTTAAGGATAACTTTTTTGATGCAGCAATATTTATAGCAGTATTACACTGTATAGAAACAGAAGAAAAAAGAAAAAAATCCTTAAAAGAATTGTTTAGAGTTTTAAAGCCAGGTGCAGAAGCAATAATTACTGTGTGGGACAAGGACCAAGAAAGGTTCAAGAATTCTCCAAAAGAAAATAAAATTCCCTGGACAAAAGATGAAAAAAAATATCTGAGATACTATTATTTATACGAAAAGGAAGAGATTACTACCTTAATAAAAAACACTGGTTTTGAAATAACAAAAGTCTATAATCAAGAAGCACAACCTTTAAACTATTCCAAAAAGAATATAATTCTCATAATAAAAAAACCATAATTTTAAATATAGAAATTAATGTCTCAAATCTGTGCGGTGATAGTATAGTGGTTAGTATTCAAGCTTGCCATTTACAGCAAAAAAGTTGTACAGCAATAAGCTTGAGACCCGGGTTCGAGCCCCGGTCACCGCATATTAGATCACCCAGTTTCTTCTAAAAGTTGTTTTAATTCAGTAACCCCCCTATTTTTCAATTCTTGTTTAAATACTTTAGCATTTCCACCTTGCAGTTTGTATAATTGTTCTCTTAGATCATTTCTTTCTTGTGCTTCTTGTATTTTTTTCTGACGTGCTTTTCTAGAAAAATAAACAAGTTCAACATGCCCCAAATCTACAATAGGTACAAAAAAATAAGTTCCAAATCCATTCTCATATAACTGTTGGTAATCCATATAAAAATTCATAAAGGGTTATTTTTAAAACTTTCTATAAATAACTACTTTTAAGTTTAAACAAAAAAGCATTTAAACTACCTGTCTATAATCAACTCATGATAAAGGAATTTCAAGAAACAGATCAAAAATTACTAGAAATAACAAGAATTTTAAGGACTCTTTATTATATTGAACCAATAAATCAAAAAGAAGAAAAAGAAGAATTTTTTAAAGGAAAAGAAAATCCAGATTTTAAATATAGAGACTTAGAATATGATCCAGATGAGATAGAACAACAATTAAACGAAATAAGACCCCCGGATAATTCTCCCTTGAGCCAGATATTCATAAAATTAATAGACAATTTGAATTTAGAAAACAATTTAATAAGAAATGTAGGAGATTCAAACATAGTAAAACAGGCGTCCTCAATTATACATGGTTTACCTTCAAAAAATCTAGTAATAGAAGCAGACAAAATACTAAAAAAATTAAGAATAAGAGAATATCCAGAAACAGTTCCAGCTAAAAAAATAAAAGAAGCATTAGAAAAAGAGCTAAAAAAGTATAATTTAGAAGGATGGATGATAAACTTAACAGATAAGTGGCTCACAAGTGTTAATCCTTCTGAAAAGAAAATTAATATATGTAAAGATAGAAACTTCTCAGAATCAGAGTTAAAACAGCTACCAATCCATGAAATAGGGGTGCATGTTCTTAGAGCAGTTAATGGGTATGAACAACCATTGAGAATCTTTGCTATTGGTTTGCCAAATTACCTATCAACAGAAGAAGGGCTATCAACTTATGCGGAAGAGATAACATTTAATCTAAGTAATAATAAGATGATAGACTACGCATCTAGAGTAATAGCAGTAGATTCAGCATTAAAAGGATTATCATTTAGAGAGACATTTAACAGGCTAAAAGAATATAAATTATCAGACGAATTCGCTTGGAACGTAACAATAAGAGCCCACAGTGGCGGAGGATACCTAAAAGACCATGTTTATCTTGAAGGTTATTTAAAAATAAAGAAATTTGCAGAAAACAACGGAGATTTCAAAACGCTATTCTTAGGAAAGATAGGTTTAGAAGACTTGCCTTTGATAAAAGAGTTACTCAACCAGGGAATATTAAAACCAGCTAAACAAATCCCAGATTTTTATAACACTATCTAATAAAAAATAAAAAAAATAATCAAAAAAAGAAAAATTTTACTTCCGTTATATTTAATCCATGTCTTCTTCTTGCTCAGATGTTTCTCTATGCTGCATCTCGCTTCCTTTTTGAAGCAAGGTAACATTCTTAGCTTGCCAGCCACGATCTGTTTGTTCAGGCTCAAAAGAAACTCTATCATTATCACGGATAAATCCTTGACCTACAGCAGAATGATGTACGAAGTACTCTTTTCCATCGTCGCCTTGGATAAACCCATATCCTTTGTTTCTGTTAAACCACTTTACTATTCCTTCCATTTCAATGTTCTCCTATATGTTTTTTGTCCTTAAGACAATGAAAAAACAGCATATTCCAGTCTTTTTAAATGCTTTGCTTTAGAATTCCTCAATTATTCTACTCAATATTTTTGTTTATATAAAAGGTGTCTTCCATATAACTTTTCAGAAGTAATGTCCATAATACGCTCTAAATTACTCAAATTTTTAGTAGTTGTCATAAAAGAATCATGGATAGGAAGTATGGGTATATTATACTCCAAACAACCCGTTTGCAAAATTTCTTTGGCATATCTGCTTTCTTCTCTGAAGATAACCATATGCAACGGGTCATCTTTCTTGATTGTAGATAGAGCACTAAAAAATTCCGGAAAAAGTTGGACAAAATCTGAATGCTTGTATTGTCTTTCCATAGCTTTTAGTTTTTGATTAACATTAGTTTCTTGATTAGCATTCAAACTATAAATTATTGTGTATACTAATGTTTTTACACTTTCTCTATCAATTGGTTGTTCTCTATGTTGGGATAAAAACTCATCAGAATTAAGTCTTGATAAAAAGTATTCATAGGGATCTCTTTTGGATAATACTGCATCCATTAAAGATGCAGAGGCATATTTTTCTATACTAATATTCAAAAATTGTAAAGTTGAAGCTGAAATATCTATCTCAGAGGTTTTTCTACCATTGATGGTGATCATTTGCCTGAGTGCAGAACTTATTCTTTGGTATGACGTTTCTGGATTAAAAAATCTTCCACCTGCTTTGGGTTTTTTTACTAGATAAGGAATCCCATGAAATCTTGATAATTGAACTCTGTCTTTAGCAGTAATACCAGAATGAGGAGGGGATATATTCAGTTTTAAATCAGAATAAAATCTATTTAATTTTGTAAGAAACTCCATGGACTCATTAATTTCATCATCTGAATATCCACACTCTTTCATCTCCAGATAGTTAAGGGGGTCATTACGCCAAATTTTCTCCAAAGGTTGAATTTTAATCCTCCCAAATTTGGCAAGAAAATTTTGATTTGCTCTAAACTGATAATACCCAGCATCATGATCAGCTTTACACCACTCACCTATAAACTCTGTGTTGATATGATTTTTTTTTAGTCTAAACCCCCCAAATTGAGTAAGATGAAAGAGTATAATTTGTTCATCAGAATTGGTTATTCCACATTTACCATACACATTTGTATAACTTGAGGGAATTTTATAAGTTTTCTTTCTAAGAATCGGTTTTTTTGGAACTTTTTGTACAAATTTTTTAGCCATGTTAACAATTTCTTATTTTAAACACAAAGACCCCCATGGACTAAAAGAGGGACATTTTATAAAACTTTCTTTGGTAGCTATTTTCTAGTGGTATCTTTAAAAGTAAATAATTAATTGCCACAAAACAAGTTAGAATTCCTCAATTATGTCCTGTATCATCTTAGCTGCCATTTGGGGGTGCCAAAAATTAAGGAAGTTATTCCCCTCAACCTGTATTATTGTTTTGTTTTTATAAGGAAATAGTTTATTTTTAGGCCCTAAAGCTCGAGAGCCATTATGTACATTCTCAATAGTAATCCTTGGACTTGGAACTTTCTGCAGGGCATTATTTACAGCATCTAAAAAATTCTGGGGAGTGAAGCTTCTTTTTAACCTATTAACTGCAACTAAATCAGCATATTTGAAAATGCTCTCCAAATCCTTATCCAAAAGTTTTTTGTAGCCAAATTTAAATGTTCTGATATTAAAACCATCGTGAATTCGCATAAGATTTAAAATAACTCTCTTCATCTCAAAAAATATAGCCTGCTTGTAATCTCTTTCAATTTTAACAAAGAAATCAAAATATTTAGTATTGACTTTTTCAACTATTTCATCCAATTGTTTCTTTTTAATCCCCCTCTCAGAAAAAATAAGAACATCCAAAATGCTTGGAACAGCTTTCATTCTGTTAAACATCCTATGCACCAATACAATCTTGTCTCCTTCACCAACTTCTCCCCAGAAATTCTGATAGATATTCAGTCTGTTATAATAATCAGTTTCGTCTTTGGCAACCCATGCATATTTTGTCCTGTATCTATAAACAAAATCATCTTCTCTTTCTTCTCCAGATTTATTAAACTCCTGATAGCCTTTCAAAGCAACCTTTAACTCGGGGATATCTCTATTAAAATCTACACCCCATGTTCTTTTTCTTGGAACATTGCCTATTATTAATTTTCCACCCATATTCCCCCAACAAATACTAGCAACAGTTTCAGAATTATCATCCCTGTCAGGGCTCAGTCCCAAGGCAGGACCAGAATGAGGAGAGGCAAATACCAGATTGGTATTGCCGCTATTGTATATCATAAAACCTTTTCTGAATTCCGGGTTCATTAAACAAAATTACCAAAACTAATTTATATTGATTGTTATACTTCAGAACAATGCAGGTTCAATTTAAGGAAAATTTCAAACAAAGATATGAAAAATTAACAGACTGGGATACTTTCAAAGAGGTCTGCATAAAAAAACTCAGCAGGTCAATAAGAATCAATACTTTAAAGATTTCTCCAGACGTTTTAATCAAGAGATTAGAAAAAAAAGGATACAAGTTAACCAAAATTCCTTTTACTCCCTATGGTTATTATATAGAAGAAGGGCAACAAGACATAGGAAACTTGCCAGAGCATGCATTGGGTTACTTTTATGTCCAAGAAGCAGCATCGATGATTCCTCCGTTAGTTCTTGAACCAAAAAAACACGAATTTATTCTCGATATGGCCGCAGCACCTGGATCAAAGACAACACAGATTTCAGCAATGATGGAAAACACGGGAATAATAATTGCAAATGACTACAAACATCAAAGATTAAAGCCGTTGGATATAAACACAGAGAGATGCGGTTGTAAAAATGTAATAGTTACTTTATCTTCAGGCCACAACATAAAAGGAATGGAATTTGATAAAATATTGCTTGACGCACCATGCTCTGGAACAGGAGGAATTTGCAAATCTCTGAAAACTCTTGATATCTACAATCAGAATATGATAAAAAAGCTCTCAAAAGACCAGAAAAGATTAATTTTGAACGCATACTCTTTATTAAAATCAAAAGGAACTCTTATCTATTCAACTTGCTCAGTGGAACCAGAAGAGAACGAAGAAGTAATTGATTTCTTATTGGAAAAAACAGATGCTAAATTAGAAAAAATCAATATTCCAAATCTAAAAACATCAGAGCCAATAACAGAATTTGAAAATAAAATTTATTCATCTGAAATAAAAAAATGTTTGAGAATATGGCCACAGGATAATAATACTGAAGGGTTCTTTGTTGCTAAAATTACTAAACCTTAATTTTATCTAATCTTCCAAAATCGCTTTTAAAATCAATATCAAAATTAGCACCAGGGTCAGTAACTTCAATAAGATTAAAATCGCATTCAAATTTTTTAGAAGCTTTTTTTTCAATATCCTCTAAGCTTAAATTTTTTGTTATAAAATATTTAAAAGGAAGATACAACCCAGCAAGATAAGCAGATCTAACCCAATTTACAGGGTTTATGAACTTTCTCATTTTAAAAGCTCTTTCCACATTATCCTTATTCCCAATCTTATTTGGATTCATAACAGCCATATTAGAAGGTCTATAGCCCTCCCTCACTCCATTTCTATTTATCACATGTACGTAAGGCCTATTTAAAAGGAGATCATATTCTGCTAAATATTTTTGGCTAGTAATGGCCATACTAAAATCTCCATTTGCTTGCTCAAATAGTTCATCAATACCCCTTGTAACTTTTGGGGTATCACAAAAAGCAAGAAAGATATTTCCACTACTTCCAAACTCAGCATAACCTCTTAATACATTATCCATAATAGTATTACCTTGTTCCACGCATTTAACACTATTAACTCCTGCTTCTCTCAATAAGCTGGTATTTCCAACAACAATTATATCCTCAATGCTTTTAGAATTTTTTAAAGCAGCGATGACCCAATCAACCAAAGGTTTTCCCTCTAAAAGCCTAACAGCTTTCAACTCACCAGGAATCATAAATCCATATTTTTTTCTATAAGTAGAATTTTCAGAATAATACCTTCCCTTTCCTCCAGCCAAAACAACTGCATTTACCATAAAACCCAACTAAAAATTAGCCTTTTAAACATATCCTTATTAGAATTTCCAACCTTGTTTAATAAACTCTTCTCTCATTCTCAAAGAATCTTTGTAAGGCTCAGGGCTCTCATTTATGATTGTAACGCTTTTTTTCCTCTTCAATATTTCAGAAACAAGCTCTTTAATCTCTTTATCAGGAGTTATTTTGTGATGTTTTTCTCCTTTCTCTCCCCATTCAATACCAGAAAAGTGACAATGCAGTTCATCAAAACCCTTCAAATTATCAAAAACATCATCATAATCAATTTTGCCCTGACTTCTTGCTAAAATATGCGCAAAATCAATTGTAAAAAAACATTTAGTCTGCTTTACTAGCTCAATTGTCTCAGTTAAACTACCAAAAACGTTTATTTTCCCGGTGGTTTCAGGAGCTAGCTTAACTTTCCACTTGTTTTCTTTGATAGTTTTAACCAATTCTCTAACCTCTTCAACAATAACAGCAAACGTTTCATCTTCTTTCATTTTTCCATAATATCCGGGATGAAAAACAACAATACCCCCGCCAAGATGATGTATTCTTTCTGCACTACTCAAAATTCTTTTCTTGCTCTGTTCTATCTTTGTTTTATCATCAGAATTAAGATTTATCCAATATGGAGCATGACAACTTAAAGTTATTTTATTTTTATCAGCTATTTTCCCGATTTCATTAGCTTGTTCATTAGTCATCCAAACACCATAAGTAAATGGAATCTCAGCAGCGCTAATACCTGTTTTATGATACATTTCAAGAACTTCTTTGGATTCCTTGATGCCTCCAATACCCGCAGGACCTAATTTAATATTCATATTCTAAAAAAATAAATTTTACTTATAAAACTTTGCACCAAAACAAATATAAGCTTTATTTTCTTATAAGACTCTATGAAAGCAATTGATTTGGTAAGGCCTGAAGAAAAAGAGATAAAACACATTGAAAATCTGGCTAAATCCTTTGTAGACAAGCTAAACAAGACCCTAAAAGACGCAAAAGCAGTTCTTGGAGGCTCTGTAGCTAAAGGAACGTGGATCAAAGGCAGTCCAGACATAGACATTTTTGTGCAGTATCCTTTAAAATATAAAGATAAAGATATTTCAAAATTACTTGAAAAAGATCTTAAAAAACTATTCAAAGACATCTCAAGAATTCACGGCTCTAGGGACTATTTCAAAATAGATCACTCTGACTACATATTTGAAATCATTCCAGTACTAAAGGTCCCTTCCCCTGAAAAAGCTGAGAACATAACAGATGCTACTCCATTCCATACCTCTTGGGTTCAAAAAAAAGCAGATAAAAAACTACAAGATGAAATCAGATTAACAAAAGCATTTATGAAATCAAATAGGGTTTACGGTGCAGAGTCGTATATCAAAGGTTTCTCTGGGTTTGTCTCGGAAATCTTAACAATAAATTATGGTTCATTCCAAAAATTAATTAATAATGCAATAAGATGGAAACCTGGAGAGACAATAGGAGATAAAGCAGCAGTAAAAAAACTAAACAAATCTAAACTGGGTCCATTAATTGTAATAGACCCGACATGCTCATCAAGAAACGCTGCAGCCGCCTTATCCGAGAAAAAATTAAATCAGTTTATACAAAAAGCTAAGGAATTTTACCACAACCCAAGACCTGATTTCTTTGAAGTTAAAGCTCAAGATTTAGAAGGAATCAAAGATGCTTTAATCTTAAAAGCAAAACCATTACAAAGAAAACCTGATATTGCAGGGGCCAAGCTACTAAAAGCTCAGGAATACATCAAAAAGATTTTAGACCAAAATGGGTTCAATGTTAAGGAGTATGATATGGAGTTTGGAGATGAAGCATTGTTATGGTTTTATACAGAAAACAAAAATGTTCCAAAAAAATACAAGCATTATGGACCACCCTTGGGAGAAGAACGACACATAGAGGTTTTCAAGCAAAAACATCCTAATTACAAAGAAGAAAATGGTAGAATCTATGTTGATTTGGAAAGAAAGCACACAGAAATAGAGCCATTTGTAAAAGAAATTCTGAATGACCCATACATAAAAGAAAAAGTAAAATCAATAAGAGTCGTTAGATGAGCAACAAAATAAGATGTGAGTGGTGTAAGAGGAAAGGAGAGTAGAATGGATAAAGAAAGACTAAATATATTAAAAAAAGACCAAAAAGTTTTATCTTATTTTGCTAAATTTCATCCAGAAGGTAGAGAAATAAAAGATATTGAAAAAAATTTAGAGATGAACTTTAAAGAGGAAATTCTCCCAATAGCCCATAAATATGATATTTACCACAACATATTAAAAGAAAAAATATTTGTTTGGAAAGCAAAGGTTAGAACTATTGTAAAAGAAGTGGAAGAGCAGATAGATACTCAAGAAGAGAAAATATCAAAAAAATCTTTTTGGAAAAATCCCAATCCATGGATAAAGGATATAACATTGGTTTTAATATCGGGAGTTATAGGATTTATCTTGGGTAGGATATAAATGACTTTTTACACAAGAGCTACTTTATACACAAAACCCCCCAGAATAGAAACATTTAAATACTATTAATTTACTCCAATAATTGAATTCTTATGACAGAAAAAGAGTTAAGATTGGGAACAACAACCGTCGGTATTGTCTGCAAAGATGGTTTGGTATTAGCCGCTGATAGAAGAGCTGGAGGCGGTGGTGGATTTATAGTAGATAAGAACGCAAAAAAAGTTCACAAAGTAACAGACAGGATGGCAGTAACAATTGCAGGAGTAGCATCTGATGCTCAATTAATCATAAAATTAATCTCAGCCGAGATAAGACTATTAGAAATAAGAAAAGAAAGACCTGCTACAATCAAAGAGGCAGCTAATCTTTTATCAGGAATTGTATATCATAATATAAGAAGACCCTCAATGATTCCAGGAATTTCACAGTTTATTCTTGCAGGAAAGGATGAAAAAGGATTCCATTTATATGATATTTATCCAGATGGTTCATTATCTGAATGCGACGAGTTTAAATCTTCAGGTTCTGGATCAACAATGGCATACGGAGTATTAGAAACACTTTATGATAAAAACATGACTATAAAAGAGGGAATTGAACTGGCAAAAAAGGCTGTTAGCGCCGCAATACAAAGAGATATGAACTCTGGAGAGGGAGTAGACATACTAACAGTAACAAAAGAGGGCGTTCAATTTGTATTACATAAAACACTTGACATTAAATTATAATTTTTCTAAAAATTTCAAAAGATAGAGAATGGCAGATATATTAAAAGAAGTATTGAAACATATTCCAGATAACATAGAAATATCTGAGGCTGGTTTTGAAGGTGCTAATATTGTACTTTATACCAAGTCCAGAAACTTTTTCTTAGATAATAATGGAGTGATTAAAGATATTGTGAATAGTATAAAGAAAAGGGTAGAAGTCCGTCCAGACCCGAGTATGACCATGGACCAGGAAAAAGCTGAAAAGAAGATAAGAGAAATTATTCCAAGTGATGCTGGAACTATTGAAGTGATATTTGATCCACAAAGGTCAAGAGTTATCATTGAAGCAGAAAAACCAGGATTAGCAATTGGAAAATCAGGAGAAATTCTAAAAGAAATTAAAAAAGAAACTCTCTGGGTTCCATTAGTTTTCAGAATTCCAGCAATAAGATCAAAGATGATTGAGAACATTCGTCATGTTCTTTATGAAAATAATGATTATAGAAAAAAATTCCTTAATAAAGTTGGAGAAAGAATTTATTCTGGATGGATTAAAGAAAGAAAATCAGAATGGGTAAGAATATCATTCTTGGGAGGAGCAAGACAAGTAGGAAGGTCATGTTTCTTACTACAAACACCAGAATCAAGAATATTACTTGATGCAGGAATAGATGTAACCGCCTCAGATAAAAATGCTTATCCTCAATTTGATGCTCCAGAATTTAATATTAATGAACTTGATGCAGTAATTTTGTCACATCCGCACTTAGATCACTCTGGAATACTTCCATATTTATTCAAAATGGGATATAAAGGACCAGTTTATTGTACTGCACCAACAAGAGATATTGCAGCTCTTTTAGCATTAGACTTAATTGGAGTATCATTCAAAGAAGGAAATAAGGGATTGTATTCTTCAACAGACGTTAAAGAAATGGTAAAACATACTATTTGTATTAATTATGAAGAGGTATGTGATATTACTCCAGATGTACGTTTAACTTTATACAATGCAGGACATACATTGGGTTCTGCAATGGCACACTTACATATTGGAAATGGTTTGCATAATTTACTTTATACAGGAGATTTAAAAGTAATAAACACAAGATTATTAGAACAGGCTGCAACAAAATTCCCAAGATTGGAAACGGTGATAGTTGAAGGAACTTATGGTGGAAAAGATAATGTTCTACCAAGCAGAAAAGAATCAGAACAAATAGTTGCAGATGTAATAACAAAAACAATAGAAAGAAATGGAAAAGTTCTAATTCCTGTTTTAGGAGTTGGAAGGGCCCAAGAATTAATGCTTATTGTTCATGATATGATTGAAAATAAAAAAATACCAGAAGTACCTATATATATACAAGGAATGGTATGGGACGTAACAGCTATCCATACAACATATCCAGACTTTTTAAATAACAAAATTAAAAAATTAATATTCCACAAAGATAACAATCCTTTCTTATCTGGAATATTCAAAAGAGTAGGTTCTGGAGAAGAAAGAAAACAGATAATTGAAGAAAAAGGACCTTGTGTGATTCTAGCTACTTCAGGTATGATGACCGGAGGAGCATCTGTAGAATTCTTCAGAGAACTTGCAGATAATCCAAAAAACTCAATCATATTTGTATCCTATCTTGGTGAAGCAACATTAGGAAGCAGGATCCAAAGAGGGGAAAAAGAAATAACAATGACAAACCCAGAAGGAAAACAAGAACTTGTTCCAGTTAAACTAGAAGTAGTAAGTATAGATGGACTTTCAGGACATGCAGGAAGAGGAGAATTAATAAAATTCATATCTTCATTAAATCCAAAACCCAAAAAAATAATTATTGTACATGGAGAAAATTCTCGTTGTTTAGATTTAGCTTCTTCACTACATAAAATGTTCAAAGTAGAGACCAATGCACCAAGAGCATTAGAAGCCATAAGGTTAAGATAATCATAAAAATTCTAATTGAGAAAATGTATCTATAGGAACTTCTTTTCTTTTTTTGGTCTTAACTTTTCTTTGTTTTCTTTTGAAAATATTGAATTCCAAATCAGGAAATATAATTTCTTTTTGATGTCCTTGCCTATAATGAGAGTCTCTATGGTAAATAGCCATTGACATTATTGCAGTCTCTACTCCAACCTCTTCTGCTAATTTAACAATCAATTTCTCAATTTCTAAATATTTTTTATCAGAAATCCCCCTTATCAACATTTCCTCAGTGACTTCAAATCCCTTAACTAACCCTTCAAGACCTCTCAGGACATGCATATCTATTATTGCAATATCCAAATAGTCACACATTCTCAAAAACAAAGATGTTGTCTTGTAGCCCATACCAAAAAGTTCTTTATCAATTATTTTTCTTAATTTAAAACTATTATTCCTACCTGTTCTAACATCTTCTAATATTAATTCAGGAATTTTAGAATCATTCCAATTTTTAGATAATTTATAAATTGATTCTATCTTTCTAGTGCAATACTGAGATGTTCCAACAATTCCTCTTAATCTCTTTTCATTACTCAATACACCTTTGGGAGTATTTAGTCCATAATCCATAAGCCTGTTAAAAACACGCATTTGTTTCTGATAATTCTCTCCAGGAGAAAGAATTGTATAAATTATCCCTCTAAACATCTCCTCAGGAGTCAGTGGATTTATTTTTTCATCCTCATATAATTTCCAAGCATTTTCAAAATGTTCAGGAGTTATAATTTTTTTCATTTTATAGAACATCTAAAGCATTTTTAACTTTTTCAAGACTTCTAGAATATTTAACAAATTCAGTATAAATCTTACTATTGCCATTAATTTGTTTTAAAATACCTTGACCATATCTTTCAAAGTAAAAGAAAGGAGACCTTGCTTGTTCTTCGAATGTTCTAAATATAGCATCATAAGCTCTTGGAATCTCAAATTCAAATTCAAATTGACTTTTTTCCGCAATTTTAGTGTCAACCATCTCTTTTACACGACCACTATAAGGATTAGCCATAGCATTAAATAACACCCACATTCTATCCTCTCCTTCAAGCCTACCAATCTCAATAGCAGAACCCTTACCAATTAATTCCAATTCAGCAAAGGCTCTTGTTAACTCATCCAGATCCATAAATTTAAGCGCTCCAAGCAAATTCTTTCTAGATGCTAGATGTGAAAAATCCTTTACAAAGTTTTGGGGTGTATATTCTTTTCCTGATAATTCAGCTTGCTTTTGCATTAGGGTATAATGAAGATGTAAAACTCTGGCCCTTTCAACAGGACTATCTTGTTCAGACAAATCCTCATGACACTGTAATAATTGAACTTCCAATTCGGAAAGATCCTTTTCTACAACAAATGCTTTTAAGTATTCTTTTCCAGCTTTTTTAGATGCAAAATATCTCCTGTGTCCATAAACAACTCTATATTTCCCTTCTTCCTTTTTAACAACCAAAGCCGGTTTTAATTGCCCTATTTCTTTAATTTCTTTGGCCAAAGCAATTATACTTTCCTCTGGGATTGTTTTTCTGATATTACTTTCAACAACTAAATCATCCAAATGAATAAACTCTACTGTATTAGAAATAGGATAAATTATATTTTCATTTGATTCATATCCCTCTTTTCTTCTCCTTTCAGCTTCAAAAAGCATAGCCTCTCTAAAACCCACTCTTGGAGCCTTCTGCATAAATTTATCAACATCATTTCTAACTTTGTCTGCTAAATTTTCATATATATCCTTCCACCCTCCAATAAGAGAATTAACAAAAGAACCAAGTCGTGTATCTTTTCCATTTAAATTTCTAAATTTTGCATTGGAAACAAAATTCCTAAACTCCGCGTTATAGTAAATAAAATAATTAAATGCATCTGTATATCTTGTTGCATTCCTTATACTATTCAATAATTCACCTTCAATATCTTTTACAGCATTATGATTATCATTTTGTACTGATAATACCTGTCCAGAATCTGTTTCTGATCTTGTTTTTAGTCTTGAATTAAATCTTTGTGGGCTCATTCTCCCATTTTTTTCTTCATCATCTATAACTTCTTTAAAGAATTCAATTCTCTTATCATTATCTTTCAGTACTCTACCTACTTTTACAGCTCTAGAAAAGTAATGTTCTCCAGGATGTTCTCTTACATAATCCACAATGTTATCAGGCAATTCAGTAAATAACAAATAATTACTAATAGTATCAACATCACGTCCCATCACCTCTGATAATTCTTTTAGGGTAACATCTCCCAACTCTTTTTGATTATGGTGTTCTTGTAATTTTTCCTTTAAGTTTTTTGCAAAGAAAGCAATATCTTCAGAAGAAATAGGAACTTTCATTGCATTCGCAGCAGCTTTCATTCTAATCCTATCTTCTTCAGTAACATCATAATAAATAATGGCGGGAACAAACCGAGCATTCAAATCATAACTTGACCAAAATCTTCCTTCCCCATCTACTAACGCAATAGTTTGTGTGTGGGTATCAAAAGATAAAATAATTGGTTCCAATAATCCAACTTGCCCTATAGAATTAGATAAACCCTTTGTTCCTTTTATGGTATGATCTCTATAGTTATCTAACTTAGCTTCCTTAAGCAACACCTCCATAGAGATAATAGACAAAACCTGTTCAAATTTCTCTCCTGGAAGTGTTTCTCCGGGTTTTATACTAACTATGTCTTCTAACCTCTCTACCTTCTTTAATTCTAAAATAGTACTTCCCCCCATAGACAAGAAATAAAGAAATTTCTTTAAAAAGATTATTCTGATACATTATCCATAAAGCACTGTCCACATCGTTTATGGTCTTCTACATGGGTAGAACAGATTCTGACTTTTCCCTTATTATCTCCTACCAATTTCAAAAAATATGGGTCTGTTGTCAAAGCATGCAAATAATTTTGTCCCGTTCTGCCCCATTTACCTTCTTCAAAAAATAAATCTTTCTGAGAATGACGAACAAGTTGAGACCAAGGGGCCCCACCGATTGATTCAGCAATTCTCTTATTTGTAATCCTCATATCCAAAAATTGTAAATTCAAATGTTCTTTATGTTTTTCAAAAAAATCAATAGCGTTTATAGCCTCGTTTTGCATTAGATTATGGTTAGTTATATTAGTTGCCACATAAACACTAGCATTTAATCCCATTTTTCCAAGTTTCAAAATATTTTCTAATCTTTTTTCTGTAGGATATCCCAAATTTATTATTCCTTTTTCCAACTCTCTGTAACCAATACTAGCAAGAATACTAATATTTAATTTTTTAAAGAGATTAATGGTTTCTTCATCAAAATCTGGAATCTTGGTTGGTAATGCAATCCTAATATCATATTTTTCTGATAAATATACTAAAGCGTTTAAAGCTATTTTAAGATTGTCCACAAATCCCGAGAAACTTCTTATAGGTTCTGGTGTGTTAACTTCAGTAGTTTGACCCATTCTTACATAAAGAGTTTTATTTCTCTTAAGACCAACCTCTTCTATTTTTCCCTCAAACCTATCAATAAACAAATTTTTATCAAAATCAAGTAAAGTTTCCAAAAAACTAGGTCCATTTTGATATGCATAACAATAATTACATCTGCTTTCCAAATCATACCAACCATCTGGAGTTATATTTGACACGCACCCCCTACTAAAATCCATTCCAAGATAAATAATACAACCATTGTCAAAAAATCCTTTTCCTGCCTTAATTAATTCGTTTATTTTTGGAGTTATTAGTGTAAATTTAGGATCTGGTTCTATTTTATCTACACGTTTGTAATGATCTCCATTTTGAATTGTTTCTGAGCCCTTCCGTTTACAAAATTCAACAACATCATCTCGAATCATAAAATAAAAATTATTTTCCAAATTTTCCAATCCTATAGTATATCTAGAAAAAATATTAAATTCAACATCTTCATTTAAACCTAAATCTCGGTTATGATTATTATGTGCAGATCTTATATTCAATTTTTTTCCACTATTTTTTGCAATATCTCTTAATTCAAACTCATTTGACCTTAACAAATAACTTGTGATATAACCTTCTTTTGATCCTTTATAATAAGTATGACCCACAGGTCCTTTATGAGCAAATAAAGGTCTTAATAGATCCGGAGCAGTCCTCAATGTAGGACCTTGGTTATATGTTTGAAAAAAATACAAATCATCTTTGATGTGGTAAAGTTTCCATTCAAATCTCTTTTTATTATATGGTTTCCTTTTATCCAATTTAATCCCCCAGAATAAATAAAAAGCCAAATAAACAATTAATAAAGATTATTATCCTTAATTATCTACTTGAATCAGATTGTCTTTCTAACTCAAACTTCTTAGAAACTGCATTACTTGCATTATTTAAGTTATAAGCATCAAGAATTTCATTTGTTAAAGCATCAATAGCACTTATTTTCTTATTAAAGCATCTCTGATAGACCCCTTGTACTAAATTCTTCAAGGCCAAATCGACTCTTCTTTGGGGAGAACAGTCAACAGCTTTTGGATATCTTGCTCCTCCATACTCTATTGTAGTAATCTCTTCTCTTGGAGCTGCGTTTTCAATTGCTTTGGCTAAAACTTCAACAGGATTTTTTTTTGTTTTTTCTTCAATTTTTTTAAAAGAACTCATAACTAACTTGTAAACTTTGGTTGCCTTTCCAGTATTTCTACCACTGCTCATTTTATGATGTTTACCTTTATGGCCAACAACCATTAATCTATTGATTAATCTTTCAACAATATTTGTTTGAGAATTATGAAATCTTGTCTTAACATTTCTACTTCCTGTTCTAGGAACCAATAAAGGACTTAAATTAATATAACCCTGCAAACCAAGATCTTGTATCTTAATTCCTTCAGTTTCCCACAAATCAAATATCTTCATCTTCTACCCTTCTCTATCTTTCCTCTCCATAATGCATTCAAACTTTGATCATTAACTTTAATTACTTGCCATCTAATACCAGAAATATCTCCTTTAGCTCTTCCTTGTTTTCCACCAATACATTCAATTATAACTTCATCGTGCTCATCAATAAATTTGCTTGCTAGATTTCCAGGAACAAAAGCTCCTACTTTTTTATTATTTTTAGTTAATTGAACTCTAACACATTTTCTCATAGCTGAATTTGGCTGTTTAGCTTCTTTTTGGAATTTACTTATAACTATTCCTTTTGCTTGAGAAGCTCCTCTAAGTGGATCTGATTTCTTTTTTAAATCAAAGAATTTTCTCTTAAACTTTTGAGATTTCATTCTAAGAAGACTTCTTCTATCTTTCAATTTTCTTCCTGATCCTAAACCTTTACTTTTATTTCCCATTATTCTACCTTAATATCATCAATCTTAAAATATCTGGCAACTATAGCCTTCAATTCGTTCAAATTTTTACTCCCTCTTCCTATTAATAAACCTTTTGTTTTTGCTCCAGAAGCCTTAATTTTAACAATATTTTCTTCCTTTTCTATATTATCTGCCTTATTGGGATATATGAAATTTTCAATAAATTTTTCAACATTATCATTAAACTCAATAACTCTAAGTCTCTTTTTTGTAAGATTGGCCATTCTTTTTATGTTAATTCCATTCTTGCCTAAAGCCCTTCTCAAACCACCTTGTTGGATAATAAACACAATCAAATCTTCTTTTATATAGGCATCTTTAACTTTAACTTTGGTAAGATTCTCAAAAAAATTTATGTAACCCATCAAATTAGCATCATATTTTTTCTTCATCTTAGTATCCAAGAACAGAAACAGCAAAAGGTTTTTTGCAGATTACACCAACTTCGGTGTTGGGCACATTAAGAGTTATAACTTCTGTTTTTCCAAGCTTAGCCAAATTTTCTACTTCTTCTTTTACTTCTTCCTTAACATTATTTGCCAAGAAAATAACTTTCAATTTGCCATTTCTCAACAAATTAAGAACCTTATCAGTACCAAAAACAAATTTTTCTTTTTTCAAAGCTTCTTGCAGTTTATTCATCTTTCTTTTTTTCCTCTTTCATTTTAGCTAATAATCCAGGTAATCCAGTTCCCAAAGGAACAGGCTGATTAAGCATTACATTCTCAATAACTGAATTTAGAGGATCAACCTCTCCAGTCAAACTTGCATTGAATAGATGCTTTAAAGGTGTTTCGAAACTTGCTCTAGCCAAAACACTTTCTTTATCTCCGCTAATTCCAGTTCTTGTAATACCTTTTATAGTTTCCCTATTTGTCATAATATCTGCAATGAACATTATATGTCTTATGTCTACATCCAATCCCTGATTTTCCATAACATTTAAACTTTCATTTATAATTGCTTGTCTTGCAGCCTCTATACCCAAAACTTTCAAGATCTCAAATAAATCATTACTTACAGTTCTGGTTTCATCAACTTCCTTAATCTGCAAAACATCAGCAAGATTTGTACCAGCTGTTAATATAATAAACTCATTGCCCTCTTTTTTTGGAAGGACATGAGTAACTCCTTTAACTCCTCTTACAAATGCATTTCTTGCTTTTTCTTTTAGTAAATATAAATCATTCAATGTGTGCTGTTTGGTTTTGTAGCTTAAAACAACAGTATTATCTTTCCCTTCTTTTACTGCAATACTTCTCAAAGAGTCACTTAAGCCTTTAATAACGCTACTTGCCATTATCCCCATGTCTCTCATCTTACTCTTATTCAAAGTGGCAATAACTCTTGTATTATTAATATCAATTTCAAATTCAGTAACAATTTCATGAAACAAAGTTTCCTTAATACTAAATGCAACTTTTTTGACTGTGCTGACGTCTTTATTATGTTCTTTCTTTAAGTAAATAGTCATAGTTGGAGTACTGGGATTTTTTCTTGCATCAAACAGCTCAATCAATCTAGGCAAACCTAATGTAACCTGCATCTCTGCAACACCTGCAAAATGCTTTACATTTAATGTCATCTGAGTACCTGGTTCTCCAAAACTCTCTGCGGTAATTATTCCAATACACTCTCCAGGACTGATTAAAGATTCTTCATATTCTTTTTTTGTCCTCTCAAGAATTTCTTTTAGTTTAATCTTCGTAATATTTTTATCTTTAACTTCTTTCTTAATTTCATCAAGTATCCTGTCTGGGATAACTCCCTTGTATTCATTTATTACATCATTCATTTTAACACTTCTCTTATAATCTTCTTGATATTGATAGTACCACCATCACTCTTTGAAACATCAATCATATCATCTCCATATGTAAATTGAATAATTGTATTGTCTCCGCTTCTTACAGTTCCATCGTATTCAACTTTTAAATCTTGCAATGCACTGCTTAACCTTCTGTATAAATAACCGGATTTTGGTGTTCTTAATGCAGTATCCATCAGGCTGTCTCTTCCAGTCATTGCGTGGAAGAAAAATTCATAAGGATTTAATCCGTCTCTATAACTGCTTTTAATAAACCCATGAGCATCAGGGCCTAAATCACCTTTCTTGAAATAAGGCAAAGTTCTTCCGTAATATCCTTTGTTGATTCTCTGACCCACTAAAGACTGCTGACCGACCATTGCAGCGTTTTGAGTTAAATTTAAGGTATTACCTCTTGCTCCTGATTTTGCCATTATTATTGAAGGATTATCTTCATTACTATTTTCAGTTACTATATTACCTATTTTGTTTCTAACCTTACTTAATAATTCAATAATTTTCAGCTCTAAAGTTTCCTCTATTGTTTTACCAGGGAATGCATCCAAATCTCCTTCTTTATACTGTGCAATTAATTCCTGTACTTTATTTTTACCATCTTCAACTAATTTATCAATTTCCTGTTTAATCTCTTGACTCAAATCAGTATCTGCAATTCCTGTCGTAAACCCATATCTTACTAAGACTTTAATTCCAAGCTGAGACATTTGCCACATCAAATCAAGAGTCCTTTCAGCTCCATATTTAACATAAAGACTTCTTGTTAATTGACCTCCTCCGTCTCCAATCATAGATTGATTAATAACACCAGAAATTAAGTTGCCATTCTCGATCTTTACAGGTTTTTGTCCTTCCTTGACCTCTCCAATAAAATCAAAGTCTTCAGGCAATAAACAACTAAATACATCTTTACCGTCAACTTCTTTCCCTTTTAACCATTTAAAGTTTTCACAGCCAATGCTAACTAATAGTTCAATTGCCTCTTCTTTTGTTAATATCAAAGACTTAGTAAGTAAATAATTTCCGGTAATAGAATCTTGAATGGATGCAATAATGTTCATTCCATTCTTAGGGCTGATTATCTGTGTTCTGACTTCCATTAACATATCAGCTTCAGCAATAGCTTCTTGTGTTTGTGGTATATGCAAGTTCATTTCATCTCCATCAAAATCTGCATTATATGGTCTACATACACTCGGGTTAATTCTGAAACTCTTACCATCAAATACTTTTACCTTATGGCACATTATACTCATTCTATGTAAACTTGGCTGTCTATTGAACAATGCAATATCTCCATCCATTAAATGCCTTTCAACAATGAACCCTTCATCTAGCTCTTCAATCAGTTGTTCTTTTGTTTCTTCAGTTATCTTTTTCTTCTTACCATCTGGTCTTGTAACATAATTTGCTCCTGGATAATTTTCAGGACCCCTCTTGATAAACTCTTTTAGTCTATCAATATTCCATTCTGTAACTCTTTCAGGAACAGTCAATTCTAAAGCAACATGTAAAGGAACTCCTACTTCATCTAATTTTATTTGAGGATCCGGGGTAATAACACTTCTTGCAGAAAAATTAACTCTCTTTCCTGCTAAATTATGTCTAAATCTTCCCTCTTTACTCTTAATTCTATCAGACAAAGTCTTCAGTGGGTTTCCGCTTCTGTGTCTTGCTGGAGGTACTGAAGCTAAACTATTGTTAAAAAAGGTTGTAACATGATACTGTAACAAATCCCATAAGTCTTCAATAATAACCTCTGGTGCTCCGGCATTGATGTTCTCAAATAATCTTTGGTTTATTCTAACTATATCACTCAACTTATGAGTCAAATCATCTTCACTTCTTTCACCACTTTCAAGAGTGATACTTGGTCTGATGGTTACAGGAGGGATTGGCATTAAAGTCAAAACAAACCATTCAGGTCTTGCAAGGTCTGGATTCAATCCCATTAATTTGATATCTTCGTCACTAATCCTTTCAAGTCTTGCTCTCACTTCAATGGGGTTTAATCTTATATCATTTTCAACATAAGAAGTTGGCTTGTCAACATTAACAGTATACTGTTTAGCTTCACAATGGGGGCATTTCTTAATACTCTTAAAACCATTAACCATATTATTAATCACTTTTCTTTTTTGTTCTAATCCCTTTTCTCTTTCAACATTTTCTTGTTTTGCCTGCCATCTTTCTCTATCTTTCTCAGTCAATAATATTTTTCCGCACTCTCTGCATGTGACTCTCAAAAAATCTAATATAGGCTTAACATGATTAATATGAACAACCGGTCTGGCCAATTCAATATAACCAAAATAACCAGGGCACTCTTTTAATTTTTTACCGTCAACAGGACATTTCAAACCAGGATCAATAACACCCATTCTTGTATCCATCAATCCACCATCAACAGGATAGCCCTCTTTATCATAAAGCTCAGGAGTAACAACTTTTACGGTACTCATTTTTTTTATTACCTGCGGAGATAGAACTCCAAATACAATACTCCCTACTTTCTTATAGATATATTCAGGTTTCATTAGTATTTACTCTCCAAGTTTAATTTTGGATAAATGCATAAACTCTTCAATTCATCTAATAATAATTTGAAAGCATAACTTATTTCTATTGGGGTAATCTCAACATTAGCCCCACATTTCAAACAATAATTTCTTCCTCTGACAGGATCATTAACCCCAACCATACCACAACTTTCACAAATGTGTAATACAGTCTTATCAGAATCAAATCTTTCTTTTAAGACCAAAGAAGCTCCATGAGCAATAAAACAATCTTTCTCCATTTCTCCAAGTCTCAACCCCCCACCCTTAGCTCTTCCTTCAATGGGTTGTCTTGTCAATAATTGTATTCTTCCTGAAGCTCTTGCATGTAATCTATTAGCAACCATATATTTCAATTTCAAGAAATACATATTACCAATATAAACTCGGGATTTCATCATTTCTCCAGTAACACCATTATACACAATTTCTTCTCCATCATCTCTAAATCCCAACTCTGCTAACTCTTGTCTTAAGCTTTTGTCTGAATCCTGTTTGAAGATTGTGCTGTCAACAAACCTTCCGTTCATAGCTCCAACTTTTCCTGCTATTAGCTCAATAATATGGCTTACACTTAATCTTGAGGGGATACTATGTGGGCTGTGTATAATATCTGGTCTGACTCCCGAAGCAGTAAAAGGCATATCAGCCTCTGGAACTATTAAACCTAAAACTCCTTTCTGACCCTGTCTTGAAGTAAACTTATCACCTATTTCGGGAATTCTTTGATTTCTTAGTCTTGTTCTTACTATCTTATTTCCTTCTTCATTTTCTGTAACCACAACCATATCAACAATTCCTTCTTCTCCTTCACCCAAAATAGAACTACTCTCCCTTCTTGTATTTGCAGCAACACTAAAATCTTCTACTTCTCCCAAAAATCTTGGAGGGCTTGTCTTACCTATTATAACATCGCCAGTATTTAATTTAGCTTCAGAATAAACAATACCATCATCTTCTAAAAACTGATAAGCCTTTTCAGTTCTATAACCGGAAATTTCCTTATCGGGAACACCTATTTCATCCATCAATCCCCCGCTATATCTTAATTCCTCTACACTGAAAGGTTTGAAATAAGTACTTCTTGCAGCTCCCCTTTGTACACTTCCTTTATTGATAATAATTGCATCTTCCATATTATATCCTTCATAACACATTTCAGCAACAACAAGATTTTGACCAGAAGGATGTTCTTTAAAATCAAATACCTCATGCATAAATGTTTGTACTATTGGTCTTTGAGGATAATGTAAAATAGAAACATCAGTATCAATTCTTAATAAGAAGTTGCTTGCATATAATCCAAGTGCATGTCTTTGATTCTTAGTACCAATTAAAACTCTCGCACTGCTCAGATAATTAGCAAATGGAACCAATGAAGAAGTGACTCCCATCATGGTAACAGGACTAATTTCTAAATGGGTATGCTCATTTGTAATGTCTTCTTTGTATAAAGCAACAAAAGCGTTTTCCTCTTCAGCAGCATCTAAATACTCTATAACTCCCTCTTTGATTAAATCGTCCCATCCCATTTCTCCTTCATTCAGTTTGGTATAATGCTCATCAGTTAATCTTGGTTGACCATTCTCAACAACAATCAATGGTCTTCTTGCTCTTCCATTACCCGTATTTATGTAAATCTCATTAAACTCTTCATTATGGAAAATATTTAACTCTGAAGGAATTTTATTTTCTCTTCTTTCTTTCTTTATCTTTTTAGCAAATTCTTGAGGATTATCCACACTTCCTATAAATTTTTCATTTAGATATACGTCAGTCATGCTAATTTAACTCCTAAATTTGTAAGGTTTTTCTTTAGATTGTTCTCATCAATATCCTGATGTGAAATACTTGATAAAATTGCAAGATTCTTTCTCAATCCAATTGGAGTTCCTTCAGGGGTCTCAACAGGGCAAAGTCTCCCTAAGTGGGTACAATGCAATGCTCTTGCTTCAAAGTTTTCCTGACTTGTACTCAATAAGCTTACAACTCTTTGTAAATGTGAATTGGTTGATAAGAAATTGGTTCTTTCCATGTTTTGGCTGACACCTTGTCTTCCACCAGGCCAACTGCCTGTTGCCATAGCACTTTTCATCCTGCTTGCTAATAATTTATCTCTTATAATTATCTTAATGCTGTGGAACTTACCTCTCTTGACCAACCTTTGGAAATTATACATCATATCATTAACCAAAATTCTCAAATTAATTGTAAACAAATCAGATAATAAATCACCGCTCAATTTAATTCTCTTATTCATATAATGATCTTTATCTTCATTACTATATCCCTCTTTAGCAACCATTAAAAATTTCTTTATCATCTTACATAAATTATAAGCCTTCATAACTCTATCTTCAGGAGTAATCCCTAAATGAGGTAATAAGTATCTATCAATCTGATCTCTTACCCTATCTATTTTATCATCTGTTGGCATAGTAATTCCACCATGTTTAGCTAAATAGTTCAGAGCATCTTCTTCTGTTTTCAAGTCAATAGAGTTATATAAATTAATAAAAAGATCATCGTATTGTTTATCTTCACTGATAAACTTGGTAATTTCCTGGTCTTTTATTACCCCCAATGCTTTTATCACAGCAATAATAGGAACTCTCTTGAATCTTGTAAATGATAAATAGATAATTCCATCTTTCATCTGTTCTACTGTATGGGGTATTCTCAAGCTTGCCTTTTCACTAAATAATCTCCCACTATAAGCACTAGGTCCGACACTCTGCTTCTCAACAAAGAATCTGTTTGAAGCTAAATCTTCAATCATAACTAACACTCTTTCATTTCCATTAAGAATAAAGTATCCTCCAGTATCATTTGGATCCTCTCCTTTTTCAATCAATTCTTCTTTGTTTAACCCATTTAAATGGCAATATTTAGACTTAAGCATTACAGGTATTTTTCCTAAAACAGTAGAGAAATTCTCAGCCTGAACGCCATCAATCCAGCTGCTTGCCTCAACATACATTGGTAAAGCATAAGTCAACTCTCTTAATCTAGCTTCATTAGGAAAAACATCAACTTTAGCACCATCAGCCTCTACAAGCCATGGCTTAGTAACCCAAACTTTATCAAATTTAATTCTAAAATCTTCAACATCAGGAGGAATTATAGTCGGTCTAATATCTCCGACATTATCAATTATTCTCTGAACATCCTTGTCTATAAATTTATCAAATGATTTAATATTTGCATCTACAAATGACTTGTCTTGGAAGTACTTCTTTACTATAATCATAGGATCATTAATCATTTATTACCACCCGATAAAATTTAGTATTACCCACAGTAGGGCTATTTCTTATAATCTCAATAACATCTCCTGGCTTTGCGTCTAATCCCTGAATTCCAGGGTCTTTTTTGGAAATATTTGGTAATTGTTTAATAGAAATATTGAATTTTTCGAGAACTTTTTCTTTATCTTTCTCGTCGAGCTTAACATGTTTAGGCACAAGTATGTGCCCAGTTACATCAAAACCCTTTTTCATTTAGCAGAGAGCCTCCATTTTAGAGAAATTGAGAAAATTATGTCTACACATGGTCAAAATCGGCATATATTTCTTTTGGAGATTTGCACTTGTTTATATAGCTTTCGGTTTTTTGCCGTTTTCCGACGATATTATAAACTCTCCAAGAGTTCTAAGATTAGTAAGATTTAAAAGAGTTTCTATGAAGAGCCGTCAAATTTCAAGAACCTACTCCAGTAATATTCTGCTTTTCGGGTTTCATATGTTTTATAGTCATAACTACCAGGACCCATGCCAGAACTATTTATTTTATCAATCAATTCTTGTTTGTTCTTCTCGGTTATCCCAAAAAATCTTATTTTTCTATAGAATCTAAGCTTTCCATGTTGTTGGTCAATTACTTCTATTCTTTCTTCTGAATTTGGAACATTTTCTAATATCCATTCAATGATTTTTCTTGCTTCTTTTTCTCCATCTTTAACAAAATTAGTCCACCCATATTCAAGGGAATGAGAATAGTCTCCATCTTTTTTATTAACGTTGTAGTCAACTACTTTCCTTGCATATTGTACATATGCGATATATCTATCTTTCTCCCACTTCCCCATAGTTTCTAGTTTTCTTCCGTGAAAAGAAAATTCTCCTATTCCAACACTTGAGCAAAGCCCCATATATAGAGTTAAGTCTGCGAATTTTTTAATCATTTTATATTTAATCAAGTTAGAAAATATTAAAAGAGTTTCTATGAAGAAAAATAAACAGAAATGTTTTTAAAAAATAAAAATTATCTATTTCTATGAAAAGAGCTGAAAAAACTATAACTAACCTTCTAAAATCAGCTGACATCAATGTTAACGGAAACAGACCTTGGGATTTAAAAGTTCACGACCCAAAATTATTTTCTAGAATTCTTTCTGGAGGAAGTCTTGCTTTAGGAGAATCGTATATGGATGGGTGGTGGGATGTAAAAAAATTAGATGAGTTCTTCTTCAAAGTTTTATCCGCCAATCTTGATAGGAAGGTAATAAATTGGCCCGTGGCAATAAAAGAAGTAATAGTCTCCAAGATACTTAATATGCAGACAGAAACAAAATCAAAGAAAACCGTAGAGCATCATTATGATATCGGAAATGCCCTTTATTCTAAAATGCTCGACAGGCGTATGAACTACAGTTGTGCTTACTGGAAAAATGCAAAAACATTGGATAAGGCTCAGGAAGCAAAACTTGATTTAATATGCAAGAAAGTGGGTTTAAAACCAGGAATGAAAGTACTAGACATTGGTTGTGGGTGGAGCGGATTCCTTGAGTATGCTGCAAGAAGATATAAGATAAAAGGGATCGGAATAACTTTGTCAAAAGAGCAGGCAAAAATAGCCAAGGAAAGATGCAAAGACGTCCCAGTCGAAATAAGAATCCAAGATTATCGTAATTTAGATGAAAAATTTGACAGGATAATCTCAATAGGAATGGTTGAACATGTTGGGTATAAAAACTACAGAACATTTATGAAGGTAGCTCACAAATCTCTAAAGGATGATGGACTATTCTTACTTCACACAATAGGAAGCAATAAATCAGTGCACAGAACAGACGAATGGATAAATAAATATATCTTCCCGAGATCTATGCTTCCTTCTGCAAAACAAATAACTTCTGCTTATGAAAAATTATTTGTGCTTGAAGATTGGCATAGTTTTGGACAGTATTACGACAAGACTTTAATGGCATGGCACAAGAACTTTGCAAAAAACTGGGATAGTCTTAAAGATAAATATGATGAAAGGTTTTATAGAATGTGGACTTACTATCTACTTGCTTCTGCAGGATCATTTAGAGCAAGAAAAAACCAACTATGGCAAATAGTATTCTCAAAAAAAGGAGTTATAGGCGG
>Ga0210057_1000647_pt1 | contig 57091 bp, 58 predicted proteins | sample CryGeyCG2114_010_2_FD_183968 | JGI IMG/M metagenome (GOLD analysis project Ga0210057, IMG submission 183968) | Groundwater microbial communities from aquifer - Crystal Geyser CG10_big_fil_rev_8/21/14_0.10 (SPAdes) (version 2) | ecosystem: Environmental > Aquatic > Deep subsurface > Groundwater ...
AAGGTCTGACATTACCAGAGATGATCAACGGTGATCTTGATCTTAGCAGTCTCCAATCAGCTGATATAGAGAAATTAAAAAAACAATATCCTGAATTAACAATTATTTAATCATTAGCTATTTATTGTTTAGTTTTTTAGTTTATTGGGTATGAAACTTTTAGTTTGCGGCGGCGCCGGTTTTATCGGTTCAAATTTTATACATCACATCATGGAAAACTACTCGCATTATGAGATAGTGAATTTTGATAAGCTGACTTACGCCGGTAATCTGGATAATTTAAAAGATCTGGAAGAAAAATTAGAATATAAATCACGATATACTTTTATTAAGGGTGATATTTGTGATTATAAACTTTTGGCCGAAGTGGTAAAAAAATATAATATTACCCATTTGATTAATTTTGCCGCTGAAACTCATGTTGATCGCTCTATCGCCGGCGATGCGACGGAGTTTATGATGTCTAATGCTTTCGGTGTTTTAAACTTGTTGAATATTTGTCGTTTTTTCGGTTTGCAAAAATTTGTTAATGTTTCCACTGATGAAGTTTATGGTTCGTTGAAATTAGATGAAGACAGAAGATTTACAGAGGAAACTCCGATTGAACCAAACTTGCCTTATGCGGCGGCCAAGGCCGGAGGCGATATGATGTGTCGGGCTTATTTTAATACTCATAAAATTCCGGTTATAGTGACACATTGTTCTAATAACTATGGTCCATATCAATATCCGGAAAAACTAATTCCTTCATCTGTTTTTCGTTTATTGAAAGATCAGCCAATTTTGATGCATGGCAATGGCTTGAATATTCGTGATTGGATTCATGTTCGCGATCATTGTAGCGCTTTAGATTTAATGTTACACAAAGGTTTGCCTGGTCAGATTTATAATGTTGGCGCCGACAATGAACATAATAATATTGAAATTGCCAAAATGATTTTGAATTTGATGAATAAATCGGAAGATATGATTCAATTTGTGGAAGATCGTCCGGGCAATGATTTGCGTTATGCCATTGACGCCTCAAAATTAGAAAGATTGGGATGGAAGCCTGTTTATACACGGGAACAATTTGAAGTTGGAATGTCTGAAACTATAAATTGGTATTTAACTCATCGTGATTGGGTGGAGAATTTGTGGCAAAAACATGAGGATGCGTATCAGATAAATCACGCGCCGACAGCAGCCAAGAAACGCGCCGAAGAAAATAAAAAAATTTCAATTTAATTTTATGGAGTTGAAATTTTTAAAAATGAATTTAAAAGTGATTGATAATGACAAGGGAATATATGGTTTTGCCGAGTTGAAAGATTATATTGATTTTGATGTTAAGCGAGTTTATTTTATTCAAAATTGTAAACAGTCTACAGGTCAGCATTGTCACAAAGAAGAAAAAGAAATGTTTATTATGGTTAAAGGAAATTGTACGGCGATTATTGACAAGGGAGACGGCAAAGAGGATATTTTGTTGAATTCACCGGGGGATGCTATTTATATCGGAAGTTATATTTGGCACGGATTTAAAGATTTTTCTTCGGATGCTATTTTATTGGCGTTATCTTCCACGAATTACCGTGAGGACAGAAGCGATTATGTTGAAAATTATGATGAATACCAAAAATTAATCGCAGCATAAATTACATTTTTATTGATAAAAGAAAAAATCCGTTTCAAAATATTGGAACGGATTTTAAATTGTCGGGGTGACAGGACTTGAACCTGCGGCCTCGTCGTCCCGAACGACGCGCTCTAGCCAACTGAGCTACACCCCGAATATATTAATAATATTAAAATTTGTAAGGAAATTATATATTAAAAAATTTAAAATGTCAACCTCAATAACAAAATAATGGGCTTGACAAAACTCCAAAAATGTGCTATAATTACTTTTGTAATTAACTTTTAAAAGCTAAAAATATGGTTAATAACGCTGAAAGTTACACTAAAAGAGTCGTGGAGGAAACACAGTCGGAGAAAGAAAAACAATTAGATGGTGTCAGAAGGGCTTTTCAAGTGGCTTTTGATGAATATGCTGAGAAACAAGATGGTAATTTACCGGATTTAACTGAAAGTTCAGTAGAAATGTTTGTGAAGATGCGTCCCGCGTTAGATCGCGCGCTCGGTACTTGTAAATTAATTAATTCAACTGATTGGGCGGTTATCGCTTTGAGTGTGTTACAAGAGAGAATGTTGGAAAAGAAAAATAAAACTGAAGAATAATAAATAAATTAAAAACCTCCGATTTCAGTCGGAGGTTTTTTGATATTTTTATTTTTTCCACTTTCGAAGTTTTGGACTGCGGTCAACAAACCATTTATCTGCTTCATCAAAATACCACGCATCCGGATGAGTTGTTAACATCATTTTACCCAAAGCTTTGGCTTGCGGCGTTTTTAATCTTTTTATGGCTGCTTTTAGCCATGAGGATGCTTTGGTGTTGCCTTTGGCAGCTTGGTCGCGTAAAGTTGATATCCATTCTAACTGATCGGCATCTTTTGCAATTTTAGCTTCAATGGTTTTTTTGTTTTCAAATTCAGTAAACGCTTTTACTATTTCGTCGCCAAACGGCAAGCTGGACGCGATGTCATCAATCGCTTGCGCTTCTGCCAGTTTACCATATTTTTGGTGGACATAATTTAAATCTGAAGTTCGGCCTTCACCCAAGTCATGAATTAGACAAAGAAAGATGGCTTTTTTATGATCAGCTCCAGGAATAAGATGAGCCAAGACCCAAGCAATCAATGAAGCGCGAAATACATGTTCGGCCACTGATTGTTTGCCGGTGCCCAAAAACCACAAACCGGATCGAGGAGTTTTTGTCAGCATGTCAGTTTCATAAATAAAGTTGACCAGCGGTTTCAAATTATTTTTTTTGGATTTTGATTTATTTTTTTTCATAAAATAAATTTAAACAAATTAATTTTATCGTATTGAACGATGACATTTTATTATAATGGAATTTTATTAAAAAAGCAATCTTTAATCGTGCTTGCTAACAGTAAATTTTTTTGCTATATTTTATAGGTAAAAATATTAAATTTATGGATTTAAAAAACCAAATTCGTGAAATTCAAGATTGGCCTAAAAAAGGGGTATCTTTTAAAGACATTACCACTCTTCTTCAGGATAAAGAATCTTTTCGGCAAACGATTGATTCATTGTCTAAATTTTGTGTTGATAAAAAAGTTGATAAAATTGTCGGAATTGATGCCAGGGGATTTTTGGTTGCCGCACCCGTTGCTTATAAAATTGGCGCCGGACTTTCAATTGTTCGCAAACCGGGTAAATTACCTTATGAAACAATTGAACAATCCTACACTTTGGAATATGCCAGCAATATTATCCAGATGCACACGGACGCTGTAACAAAAGGAGAAAATGTGGTTTTGGTTGACGACTTGATTGCCACCGGCGGTACGGCTTTGGCTGCTTGCGATTTAACGGAAAAACTCGGCGGAACTATTGTTGGTGTTTATGCTGTTATTGATTTATTATTTTTGGGAGGTTCTGATAAATTAAAGAAGAGAGGATATGAAGTTAAAAGTTTAATTAATTATGAATATGAATAATAAAATTAAAATTGGTATTATCGGCGGAAGCGGTTTAGACGACCCGAAAATTTTAGAAAATTTTGAAGAATTTGAAATTGACACGCCATATGGTAAGCCTTCAAGCGTGTTAACTGCCGGAAAAATTTCCGGACGAGACGTGGTAATTTTGGCTCGTCATGGCAAGGGGCATACTATTGCGCCGACCAAAGTTCCTTTTCGCGCTAATATTTGGGCACTGAAAGAGGCGGGTTGTACTCATATTTTAGCCACTACAGCTTGTGGATCTTTGCGTGAGGAAATAAAACCTCGCCACATTGTTTTTCCAGATCAGTTTATTGATTTTACCAAACTTCGCACCCTAACTTTTTTTGAGGATAAAGTCGTGCACACTTCTATGGCCGATCCGTTTTGTGAAGATTTGAGAAAAAAATTAATTGAGACAGCGGAAGAGTTGAATATGGAACATCATAAGCAGGGGACGTTGATTACAATTGAAGGTCCGCGTTTTTCAACTCGAGCAGAAAGTTTAATGTTACAAAAACTTGGTGCTGATGTGATAAACATGTCTACGGTGCCGGAAGTAACTTTGGCTAGAGAATTAGGTTTAAATTATGCCAGTATTGCCATGAGTACTGATTATGATTGCTGGAAAGCCGGTGAAGAACCTGTGACATTTGAAATGGTTTTGAAAGTGATGGAACATAATGCGATCAATGTTAAAAAATTACTTTTGAAGGTCATTCCGAAAATTTAAATTAAAAAAATATTTTTTTAATTTAAAATCGTCCCGTATATCAAGGGACGATTTTTTGTCGGGGTTAATTGACTATTTTATAAATTTTATCAATTAATTTTTCATTGAGGTTACTCTTTCTAAAACTTTATTCATTAACTCTTTTTCTTCTTTTTTTAATACGGCCAAGGCTATTTTAACTTTACCAAAGTTCAATTTTTTACTTTCTTTTGCCGCTATGGCTACGGCTGTAGCCCGATGATGCCCTTCCAAACAAATGATTTTTCCATCTTCCTCTCTTATGAAACCCATTATTTCCGTGTCCAATGGAAAACTTTCAAGCATGGAAACAACTTTGCCGTGTTTTTTAAAATGTTCATACTGTTCAGGAATGTTTATTAAATCTATAAATGCGCTTTTATTCTTTTCGGGTAACCGTGATTGCCAACCAGTAAAAGGCCCTATTAACATTTCCGGAATTTCTTTCATCGGATCATCCAACTCATAAATTTTCCAATCGCGCTGTTCGGCACCAATTTGTTTTGCACCAAAATTACGCCAAGATTCCCAATCTGGCCAGCCTTTAACTTTTGTTGCAAAATTGATCCAGCTAGGGTCACTGCCTTCCTCTTTTTTCCACGTTGCAAAAACTTCCTGCCAAGTTGTGTCTTTTAAATATTTCATAAAATAATCCAATTAAAATTATTTTTATAATACTCTTTTTTTCAACAAGATGACAACCTAAGGAAGTCTCGTGGTGTGTCGGGGTGACAGGACTTGAACCTGCGGCCTCATGCACCCCATGCATGCGCTCTAGCCAACTGAGCTACACCCCGTTTTTAAAGTATTTTGACTTATATTAGCATGTATTTAATAACTTTTCAAGTCTGAATAATCGTGTTATAATATATAAAATTTTAATTCTTAATAATCATATTAATAATATGGAAATAGATAAATATTTTAATGAGGCAATTAAACAAAAAGCTTCAGATGTTCATTTGGTTGGCGAGGAAGTGCCAATGTTGCGCTTGTCAGGTGTTTTGAAAGAGTTGAGCGATAAAAAATTGGATAATGAAGAATTAAAGAAAGGTCTCTATACTCTTTTGAGTAAAGATCAGCAGGTTCGTTTTGAAGAAGAAATGGAATTGGATTTTGCCCATAAAGTAGGTAATGATCGTTTTCGTGTCAATTTGCACCTGCAAGATGACAAAATTGGCATGGCCGCTAGATTAATTCCAGAAAATATTCCGTCTCCGGAAGAGTTGAAATTTGAGTCGGCTTTATTGGATATGACAGGTTTAATGGACGGGTTGGTTTTGATTACTGGGCCGACCGGAAGTGGAAAATCAACTACCTTAGCTTGTATGATTGAAGAAATTAATAAAACTAGAAAAGCGCACATTGTAACAGTTGAAGATCCGGTGGAATTTATGTTTAAAGATAAAGAAAGTTTGATTGAACAGCGAGAGGTAGGAAAAGATACAAAATCTTTTGCTGCCGCATTAAAACATGTTTTAAGACAAGATCCGAACGTGATTTTAGTAGGTGAAATGCGTGACCCCGAAACTATTTCCACAGTTTTAACAGCGGCAGAAACAGGACATTTAGTTTTTTCCACATTACACACTCCAACCGCTGCCGAAGCGGTGGAAAGAATCGTAGATGTGTTTGAAGGCGCAAAACAAAAGCAGGTATTAATACAATTTTCCTCGGTTTTAAGAGGAATTGTAGCTCAACAATTAATGCCAGCTAAAGATGGCGGACGCGTTCCAGCCAGAGAAATTTTAATAAATACACCGGCTGTATCAAATCTGATAAGAGAAAACAATATTAGTCAAATTAAGTCAGCTATTCAAACCGGTCTCAAAGAAGGAATGCAAAGTATGGAAAATTCTGTTAAACAATTATTAAAAGATGGATTGATTGATGAAGAGATGGCTGAAAAACGCAGCGGCCGAAGTAAAAAAGTATAATTCAGTTATGGATTTAAAGAAAATTTTTAAAAAAATTGCATTAGTAGCAAAGCAAGAAAATATCCCTGTTTATGTGGTGGGTGGTTTTGTTAGAGATTTTTTAATGGATATTCCACAAAAACAGGATATTGATTTTGTAGTTGTTGGCAGAGGTTTGGATTTTGCCAAAAAATTGGATGTAGTTATGAAACAAGAGGGGAGTTTGGTGGAGTTTCCCGAGTTTGATACCGCCAGGTATGTTTTAGGTGAAGAAGAGAAACAAATGATAATTGAATTTGCCGGCGCGCGAAGTGAAAAATATCATACTGAATCACGCAAACCAAAAGTGACTGGTAGCAGTTTAGAAGAAGATTTGTCACGCCGCGACTTTACAGTTAATGCTATGGCGGTACCAGTACAATGTTTTGGTGGTTTGAAGTGGCCGACAAAAATTAAAATAAAAAAAGAATTAGTGGATAGTTTTGATGGGCAAGTTGATTTAAAAAATAAAATTTTACGTACACCATTATCTCCTGATCAAACTTTTGTTGATGATCCGTTGAGGATGATGCGGGCTGTAAGATTTGCCGCACAATTGAATTTTGGTATTGAAGAAAAAACTTTAGAGGGAATTCATAGAAATCGCAAGCGTTTAAGTATTGTGTCCGCCGAGCGCATTAAAGAAGAATTATTTAAACTTTTAGCATGTCCCCAACCGTCAATCGGCTGTATTTTGATGTTTCAAACTAGTTTGTTAGATGTAATTTTACCGGAAGTATCAGCCTTGGATGGAGTAGAGGAAATATATGGACATCAACATAAGAATAATTTAATACACACTTTTAAAGTGGTGGATAACATTGCTGAAAGATCCGATAAAACCTTATTAAGGTTGGCGGGCTTGTTGCATGATATTGGAAAGTCATCAACTAAAAAATTTATTCCAAAAGTTGGTTGGTCTTTTTATCAACATGAACATGTCGGACGTAAATTAACCAATCAAATTGGACGGCGCTTACGTTTTTCCAACGCGGAAACAACATACTTATCCAAATTAGTTCGGTGGCATCAACAGCCGATAAGTTTAATGGATGAGGGTATTACTGATTCGGCGGTCAGACGTTTGATTTTTAATTTGGGAGATGAACTTGATGATTTGTTAATTTTAGGCCGGAGCGATATTACAACCGGCAATCCAACTAAAAAAGTTCAGCGTTTAAAAAATTATGACCATTTAGAAAAACGAGTGGATGAAGTGATGGAAAAAGATAAAATGAGAGCGTTTCAATCTCCGCTACGCGGTGACGAAATAATGAAGATATGCAGTTTGAAACCCGGACCGACGGTTGGTCGAATAAAAACCGCGATTGAGGAAGCAATTTTAGACGGTATAATTCCCAACGAATATGATGCGGCCAAAGATTATTTTAATAAGATAAAGGATGAATTTTTGGGGAAAGTTGTAAGTTGGGAAAAGGTTGTGGATAAGTAAACTGACAAGATTTAGTTTTTATGATATGATAAGTATGATAATTCATACTTATTTTATTTTATATGAAAAAAATTCACCATGAGCATCCTTTTGGAAATATTTGCGGTTCAACCAGTATTGGTATACGGGGGCAGATTGTTATCCCGAAAAAAGCCCGTGATTTGATGCGGGTCAAAACAGGGGATCAGTTTTTAGTTTTGGAACATGACGGTTGTTTAGTGATAGTGCCGGAAAAAGTCGTGTCGCATATGTTAAAACATATTTCTAAAGCGTTAGTTAAAAAATAATTTTTTTAAAAATAAATTAGCATATTTATGAAAATATTTAAAACAAAAAAATTCTATATTATCTTAGTGGTCATATTGATTGTAGTGGCAATTGGATATAACCAATATAAAAAAGCCAATCAGCCAATACAATATGAAACAGCTAAAGTTAAACTTGGAGATGTGATTCAAACAGTTGAAGCAACCGGCAAGGTTGAATCTTCAACTGAGTTATCTTTACGATTTGAAATTTCAGGTACATTGGATTCGGTAAATGTTAAGGAAGGGGATGTTATAAAATCGGGTAAAGTATTGGCCAGTTTAAAAGCCGGTGAATTAAGCGCTGCTGTTGCTCAGGCTCGAGCTAATTTAAATCAAAAAATTGCCGGTGCTACCGATGCGGAAATTGAGTATTACCGTGCTGTAGCTCAAGCTGCCAAAGCTGATTGGGATAAAACGATTGTTGATACTGCCAATTCTATAAGTGTAGCTGAAAGAGCTGTAGAAACAGCAGAAAATAATTTAAAATTGGTTGAAGGAGGAAATGATAATCAAATTGTTAGTCAGGCTTATGAAAGCGCGGTGGCTGTTTTGCATGCAACATTATCTAAGGTGGACGATGGATTGACGCAGGCTGATAATATTTTGGGTGTAGATAATAATTTTGCCAATGATAGTTTTGAACAGTATTTATCAATTACAGATATAAATAAATTAACTACCGCCAAAGCGTTGTATGTTGAAGCTAAAATGGCTAGGTATAATGCGCGGACAGTTATTGATATGTTAACAACCGTGAGTGCTCACGAAGCAATTGATAATGCTTTACCGTTAGCTGAAACTGCTTTGTCAAAAACTAATTCTGTTTTGTCGGCCACGGTTGATGCGTTAAACGCTACTTTACCAAGCGGTACTTTTACGCAAGCTACTTTAGAAAGTAAAAAAACTACTGTAGAAACTTCTCGCGCCGCCGTGACTGCTCAGTATACTGCTCAAATCGATCAAAAACAGGCGATTGTTAATGCTAAGAATAGTTTTACCACTTACACCATCGCTTACAGTAAAGCGGTCAGTGATTTAAATAATGTTAAAGCTACCGCCTCCGGTTCAATTGCTATTAAAGAATCCGTTTATAATCAAGCGGCGGCTAATTTAAAAAACAAAGAAAATCCGTCGCGTGAAGTTGATTTGGCGCCACTGCGTGCCGCCTTAGCTCAAGCTGAAGCTAATTGGTCTAAAGCATTTTTATACGCGCCGATTGACGGTATGATTACCAAAATAAATAAAAAACGCGGTGAATTTGTGTCTGCTACGGAAGTGGCGGTTCAAATGCTGTCTCCTCATTATGAGATAAGCGTTGATATTCCCGAAACCGATGTTATTAAGTTAAAACTGAATGATGCGGCGGTTATTACTTTGGATGCATTTGGCGACGAAACAAAATTTTCCGGAAAAATTATCAGCATAGACCCTGCTTCTACGGAAATTCAAGATGTTGTATATTATCGTGTAAAAGTGGCGATTGACGATACCGATAAACAAATTAAATCCGGTATGACCGCCAATATCACAATCAGCACTGATAAACGAGAAAATGTTTTGACTATTCCATTTAGAGCTACTCGAACTGGTGAAGAGGGTAAAATTGTGCGTGTTTTAAAAAATGGAGAAGTTCAAGAAGTGATGATTGTGTTAGGTTTGAGGGGTGATGATGGAAGAGTGGAGATTGTTAATGGACTTGATGAGGGTGATGAAATAATTATTAGCACATTACAAAGTAACTAAATATGTCATTAATTGAAGTACAAAATTTAGGCAAGGAATATATTAACGAAGAAGTAAAAACACTTGTTTTGCAAGGAGTTAATTTTAAAATAGAAAAAGGGGAGTTTGTTGCAATTATGGGACCGTCCGGTTCTGGCAAATCAACTCTTATGCACATTTTGGGTTTTTTAGATAAACCAACTGAGGGAAAGTTTATTTTTAACGGACAAGATGTTAGCACTTTGTCCGATGACGAATTAGCGGAAATGAGAAGTAAAGAAGTCGGATTTGTTTTTCAAGCTTTTAATTTGCTACCCCGGACGAGTATTTTGGACAATGTCGCCCTGCCTTTAGTGTATGCCGGGTTGTCTGAAAAAGAACAGAAACAAAAAGCAAAAGACGCATTGATGTCAGTTGGATTAGGTCATCGTTTAGAGTATATGTCTAATCAATTATCGGGCGGAGAAAAACAGCGCGTGGCAATTGCTCGGGCATTGGTTAATAATCCGGCGGTTATTTTTGCTGATGAGCCGACCGGCAATTTAGATTCAAAATCAGGTTTACAGGTGATGAGAATTTTACAATCGTTAAATAAACAAGGTAGAACGATTATTTTAGTTACTCATGAGCGTTATACTGCTGAACATGCTCAGAGAATCCTGCGCATTAGAGATGGTGAAGTGGTTGGTGATGAAAAAGTTTCAAATAGAATAATCGCCGATGGCGTAGATGAATTAATAAAGTAAAATCAAATCATGAATATTTTTAAAAGTATTCATAACGTTTGGCATATTATTGGCCGAAATAAAATCCGGTCGTTTTTGACTATGCTCGGAATTATTATTGGCGTGATGTCGGTGATTATTATAATGTCTGCCGGAGCTGGTGCACAAAGTTTGATTTTAAATCAAGTCAAAAGCATGGGTTCAAATTTAATTGGTGTATTACCAGGACAATCAGATGATAAAGGACCGCCGGCTTCAGTTATGGGAGTGGAAATTACATCATTAAAATATGATGATATCAGAGAAATAATGAGAGGACAATTTCCTCATTTGGTTGGTGCCGCTGTTTATGTCAAAGGAACAGATACGGTTAATTGGAGTGACCAAAAAACAGATACTACTTTTGTTGGTACCAGCGCTGATTTATTAACAGTGGAAGATACACAAGTTTCCGCTGGCCGATTTTTTACCGCCGAAGAAGAACGCAGTATGGCGCGGGTGGCAGTTTTGGGCAGTGAAGTTGTAAAAAATTTATTTCAGGATATTGATCCAATTGGCAAACAAATTAAAATCAAGAAAACAAATTTTAATATTATTGGTGTGATGCGTGAACGTGGCACGGTTGGTTTTCAAAATCAAGACAATCAAATTTTTGTACCCATCAGTACGGCTCAAAAACTTTTGTTAGGCATTAATTATATAAGCCAAGCCCGCGTGAAAGTTGATGATGCAAAAAATATTGATGTAGGTATGGAATATATCAGAATGATTTTACGGGAAAGACACGGTATTGACAATCCCGAAGATGATGATTTTAGTGTCCGTTCAATGGCGCAAAGTGTTGAAGCTATCACCTCAATTACTGACGCTTTAAAATTATTTTTAGCCGCGGTGGCTGCCATTGCTTTGGTAGTGGGCGGAATTGGCATTATGAATATTATGTTAGCCGCTGTACAGGAAAGAACTCGTGAGATTGGTTTGCGTAAAGCTGTTGGTGCTAAAAATCATCATATTGTAATTCATTTTTTATTAGAAACAGTAATGATAACTCTCATTGGAGGTATCATTGGAATACTATTGGGAATTATTATTTCTACCCTTGTTGCGCAGGTGGCCAAAGGTTTAGGTTATGATTGGAAATTAATAATTTCTTTATCTTCAATTTTATTATCCTGTGTTGTTTCAGTTGGAATTGGTTTAATTTTTGGTATTGTTCCGGCGCGTCGTGCTAGTCGGCTGAATCCGATAGAAGCATTAAGATACGAATAATATGTTAATTAAAACAAGTTTAAAAATTGCGTTTAAATCTTTGTGCGCTCAAAAAACTCGCACAATTTTGACAATTCTTGGAATTAGTATCGGCATTGCTATCGTGATTACTATTATGGCCGCTGGTCGCGGATTAGATAGAATGATTTTAGGACAATTAGAAATTTTTTCGGCGGATACCGTTACTGTGGAAGTTAAAGTTCCTTCTGTTAAGAAAACAAGTACTGAAAATGCTATGGGACAGGCAACTGGCATAAAAATCACAACACTGCGGGATAAAGATTTAAAATCAGTTATGAAACATCCAAACATTGCCGCCGCCTATGGCATGGTTGTTGGACAGGCAGTAGTGAAATATCAAAGTGAAAAAAACACCACTTTACTTTTGGGCGAAGGATATAATGTGCAGGAAGTGGAAAAATTAGTAATTTCCACCGGCCGGTTATTTACAAAATCAGAAGAAGAGTCTTTGGCTCAGGTGGCAGTTTTGGGTTCGGTAGCTAAAGATAAATTATTTGGTGAAAATGATGCGATAGATAAGATTGTTTATATCAAGAGTAAACCGTTTCGGGTGGTAGGGGTGATTGCTAAACGAGGCGCGGTGATGGGGATGGATTTTGATAATATAGTTTTATTACCGACAAAAACAATGCAAAAAAGAATTTTAGGTGTTGATTATTTACAGGAGATTGTGGCGAAAGTTAAAGATAGATCTAAACTGAAAGAGACAGTGGCGGATTTGGAAGCGATTATCCGCGATAATCATAATATTACCGATCCCAATAAGGATGATTTTGCTGTTAATACTATGGACGAAGCGATAGCTATGTTGCGTACAGTAGTTGATGGGATTACTTTTTTGTTGGTGGCGCTGGTTTGTATTTCTTTAATTGTTGGTGGAGTTGGTATTATGAACATAATGTATGTCTCGGTAACTGAGAGGACTTTTGAAATTGGTTTACGAAAAGCTATTGGCGCAAAAAAACAGGATATTCTTTTTGGATTTTTAACTGAAGCTGTAATGCTTACTTTGGGCGGGGGATTGTTAGGTATCGTATTGGGCGCAATTCTTGCTTTGGCGGTTTATTTTATTGCAATTTCTTATGGGTTTATGTGGGTTTATTCAATATCAATCGCTTCTATAATTTTAGCGGTTGGTTTTTCCGCTTTTATTGGTTTGTTATTTGGAGTGTATCCTGCCAAAAAGGCGGCTGCTTTAGACCCAATTGAGGCGCTGAGAAGAGAGTAGTAAAAATAAAAAAATTGACTTCTACGCAGCAGGTTGCTTTTTCGTGCGCAGGATGTTAAAATATTGACATTGGGAATTTGTGTCAAATCCCTTAATTTTGATTTTAATTTATGTCCGATATTCAGACAATTAAAGATAAGATTGATATTGTCCAGCTTTTACAGGAATATTTGCCTTTAAAAAAAGCCGGTGCTAATTGGCGGGCAAATTGTCCGTTTCATCACGAAAAAACACCATCATTCATGGTTCATAAAGAAAAGCAGATTTGGCATTGTTTCGGTTGTGGCAAGGGTGGAGATATTTTTACGTTTATTCAGGAAACGGAGGGAATAGATTTTGCTGAGGCGTTGAAAATATTGGCCGAACGAGCCGGAGTAAAACTTGAAACCAGTCATCAAAGTGAAATTAGTAAAAGTCAAAAAAATCGCTTATTGGAAGTTAATGCTAAGGCGGCATATTTTTTTCATAATTTTTTGATGGATATGCCAGCTGCGAAAATGGCGCGGGAATATCTTGTGGACAAAAGAAAATTACAAGAGCAAACAATTAAGGATTGGCAGATCGGTTTTATTCCTGAACAATGGGATTTGTTGACACAATATTTAATAAAAAAAGGTTTTGGTATTGATGATTTGATTGCATCAGGTTTAGTAATCAAAAATGCTGAAAGAAAAAGCAATTATGATAGATTTCGTGGTCGGATAATGTTTCCGATTGCCGATGTGTATGGTAACATAGTTGGTTTTACCGGACGGATTCTTGTGGAAAAAGAAAATTCCGGCGGAAAATATGTTAACACTCCACAAACTATGGTTTACGATAAATCGCGAGTGATTTATGGTTTAAATAAAGCCAAAGCGGAGATAAAAGCCAAAGATTTAGCGATAGTGGTTGAGGGTCAGATGGATGTAATAGCTTGTCATGAGGCTGGAATGACTAATGTGGTAGCTGCTTCAGGTACGGCTTTAACCGAGGGTCAAATTCGTTTATTAAAAAGATATACCACCAATGTAGCAATGGCGTTTGATGCCGACATGGCTGGGCAAACCGCAGCTAAAAGAGGTATTGATGTAGCTTTAACAGAAGGAATGAATATAAAAGTTATTCAAATCCCAAAAGATAAAGGCAAAGACGCTGACGAATGTTTAAAACAGAATCCGAAAGTTTGGTTTGATGCAGTAGAAAACGCTAAAGGAATTATGGATTGGTATTTTGAGATAACTTTGATTGGTTCTGATTTGACCAATCCCAAGAAAAAACAATCGGTTGCTGAAATTTTATTGGTTGAAATTAATAAAATTCCACATTCTGTTGAACGTGATGAATGGATTAAAAAATTAGCTGACAGGTTAGGAGTTGAGGAGATAGCTTTGCGCGAGACAAGTGCTAAAATTAAAAAGAATAATTTTAAAGGAATTGTAATTAAAAAACCGGCAGTGGAAACGGCAGTGGAAATGCCAACGGGAAGATTATTCATGGATTTAAATAAGCTTTGGGCATTAATTCTTAAATTTCCAGAAATTTTTAATACTATTAATCATGAATTACAAAAAGAATATTTTTTGTCGGCGCCGTTTTTTGAGCTTTACGAAAGTTGTCAAAAGCAATATAATAGTAATGATAAGGTCAATCCGGCGGAATTGCCTGTTTTGAAGACTGACAAAAATGAAAATTGGCGTGATATATTGCAGATGCAGGCTGAATGTGATTATCCGGATTATAATCGGGTGGAAGCGGAGAAGGAAGCAAGAAAGATTTTGTTGGATATTAAGAAAAATTGGATAAAAAATCAGAGAGAGGAATTAAATCAACAATTAAAAAAGGAACAAGACAAAGATAAACAAAATGCAATTTTAAAAAAAATAATGGAATTGAGTTAATTTTATTTATATACGGGATATGGTTAAAAAAACAAAAATTAAGAAGAAAAAAATTAGTCCGGCAAAAAAACCGGTGAAAGTTTTGAAAAAGAAAAAACCGGTGAAAGTTTTGAAAAAGAAAAAACCGGTGAAAAATAAAGTTGTAAAAAATAAAAAAGTTGCTAAACCAAAATCGGCAAAACGTTTTTCAGTTGTCAAAAAATCAATCAAGCCAAAAAAACAAGTAGTAGTGCCACAATGGGAATTGGAAGATGTTGCGGAACCGACCGAGGAACAAATTTACCATTTGGTCAACAAAGGACGAAGTCGCGGTTTTATTACAGAAGTAGAAATGATTGGTTTAATGTCTCGCCCCGAACGTTATATGGATTTATATGAGGGATTGCTTGACTTGTTGGAGAAAAACGGGGTGTCTGTTTTGGAAGGACAAACCGGTTTGCTTGGCAATCGCGACGAAAGAAAAGGTGTAATGAAAGATTTTCAAGGTACGCAGCCGGATATGGATATTCCTTTTGATTTGGGACAAATTTCTTCCGATTCAATTCAGATGTATTTGCGTGAAATTGGCAAGATTCCTTTGTTATCTGCCGATGATGAGGTTTCTTTGGCTAAACGAAAAGAGCGTGGTGACAAGGCGGCGGAAAAAAAGATTATTGAAGCTAATTTACGTTTGGTAGTATCTATTGCTAAAAAATTTGTTGGTAAAAGTTTAACTTTACTTGATTTAATTCAGGAAGGAAATATCGGTTTGTTTAGAGCTGTTAAAAAATTTGATTATAGAAAAGGTTATAAATTTTCTACCTATGCCACTTGGTGGATAAGACAAGCAATAACTAGGGCGTTAGCCGACCAATCGCGCACTATTCGTATTCCCGTACATATGGTTGAAACAATTAATCGTTTTCAACAGGTTCAGCGTCGGTTATTGCAAGATTTAGGTCGCGATCCGACTCCGGAAGAATTATCGTCAGAAATGGGAGAAGAAGTTGATAAAATTAATCATATTATTAAAATTTCTCAGGATACAGTTTCGTTGGAGGTTTCGGTTGGAGACGATGATGACGATTCTTCTTTGCAAGATTTTATTGAGGATGTCAAAAATCTTTCACCGGATCGTGTGGCTGGTCTGCAAATTTTGCGTGATTATGTTAAGTTGGCCATTAAAGATTTGGCTGCTCGTGAACAGAAAATCGTTGAAATGCGTTTTGGTTTAAACGATGGCGTGACGCATACTTTAGAAGAAGTAGGGCAAGAATTTGGGGTTACCCGCGAACGCATTAGGCAAATTGAAGCAAAAGCTTTAGAAAAAATTAAAGAAATGAATATTGTGGACAAACTTAAAGATTATTAAAAAAAATCCTTATGAAAATTGTTTTATCCGGTGGTGGAACTTTGGGGCCGGTAGTGCCATTGTTGGCAATAGCCGGCGCTTATCAAAAAGTTAATCCAGACGCGCAATTTGTTTGGGTTGGAACTAAGGATGGTCCGGAAAAAGAATTGGTGGAAAAGATGCAAATTCCTTTTTATACAATTACGGCTGGGAAATTTCGTCGATATTTGTCTTTTTGGAATATAGTTGATTTTTTTAGAATATTAGCCGCCTTTGTGCAGTCGGTAGTTTTTTTGTATCATGAAAAGCCTGATTTATTGATTTCAGCCGGTGGATTCGTAAGTGTGCCGTTGCATTGGGCCGGTTGGTTAATGAGAATTCCGTCGTGGGTTCACCAGCAGGATATCCGTCCCGGGTTGGCTAATAAATTAATGGCGAGAGGAGCTAATCAAATTACCACAGCTATTCAAGATTCTGTTAATTTTTTTGATAAAAACAAAACAGAGTGGATAGGTAATCCGACCCGCAATTTAAAAGTTGCTGATATTCAAGCGTCTAAAAAACGTTTTGGAATTGAAGATGATGAGCCGGTAATTTTTGCTTTAGGTGGTGGCACTGGTTCAGCTCACATTAATAAGATGGTTTTAGAAGCTTTGTCTGTCTGGCCGGACAGTTGGCATGTCATACATTTAGTTGGGCGAGAGCGTTCAAGTAAATTACCTGAGTATGCCGCCGGATTATTTAAAAACTATCAGGTTTATAAATTTTTTACTGAAGAAATGAAAGATGCTTATGCTGTAGCGGATATTGTTATTGCCCGCGCCGGTTTTGGTACTATTACTGAGTTGGCTTCATTATCAAAAGCCGCTGTTTTGTTACCAATCAGTGATTCACACCAGGAAGATAATGTTAAATATTTAGTTGATCGTGATGCGGCAGTTATTTTGGAAGAAGTTGCGGACACGGGATTGAAATTGGCTCAAGTAGCTAAAGATTTAATGGCTGATTCTGAACAAAGAAAAAAACTCGGGCAAAAGTTGCGCGAGGTTTTACCTCCGGCCACAGAGGAAGATATGGTTAGAATGGTTGACCGCTTGGCAATGTATTAAATTTTTATTATTTTAATTTGGTTTTTTAGATTTTTTACAGAGCAATAACCAACGCGTAAATATTCTGGAGAATAGCCATACCATCGGTTGGCTATTTTTTGTTCAAATAATATTGGACGTTTTAATCCTATGATTTTTTTTCTGTATTCGTCGGCTGTTTTTTGAGCTAAATCGGTTAAAATTTTTACACGCTCAGTTTTTATTTTGTCTTGCAAATGATTTTTCATTGTTTCTGCCAATGTGTTAGGACGAATTGAATAAGGAAAGATATGTATTTTAGTGAAGCCGATTTTTTTGACAAAAGCGCAAGTTTCATTAAATTCTTTGTCGGTTTCACCAGGAAAACCAACAATAATATCGGTGGTAAAAGAAAATAAAGGATTAATTTTTCTAATTTTTTCAATTATTTTTGAATATTGTTTGGTGTTGTATCCGCGATTCATTCTTTTTAATGTTGAATCTGAGCCGGACTGTAAAGATAAATGCCAATGAGGCATTAACCGTTCATTTTTTAATGTTTTTATTAGTTGGTCAGAAATTAACCGTGGATCTAATGAACCAAGACGAAGACGCGGAATGTTAGTTTTTAATAATATTTTTTTCAACAAGGTATGTAGTTTTAGTCCGTTGTTATTATATTGACATATATTAACACCTGTTAAAACAATTTCTTTGTATTTTCCTTTTTCTAGTTCTTTTATTTTGTTTATAATTTCATCATTTGGAATACTGGATGAGCGTCCGCGAAACGAGGGTATGGCACAGTAAGCGCAATTAAAATTACAGCCGGTTTGGATTTTTATCAGAGCCCTTGTTTTTTTTGATAAAGTATTTTTTGTCACTAAAGTTTTATTGGGTTTACATAAATACTTTTTGTTTAATTGTTGCAGATGTTGAATAATTTCATTGTTATTTTTTGCAATAAAATTTATTTCTGGCAAATTTTTATTTTCCAAACAACCTACAGTAATCGTATAAGTTCCGCGGCGTTTAACTTGGCGTATGATTTCCCGTGTTGTTTGACTGGCGTTACACGTCACCGCACAGGCGCGGATTACACAAACATCTTCTTTTCCAAATGGCACGGTTGAAAAACCTTGTTGTTGCAAAGTTTTTTTTAATTCTTCTGTTTCGGCTTGATTAAGTTTACAGCCGATTGTATAGAAAGATATTTTCATATTATGAAATACGGTTTTCATCCTATCAAAAATTACTGAAAAAATCAAACCAAATTCAAAATTAAATCACAGTTTGTTTGTTGTTGATAAACAATAAAACTACCCAGAAAGGGTAGTTTTATTTTGTGACCCGGCTGGGATTCGGACCCAGGACCTCTTCCTTAAAAGGGAATTGCTCTACCAGCTGAGCTACCGGGCCGGCAATAGACAATTTACTTGCTGAATGATACACTATATTTAGAAAAAAATCAAGGCTTAACTCTTAAAAAAGTGGATAAATCACTCAATTTTTATGTTAGACAGAAAGTTTTTTGCCAAAATAAAACAAATTTTGCTTGATTATGCGGAAAAAAGGCGTGATGTGATAAAACTTGCGAGTGACGCTCAACATCTCTCTAAACAGGCGATTTTTGCCCTTCAGCGCGATTCTGAGGGTGAAGCTGATAAGCTGTTGTCTGAAGCCGAAAATATTATTAGCAAATTAGAAAAAAAATATCAAAAAGATGAAAGTTTGTTTGATGAGGGCTCCTATCGTGCCGGTTTGGAAGAGTTTGTTGAAGCTTATTTATTTAGACAATGTTTAAAAAATAAAAAATTAAGTGCTATTGGTGATTTAAATGTTGAACCAAATATTTATATTGGCGGCATAGCTGATGTTCCGGGAGAGCTGGCTCGGTACGCTGTTAAGTCGGCGACTGAAAGAAAATTTGATATCGTTAAACAGTGTTTGATGCAAGCGGAAGAAATTATTGGTGTAATGATTAAAATGAATCTGACTGGCTATAATCGACAGAAATTTGATCAGGCTAAACAATCCTTGGGAAAAATTCAACAGATTTATTACGAGATAAGCATTAGAAAATGATTATGCTCGGTTTAATAAAAAAAATAAAAAAATTAGGGCACCTGTTGTTGGCATGGTTTTTTTATTGGTTTTATGGACGACCAGCCCGACGTTTAATTGTTGTTGGAGTCACGGGTACTAAGGGAAAGTCCACCACTTGTCGGTTAATTGCTTCGGTTTTAGAATCGGCCGGACACAAAGTCGGTTTATTAAGTACGGTTGAATTTCAAATTGGCGAACAGCGCTGGTTGAATGAAAGAAAAATGACTATGTTGGGACGCGGCGAAATTCAAAAAATGCTAAAACAAATGGTTAAAGCCGGGTGTCAATATGCAGTAGTAGAAACTTCGTCTGAAGGAATATTGCAATACCGTCATTATGGTTTATTGTATGATATTGCGGTATTTACCAATTTGTCTCCGGAACATGTGGAAGCGCACGGTGGGTTTGTAAATTTAAAAAACGATAAGAGTAAAATTTTTGCCGGTTTAAAAAAATATCCGAATAAAATTATTAATGGAAAATATATTAATAAAATTATTATAGCCAATATTGATGATCCAAGTTCGGATTTTTATTTGAATTTTTCGGCGGATGAAAAATGGGTGTACACGATGAAAAATACCAAAACAGATATACAAAATAATGTTGAAGGAAAAATTGTTAAATCAGATGAATTTGGTACGGAATTTTTAGCTAACGGAGAAAATAACAAGATAAATCTTGTTGGACATTTTAATGTTTATAATGCATTGGCAGCTGTTGCGGTTGGACAATCGCAAAAAGTGAACAACGAAGCTATTGCTGCGGGTTTGGAAAATATACAGACCGTTGAAGGTAGGATGGAATTTATTGATCAAGGACAAAAATTTAAAGTGGTGGTTGATTATGCTCACGAACCGGTAAGCTTATCCGCTTTGTTTAAAACTTTACGGCAGATAATTTTGTCCGGGAAGAAAATAGTAGCTATTATTGGATCTGATGGCGGAGGACGAGATAAACAAAAACGTTTTAAAATGGGTGAATTGTCCGGTCGTGAAGCAGATATTGTGGTTGTAACCGATGTTAATTGTTTTGACGAAGATCCTTGGGACATTGCTCAAATGATTGCTGATGGAGTTCGACAAGCTGGAAAAAAAGATAACGAAGATTTATTTGTTGAGATAGATCGCCGTAAGGCGATTACTAAAGCTTTTAATTTGGCCGGAAACGGTGATGTGGTAGCTATTACAGCCAAAGGCACTGAGCCGTGTATCGTTATTTCTGGCGGACAAAAAATATCTTGGGACGACAGAAAGGTAGCTCGTGAGGAATTAGACAAATTATTAACCGCATAATTATGAGTTTAATAAATAAAAAATTTAATTTAGGAGTTGGTGAGGAAATTGTAGATATTATTCGCTCTACCCCATTGTTTATTTGGTGTAAATATTTTTTTGGACTTTTGATTTTAGGAGTTACTTCATTTTTTTTATTTTGGTTATTGACTAAAGAAATTTGGGGTTATGTCGCGATAGGTTTGAGTTACATGATTGGTTTGGTGATTATTTTCAGAACATGGTTTTTTTACCATTTTAATTGTTTGGTGGTGACTACGGAGAAAATTGTAGACATAGACCGACCTAAAATTTTTGAAGAAACGATATCCACGGTTAATTATTTAGACATTCAAGATATTTATGTTATTAAAAAAGGTTTTCTGCAAAATGTTTTGAATTATGGTTCCGTCATGGTGGAAACAAAAAAACAACAATTTATTCTAGAAATTAAAAAAGTTCGATTACCGCAACGGTTGGCTAATTGGTTGTTGGAAGTTAAGGATAACTATTATAAAAAGCAGAAATTAACCGATCGGCAAGCGGTAATGAATGATTTTTTACAGATTATGCCGAAATTGTCTCCGGAAGATTTGCAGACTGTTTATTTGAAAGTTGCAGAACAAATTAAAAAAAATAATAATCAAGAATCAGAATAAATATGGCATCGGAAAAAAGTCAATGGGCAAAATTTTTTTATTCCAAATGGTTTTTTATTATAATTATTATTTTGATAATTTTAGTTATTTTTGCATTTTTACGCTCCTATTATCAGGATTATCAGGTGCGGCAGGAGATACAATATCTTAAAGACGAAGCGGAACGCTTAGAAGCAAAAAAAATTCAATCATTGGAAATTTTAAAATATGTTCAGTCCAAAAATTTTGTAGAAGATAAAGCTCGCACTGATTTTAATATGGCAAAATTAGGTGAACAAGAAGCGATCATTACTTCTCCACAACAAGCAGTAGAAAAAGATGGACAGGCAGAAAATAAAGTGTTAGAATGGAAAGGTATTTCTAATCCTATAAAATGGTGGAAATTATTTTTTAACAAATAAATAAAATTTAATTTTTTAAGTATGGAAAAACAGGAATCCAACATTACACCGGTGCAAGAACCGGTCAGTCAAAGTGTTACCAAAGCCGAAATGATCAATGTAAAAATGTTTGCTTTGGGAATTATCGGAATTATAGTTTTAGCAATCTTGATTTCTGCCGGAATTGGCATTTATCGAGTTTATGCCAAAGTATCAACCGATACTTTTACTTATACGGTGGCCAAAATTTTACGTTTGCCGGCAGCCAAAATTAATGGCACAACGATTATGTATTCAGATTTTGTGGATGATTTAAAAGCAATCAATATTTTGCGAGCTTACGATATTGCCAATAGTGGAGCCAGTGCAAATTTGACTGCTGAACAAATGTCTGATCAGGTGTTGTGGAGATTGTTGAATAATATTTTAATTTCAGACGCGGCCAAAAATTTTGATATTAAAGCGGAACAGGTTGATGCTGATGAAATCAAAGCTCAAATTATGAAGCAATTTAAAAACGAAGAAGAAGCATCTGTCGCGCTAAAAGAAAGATATGGTTGGACCATGTCAGAATATGAAAATAAAGTTATAAAATATTATATTTTGCAACAGAAATTATCTGATGTGATTTCAACTGATAAAAAATCTCGTGACGAAGTGTTTATGCAGGCGGATGAAGTGTTGAAAAAAATACAAGCCGGGGCTAATTTTGAAGATATGGCTAAACAGTATAGCCAAGACGGGACTGCTGACAGTGGAGGGGATTTGGGTTGGTTTGGTCAAGGAGATATGGTTCCTCAATTTGAAGCAGCGGTATTTACTTTGGAAAAAGGTGAATTGGGTCCGGAGGTAATAGAGTCTCCTTACGGTTTTCACATAGTTAGAGTTGATGATAAAAAAGTGGAAGACAAAGCGGAGCAAATCAAGGCTAGACATATTTTTTTCCGTTTGCCATCATTAGAAACCTATTTAGAAAATACGACTAAAAAAGCGCAGATACATTTATATATAAAAGCGCATAATCCGTTTGATGCTTTAGTTGTGGAACAATAGACAGAAAGAATAATAATAGTTTAAGAAATTACGCCCCGTCCCGCAAAAGCGAGGCGGGGCGATTTTAAATGCGGGATTAGTACAGTGGTAGTATGCTTGCTTCCCAAGCAAGAGATGCGAGTTCGATTCTCGTATCCCGCTCGTAATAAAATTTTATGCGTATTTGGGATATTTCACCAAAATGCTTGTGTCGGAAACACTTATTAGGCGAACATAGAGAATTGCATGCAATTTGGATTATTTTGAGTCAGAATAAAAAAGGTTATAGTCGTCATCCTGAAACTCTGCGTTGGCAGGGAAAAACTAAAGCGCTTTTCGCGCGACATGAAGCGTTGGTGGCGGAATTAATCAGACGCGACTATAAACATTTGTCGCCTTTAGATAAAAAATTTGCCAGAGGAAAAAAAGTACAAGATGTTTTTCTACATTCAATGCGTCAGCAGAGAAAAATTTTAAAGGCCAAACTGTGTCAATGTCCACTGGACTAGTTGACTAAATTTTAAAATGGTGATATAAAATAATTCCAAAAAGTTCTTTGCCAACATATAGGAGTGTAAGAATGAAAAAAATTAGTGACACCCAGACATTTTCTGAAATTCCCATTATTAATTTAGCTTTGCGAGCAGTTTATTCTGCCTTGAAAAAAATTAAAGCCAGGCCGAAGTTTTCTCTTAATGGAGTTTGCTATAATATGATTATTAGCAATGGCCGAGAAGTTTATATGGAAATTTCAACTCAAAAAGGTTCGCGTTTACACGTACGCTGTCAGTTTGCAACCGAGGGAGACAGGGGTAAGTTGTTTATTACCATTTTTTCCAACACCGAGCATAATCTGTGCGCTGACATAAATGGTCGATTTGAATTTTCATGGTCCGCCAGAGGACGACTTTGGCAAAACGCCGAAGGAGTGAATTATAGGAGAGTGTATGTGAGACGTTGTTTTAATTAAAAATTTACATTTTTATATATTTAACCCGCTCAATTTAGAGTGGGTTTTTTAATTTAAAAATCCCGATGGAATTCGGGATTTCTTAGAGCCACCTCGGGGGATCGAACCCCGGACCTACACGTTACGAATGTGTCGCTCTGCCAACTGAGCTAAGGTGGCAATTTAAGCAAAATTATAATGTTTTTTAAGCGAAATGTCAAATTGTTGACTTAAATTTAAGATGCCAGATATACCTGTGATTTGCATATTGGGATTTTTATTATTTTGTGTTATAATATATATGGTAAAATTATTGTTATTTATTGATTTTTATTGGAAATTTTTTTTAGAATATGATTAAACTTCACGGGGTTACAAAAGTTTACAATCCCGAGTCCATTGGCGTGAGAAATCTTAATCTGCATATAGAAGCGGGAGAATTTGTGTCTATTGTAGGACAAAGTGGAACCGGCAAAACAACTTTAGTTCGCCTGCTCATAGCCGAGGAACATCCGACCAAAGGTAAAATAACAATAGGCGATTGGGATATTACAAATATTGATTCAAGTAATATTCCTTTTTTACGCCGTCAGATCGGTGTAATTTTTCAAGATTTTAAACTTTTACCAAAGAAAACAGTTTACGAAAATATTTCTTTTGCTTTAGAAGTGGCTGGAGAAAACAGTTCTCGCATTCGCAAAGTTGTACCTCAAGTTTTAGAAATTGTGGGTTTAAAAGATAAAATGCATCGTTATCCACAGCAACTGTCTGGTGGAGAACAACAGAGAGTGGCCATTGCTCGCTCTTTGGTTCATCGTCCAAAAATTATTATTGGCGACGAACCGACTGGTAATTTGGACTCATTGAATACTGTAGAAATTATTGAGATATTGAAAAAAATAAATGAATTTGGCACCACCGTATTGTTAGCGACGCACAATCGTGAAATTGTAAACAGTTTACGTCGACGGGTTATCACTTTGCGTGGCGGTGAAATTGTCAGTGACGAACGTGAAGGTAAATACCGTTTATAATTTTTTTATATGATTTCTTTTATTCGGGTTATAAAATTTGCTTTTCAGGAAATAGGAAGAAATGCCGGGTTGTCTTTTATGACAGTTGTTATTTTAGTTTTGATGTTGTTGTCGGTAAATGTGTTATGGACGGTTGATGTGGTTACCAAAGAGGCGGTCGGTTTAGTAAAGGAACAAATAAATGTCAGTTTGTATTTTAAAGCCGAAGCTTCTGATCAAGAAGTATCCGAAGTTAAAAGAACACTCAATTCTTTTCCGGAGGTATTAGAAATCAAAACTCAATCACGCGAAGAAGTGTTGGAAAGTTTTCAAAGTAGGCATCAGCTTAGTCCAGAAGTATTAGAAGCGTTAAATGAATTAGGTGACAATCCGTTTGGTCCGACATTAGTTATAAAAACTAGAGAGCCGGAGGATTATAAGAAAATTTTACAAGCGATGGATGTTCCAGAATATGATAATTTAGTCGAAGCAAAAAGTTACGAGGGCAATGAGGAGGGTATCGAGAAAATTCAGAATATTACTAATCGAATTGAGCGACTTGGTTTTTGGTTGTCATTAATATTTTTAATTATAGCTTTTTTAATTATTTTTAATACGGTCCGGGTGGCTATTTATACTCATAGGATTGAAATTAGCATTAAACGTTTAGTTGGCGCCAGTAATTGGTTTATACGAGGACCTTATTTGGTAGAGTCTTTTTTGTTCACTGTGCTTAGTATTGCCATTACCGCTGGTTTAATATATTTAGCACTACATTGGCTTGATCCGTATTTGTTATTGGTCTTTCCGAATGGTTTCTCCTTGACAAATTATTATAATTCGCATATATTCTTGATATTCGGTTTGCAAGCGTTGGCTGTACTTTTATTAACCTCTTTATCCAGTTTATTGGCCATGCGCCGTCAATTAAAGATATAAGTGTTATATCGGGGGGGTTATTTGTTTGCCTGACGTCAGGAGGGACTTTATAATAAATAATTCTACATTGCGCTCGGGGATCGTCTAAAGGCAGGACAGCAGCCTTTGAAGCTGCTTATCTTGGTTCGAATCCAAGTCCCCGAGCACAGTGCGGAATAATTCAAAAAATCCCGACGAAAACGGGATTTTTATGTTGACAAAACCCTAATTTTAGTGTATAATCGAAAAACTCTAATTAACATATGGAAATACGAAATATTGCAATTATCGCTCATGTAGATCACGGGAAAACAAAGTTGACCGATGCTTTGATGCGTCAAACCGGTATGGTGAAAGATGATTCCGTGAGTATGGATTCTAACGCGCTTGAACAAGAGCGTGGAATTACTATTTATTCAAAAAATACCTCGGTTTTTTATAAGGGTACAAAAATTAATATTGTGGACACTCCCGGACATGCCGATTTTGGTTCTGAAGTGGAACGGGTTTTGCGTTCTATTGATTCAGTATTATTGGTAGTGGATGCTCAAGAAGGTCCAATGCCACAAACTAAATTTGTTTTAAAAAAATCTCTAGAACTTGGCTTAAAACCGATTGTGGTTATTAATAAAATTGATAAGCCGGCCGCTCGACCTGAATGGACCCAAGAAAAAGTTTTAGAACTTTTTATGGATTTGGGCGCCAATGACGAACAACTTGGTTTCAGCACGGTTTTTGCTATTGCTAAAAATGGAATCGCTAAGATTAATCTACAAGATGAATCAAATGATCTAATGCCACTATTAGATTTGATTTTAGAAAAAATTCCTCCGGTTAAAGTTGATGCCGATTTGCCTTTTGCTTTTCAGCCGTTTAATTTAGCTTATGATAATTATTTGGGTCGGTTGGGTATTGGACGTGTATATCAAGGTGTAATCAAAACAGGCGCTAAAGTTTTTATTAAAAAACAAACCGGTGAAATTATTCCTGGTAATATTACTAAATTGTTTACTTTTGAAGGGATTTTCAGAAAAGAAACACCAGAAGCCGTCGCCGGGGATATTGTGATGATTGCTGGATTGCCGGATATTTATATTGGAGACACAATATGTGTTTTGGAAAATCAGGATTTATTGCCGGCGATTAAAATTGACGAACCGACAATCTCACTTAATTTTTTGGTTAATAATTCACCTTTTGCCGGACAAGACGGAAGATATGTCACCAGTCGGCAAATTAAAGAGCGTTTGGAAAAAGAATTGGAAGTTAATGTTGGTTTGAAGATTGATTTTTCACCGGTTGATTATTTTAAGGTGTATGGACGTGGCGAATTGCATATTGCTATTTTATTGGAAAATATGCGGCGAGAAGGCTTTGAATTGCAAGTTTCTCAACCACAAGTCATTATTAAAGATATTGATGGGATAATGTGTGAACCGTTTGAAGAAGTAACTATTGATATTCCTTCCACAGGTTGCGGTAATGTTATTGAAAAATTAGCCAAGCGAAAGGGTACTATGCTGGAAATGAGACCAGAACAAAATCATACTCGATTAATTTATGAAATTCCGACCCGTGGTTTGTTGGGTTATCGTAATGAATTTGTAGTAGATACGCGTGGCGAAGGAATTTTATGTAGTGAATTGATTGGTTTTAAACCACATGTCGGTTTAATTGACAAAGGTGAGTTTGGTTCAATTGTGTCTGGTGAAACAGGAAAAGTATTATCATATTCTTTGTCTAACATACAAGAACGCGGTATTTTGTTTGTTGGTCCGAATGTTGAGGTATATGAAGGACAAGTTATCGGGGCTACGCCTAAGGAAAAAGATATGGTGGTTAATCCTATTAAAGGAAAACATTTAACTAATATGCGTTCATCTAATTCAGATATGTCCATTCAACTTATTCCGCCAATGGAGTTAACATTGGAAAGGGGATTGGAAATTATGGCTGAGGATGAATTTTTAGAAATCACTCCAAAAAGCATTCGTTTGCGTAAACATATTTTGACCGAAACGGGACGAGTCCAAGCATCTCGCAAAAAGGAATAAAAAATAAAAATTTTGACTCGTGATAAGTTATATGTTAAGATGTGTATCTATGAAGGTAATCAACCGCTACAATGATAATAACAATAATAATCCCTTTTAAGCGGGTGAGTTTGTTATAGATTAAACAAATTGAACTCGCGTAAAAGCGGGTTTTTAAATTCTGGGGTAGTTTAATGGTAAAACGCCTCGCTGTTAACGAGGTTAGTGTAGGTTCGATTCCTACCCCCAGAGCAAAATAAAATGTTTTTTTAGAAGGCGTTATTGACAATGATATTTAGTTGTTATATAATTGATTTGTTCAGTATTAATCAATTAAATTATGTCTAAAACAAGTCCTTTGGTAAAATTTTTAATAAATTTAGCTAAAACGCAAACGATTTTAAATAGTAGGTTTGATAGGGGGTTGGGCGGTTTGGGTTTTAATGAATTTTTAATTTTACATAGTTTAAGTCAAGCTGACAATCAGACTATGCGTAGAGTGGATATTGCTGACAAAATAGGTATGACCGCTTCCGGAGTAACAAGGTTGCTTTTGCCGATGGAAAAAGTGCATTTGATTAAGAGCGGTCCGAACGAACAAGATGCTAGAGTACGTTGTGTACTATTGGCTTCTGGCGGAAAACAAAGATTATTTGAGGCTTTGGAAAGGATGGAGTTGTTATCCGAGGAAATAATAATGCCGAATCAGCTCGACAAAATAAGTGAATTGTCTGACTTGGTGGTTGAAATTGGTGGGCGAGCATTAATGGTTTAGAAGTTTAATTAAAAAAATAACCCCCCGATGTAAAATCGGGGGTATTTTTGTAAAAAAGAACTATTTTTTATTCGCCGGTAAATTTTTACCAGAATCGCGAATTTGTTTGTTTAAATATTCTACCAGCACTTCATCCTCACAATAACATTTGTCGCACTTACCATTGACAATGCTACGATTGTTTAAGGGTTTAATGTAGCGTACTATTTTACCGCAAACTGTGCAAATTATTATCATTTTAAGTCCCCGGTAGTTTGTTGTGTAAAAAATTAATTGTTAATTAAAAGAGCGTAATTTATTTGTACCATTGTTGCAATATTTTGTCAATATTTAGCTAAATATGTTATAATATTAGTAGATTTTAATTTTTTTGTATGCTAAAAAGATCAATATTTTTCATTAGTCTCGTAGTTTTTGTTTTCGTATCTTGTTTGAGCGTGTTTGTTTACCGTAAATACCAAACAGATAAAAGTTTAAAAAATTATGAGCAGGCAAAATTGTTGTTTGAACTTTCAATCAATACGGATAATGTTGATTTAAAGAATAAATACAGAACAACAATTTCTAAAATTGCGCCCAATTCAGATGTTGGTTATTTTGCCACTGCTTTTTTATTGGAAAATCAAGAAGATTTTGATTTAAATAAAGCAATGGTTTGTTATAATAAAGCCATTGAAATTAATCCGCAATTTGTTCAAGCTTACGTAAATCGCGCCCGACTTTATTTAAATAAGGGCGATTACGAATTGGCGATTATGGACACAACCAGGGCCATTGCTTTGGATGAATTTTTAGCGGAAGCGTATATAAATCGTGCTGAGGCTTATCGGGTGTTGGGTAGAATAGTGGAGGCTGAGGCAGATTTATTAAAAGCCGGTGAATTGCAAGATAAAAAATTTAATGAGAACAGCGCGCAAATGGCAAATCCCGCATCAGCCAACTGTATAAATTTAGGCGGCAGATTAGATATTCGAAAAAATAGCGGCGGTGAGTACGGTATTTGTATTTTTGAAAATGGAAAGGAATGTGAAGAGTGGGCATTGTTTCGCGGCGAATGTGGTATTGAATAATAATTTATTATGAATTTTTTTAAATTAAGGATTTCGTTACTGCTATTATTGGGGGTGATTTTGTTATATTTAATTTTATTATTTTTAAAGGTAAGCGGGTATGTTTCAACTCCTATTTTTTTAATAGATTTAGATGAACGGGTGATGGAAACAATGTCGTTGTGGAGGACTTCAGAATTGATAAAAATTTTTATGGGAGCGACTTTTTTGGGTGCAGCTAAATTTGTTGTGGCGTTGGCAGCAGTTTTAACTGTGTGTTTGAGTTTGTGGAAACGTTCTCATTTTATTGTGCCATTTTGGATTGTTTTGGTCGGAACGGAGGCGTGTGTGTTTTTGGGTAAAATTTCTTTAATGCGAACTAGACCGGATATTGCCGTTTATTTGGAAACCTCAGCATCTTTTCCTAGCGGACATGCGGCAATTTCTTTAGCACTTTATGGTTTTTTAGCTTATTTATTAACTCTACGTTTTAAAAAAATAGTTCATAAAATATTACTCTATTCATTAGCTATAATTTTAATTTTAGCCGTTGGTTTCAGCCGTTTATATTTAGGAGTGCATTATCTGAGTGATGTAATAGCAGGGTATGCTTTGGGTATCCTGTGGTTGATAGTCGGGATGATTGTGGTTAAATTTATAATGTTACAAAGAAAAAAAATTCCACCCAGTTCAGAAAAATATTTGATTTAATATATGAATAGGCTGGAATTAAAATTACACAATAAAATATTATCAGTTTTGACGCGTGATGATGTGGATCAAAGTGTGGCGGCGGAAATTTTTAGATGGCGGGAATATCGGTCAGCCGAAGATGTTATAATTAAGGCCATAGATCCAATCGTAGATGTTGGGGCGCATATTGGTTTGTTTACATTATATTGTCGTTTGTTGAATGAAAAAGTGCCAATTTATGCGTTGGAACCGGTGAAAGAAAATGAATATTTATTAAAAAAAAATATTTTGGAAAATAATTTTAGTAATATTGAAACAGTTCTCGCGGCTTTGAGTGTAACGAGCGGGGAGGGAAACATGATTATTTCAACTGATAATCACCGTCATTGTTTGTCACATTCTGAAAAAATACAAAAAAATTCACAAAAAGTAAAAACAATCAGCTTATCCGATTTATTAATAAAATTCAAAATTAAGAAAATTTCTTTACTTAAAATGGATATTGAAGGCGAAGAAAATGAATTGTTACCAAACTGGAGCGACGAAGATTTTAAATGCGTCGGAGCCATAATTATGGAATATCATAATATTAAAAAAGATGATTGTAAAAAGATTGAAAATATTTTGCGGCAACGTGGTTATGGTGTTCAAAATTTTCCTTCGCGATTTGATAAAAAATTAGGCTTTATGTATGCGGCGAAGCGAGGTAAGAACAAAATTATTTAATCAAATAAATTTAATTAATTCATTTATCTGTTTTGAATATGGAAAAAAAAGCTTGGGTAGTCTCTGTTGATATGGGTTATGGACATCAGCGGGCGGCCTATCCGTTAAAACACCTTTCTCCAACTGGACATGTCATCAATGCCAATAATTATCCGGGTATTCCAAAAAATGATTTAACCATTTGGAAAAGTTCTCGTAGAATATATGAATTTATTTCTCGCTTAACTAGAATTCCGTTGGTAGGACAGTTTATTTTCAATACCTATGATAAATTTCAGGCTATACCCAAATTTTATCCGCGCAGAAATTTATCGAAGCCAAATTTTCAATTGAAACAAATGTATGCGCTGATTCATTCTGGTTGGGGTAAAGATTTAATAGATTATCTAAATCAAAAGGATATTCCTTTAATTACCACTTTTTTCGCTGTTGCTTTTTTTGCCGAAGAACATGATTTTAAAAATGATATTTATTGCGTGTTGTGCGATGCTGATATTAGTCGTACTTGGGTAGCATTAAATCCAGCAAAAAGCAGAATTAAGTATCTGGCGCCATGTCGTCGTGTAGTGGAACGCTTGAAATTATACGGTGTACTTTCTAATAGAATTTTTTTAACCGGTTTTCCATTGCCTGAAGAAAATCTTGGTGGAAATAAGTTGGAACGATTAAAAGCTGACCTAGCTGATAGAATTATTAATTTGGATCCGGAAAAACATTATCGCAAAAAATATTCAGAAACCGTCAAACAGTTTTTAAAAAATATTAAGATTGATGAGAGACATGATCATCCCCCAACACTTACTTTCGCAGTGGGCGGTGCTGGAGCACAAAAAGATCTTGCTAAAAATATTCTATGGAGTTTAAAGAAATCATTAATAAATGAAGAAATTAATTTTAATTTAGTTGCAGGTAGTCGCAATGATGTTTATCTTTATTTTCGTCGTCAAATTAAAAAAGCCGGTTTGGAAAAAATACTCGGTAAAAATTTAAAAATTATTTTTGATATTCATAAAGAAGATTATTTCAAGTCTTTTAGTGAAGCGTTGCGTACCACCGATGTGTTATGGACTAAGCCGAGTGAGCTTGTTTTTTATGCCGCTCTAGGTTTGCCAGTTATTACAGCTCCACCGATAGGATCGCAAGAAATTTATAATAAACTATGGTTAAAAACAATTGGTGCGGGAATCGGACAGGATGATCCGAAAGCCGCTTGTGAATGGTTATGTGATTGGATAAACAGTGGTTGGTTGGCTGAGGCGGCCATGTCTGGGTTTTTAGATGGGCGGCAATTTGGAGTTTCAAATATAATGGATGTTGTTTTTAAAGGCGTGACCGAACCAACTAGTAATAATTTGTTGTTATAATTTGTTTGACAGGTACAATTTTTTTTGTTAACCTTAAAAAATCACCTAATTTATTAATTAGAATTGTTCTTTAATAATCGCCAAATATAAAATCATAAATAACCCAACAAGGAGGGACCATGAAACAGAAAAGAAGTTTCGGAATGGACCACGTGTGTCCCTGATGCCGTAAGAGTAGTTTTTTTTCGGTAGATTTTTGTAGAGAACCCTTGATTGAAGGAAGTTTGTTGTTAGTTTTTATTAACTGTGAATATTGTGGTCGTTTGTTGCACTGGAGAATGACCGCTCGCAAATGGTCTGATATGAAGAACAAATACGAGAGTGAAAAAGCGTTAGGGTTGCACAATGAAAAGAATTAAGGCTTGGCTGAAAAATTTGTTTGGACGAAGGTTTATTAAAGTTCGAGCAATTGTATGGAGACGATGTTCAAACGGAGCTACTGTGGCTGTGGGAGAACCTTGGTTAATACGTTGGCCTAAAGCCATACCCATTCCAAATATTGGTGACTTGGCCATGCTACCTTCTCCTCATTTTTTCATTTCTTCATCCGAACATTATATCCCGGTGGTAATTGCCGGACGGGCAATTTATACGCATGATCGTTCAGTGGATTTGTATGTTTATGACGTAAAACCAGGAGAAGACTGGCGGAAAAAAGCTCGGTCGATTTTAAAAGGCGATTAATGATTGTGTCCACCCCCGATTTTATCGGGGGTTTTTAAATAAAAAACTTGCTGAATAGCAAGATGATTAATTTTGTTATTTAAAAAATTATTGTAGAGTAATTACTACAATTTCAGAGTGAGAATTGGTTCGCATGGCCGGACCCCAAGTGCCCGCGCCGCTGGTGGTATATAGAGTATAATCATCCGAATGCCACAAACCGATAGCACTTCTCTTGTAGATTAAGCGGACTATATAGTTAAAAGGAAATAATTGACCCTCATGTGTGTGACCGGATAATTGTAAATTAACACCTAAATTTTTAAATTCATCAATATTAGTTGGTGAATGGTAGAGCAGAATGTTGGGATTATCAGCAAATTCTTTTTGTAAAGATTGTGCTATTGCCACCGCTGTATTTTTTTCATCTTTTTCCGGATAACTGATGCCAATAAATTTTAAACCATCAACATCCACAACTTCATTTTTTAAAACATTGATTTGAGTATTTGCCAAATTAGAAAAAACTTCTTTAACACCAGCATATGTTTCGTGATTGCCAGTGACAAAATAAACACCTTTTTCTGTTTGTAAACGGTTTAACGCGTCAGTTAAAAAAGAGAATTGTCCGTCTAAGCCGTCTAATAAATCTCCAGTGATAACCATGGCGGCTGGTTTTATGTTATTAACCTCTTTAATTATTTTATTCATCAAACCGATTCGGTGAACAATGCCGAAATGCGTATCCGATATTTGAACGATTTGTTTGTTTGTCCACGATTGCGGTAAATTTGGAATTTTTACCGTAACATATGTGATTTTTAAATGAAAAGCATTCCAAACCCCGCATATAGATATAATTATGGTTAATGAAAATAGTATGCTGGCCAGCATTGTTTTATTAAGATGTTGTTTAGTTAATCTAAATAATCCAATAATGATCCAAATTATTATTGATACTAGTAGTAAATTAAATAGGATACCAAGCCAAATGCCTGAGAGAAGGTAAAATGTTCGATAAAAAAGATTTCCGTCTAAACGTGACATTGCCATTGCCGCGATAAAACTTAATGATAATAAAATCAACGCCAATAAAATTATTCGGTGCGTTTTTTTATTAATTGAGAAAAAATGAATTATGGAAAAATAAACAAAATAATTAGCGCTCAGTATAATCGCCAAAGATAGAAAAATTAAAATACTAACCCAAGCGATTGTCATTTATTTTTTATTATTAATCGTAATAAATTTTTCGGTTATCATTTTAATATATTTTACTGCTTCGTTGCAATTTTCTGTAGTGAAAGCTCCAAATCGCCATCCGTCTGAAGTGTAGAGTACAGCCATTTTTAAATTGGGATCAAATAGTGAATTCTCATTGAATTCATGACACAACACGGTGCCCAAAGGCAAGGTTGTTGTTTTGAGTTTACTCATTTCAATCGTTTCTGTTATTTTTGTATTTTTTTTGTCAACCGTTTTTTTGGTTAATGGTTTTGAGTGAGTTTCTCTGTACATATCAAATCTAGCTTGATCTGTTATTTGTTCAGCTTTTATCTGTGGCGATTCCTTACCCTGTTTTTCTCCAAACCAAAATTGTGGATTTTCTAGTATTAGTGGACTGATTGTCCAATAAGAACCACCATCAGTTGTTTTTCCTTGATACAATGGCCATTTAGTTTCCGTGGAAATCTGATCCATTATAATATTGACATATTCAGAAGTGATGGGGTTTAGTAAATCAATAGTCAGTGGCGTGCTGGTACTGACCCCTTCAATCGGAGCTTGTTTCCACTTAATCCTGTCACATCCCGCGCCGGCAAAAATTAATATTATAAAAATTAAGAATAAATATTTATAATTCATATACTTGTTTTAAAGTTAAATAATTTTTTATTAATTTTATTTTTTTTAATTTAGGTAATTTTTTAATGAGATTTTCAGCTTTTGACGCTGTTGAGCGATTGCGGAATTTTTTTGAATAGACCAGTTTAACTGGCCGCCGAGTTTTTGTGTATTTCGCTCCAAGTTTAGTTGAATTATGTTCTTTTATCCGGCGAAACAAATCAACGGTAATGCCGGTATATAAAGTTTCGTCCGCACATTTTAGGATATATAGATAATACATATTTATAGTATATATTATATGTAAAGAGGGGAGGAAAGTCAATTTAAAAATCACGATTAAGAATATAAATAATAAAAAACACCCCTTAACTTAAGAGGTGTTTTTTTGAAGATGTTTATTTTTTCTTTTTCTTTAATATTTTTTTAGCCGGGGTTTTTGTTTGTGCCGGAGTTTTTTTGGCGGTTTTTTTCGGTTTTTCTTCTTTGACAAGTTCTTGGACTTTTTCAGTAGAAACTGAAATTTTCAGTGCCTTCATAATTTTATCCAATTTGGCGTTTATCTCATCAAATTGTTCTTTAAATTGCAAAGTATTTTTTCCGCCTTTTTCAAAACACTGAGTGCAATAAACCGGTTTCCCAATCATTGGTTTAAAAGGAACTTCGCAGGTTTCTCCGCATTTAGCACAAACTGCTTCGTGCATTTGTTTGTCGTCAGAATTAGATCGGCGATCATTAAAATTTGGTTTTCTGTCGTTGAAACGTGGACGGTCAAAGCTTTTTCCGCCACCTTGAGTTTCAAAACATGTGCTACAAAAAACTGGGCGACTACCTGTCGGTTTGAATGGAATTTCACATTCATTGCCGCATTGGTTACATGTGGCTTTGTGCATTTGGGGTCTGCCCATATTTCTGCCACCGCCAAAACTTCGTCCGCCGCCACCGCCACCGCCAAAACTTCGTCCGCCACCGGATCGATTGTCTCGATTAAAATTTCCCATGTGATTTAGGTTAACTATTAAGTTAATCGGGATTCTACACCATTTTCATATAAAAGTCAATAGTTCGGCTTTTTGTTTGTCAAAATGGCTAATTGTTTGTATAATGCGTAGATGCAAATACCAAAAAGAAAACCTGGAAAGTACACCCATCTGGAACTTGATCCGCATTTGACTGAGGATAAATTTTGCGAACTGGAAAAAAAATTAGAGAAACTAAAAAAAATAAGCCGTCCGAGAGCAGCGGCGGAAGTTGGAAGATTGGCAGAATTGGGAGATTTTTCGGAAAATGTTGAATATCAACTGGCCAAAGGAAGATTGCGCGGAATAAATAATAATATTCTTATTTTGGAAAACCAGTTAATTCGGGCGGTTATTATAAAACCGCAAAAACAAATTAGCACGGTTCAACTTGGTCACAAAGTGACAGTTGAAAATAATAAGGGGCAAAAAACTTACCAGATACTTGGTTCTGAAGAAACTCGTCCGCAACAAGGTGTTATTTCTCACAACTCTCCAATTGGCGCTGCATTAATTGGGCGGAGAGAAGGTGATATTGTTAAAATTAAAATTGCTGACAATGAATTAAAGTACAAGATTATTAAAATAATGTAAATTAAAAAACAGACAGGGCGGTCTGTTTTTTAATTTGCTTAATTTTTTATACTTATTCGGTTCCTATTAATATGTGACCGCATTTGTCTTCCGACATCTCTGCGATTGTGATAATATCATCAATTTTTGGTTCAACGACTGTTAGTTGGTTTTCATTTCTTAATTTTAAAGTTACAAGCCGATTATGTGATTGAAAAATTTTTTCTACCTCACAATTGGTAACGGCTTGTATGGCCATTTCCCAAGTACTATTAGTTTCGTCGGTGAAATTTTTTCCGTCAGGTGTTAAACATTGAGGCGGATTTGATTTCATTATAGAAAAACCGGCGTTTACACAATCGTCAAAATTTTTTATTTGATCCATCAGTTGTTTGCATTGTTCCCAGCTGCCCATGTCGCTTTTTGGGAGACATTCTTTAAGTTGCTCAGCCAAATTATCGTTTGTTTTTGTTTCTAATTCAGTACTTGGGAATTTCCAAATGCTGTAGTATTGCGTATATTGACGACGGGTGATAACGAAACTTTTATTAGTTGGAGTTTGAAATAAATATCCGGAACCCAGTTGTTCAACAAATTGATAATTTTTATTTTCCATTAATTTTATTATCTCATCGCGTCCGGTTTTGTTTTTAGTTATGTATTTGTTTTCCTTTGTGTCTAACTTAATTATTTTTTCCGATCCAAAATTTAACCGGATTATTCCGTTTAGTTGGGGAAGGGGATTGCCTTCCTGAAAAATAATCGGTCCGTAAAAAATTAAAGATGCTGACAACAAAATAGTCAATGTTAGAATTGGAATTACGATCAACAGTTTTTTAGTCATGGAAAAATATTATATTATTTTTTCCAGATGTATCTGATTAATTTCCAACCATATTTTACTACGATTAGAACAATGAAGAAGTAAATGATATATTGAAGAACAATAAACATTAAGGCAATCAGATTAATGGTAATATCCTGTAAAACTTTATTAATGTCGCGAACAAACGATTTAATAGCTTCTTTCCAGGAATCTTTTAGGTTTCGTATATCAACAAACTTATCTTCTGCGGCATAAACATTGAAATACGTATAATTTAATCTATCAAGTTGGTCGGCTTTGGCGCGGTCTAATCGCTCTAATTGAGCGTTTATATTGATGCGCTCTTGAGTTAATCTTTCAATAATATTGATTTTACTGTCAATAATTTTTGCTAAACTTTCTACATTTTGAGTTTGGGCGGCCAAAGCGGTAACATTGTCATGGGCCTTCACCGCGCTAGTTAATGTTTCTTCAATGGATTTTATTTTTTTGTTTAGAATGTCCACCTCACTGGTATAGTCATCAACCAGACGTTTAATGGTATATGTATTTTCATTTAATTCTTTCGGATTTAACGCCTCAATAATTGCCAGTATTTCGTCTACATTTTCGCGTTTAACTTTAAAACCATAATTACAGCTTCGTTCGTATTCGTTGGCATTTTCAAATATTACATCAGCGCGTGATTTCAAAGAGGCAATTTGTCCGCAGGTGTCTTGTAAATGGCGAGTTTCAATATTAGCGTTGTATTCGGTTACTTCAAATTCTTCGGCATTATCACCGGTTGTTGATTCAGAGTGAGTAATTGGTGTGGAAACAGAAACCGCATTGCGAGAAGACAAGCCGATTGTAATACTATCTTGTCCATAGGTCATATTGGCGCTTTTTTCGTATGCCATTCCGCCGGCATCATAACTTGGTGCAGTTTGATACATCGCGTTGCCGATACTAATTTTTTGAGTTTGAGTTTTAAGCGAAGACCCGATTAATCGGAAAGCCAAAGTAATTACAACAGCAGACACTAATACCAAACCAGCAATTTTTAAAATATTTGTCGGTTTTAAATTTAAGTTATTTAAAAATTGCATATATTTTTTTATTTAAATATTTACTATATGTTTAGTCACAAAAGCCGATTAACATATCTTCTGGAAAAGTATACTCCTGTTTAATTCTTTCACAATCAATACTGCCATTTCCATCAAAAACAATTTCCCATCCGGCTTCTGTTTTTGTAGCCAAGAAAACTCCGCCTTCGCCACCTCTTTGATCGTACCAAACCTGTCCGGCGGCATACTCCGTATTTTCTTTGATGATTTCAATAAATACTTCAGAAGTTAATTTGCGGTGTTTCGTTGCCAAAACAGAAGTAATTCCTTCTATAGACAGACAATCTTCTTCAAAAATACGCAGACATTTTTGTTTGGCTTCGCACCATGAATATCCGGCGGCAATCAAACATCCTCCTTCATCTTTGTCGCCCCCGATTATTATGGAGTTTTCTTCCTGTGAAGTAGACCAAAAACGATAAGCTATCGCGCTGGCGACGATCACAACCAATAAAATTAAGGTTACGATGATTTTTTTCTTCATATTTAATAATTAATAAATTATGTTTTATATTATATCATATTTTACATTGTCCGTAAAAAAAGCAGTTAAATTTTTGTATAGTTGTAATCTTTTTTAAACAACCATTTGGCAATGTGGTATATGCCATAAGTGATGAAAAATGCGGAGAAGACGTCAATTGAGTAATGATAATGTCCTAAAAGCACGACCGTGCCAAATAATAACGAAAAAATTAAAAAGACAGAACGTAGATATTTATTTTTTAAAAAAATAAGCGCCATCAGGAATGGGAGTCCTGTGTGCGCTGAGAAAAATAAATCACCAGTGAAAGTAAAAAGATTGGCGATGCTCCCGGAAGGAATAAAAGTCATTTGTGGTTGAGGTCCGATGTGAGTCAGACAAATAAAAAATGAACGGATAATAATGAATAGACTTAGACTTTTAAGAATGAATGGTGTTAAACGTGGTTTCCAAAACATTAAGACCACTACAAATATAAAAAATATTGCAAAACCGTAAATAAAAATCCCGCTGACATTAATAGTGGGGATATTGTCTAATATAATATCGCGGACGTGATTTCCGGCTCGAGCGGTAGCATAACTTCCAGCAAAATGATTTATCACCAGACTCACAATAAATAATAAGACTGCTGAAATTATAGACAGAGCCAATTCTTTGTGTGGCCATTTACGTAAAAGAGATGATTGCTTTTCGGGAATAGGTGTTATGTCTGTAAATGTCATAGAGTTCTGTTGGTTATTTATGCATATTTATTATATCACATAAAAAACAATTTGTAGCAAGTTGAATAAGTATATTGACAAAAACGTTTATTTATGGTATATTTTGGGGTAACAATTTGTTCTTTAACAATAAAAACATTGATTCATAATCGTGCCGGTATGGCCGTGAAAGGCGGTAGTGAGCATGAAAAAGGTGACGAATTTTCTTATTTTTTTGACGGTTTTATCGTGTTCCGAATGTTTAGTTTCATTCAATGAAGAAAGTACTGTTAAAAAGACTAAACAATTTCAAGCGATTGCCAATTCAGGGAGAATGTCACTCAAGATGGAAAATATCGTTGATGAAATTACAGTTTTGCAAGCGGAGTTTAATCAAAATGTTTCTTCTTTGAAAATTGATGAACCGGATTATTTGTCCGCAGTGTTTCATTTTATCAACGATAAAATGAATGAAACTTCTCGCGCACAAGAACTTCAATATTTCGTATTCGTAGACAGAAATGAAAATAGGCAGAATATAATGGTTGGATTTTTTAAAACCGATGGTACAATTTCGGTAATTGGATGGGATAAAGTTTCCACCGGTAATCCGATGAGGGCAAAACATTATATTACGCCGACTGGTATTTTCGAAAATTCAGTCAAACACATGAGTTATCGCGCTCAAGGAACGAGAAACAGTAAGGGTTGGATGGGACTTGGTGTGAAGAATTCAAGAGTGTGGGATTTTGGCTGGCAAAAGTCGATTAAAAAGGGTTTTCCTTTTGACATAAGAATGATGATGCACGCGACTGATCCGAATTTCGGTGAGCCGCGGTTGGGCAAAAGAGATTCAAAAGGATGCATCCGCGTTTCAGCTAAGATGAATAATTTTTTGGATTTGTATGGAATTATAGATAGTGATTACGAAGATCATCCGAAGCAGGGGAAAAGAATTTTCAGAAAAGACAGGAAGATAGTTTCTTTTTCCGGAAGGTATTTAATTATCGGCGATTTTGAATAAAATTGTGTGAGTTTTTTAAACCCGGAGAATTTTTTCCGGGTTTTTGTTTTAAGATCTCAAGACATTATCTTGCTCGTGTGAATTTTTAGTGATAGTATAGTTAAGTTAATAAATTATTTTTAAATATGGAAAATTATAATGAAAAAATAAAAGGAGAGACGGTAAAAATTAAAACAGCTATCAAATCAAAAGTGGCCGGATATATTTTGGCAGGTTTTGGATTAGTTGCCAGTTTGGCTTGGAATGACGCGATTAAAGCTTCTATAGACCATTTTTTTCCGGTAGTCAGTGATGGTTTGGTGGCAAAAATATTTTATGCTTTAATTATAACTACTGTGGTGGTTGTAGTGTCTGTTTATATAGTAAAAGATAGTTCAAAATAAATGATACATTAAAATTTAAACCCGGAGATTTTTCTCCGGGTTTTTGTTTTATAAAATATCTAAAACAGATTATATTATCCAATTAAATAAATACCCAATGAGTATTATGCCAGCAGTAACTATTCCGAAGAAAGTTGCCAAAAGCGGCCATTTTAATATTTTTTTAAGAATCATTGCTTCGGGTAGGGATAATCCGACAGTAGACATCATAAAAGCTAAGCCTGTGCCGATAGGCACGCCCTTGGTGATGAGAGATTGAATAATTGGAATAATTCCACTGGCGTTTGAGTAGAGTGGTACAGCCACAATTACAGCGATGGGAACACCCCAAATACCCCACTGCTGCAAATATTGTTCAAAAAAACCTTGAGGCACATAACCGTGAATAAATGCTCCCAAGCCCACACCCAATGTGATGTAAGGTAAAACCTTTTTAACAATATTGAAAGCTTCCGCTACTATTTTTGTTATTACTTGTTGAGGTGTTAAAATAATTTTTTTATTACAACATGAGCATTGATTTGTTTCTTCCAAGTTAATAATATATTTTTCCATTTTTAATTTTTGCAAAATAATTCCGCCAATAACCCCGATTAAAATTCCAGCCGCAATATATAATATTGTTATTTTCCAACCGAACAGGCCGATGAATAAAGCAATAGCTACCTCGTTAATTAACGGAGATGTAATCAAAAAAGAAAAAGTTACGCCTATTGGAATTTTTGCCTGTATTAATCCTATAAACAATGGTATAGATGAACAGGAACAAAATGGTGTTATGGCGCCAAATCCTGAAGCTAGAAAATAATCCATTCCATACAGTTTATGATTAAGTAAAAAATTTCTAAATTTTTTAATTGGCAAATAATGACGGATCAAACTCATTAGGTGTGTAATTATAATTAGCAATATTATAATTTTAAGATAATCGTAGACAAAAAAACGCAACACTCCGGAAAAAGTGTTACTCGGATTTATTTTTAACAAATTATACACAAACCAATCGGAAAACAAATTAATCGGATAAAAAAGATTATTCATGTCATTTATTATTTTAATTTTTTGGCACAATGAAAATTAAGTAGAAACTAATTGGTATTAAAAAAAATCCAAAATAGATTAAAAGGCTTGGTACGGAAAATCATTTGGTTAAATAAGAAATCAAAATGGAAAAAGTATCTTTATTTTATCATTGTATGGTTTTATCAACAAGTTAAAATATGGTTGAGCAATTATGTTTTTTTGTTGTGTTTCGTCAAGAAAGTTTACATTCCAAATTTTACATAAAAAAAGAACCCCCTTATTTATTCTCGTTGGGGGTTTGTTGCGAGTTCTAATATATTATTGGCGCATAACGATTGGACCAAAGTCTGGGTCAATCGCGATTGTCCCTTCGGGCAATGTATCACCAGCCCGATAGATAGCGGGGCCACCGACGCTGAGGATGTGTCCCTTGAGCTCGCCTGTGAGTTCATGGACCGCGTTGAGCGCTCGCTGGTAGCTGTCGGCGTCGCCTAGGTGTAGGACATTCGCGCGTCCACCGCTATAATGCCAGTCGACCTTCGTGTTTGCCTTCTTTGCCACCGATTGTACCCAACACTCTACAGCGTTGGAACTGCCATCGACGACACACAGGCCCGTGCCATTCTTGAAGATTTCAGGGTCACAGGGAGGCGGGGTGGGTCCATCTGTTGCCATTGTTTTTCTCCTTTTGCCAGTTTTCAAGACCACACATAAAATAGTATATTACTATGTTATTGTCAAGATTTGCTCCAATCATTCTATAGAGATAAAATAAAACGCCCTTATTAGAGGGTGTTTTATTTTTGCTCGCCCTGCTCAACGATTTCCGAACTTTTGACTGGGCAAGTGAATACAAATATCCGACGGTAGTTTTAGACCAAATGAAAGAAATTCTGGCCAAGTACGAGAATGTATAACCCGTTCTTACCCCGTGTTTGCCCGTGTGGCGAGCGGTTCGACCGAAGTAAGAGATTTGCACCAATCTGGAAACCGGAAACGATTGTGAACGAGTTTTGAGACTTTAAAACGATTTACTTAACTTAAGCAATGTTAAGCAAATATGACTCTTACAAAAGTTCCTCGAGTTCTACAGCATCATCCTCGTCCACACCCAAATCTTCCATAATCTCTTGAACACGCTCAGCCGTGTCTTTATCAAGATCGTGACTTTCCATAAGCTCGGCGACTTCCTCGTCCGGAGCTTCTTCGGCTGGTTCGTCTTTAATTGGCTCATTGTCGTCTGACATAAATTATTGCTTTTTATTTTGATTGTACTCAAACAACTTTTCAGCTGGCGAGATGCCACCGAGCACCTTGTGCGGAAAATAATTCCAGGCGTCATTTGTTATTTCAAGAATATTACTTAATTCCGAAGCGTCTCCGCCCCGATCAAACATAGCCACGACTTTCATCATGTCGTCGCTATCTTCCTCGTTATAAATAGTGTCTCGGACATGATCCAAGGTAAAATCGCTCTCAGTTTCTTTGAGCATTTCCACGAGCTCCTGTTCAATCTCTTTCCGGCGTTCTAAAATTTGTTGTTTTGATTCTATTTCCATTGTATTCGAATTATGTCTTTAATTTCTTAATCAGAAGCTCTCCGATTTTTTCAATTCCTTTTTTGAGAGGCACATAACCAACCGTAGGTGGCATACCGTCAAGCTCTGTCTCATCAACTTTAATCGGCAAAATATATTCGTTACCTTTTTCATTTAAGGCACGTGCCTGGGCACTTTGTCTTTCGTGATTAGTCCAAACCCTCTCCTTATAGTCCTTTGAAATAAAGATTACGCAATAGCGAGAACGTTTTCTAAAAATCTCATCAAATGTATCCACCAAATTTTTACCCCAAAGATACTCCGGATAAAATTCATCATAAAATACAGAAAAGCCGGCATCCTTTATTGTTGTGGCTAATTTTTCTGCGTGCTCTCGTTCAGTTCCGGCAAATGAAATTGCTACATCGAATTTAGTAGTATCCTCTGGCTTGGTAGAGGACTTTGGTCTAGTAACCCTTTTCTCAATATCGATATTTAAGCGTTCTGATGGTTTTTGAAACGGCAAAAAAGTAAGACCTGATTTTTCTATCTCTGCGTTGGCAGATAATAGCTTTTGAATACCGGCGGAAAAATGTTGTGCGTGAGAGTCAAACCAGCTGTGTGCAGTATTCGCATTACTATCAAACATTCTATCTCCTCTTTCTTCGAAAGCGATTGAATACCAATAGCATGGTTCAAATTCGTATTCCGGACATTGTTCAAAATTGTGTATTCCTAAAAATTGAAAAACGCTTCGAAGCTCAGATGATAATGGCAGATGCTTTGGGCGATAATGTATTACCCATCCTTTATCTTGGCTAGATTCAAGCCAAGTAAATTTGTACTGAAAGGCATCGTCTTCGCTTTGCTTCATTGCCTTTACTGACATGGCGGTATGCCCATCTCCAGACATTTGAAAATCATGCCGTCTACTACGGGATTGGCCACCAAGAAAATATCCCAAACCCTCCGGTTTATCAAAAAAGAAGCCGCATTTTTCTAAATCCTTTTGTGCGTCAGTTAGGTTTTGGTAAGCCTTATCAAAAAAACCAGCAAAAGCATTCACGTCAAAATTAGCATCTACCCATCGGACATAACACTGCCGACTATCAATAAACGAGCATCCACTTCGTTGGAACCCCAAATGGCTTAAAAAATCTGTTATCTGATAACCGCCCGAGATACTGAATGTGTTTGGGGACACATGTAAGCTATAACCAATATCGTCTTTACTCCATTGTAATTTTGCCAAGACCAAATCAGTTGTCCCTGACCGGACTTTTCCTATAACTTCACTTTTTAATGCTTGATGCGGATCTCTGTTGTACATAATAATTATTTGCTATTTATTGCCTGAACATAATTGCAGTAATCGCAATTAGGGTCAGCGTTGGGAATTTTATTGCCATTCAAACACTTGTGGGCTTCCGTGATAGTTTTTTCAACCCAAGAATCATCGCCTTTATAAGCGATTAAGGTGATATCAAATTCGAGCTTGGCGTCAAAAGCTTTTCGGTCCGTCTGGCCGTTGCAATAAACAAAATATCCAGTGTTTGAAACATTGTAACCGTTTTGGCGAAGTAGCCACTGATAGATTTCCATCTGTCGCTTATATCCAATCTGCCAATCTTTATTAAGTTCAGTAATATCTTCATCTTTTGAAGTGGATTTATAATCCACGACAATATATTCGCCTTGGGAGTTTTGCCAGAGATCGTCAATAGCACCGAATACAAGAAAATTGGTCGGCTGGTGCAAATACTGAATGCCAGTAAAGTTATGTCGCCATTTATCCAAGTCTTCGTGAGCAACCGGACGAGCGTCAACGCCGTATTTTTCAATTAGGGGATGCTTTGTACCGGCGACACGATGAATATCAAACTCGAGTTTTAAAAGATGATCGACGGCCGAGTTTAAAGCAAATGGAAAGCCGGGCGGACGACCGACACCAAGTTTGCGGTCATAATAAAAACATCTTGGGCAATTCAAGAATAGATCGATCTTTGATCGTGATAATTTAAAAGGCTCGGCCGATGCCGGATCGTATAGACTTCTCGTTCGTTGTGGATTGTAATATTCAGACATATTTTTTAATAATTATAAGGACTAAATATCTGCACTTCTTTGTTTTCAATTTTAGCTTTGGTTTTAGCAATTATTTTCTTATCAATACAAACATTACTATCAATGATAGTTTTAATCTTCGTATCTTTAATCCAACCTGTTTCAAATATCTGCTGTGTATCACCGTAAACGCTCTTGCACAATTTCTCATTCAAATTAAGTTTAAATTTTAAGCCTAAAGACATTCTTTGCGTCCATATTTCTAAAAGGCCGATATTGGCTAGCGTGCATATTTTTGACTGGATCAGTGACACCATCTCTTTTTGTCTTTTATTTGGCAATTTAGCGATGCAGTTTGAAATTAAACCGGCGATAACCGGAAAAGAGTTGGGATTATTGTGTGCAATATCTGTAAGCAGACTAGAAATGATTCTTTCCTGAGCATAAAAATCTTTTGGTTTAACTACATCCAGTATCTTTGAAAGCCGGTTTTTAAGCGTTCCGGAATTTGGAAATTGTTTGCCAATTTGCTGGACTATAAGTAACTGCCTCAGCAATTCCTTTCTTGATAATTTTTTAGGGACATACTCAAACTTCAAGGCTTCGATCTTATCTTTTTTAATTGAACCGGAAACGACATCCTCGTCAAAATAGGTCTTGTTGGTATTTAATCGAAACCCTAAATTTAATAAAACCTCTCCTAGGCATTTCAAGATTGTGTCACCGTCACTTACATCATTTACAAAAATTCTATAGTCATCCCGATACCTTAAAATATGAAATTTTCTACCTTTCAAAGTTAAATCAAGTTTTTTGGATAATTCATGGTCTGCATAGCCAAGAACAATCTCTGCTATAAAATCCATTAATATACTACCCTGAGGGATTCCATTTGTTTGCCCAAAGGACATGGCTTGAATATGGTGATCGATTTTATTCCCAAAAAGATCACCATAGTTTCTTTTATTTTTTGATACTGCTTTAGTATGGATTGCCCACGACAAAGAGTGCGTATAAACCGACCCGTAACAATCAGTAATATCTGTCTGGTATAAAAAATTATATTCCAGTGAAAGAGCTATGGACTTTTTCTCAATATTATTTACCCATTGTGAAATCTGAATAGCTTTTTGTTTAGACCTGCTTGTGGGCAATACTGGGATACTCTCGCATTCAATATTTTTGTCTTTTTTGAATTCCTTAAAACGATCCTGCAAGACTTTCCAATTGCTTTTTTCTGTAATGATGTTCACCAATGATATGTACAGCAATGGATTAATCAGCTCATATTTTCTCCACGCATACTTACCGTCTTTATTTCCATAAAGAATATGGTTAACTGTCTCATTTTTCTTCGCCTCATTTAAATCTTTTGGGACAAGTTCACCGGAAAAAGATTTTTCAATATCCGAGAGCACCTTATTAAACACAAAGTACGGAGGTAATTCCATATTTGAATATGCCTCCTGGCTTAGGAAGAATTTTCTAGCGTATATAGAATTTAAACTCAGTACATTTTTTATCATATTATTTACATAATCCCTTTAAACTCATATTCGGTGCGACGGCTGTATGCGGAATAAGAACATAAGTCCACTTCTTGCCTCCGTTAGCCAGATTAAATACCGTAGCGGATTCGCAATACTTTTTGCCGGCTTCGGCTTTCTCCTGAACTTCCGAATCGTCAATGTCTTTCTCGGCTTTAATCTCGACCATAAAGATCGTGTCGGCAGTTTCTACCACGAAGTCTGGGTGATAGCGTTTTGAGTTATATTTCCAATAAAGCTCAAACTGCGAATCAGCTGGACGAAGCCACTTCAATACATCTGTATCTTTTTCCAAAATAGCGGAAAAATCCTTTTCGGATTTAGAATCAAACTTGTACAGATTGTGACAAGCTTTTTTAAATCCACTGAATACTTTTGAGGGGATGGTGTTTGTCGGTGTGATTGTTTCAGTATAGTGGTGAACGCTGTCAGCGGTGTATTTGGAAAAGTTATGTGGTTTTATCCGATCAAACGGGTAGACAAGTGGTTCTTCAAAGCCGGAACTTTCCAGATAAAAGTGCTGTTGCAATTGGGCATAAATATATTTGCCGATTTCTCGTTTATGATAAAGCACGATGTTCTCCAAATCTTCTTCGCTTCGGGCGTTACCAAGTTTAGCGATAGCTTGTTTAGCTAATTTATATAACAACTCGGACTCACGGTCATAATCCACCTCCGGGTAGTTAATCAATTCGTTCACTAAAATGTTTTCGGGGGTATCACGCTCTACTCCGGAACTTTCACTTTGCAAGATTTCGCTTTCGTTAGTACGAAGGGTGCGACGAATGATTTCCTCCGATACTGGCTGATAGTTAAGACCAGCCACATCAAGATCAAAATCTTTAAAGCCGGACTTAACATCGTGTTTTTGTTGGATAAGTACGCGTGGAATCGGGATTGTCTTATCAATTAACTCGGAAACGACTGACTCATATTCCTGTTTAGCCGCTTCAACAATGGCCGACTTAAACAAATTTTGTTGCGGGTTGCTTTCAATACTTGTGACTATTTTTTCAAAAGCCAGTTTGCGAATCTCGTCGTTATTCAAGTCATTGATATTTTTAACGCTCGCACCAAGAGCGTTCACGGCTTCCGTGATTAGTTGTTCGGCTTCTAAAACTAAGCCGGCCTTTTGTCGGTCCACTTCGTTTGTAATGGTCGCTACTTCCTGACGCTTGAGAGCAAAGGCTTCGTCCGTTACCGAGGAAGCAGTAATAACTTCCTGTGCTTCAGGCAAAGCGCTTGGGTCAATCTCAATAATATTTTCCTGCCGGATTATGGAGTTTGGATCATTAGCGGCGTCAATAATGGATTGGAAGCGATCGTGAGCGATGATAGTGAGCTTGTCCACCTTTTCAACGCCGGTCCGCACGCCATAAGGCAAACGCAAACCACGGCCGATAGTTTGTTCGGTAAGAATCTGGGAGTTGGCCGCACGCAAAGGAATAATGGTGTAAAGATTGGTAACATCCCAGCCCTCCTTGAGCATATTTACATGCACCACAATTTCAATCGGATTTTCTGGTTTTTCCAAGTCCAATAATCTCTGAACATTTTCCTCTTTTTCTTCGCCTCGCTGGTTAGAATGGATTTCCATGACCTTGCCTTTGTATCGGCCTTCAAAAAATCTTTCGGACTCTATCATCTCCCGAATTTCTTTGGCATGATCCGTATCTCTAGCCACTACCAAGACAAATGGCCTGACCAAACGATTATTGGTATCGCGAGAATAAATATCCAACGCCACTTTGGTGTCTTCGTGAATTCGCACGCCGTCCTCGAGCTTAATCAAATCCAATTCTTTCGGATCGTTGCGATATTGATCAGGATTAAAATCACGACGGGTCGCAATAGCCGGTTCTTTTACAAAACCGTCTTGTAAAGCCTTGGCCAAAGGATAATCAAAAACAACATTCTTAAATTTATTGTTACGGGTATCAATCGGAGTAGCGGTAAGCTCTAAACCTAAAATCGGTTTTAATTCATTAATCGCTTTAAGCCCGGAGTCTGCCCGATAGTGATGCGATTCGTCCATAAGTAAAACCAAGTCCGGTAATTCGGAAAGATAATTGAAATAGGATTCACCGAGATATTCAGAAAGCCGTTTGATTCTTGGCTCTCGGCCTCCCCGGACTTCGGAATTGATTTTGGAAATATTGAAAATGTTAATCTTTACCGTTTCTTTAAACAGTGTGCTTTGTCGTGCCTCGGCATAATTATCGCCCGTGATGATACGCGGTGGGGTAACGGCAAACTCGCTGATGCCACGAAATACATACTTCGGGCTTTGTAGATTAGAAAGATCGTCAATCAGCTTATTATAAATAGTGAGATTGGGAGCCAAGACAAAATAATTCTTAATACCTTTGGCAACATAAAGATAAGAAATAAACGCACCCATGAGGCGAGTTTTACCCACGCCGGTGGCTAGAGAAAAACAAACCGAAGGAAAGTCTCGCTCAAAATCAGAACAAGTCGGATACAAGGTTCGAATTTTAGCCAGCTCACCGGCCGGATCAACATTCTTTTTCAATTCCAAAACATCGGCCAGTTTTTCTATAATTTCCAAACTGTCCGCTTGCGGTTTGCGAAGGCTTAAACGATTTTTAATTGCTTGGGCTTTGGTGTTCATATTATTCTTCGTTAGATTCCTCAGCTTCCGCTTCGGTGGCTTTAATAATATTGAGGTCGTAATTATCCTTACCAAACTCACATCGACCGAGAATCATCTGTGGAATTTTCTTGATAGTGATATTGGCAAAATGGTTTTCACATTCTGGGGCGTAGGCTTTAGCGCAAATAAGCAAGCTCTCGCCAGCTTTCATTTCGCTATGAACCTTATCCAATTGCTCGGCGGTAATAAAACCGGTAGTAACGAAAATAAAATCGGTCTCGGTAGATTTGCCATGTTTCCAGTAAAGTGTCTCGTCCGGGTAAAACTTAAAGCCCTCATGCTTGCACATAGCGGCCGCCAACATATTGGCATTGTAGTTTTCATCGATCACAAAGTTGCCGAAAGAATCTTTGCGAAGCAGGCTTGAGGCGAGATTATAAAACTTAAATCCACCTCCACCTGTCCATCCAAGCTCTTCGGAAAGTTTAAGACCATCAGTACCATCAACAACTTTTTTGAGTCTTGGAACACAGTGTGTATATGCATGGTTGCCGAGTTCAACTCCTATATATTTTCTTCCCATTTTCTGAGCTACGGCGACAGTAGTCCCTGAACCGAGAAAACTATCTAGAACAAAATCATTTTCAGAAGTAACAGATGAAATAAGTGTATACAATAATTTTTCAGGCTTAGGGTAATCAAATGGATTGTCACCAAAAATTTTAATACTCTCCGCTGTTGAATCTTCATATGTCGCCATATCATAATGAGCGATGCTTAAAAGATTCTTCATTTTCTTAGGCTCTCCGCCAGTTTTTATATGGTTTGGTCTAAAAGGAATTTGGCTAATTAAAATTTTCTCGTTACTTTCAATAAGTTCATCGAGTTTGGTTTGAGAATACCGCCATTCACCCTCAAGTCTAAAATCACTAACGTTTTTAGCATTTCGTATTTCAACTCTATCCAATAATTTGGTCAAAATATTTCCTGACGACATATCCTGTGGCTCGATAAAACCATCTTTAATATTAAAGTTAACTGATCCGGCTTTAAATTTTAAAATTCTTACACCATTCCCGGCATTGTTGATAGGATACTTTTTATTCTTCGTCGTCTCACCATAAATGAAATTTGGTGCTAGTGTTTTATTTTTTGCATACGATAAGATAAACTCTGTGATCGAACCCATATTTGAGAGAAACGATGGCTTTTTCTTTTTTTCCCAAATAAACGTTCCACAGAAGTTTTTTCTCTCAAAGACTTCATCACAAAGAACCTTTAAATACGCCTGTTCTTCTTCGTCAATAGATATAAATATTACTCCGTCTTTTGTTAATAGGTTTTTTAAAATCTCTAATCTTGGTTTTATTAAATTGAGCCAGGTGGAATGTTCAATTCCGTCATCATAGTGTTCAAATGCATTTCCTGTATTGTAAGGAGGATCGATGTAGATACATTTTATTCGGCCGGCAAAATCCTGCTCGAGGGCTTTGAGCGCAAGGAGGTTGTCGCCGTGAATAAGCATATTCTCGGACGACTTATCGCCATAGGACTTGCTCGGATCCTCAATTAAAATTCTCGGCTCAAGTTTTAATTCCTCATCCTTGCCGATCCATGTTAGCTCTAGTTTTTGCTTTTTATTAGTCATATTATTTCTTTTTCTTTTTAGCCTCAATAAGTTTTTTAACTTCTCGATCGAAGTCGGAAATATAATTTTTATCCTGTTCTATTCTAAACTTTTCGTATTCTTTAAGTGCTAAAGATTCGGCTACTTCATGACTAATTTTTCCGGCGTTTGTCAAAATTTCATATTCACTAAATTTGAGAAAAGCGTTGAGTTTTTCCACCCAATCTTTCATAGACATTGCTTTACCTCGCGCCGCCTGCATTTCGGCATAATCAAGATACATATTACCAATACGATTCAAATGCTCTATCTCTTTTTTATCCAAATAATTTTTAGCAATTACTGTATCGCTTGGCATAATTTTTCCTTGAGGGGATCGTCTCCAAGAAGTTAATCCCATTTTGTCTTTTTTACTGCTGACTCGGTCTGTGATAATTTCCGCTGCGGTCTTACCGGTTATGGCAAAATGAAGTTTATTCTGCACCGTGGCAAAAAATTCTTTACTTTCGTACGCTTTCGGTGAATAATCAATCGCAGTGGCATAAATATCAGTGATTTTTTGATAGATCATCCGTTCGCTTGTGCGGATATCCTTGATTTCTTCATAAAGCTCATCAAAATATCTGGCACTAAAACGGGATCCATACTTCATACGATTGCTATCTAAGGCATAACCCTTATGAATGTAATTCTTTAAGATGCCGGTAGCCCATTGGCGAAATTGTGCACCTCGCTCAGAGCTTACTCGGTAGCCGACGGCGATAATAGCCTCAAGACTGTAAAAAGCAACCTTTCTAGAAATCTCTCTTTCACCCTCTTTTTGAACTACCGAGAATTCCTCGGTAGTTGACCTTAAATCAACTTCATTCTCTTGATAAATATTTTTTAAGTGGAGTGAAATATTATCTGTTGAACAATCAAAAAGCTCAGCCATTTTTTTCTGAGTTAACCAAATATTTTCTTCGGCAAACAATACTTCAATATTCACCGAGCCGTCTGGTGATTGATAGAAAGCTATTTGATTATCTGGTATCTTTTTCATAATTTTATTAATTATATTGATAAATTTTAGTTTGTGATATTTTGTCATGATCTGAGGCGTACGATATCTTCGTACACCTGCTATACCACCCGCCACCGGATCGTAAACAGCGACTCCAGTTTTGATTTCTGTTTTAATTGAGATTCGACTTGCTCAATAAGCTTTTCCTTTCGGCCTTCTACGGTGTCCTGCGCTTCGTATAATTTTTTTCGCATCTCGTTGCGTTTCTTTTCCATATCCTTGATACCGCGTTGAGCTTTCAGTTTTTCATCGAGGTTAAGAATTTTCTTAGCATTGGTCTTAGAAATTTTAATATCAACATCGAGCTTCTTGAGATCAAGCTCAAGAGCCTTTTTCATATCCTCGGCCCATTTATCGAGCTTGTCTACTTCATTATCAAAAAAGTCGCTATTGCGTTCGGCAATTCTCTGGGAGGTTAGACCGACCGATCCGCTTTCCAGCTCTTCCAGTTTTTCTTTTTGTTCTTTGGTGATTACGGTCTTGTCTGTCTTTAGAGCGGAAATAGAAAATAATTTTTTAGCTACTTCCGAATCTACCACTTCACCGGCGTCATCAACTGCCGTGGCTATCACAATATCTTCTTCTTCAAAAGATTCCACCTTATAGTTAGAAACCTTAAGTATTCCACTTTTACCAACCAGGGGTTCAAGCACGGAAACAATTCCGGGTGTGTTGGAATAATCAAAAACAATCTCCACTTCTTCGGTGTTCTTTGTTTTTACTTCGTTTAAAATTCTTTGCGCCAACGAATGAGCAGGACGATAGATATGAGCATCATCTACGCTTTTTCCGATCTTGTACGGTCCCGGATCTATTTGCTCGTTGGAAAAAGGATTGTTCTTAAGCACGAAAGAATACTCATGCTCAGAAAAATCGGCATTGTCGCCAAGATAAAATCTGGTAACATCCCAAAGCCATTGATTGTAGGTATTCAAATAAGTTTCGCTCTCTTTGAGATTCATCTTTAACTTTTCGTGGACTTCGGCATCAAAGTTTTCCAGCAATTTTTGGCGAGTATCTTTGAGATTGCTTTGAATGGTAGTATCCATCTCTTTTTGCAAAGAATCAAAAGCCCCGTTAATCTCATCCTCGGTCCGACAAGTTTGGTAGATACCGGCAATTCGCTTTTCAAAATCAACACCAGATTCTATGTTGCCGAGCACTTCATCGCTCGCCCCAAAAACACCCTTAAATAAATTAAACTTTTGATCCAACAATTCATAGACACGCTGGTCAGCGGCGTTTTTTAAGTTTACAAAGTTAATCACCACGACATCATGCTTTTGCCCGTAACGATGACAACGACCGATGCGTTGTTCAATGCGTTGCGGATTCCAGGGGAGATCGTAATTAATCAAAAGAGAACAAAATTGCAGGTTTACACCTTCAGCCGCCGCTTCGGTAGCGATCATAATCTCGGCCTCATCTCGGAAATATTCAACCAAGGCCGCGCGCATATCGGCCGTTTTTGAGCCGGTAATTTTATCCGTATCTTTATTGGCCTTTACCCAAGCGGAATAGACTTGTTTGGATTTCTCGTCATTGTTTGAACCGTTGAATAAAACAATCTTATCCTGATATCCGTCATCAGAAAGTAACTTCAAAAGATAATTTTGAGTAATCGTGGATTCGGTAAATATGATAGCCTTTTTCTTGGCTCCCAGTTCTTCCGTCATTTTAAAGCCTTGCTTAATGGCCGTTAGCAAAGCATCTCCTTTGGAATTTTTCCAAATACTTTTTGCCAAATCACGAAAGTGTTCTAAATCAATTTTTTCCTGCTTCATCAGCTCAATATCTTCGTCAGTATATTTTACTTTCTTATCTTTAGTATCCTTATCGTCACTATCGTCCTCTTCGTCGTCAATCCATTCATCAGATATTTCCTCAAAGCCTTCAAAGTTTTGATCAAGGCCTTCTACGCCAATCTCCTCTACAATCTTTTGCTTTTCCGCTTTTTCTGTAAGCTTGCCGAGTTTAAAAACCAAACCATCAAGCGTGCTGGCAATAGCAAAAGAGGATGAAGCGAGTAGCTTGCGAAGTATTAAGGTAATAAGTTGTCTTTGGCTATTAGGCAAAGCAAAAAGCTTCGGCCTTTGTAGATAGCTGGACATGCCCTCATAAAGCTCTATCTCCTGTTCAGTCGGAATGTAGTTTTGTGTAAGCGGAATACGCTTGGTGTATTTTATATATTCCAAAACCTGTCTTCGAAGTGTGCGGATGCAAACCGGCTTCAATCTATTTCTCAGATCAGTAAACATTTCTTGGCGAGGTTCAACCATACCAAGTTCGCCCTCGTAAACATCCTGCTCGCGAGAAAGTCGGGCATAGTTAACTTTAAAGCTGGTTAGATCGCCAAAAACATGGTCATCAATAATACTCACAAGACCGTAAAGCTCAAGTAGTGAATTTTGTAATGGTGTAGCGGTTAAGAGAATCTTGGGAGATTCGGACAACGCCTCTTTGATATCTCTGGCGATTTTATTGCTGGTTTTATAAACATTGCGGAGACGGTGGGCTTCATCGATTACCGTCAAATCCCATTTAACTTTTTTAATATATGGGGCCTTTGCTCGAGCAAAATGGTAAGAGCAGATGATTATAGTATTTTCTTGTTCAAACGGGTTTAAATTACCGGCGTTGATATATTGATTAAAAGATTTTGTTTCTAAAATAATGGACGGCAAAAAGAATTTTTCTTGAAGTTCAGAATTCCACTGTTTGCGTAGGCTCGATGGAACGATCAATAAAATCTTTCTTTTTCTTTCCGCCCATTTCTGAGAGAGCACCAACCCAGCTTCAATAGTTTTTCCAAGACCAACCTCGTCAGCTAATATTGCACCCTTAGAAAGGGGCGAGCGAAAAGCAAAAAGTGCCGCCTCAATCTGATGTGGGTTAAGATCAACTTGAGCGTTAGAAAGTGTGGACGATAGTTTTTCTAAACTATCCGAGGCACAACGCTTGGTTAATTCGTAGGCGAAATATTTTGCTTGGTGGTCTGTAATTTTCATATCATAGTCATAATTATATTTTTGGTAGCTACCGGTTTTCCCGATAATACTCGTAATACTTTTTAACCCTTTCCTCCATTTGTTTATTTTCGTAAATCGGTAAAATTTCAAAAACCTTTTCCCAGTTCAAAGCTGATAGGTTATCAAAATGGTAATCCTTGGAAAGATAAACAACATCTAAAAAAGCACGCTCGGGAGTGGCAATAGAATATGTACCACGATGTTCAATTCCGGTAGGATGGTCTGTTCGTTCAAGCACCTGATTCTTAATTTTTTTATAAGAATAAAGTTGATCACCAATTTTAATCTCTCGCGTTAAATATGTCGCGATAAAAATTTGTCCGTAAAATTGGAAAACAACACCGGCCTTAGCAAGTACGGTTTCAAAACTGATATAAGATGGCGTAAAGATTTTATTTCCGAGTTCAAACTTATCGTAATTTTTATCTTTAGCATAAACACCACGGCGGAGAGAGATAAGAGCACCTTTTTTGATGTAGTAACTTATTCGGCGATACATCAAAGCCGGACTAGTTTGACCATCAGTAAGCAGGTTCACTTCTTTAAAAGTAAAAACCGTTTGCTTTGACCGAAGTATTGAATTCATGATATCTATTTTGGCCATAGTTTTCCTTAAATTTAGAACATTACAAAAAGTGTTATGTATAGTTTATATTATATGCTATAATCTATTTAGATGCAAGCTTTAATGATCAGATATAGCCAAGTTATATGCGATTATATCCGCAAGTATCCAAAGATTAGTGAACGGAGGGCATAAAATGGGTCCTATTCACTAAAACATGACTATGAAAATGAAAAAGGTCTCGATGACCACAAAATATAAATTCAATATCAGGCGAGCTGTGGGAGTAACCTATACCTATCATTTTTCGATTGGCGACATAGAGAACATCACCAAAAAGGTTTTAAGGGATAATAGGGTTAAGAATTCAGACGAGATCGTAAACAAGCATAATGCTGAATTTGTCGAATTAAAAAATAGATTAAATAAAACCGAGGCAAAGTTTGATAATTATAAAACAGAGACCGACAAAACCATTGCTGATTTAAAAAATGAACTGAAAGAATTGAGCAAACAAAGTCTTATTCAGATCGGCCGAGAAATGGCTAAAGGTTTCTACGACCAGAGCCAAAAGATACGGTCCAAACAGAAAACATCTAAAGACAAGCAAATTTTGCTCTGCCTCTCTCCAGATGGCGACTTATACTTGGCGTCCAATAAACAGAAATGCTACCCGATGAGCAAAGAGAAAATGCGAGAGAAACTTATAAAAGTTTTATGCTCGGCCAAGGGATATACCAAGACCGTTGAGCTAGCCGAGATGGTTGGCACCACCAATCAAGCGATCAGAAATTCCAAGCTGGAAATAAATAATAAATCTAAAAATCGGATTGGCATTGATGAATTAATTATCGGTCGTGACGGCAACGGTTATCGTCTAAATCCGAAATACAAAATCAAAATACTATAGCGTAATAGTCGGTGTAGTTAATAACTTCAACGAGAGAGCCTGAAATAGGGCTCTTTTTTGTTGGCAAACTACACCCGAACATTATTCCAAGAGACAGGCAGAGATTGGCAAACTATAAATGTGTGAGAGTAAAAAAATGAAATGATATGCCAATCAAACAAAGTGAGAGTTTCAAGACCGCCGATCTGGCATTGATCGCGGTGCTTTTATTATTAATGCCCGAATCTCT
>Ga0210057_1000648_pt1 | contig 57055 bp, 73 predicted proteins | sample CryGeyCG2114_010_2_FD_183968 | JGI IMG/M metagenome (GOLD analysis project Ga0210057, IMG submission 183968) | Groundwater microbial communities from aquifer - Crystal Geyser CG10_big_fil_rev_8/21/14_0.10 (SPAdes) (version 2) | ecosystem: Environmental > Aquatic > Deep subsurface > Groundwater ...
ACCGCCGTTTGCTTTCCCGAAAGGCTGAATTTGAATTTGTCCGACCTTACGATTTAATTCCGAAATATTTACCCGCCGTAGCTGAAAAAGCGCAGGAGGGCAGGGCTTTTTGCGAAGCGAGACCCGCCGAAGGCGGGGCGAGCGAGCAACAAAACACCTATGAATTTTCAAAATGTCTGAATTGGTCGGGGTGACAGGACTTGAACCTGTGGCCTCACGGCCCCCAGCCGTACGCGCTAGCCAACTGCGCCACACCCCGCCGTACTTCCGGTGGGGTGCAAGCTTCGCTTACACCCACGAGCGAAGTATGACAATCTGCTAAAAAGGGCTACCCTTATTTTACCTCTTCGAATATTGTGGTCTTGCTCTTGCCCCTTTTAAGAAAGGCTTCTTTCTTTCTTTTTCCCTTGAATCTCTTGTAACAAGGCCAGTTGATCTTAAAATTCCTTTAAATTCAGCATTATAGCTTATTAAAGCCCTAGCGATTCCAAGCCTTACAGCTTCTGCCTGTCCGACCTTTCCTCCACCATGAACTTTTATTGTTGCTCTAAATTTAGATTGAGGATGAGAAACACCAACTGCATGAAATGGCTTCACCCACTCCAAAGTTTCTTCTTGTCCCGTAAAGAATTCTGATACAGGACTATCGTTTACCATAATTTCGCCTTTTTCATCATAAAGCCAAACACTAGCAACCGATCTTTTTCTTCTACCAGTCCCTGAAAAAAACTCCGACTTTTTACTCATTTGTTGCTCCTTTCTCTTGTCCTTGATGTGGATGCTTTTCATCCTCATATAGATATAAATTTGCAAGCCGGTCATTTCTTAATCTATTTTTCGGCAACATACCAGTTACAGCTTCTAAAATAATCCGTTTTGAATTGTGTTCTCTAATTTGAGATAAATTTTTTGTTCTAAGATTTCCAACAGTTCCAGAATGTGAATAATACATTTTATGTAATTCTTTTGTTCCAGTTACTGCAATTTTTTTCACGTTATAAACAACAACCTTATCTCCCATATTTAAATATGGAACATAATTAACCTTATTCTTTCCGGTCAATAAAACACAAATGTCAGCAGAAAGTCTTCCCAGTACCTTGTTATCAGCATTTATGAAATGCCAATTATACCTTTGCTCTGATTTCTTTGTTGCGTGCGTATCACTCATTTTGAATCTCCTTCAGATTTTACTTTCCTTGTTACTCTTGGTTTTTTAACTACTGGCTTTTTTTCCTCTTTAGCTGGCTTTGCCTCGGCACTTACCTCTGCGATCGCTTTTACTTTTGTTTCTTCTTTTTCTTTTGCTACCGGTTTTTTCAGTTCCTCAACAAACGAAATTTCTGCCATTTTAGAAGCATCACCATTTCTTGGAACCATTTTCAAAATTCTTGTATATCCACCGTTTCTTTCCATAAACATAGGGCCAATCTGATCTAATAACTTAGATACTAATAGTTTATCTCCTATTCTACTAATCAAAAGTCTTCTATTATTTAATGAGTTAGTTTTAGACATCGTAACTATTTTTTCAATTTCTGGTCTTAAGAACTTCGCTTTTGGAAGAGTTGTACTTATCTTTCCATACTCCACAAGGCTCTTTATTAAACCTATTAATAAAGCTTTTCTTGAAGACATATTCCTATTAAATTTTTTACCAGACATTCGGTGTCTCATTTTTTTACTTTAAACCTTCTTTTTCTAATAATGACAAAATTTCTCTGATTGATTTTTCACCTAGATTTCTAACTCTTAATAAATCATCTTCTGATCTATCAGCTAAATCTCCAAGTGTCTTTATACCAGCCTTTTTCAAAGCATTAATTGTTCTTGTTGGTAGATGAAGCTCTTCTAAAACAACTTCGTCTGCTTGAGTCTGTGTTGACATTGTAGACTCATTAGAATTAGCTTCCTCTAGGTCTTTTTCATCAGCTTCTGTAAAATCCTCACCAGTTTCTACCTTGTGAAAAAATCCTTTTAATATTTTTGAAGATTCTCTTATTGCAAAAACAGGGTCAACAGTCCCATCTGTAGTAACTGTCATTGTTAATTCATCAAAGTTTGTATCAGCACCGACTCTAGTGTCAGTTACTTCCATAACAACATTAACAATAGGAGAAAAATTTGCATCAAGTGCAACATGTCCGATAGCTGTAGTCGTTGATTCATCAGCTGGAACATATCCAAAACCATCATTTACTGTTATCTTGGCTGAAACTTTTGACTTCTTATCTGAAAGTGAAGTAATAACTAAATCTGGATTTATAACTTCAACCCCTGCGACTTTTTCAATATCACCTGCAGTTACGTCTTTTGGACCAACAACATTTAATTCAAGAACAATAGGACCTTCAATAGTTTTTTTGAATCTTACTTGTTTTAATGCTAACAATATATGAAGTACATCGTCCTTTGCACCAACAATAGTATCAAATTGGTGTGAAATTCCATCAATGCTAACACCAGTAACAGCCGCACCTTTCATCGATGAATAAAGTACTCGCCTTATAGCGCTACCTATTGTATAACCAAACCCCTTAACTAAAGGAGTAATTTTAACAATGGCTTTATTGCCATTAGACTCTACAATCTTAAGATTTATCTTTGTTGTGTTGTACATTTATCTTTTTGTTCCGAACAAAATCGAAGACATACTATCTTCGGTTTAGCGCGAATAATATTCAACTATAAGCTGCTCATCAATTTCATAACCAATGTCTTCTCTTTCTGGAAGTCTCACAACGTTAACATTCCTTTCCTTTGCATTCCACTCTATCCAAGCAGGAAAGGAAGATTCCTCTTGAGGCTTTGCATCCAATGAAACGTACGAAATCTTATCATTCACAGAAACTTGATACGCCGGAAGATTTACTACATTTCCATTAACCATTATTTTTTTATGTCTAATCAACTGTCTTGCAGACTGCCTTGAAGGTGCGAATGCGGATAAGAATACAACACTATCCAACCTTGATTCAAGTTGTCTCAAAAATATATAACCAGTAACGCCTTTATTTTTCGCTGCTTTTTCATAGTAAGTTCTAAATTGTGCTTCTAAAAGCCCATAAATTCTTTTGACTTTTTGTTTTTCCCTAAGGTGCTTTCCGTAATCGGAAAGTCTTGACCTGCCCCTAAAATGTTGACCTGGGATTTGAGCTCTTTTTGAAACGGCACACTTCTCGGTTGCACATCTGCTACCCTTCAAAAAGAGCTTAACTCCTTCCCTCCTACACAATCTACATTTTGGACCAGTATAACGTGCCATTAAACCCTTCTCCTTTTTTTCGGTCTGCAACCGTTATGGGCGATTGGCGTGACATCAACTATCTTATTTATAATCAATCCACCATTCCTCAATGCTTTAACACATTGCGATTTTCCGCTTCCAACTCCCTTTATGTATGCACTTACTTCTTTTATTCCTTTTGTGACTGCCTGTCTTGCGGTATTTTGTCCGACAACAGATGCTGCATATGGTGTTGACTTTCTAGAACCTTTGAAATTATTCCCTCCCGAAGCTCCCCAGCAAATTGTGTTACCCTCTAAATCAGTAATTGTAACTATAGTATTATTATAACCAGAGAATACATATGCTTTTCCCTGTGGCATTACCTCTTTATTTGAGGCCTTTTTTACTTTTGCTTCTTTTTTAATAATTTCTTTTTTAGCCATAATATTTTAAGTCTTAGCTACTGCTTTTGGATTTGCTCCACCAACCGCGACTCTTTTACCTCTTTTTGTCCTCGCATTTTTTTGAGTCTTTTGTCCACGAACAGGAAGATTTTTCAAATGTCTGTTCCCACGGTAACATTGAATATCTTTATATCTTTTTATATTCTGAGAAACAACCCTCTTTAGTTCTCCCTCTACCATATATTGAGACTTATCAATAACATTTCTTATCATTGATATTTGATTCTCGTCCAAATCCTTTGCTCTAATATCTTCGCTTACCTTTGCTTTACTTAAAATTTTCTTTGCTGTTGATAAACCAATTCCATAAATATATGTCAATGAAATTAACACTCTTTTATTTTCTGGTATATCCACACCAATAATTCTAGGCATATATCAACTATCCTTGTCTTTGCTTATGCTTTGGATTCGCATCACAAATAATAAATACTACTCCAGCTCGCCTAACAACTTTACAATTTCTACAAATTTTTTTAACACTTGCACGTACTTTCATAGTTTTAATATCAATATCAACTGGGCGAGAGAAATTTATTTAAAACGATATACAATACGACACGTATTATTATCGTACTCACTAAATTCAACTTTTACAACATCCCCTGGGAGAATCCAAATCTTAAACCTTCTCATCTTGCCAGATAGATAGCCTGTAACTTCTTTTTCTTCTTCCTTAAGTTTAATTGTAAATTTGCCGTCCGGTAAAGCTTCTAAAACAATTCCCTCTTTTACGATAAAGTCTTTTTTTGCCACTGGCATATTCTAGCATAAATGCCTAGATGGTCAATATTTCAGGCCCATTTTCCGTTAAAGCAACCGTATGTTCAAACATTCCACTTATTTTTTTGTCTTTTGTGGAAACCGTCCAACCATCATTACCTACAACAATTTTTGAATTCCCAATAGCATACATCACTTCTATGGCAAAAACCATACCATTTTTGAGCAATTCGCCTGCTCCTTTGGTCCCATAACAAGCGATAAGAGGATCTTCATGCGCTTTTATCCCAACACCATGACCAGTGTATTCACGTACCACTGAATAACCCGCGTTCTCAACGGTTTGTTGCATTGTGCTTGAAATATCTCCAACCCTTAAACCTTCAACAAAATTAGATATTGCCTTTTCAAGTGATTCAACACCAACTTTCAAAAACTTTGCTATATCAGAATCATCGTGGTTAAGATCTAGCATGGGATTATCGGAATGTGAATTTGTCGCAACAACAGTCCAGCAATGATCTATATAATATTTTCCGTACTTAACTCCCAAATCTATAGAAACGATATCACCATGCTTTAGCTTATATTTTGATGGCATTCCATGGATCCAAGCTTCATTTACTGAAATACAAGTCGCATATGGATAATTATCAATTTCCTTAAACCAAGGAACGACACCTTCTTTCTTCATCAATTTTTCGATTTTCTCGTTAATTTCAAATGTTGAAACTCCAGGAACAACCATTTTTAAAGCGTTATTCATTATATTCGCAGAGATTTTCCCGCCTATTCTTAAATTATTGATATCTTCGATTGATTTTATGTATATCATGATCTTTTAAATTCCCAACGCAGAATGTATATCAGACTGGATATTTTTTATGGACTGTTCAGCATTAATTTTCTTTAATATACCTCGTGAATTGTATTCGGCAATTAAAGGCTCGGTTTCCAAGTGATAAAGTGACAATCGTTTCTTAACCGAGTCAGGTGATTCATCAAGCCGCATTTCGATTTTAGATCTACTTTCTATCCTTTTTAAACATTCTTCTTCACTCACGTACAAATAAACTACTGCACGTAAAACCCAATCGTTAACATTTAAATATGATAAGAACACTTTTAATTGAGAATGATTTCGTGGAAAACCATCAATAACAAATCCATTCGATACATCTTTTTCAAAAAGCGAAAACATTATCTCATTAATTAATTCATCAGGAACTAATCCACCGTCTTTCCAGTACTCCGAAAGCTTTACGCCAATTGGATCTCCCTCTCCTTCAAGTTTTCTTAAGTATTTTCCAGAAGAAATAAATTTATAACCGATATAATCTGCCAATAAACTCGCCTGTGTAGATTTACCAGAGCCCTGTGGTCCCATAATTATAATAAAAGACTTTCTATTCATCATAAACCTGGAATTCCCATGTCGCCAAATCTGCCTCGCATTTTCTTGGCAACTTTTTTTTGTGATTCCTTTACTGCATTATTAAAAAGAGTTTTTAAATCAGTTCGTTCTTCACCATTTTCTTTGATGTATTCGACTGTTTGATCTCCCTTCATAGAGATTTCATAATCACCAACAGATACCTGTACCAAAATTTTCTCCATTTCCTTTTTCATTTGATCTGCCTGCTTTTTTAATGCGTAAAGATCTTTCATTTTTCCTAATTGGTCAAACATTTGTTATACCTTTCATAACTACAAAAACTACCTTGTAAATGTCTCGTATTCCCTACTTATTACCTGAGACTCTATTTGCTTAACTGTTTCCAATATTACCGACACAACAATTAAAAGTCCAGTTCCACCAATTGCTAAAGATGACAAGCCAGTAAATCCTTGAACTATTGACGGCAACACTGCAATTAAACCTAAAAATGCGCCTCCTGCAAATGTAAGTCTTTTAATTATGTATGACAAATATTCAATTGTTGACCTCCCCGGCCTTATCCCTGGAATAAATCCTCCCCCTTGTCTTATTTCATCCGAAATTTTTTGAGGGTTAAAAGTTACAGAAGTATAAAAATATGTAAAAACAAATACTAATGTAAAATAAAACAAATTATAAAAAATCGATCCTGATTGAAAATTTAATGAAAGCCAAAGCCCGATAGATGAAATACTAGGATTTACAGCCCTTTGCAAATATCCTGATAAAGCTGAGGGAATCAACACCAAAGAAACTGCGAAAATTATAGGTATAACACCTGCTTGATTAATTTTGACAGGTATAAAACTTGAGCCACCGCCTACTGTTTTTCCACCTCTAATTTTATTTGAATATTGAATTTCAACCTTTCTAAATGCCTCATTGATATAAACAACTGAAGTTATAACAATAAATGAAATAATTGTGAAAATAATAATATTTAAAATATTCCCGGTTTCAGCAATTGATAACGATGTTCCAAGTGCGCCAGGGATTCCAGCAACAATTCCTGCAAAAATTAAAATAGACATTCCCTGTCCAACACCATATTCCGTAATTAATTCTGCAATCCACATTAAAAGAAATGTTCCTGCGGTCATAATAATAATCAGCCCGAGAAGTTTATCTGGAGATAACGAAGGCAATATACTGACTCCTTCTAAACTTTGCTTACTTAATGTGAAATATAAGCCATATGATTGAACAATAGCTAAGGGCAATGTTAATGCTTGTGTATATTGATTTATTCTTTGCCTACCAAAATTGCCTTCCTTTGATAGTTCCTCTAGTTTAGGAACAACCATAGTTAAAAGTTGAATGATGATCGAAGCGCTAATGTATGGGCCTACACCCATTGCAACAATAGACAAATTCCTTAGGCCACCACCACTAAAAACATTTAAAAAACTTAGGGCTTTATTTGAATCAAAAAATAATTTAAGTGCAACTGTGTCAACTCCAGGTACTGGAATGTGTGCTAAAAATCGATATAAGGCTAAAATTATAAGTGTAAATATTACCTTTGATCTAAGATCTGGGATTCGAATAGCTTTAAGCAGATATGACGTCATAAAAGTATTCTACCATTAAGATGCATTTCCACCTGCGGCTTTTATCTTTTCTATTGCTTTCTTTGAATATTGAAAATCCTTAAAGTCAATTTTGCTCTTAAATTCACCTTTTCCCAAAATTTTAATGGAATCAAATTTTGTTGTTTTTATCAAACCATTTGTCATAAGGACTTCTGGTGTAATAGATCTTAAGGAATTTAATTTTTTATTTTCTGAAATTTTACCTATGTTTATGGAAAGAACAGTTTTTTGAGCGTGATTAATAAATCCTCCACGATACGGCATTTTATGTACTAAAGGAGTCTGTCCACCTTCAAACCACTGTTTTGTTTTACCGCCGGTTCTAGATTTTTGCCCTTTCATTCCTAAGCCTGATGTATGACCACCTTTTGTTGAACCGTACCCACGTCCAACCCTTCTTGACGATTTATTATATCCACCAAGTTTGATAAGGCTTGATAAACTTATATTCATTCTGATATCTCCTTAGTATTAGTAACAGAAGGCTTAGATTTCAATAATTTTAAAGCCTTAATAATTGTGTATGCATTACTGATTTGGTTATTCGTGCCCATTATTTTTACTGAAATATTTTTAATGCCTGCCAATTCCAAAACTTGCCTAACTGAACTACCTGCAATAATTCCAGCTCCAAGAGGTGCTGGCTTCATAAATAATATTGCCGCACCGTTTTTAATATAAATTTCATGAGGGATACTTCCATTTTTTGTAATCGGAATTTCAATCATTGTTCTTCTCGCTCTATCTTTCGATTTTTTAATCGCTGTTAGATTTTCTTTTGATTTAGCAATTGCTACGCTGATTTTCCCATCATGATCGCCTGAAGCACTTAACGCTGAAAAATGGAAAGAAGATCCACCGGCTCTCTTTGTAGAGACACGCCTTATTTGAAGGACACGATCTTCAATCATAGCGTGCCTACTCTCTAAAGTTTTTTGATTTAAATTGTGTTTGATCTCTTCTCTCACCATAATAATTTATTTAAAATATAACCCCAGAACTTCTTAGACCTTCAGCAAGTTTACTAACTCTACCATGATATTTGTAATAACCTCTATCAAATATTGCTTTTTTTACATTGAGTTTTTTTAATGATTCGCCAAGTGCTTTCCCTGTTTCCAAAGCAAAATCCATTTTTGTTTTTGCTTCTGGAACTTCCTTTAGGGATTTTGAAGCACAACTTGCAATAGTATTCGCAAAAACATCATCAATTGCCTGTGCGTATATAAATCTGTTTGATCTAAATACGCAAATTCTTGGAACTTCTGCAGTCCCAGTTATTCTGCCCCTTACTTTAAATTTTCTACGCTCTTTTGCGGTTTTAATTATCATATTATTCTCTAAATTATGCTTTTGCAGCTTTACCTTGTTTGCGTTTAATTATCTCGTCTCTATATTTAATACCTTTTCCTTTATATGGCTCCGGCTTTCTTATTGCTCTAATATTTGCAGCTGCTTGTCCAACCATATGTTTGCTTGCCCCACTAACCTTAACAACAGTATTACCTTCAACTTCTAATAAAATTCCTTCAGGAGCATTGAATTCGACAGAATGTGAATACCCTACGAAAAACTTCAAATTGTTCCCTATCTTCTCGACTCTGTAACCAACTCCAACAAGATCAAGCATTTTTATGAATCCCTCGCTAACTCCAATTACTGCGTTATTTAATAATGATCTAACAAGTCCCCAATAGGCACTACCGTTTACTAAATCTTCTGAAGAAAGCTCAACAACAATATTAGAATCTTTATTACTAACTATTATTCCAGGTATTTGTGTTACTTGAACAGATCCTTTTGCACCAGTGACATTAATCATTTCCTCTGATATCTGGACATCAACACCTTCTGGAATTTTCACTGGGACTTTTCCAATTTTGCTCATTGTATTAATAAAACCTACAAATAACCTCACCACCTAGATGCTTTTTTCTTGCTTCGTTAGCCGTCATTATGCCTCTTGAAGTTGAAATAACTTCGACACCAAGACCTGCGATAATTGGCTTTAGATCCTTTGCACCAAAATATTTTCTTAAACTTGATTTTGAAACCCTTTCAATCTTGCTAATAGCTGGTTCCATTAATTCATTATATTTCAATGAAATACTCATACCTTTAAACTTGCTGTCTTTTGCCTTGAAAACTTTCACATCAGAAGCAAATCCCGTTTGAACAATTAATTTTGCGATTTCCTCTTTTAATTTTGAATATGGCATCTCAACAAAACCAGACTTTCTCGATTGAGCGTTTCTGATCCTAGTTAACATGTCCGATATCGAATCTGTATTCATATTATATATTTACCAACTTGCTTTTCTTACTCCAGGCAAAAAACCTTCGTGTGCAAGTTCTCTAAAACACACGCGGCATAATTTAAACGTCTGCATATATCCCCTGGCCCTTCCACACTTAAGACATCTGCTATATTCTCTTACTTTAAATTTTTTCGCTTTTTTCCATCTTTCTATCAAACCTTTTCGTGACATTTTATTTTCCTTCTCTAAACGGCATATTTAAGGCCGACAATAACTTTAAACCCAACTCATCATTTTTCGCAGAAGTATTTATAGTAACCTGCAAAGGCTTATTATACACGATTTTGTTTGCATCAATTTCAGAAAAAATAACCTGCTCAATAATTCCCAAACTATAATTACCAGATCCATCAAATGATTTTTTTGAGATGCCTCTAAAATCCTTGACTCTTGGAAGTGCGATTTTTACAAATTTTTCGTAAAAAGACCACATTTTATTACCTCTAAGAGTTACTGTTAATCCAACAACTTGACCCTTTCTGATTTTAAAATTAGAAATTGATGTTTTCGATTTTCTCTCTGATGGCTTTAAACCAGTAATAATCTCTAGCTCATTGATAGCTTCTTTCATAAAAACCTTATTGTCTTTATTACTTCCTACCCCCATATTTACAACAATTTTCTTGATTTGTGGCACGGCCTCGACCGAATTAACTGCTAGGTCTTTTTTTAAATCAATTCTTATTTTGTTGTAAAACTCTTCTTTTAATGACATTTTAAATTACCTCATTGCACTTCTTACATACTCGAAATTTTTTCCCGTCGACAAATTTATAACCAATACGAACCGACTTTGAACATTTTGGACAAACAACCATTGCGTTTGATACATTAATTGGTCTGTTTACTTTAAGTAAGCCACCTGCAGTGTTTGCAGTTGGCTTTGCGTGCTTGGTTACAATATTAACATTTTCAACCAATATTTTATTATTCTCTTTGTACACTTTCTCGACTACAGATTCCGTACCTTTTTGTTTTCCCGAAATTATTTTTACTTTATCGCCTTTATGAATTTTCATATCGTTTACCAGACTTCTGGTGCCAAAGAAACTATTTTACTAAAACCTAAATCTCTAAGTTCACGAGCTACTGGACCAAAAATTCTCGTTCCATGCGGGGCTTTAGCTTTATCAACAATGACTCCAGAATTATCATCAAATCGAATATAACTGCCATCTAATCTTCGGATTTCTTTTCTAGTTCTCACGATAACAACGCTAACGACTTCGTGATCTTTTATATTTGTACCAACTCCGGTGGTTCCTCTAACTGAACAAGTGACAACATCACCAATTTGGGCGAACCTTCTTACAGAAGATCCTGGAATACCAACAACATTTAAAGTCTTTGCACCTGAATTATCTGCACTATTTAATAAAGTTCCAACTTGAATCATTTCGTCTCCTTCACATCATCTAACAATTTCCAACTTTTCGATTTACTAATTGGGGCACATTCTATAATCTGTACTAAATCGCCTTCTTTATATTTAGAAACATCTTCACAATGAACTTTAAAAGTATTATGAAACACAAATCTTTTGTTGTATCTTGCATGTTTTTTCGAAAAACCAACTTTAACTCGTAAAGTTTTTAACATTTTTGATAAAACTACATTTCCTTTTAAGATTTTTCCGCTCATTTTAATATCTCCTTTTCCTGTATTAACGTCTGAATTCTTGCAATATACTTTTTTGATTTCGCAAATAATGTTGTATCTTTAACTTTTGCAAATCCCTTGTTTAATCTTTTATCCATATGTTTTTCTCTAGCTTCTGATAACGTTGTCTTAAGCTTTTCTATATCCAGTTTTCTAAGAGTATCAATTTTTTCCATAATATTTATTCGTTACTAATAAATTTAGTTTTCATTGGAAGTTTTTCTGCTGCAAGCCTAAACGCTTCCTTCGCAACTATAGACTCTAACCCAGACATCTCAAATAAAATTTTCCCAGGCTTAATAACAGCAACATAATGATCAACGGCGCCCTTTCCTTTTCCCATTCTGACTGCTAATGGTTTCATCGTGATTGGTTTTGCAGGAAATATTCTTATCCAAACTTTCCCTCCACGTTTTGTTGCGCCTGCAATTGCTTTTCTTGCAGATTCGATTTGTCTACTAGTCAAAAACCCTCGGTCAATAGCCTTTAGCCCAAATTCACCAAAATTCAAGGAATTTCCCCTTTGGCTTAAACCTCTGTTTTTACCTCTCATATCTTTTCTAAATTTTGTTCTTTTAGGTATCAACATAATCGTTTATATAACTTTTTCATTAACTTCACCCTTATATATCCAAACTTTTATTCCGATAGTACCACCTCTTGTATACGAAATAGCACGTGCAAAATCAATATCAGCTCTTAATGTCTGTGTAGGAACCGAACCTCTACTAACAACTTCTTCTGTAGCAATTGAATTTGGCCCATGAACAGTACCTCTAATTTGAATCTTGACTCCCTTTACGCCAGCATCTACGGTCTTATCAGCTGCGGCATTTATGGCTCTTCTTGCATGAACACGTCTTTCAAGTTGCATTGCGATAAATTCAGCTACTATCTTTGCATCTGCTTCTGGCTTCAAAACCTCTTCTACCTGCAAATCAATATCTGAACTAGTAATTTTCTTGATTCCTTCCCTGATTAAAGCCAATCCCGAACCTTTTCTTCCGATAACAACCCCCGGTTTAGAAACTTTTATCAAAAGCTTTACGGCCTTCAAGGATCTTTCAATAATAATTGCAGAAAGTCCAGCTGATCTTAAGGCTTTTCCTAAATATGACCTTATCTTATAATCTTCAATAACTCCATCTGCATATCTAGAGCCTTCAGCAAACCAAATTGACTTCCAACCTTTTGTTACGCCAACTCTTAAACCTGTAGGATTTATCTTTCGACTCATTTATTTATTCTCCTTAACATCAAGTACAACAGTTACATTGCTAGTTCTCCTAAGTATAGGATTCATGCTTCCTTTACCCCTGTATCTTCTCCATTTTCGCGATTTCCCAGGACCAACAACAACATCTTTTACATATAAATCCTGACTATCTATTTTCAGGTTCGAAACTCCGTTAGCAATTGCAGATTTAACAATGTGGTAAATGATACCAGAAGCCTTTTTCTCATTAAAGTGCAAAAAAGCTAAAGCGTCAGAAACAGTCTTTCCTCTGATATATCTAGCAATTGGCATTATCTTCGTAGAAGAAAGGTCTATGCCTGCATGTTTACTTTTAATTATCTTTTTTTCTTCCATAATTTATTAAATATTTTATTTAGCAAAATTAAACACCCTTTTTCTTTGCGTGAGCTCTAAACGTTCTAGTTAATGCGAATTCACCAAGCTTATGGCCCACCATAGATTCAGAAACAAATACCGGCAAATGTTTTTTTCCATTATGAACATCAAAAGTCATGCCAACCATCTCTGGCGTAATGCTTGAAGATCTCGCCCAAGTTTTAATCGACCTTATGCTACGATCTTCCTTCGCTTTTATAACCTTCTTCATTAGTTTTTCGTCAACAAATGGACCTTTTTTAGATGATCTAGACATGATATTACTTTCGCAACCTCCTAGACTTGACTATAAACTTATTAGTATGTTTTCGTTTTCGTGTTTTTCCACCTTTTGCGAGGTTCCCCCACTGGTCGACAGGCTGCCTTCCAACTCTTCTACTGTATGAACCACCGTGTGGATGCCCATCAGACCTTGCCTTACCTCTATTTTTCGGTCTCTTCCCCATATGATATGCTCTTCCCGCTTTTCCAAGCGAAACGAGCTTGTGCTCTTCGTTTCCGATTTGCCCTATAGTACCATAACAATCCCCCAAAAACTTCTTTATTTCCCCACTTGGCAATTTTATATCAACATATTTACCTTCCTTGGCTGTTACGTAAGCAGCGGTTCCAGCTCCTCTAATAAATTTACCACCAGCTTTTGGATACATTTCAAGATTATGGACAGGCACCCCAACTGGAATTTGCTTTAATGGCAATGCATTCCCGGTTACAATATCAACACTTTCTCCTGATTTGACATTATCTCCAATTTTCAAACCATTAGGAGCCAAAATATATCGTCTATCTCCATCAACATACAAAATCAATGCTATATCACATGACCTGTTTGGATCATACTCAAAAGATTCAACGGTTCCTTCAACTTCATATTTACTTCTTTTGAAATCAATTAATCTATATCTGCTTTTTGCACCCCTCCATCTGCATTGAATCGATATCCTACCTGCGGACCTTGCGACTGGCCCTTTTAAGGCAGAAGTCAGGTTCTTTCTTACAGCTTTTGTAGACTTCGTTGACCCATTTCCATTTTTTAAGTACGATTGAGCTCTTCTTCCTGGGCTTGTTGGTTTCATTTTCTTAATCATTCTTTACCTCCGTCATAAAATTTCAATGTATTTTTTGGATCCAGCTGAACAATCGCCTTTTTTACATCGGATGTCTTGAATTCAACTCTATTTTTTACCATACTACGTTTAATTTTACCTTTATTTTTAAGAGTATTTACGGAAATCACCTTAACTTTATATAAAGTTTCAACTGCCTCTTTAACTTGACCTTTTGTCGCAGAGTCGGTAATTAGAAAAGTATATTTATTACCTTTCTTCACGTTTGTTGCACCTTTTTCTGTGATGATTACTGATTTTAGGATTTCTGAATAATTCATGATAACCTCCTATTTAAAGCCTCAATTGATTTTTCCTCAAACATAACATTCTTAGCTTTAAACACGTCAAAAACATTCAAATTTTCAACACTTTTGATATCAACTAATGCCAAATTCCTAAAAGATCTAAATAATTTATCGTCACTATTATGAACAATTAGAATTTGGGAGTCATTTCCAAGATTTTTTAAAAAAACCATTGCGTTTTTTGTTGAAAATTCCTCGTCATTGTATGAAAAAGCTCTAACACTTCCTTCTTGAACTTTTGCAAATACACAATGAATAAAAGCAACCTTCTTCATTTTCTTAGATAAATCAGATGCCCAGTTCCTAGGACTTGGACCGTGTGAAACTCCACCGCCGACCCAAAGAGGAGACCTGTTTGAACCAGATCTTGCACGTCCTGTTCCTTTTTGTCTCCAAGGTTTTTTACCACCACCCCTTACTTCACCCTTACCTTTAACTTTTACAGTTCCATGTCTTTGGCTCAACAAAAAAGATCTAATGTATTGAGATATCAAATCAACATTAACTTTCTCAACTCCATCAATGCTTGTAATATTTACATCTCCAGTTTCTTTTCCGTTGTAATCGAATAATTTAATTTTCATTTTAACCTTTTTTCAATAAATCTAAAGGAAGATAAACAGTAACCTTTGAATTTCTGCTTCCCGGAACACAACCTTTTATTTTAATCAATCCTAACGATTCATCATATCCCAAATACTTAGTAACAATAGAATGTTTATCATTTCCATATCTTCCAGGCATTTTTTTACCAGGAATAACTCTCCCTTGGCCCTGAGTTCCAATAGATCCAGGTGCACGGCTGCGATCGGATTGACCATGTGTTTTAGGACCTCCATGGAAATTCCATCTTTTCATAACACCAGAAAATCCACGTCCTTTTGTTACGCCAGTCACATTTAACTTTGTATTAACTTCACAGGAATCAAACAAAATCTTATCTTCTTGGTTAATAAGTTTTAAACCAGTGTATGGAACAACCCTTGAATCATCTGAAAATTGCTGAGACATCCCAACTTTTAATAAATTTATTCTTTTGTAATTGTTGCTTGTAAGCTTCATTTGTTTCATACATTGATGCAAATCTCATTGAGATAGTGCCTTAACTTTTAATTGTTATTCCAACTCCAGTAGGCAACTTAAGATTAGACAACTCTGCAATTGTATTCGCGGTAGGATCTAAAATATCGATGATTCTATTGTGAGTTCTTCTTTCAAATTGCTCAAATGATCTTTTATCATTATTCGCGGCTCTTTGGTAGCTAAATATCTCTACTCTCGTTGGTAACGGAACCGGACCAGAGATTTTTGCACCAGTTCTTATTGCCACATCAACAATCCTCTGAGTACTTTGGTCAATAGTGCCTACATCATAAGATTTAAGCTTAACCCTCAATTTATTATTATTGTCCTTTTTGTTGTTATTTTCTTTAGCCATAATGTGCAAACTGTAAGGCGGGGAATTTCATGAAGTTCATGAAATTCCCCGCCGATTTATCTTACTTTATTATCTTTGATACAACGCCTGCTCCGACAGTCTTGCTTCCCTCTCTAATTGCAAACCTTAGACCTTCTTCAACTGCAACCGGAGTTATTAACTCCACAGTAATCTCTACATTATCTCCAGGCATAACCATTTCGGCTCCCTCTGGAAGAGTAACGTCACCAGTAACGTCTGTTGTTCTAATATAGAATTGAGGTCTATATCCTGGGAAAAATGGCGTGTGTCTTCCACCTTCCTCTTTTGTAAGAACGTATATCTTTGCCTCAAACTTAGTATGAGGAGTAATACTTCCAGGAATAGCAATAACTTGACCTCTTTCTATATCATCACGCTCTACACCTCTTAACAAGATACCAACATTATCTCCGGCCAAACCTTGGTCCAACGATTTATTGAACATTTCAACCCCAGTAACAACGCTCTTTCTTGTCGCTTTAATTCCAACAATTTCAACCTCATCATTAACACTAATTTTACCTCTCTCTATACGACCAGTTGCAACTGTTCCTCTACCTTTGATAGAAAATACGTCTTCGACTGGTAATAAGAATGGTTTTTCCAAATCTCTTACAGGAGTTGGAATCCATGAATCTACTGCATCCATTAATTCCTCAATTGATTTTAGGTATTTTTCATCACCTTCTAAAGCTTTTAATGCTGACCCAACTATCATTGGAGTGTCTGCTTCGTATTCATACTTAACCAATAATTCTTTGAGCTCTTCTTTTACAAGCTCTACTAAGCTCTCGTCTTCTACAACGTCTGCTTTATTTAAAAAAACTACTAATTTTGGAACTCCGACCTGCCTTGCTAGTAAGATATGCTCTCTGGTTTGAGGCATTGGTCCATCTGCTGCAGATACAACCAATATAGCTCCATCCATTTGAGCCGCACCTGTAATCATATTCTTGATGTAGTCAGCATGACCTGGAGCATCAATATGAGCGTAGTGTCTTTTTTCAGTACTATACTCGACGTGGGATACATTAATAGTAATTCCACGAGCTCTTTCCTCTGGAGCATTATCGATATTTTCGAATGCCTTAAAATCAGCCAGTCCTTTACCTGCCAGCATCTTTGTTATTGCGGCCGTCAGGGTTGTCTTTCCATGATCAACATGACCAATGGTTCCAATGTTGACATGTGGTTTACTTCTGTCAAATACCATATTTTTGTTTTTTTATGGATAGACCAAAAACTAAGTTTTTAGCATATCCCTAGAAAATAAACTATCTACTAAAATCGCTGTATGCAATTTTATCAATATAACACTAAATATTCAACACCAATAGCAAAATCCGATTACGCAAGTTTTAGCTTCTCTGCGATATTCGCTGGAACAACGTCATAATGGCTTGGCTCCATGCTAAATGAAGCTCGGCCTTGTGACATTCCACGCAAATTTGTTATATACCCAAACATTTCCGAAAGCGGAACTTGAGCTTTTATAACCTGCGCTCCACTTATTTGTGTCGTACCTTCAACAATTGCTCTCTTTGAGGAAAGGTCACCAATTACGTCTCCCATGAATTCGTCAGGAGTTACAACTTCAATAGTCATAATTGGTTCAAGCAAATTCATACCTGCTTTCTTTGCTCCTTCTTGAAGTGCTGTACTTGCGGCAATATGGAAAGCCATTTCAGAAGAGTCAACATCGTGATATGAACCATCATATACGGCAACCTCAATATCTACAAGCGGGTAACCCCACTGAACACCTTTTGACAGTGCGTCTTTCACTCCTTTTTCGATTGCTGGAATATATTCTCTAGGAATCGAACCACCAACAATCTCATTCAAAAAGATAAAGCCTTCGCCTCTTTCCCTTGGCTTAAGCCTTAAATAAACATGACCATATTGGCCACGTCCACCAGATTGTCGTATATATTTACCTTCAACTTTAACTTCAGATTTTATAGTTTCCCTAAATGCAACTTGTGGAGCACCCACAGTAACATCTACACCATGATCTCTTTTTAAGAGGTCAACCTTAATTTCTAACTGAAATTCTCCAACTCCAGAAATTAATGTTTGTCCAGAATCAGGATCATTCGAAATATGAAAAGTTGGATCTTCATCAGAAAGTTTCTTTAATGCAAGGCCCATTTTTTCTTGATCAGATTTTGTTTTTGGTTCAATAGCCATCGAGATAACTGGCTCTTGAAATGTAATTCTTTCAAGCAAAATTGGTTTATCTTCATCACAAAGCGTATCTCCGGTCCCGGTTTCCTTTAGTCCTACTACTGCTGCAATTTCTCCAGCACGAACAACTTTTACTTCTTCGCGATCATTTGCATGCATCAGCACTATACGTCCAGCTCTTTCTTTATTATCTTTTGTTGAATTATAAATATAGGAACCTGCCTCAACTGAGCCAGAATAAACTCTAAAATAAACGAGACGTCCAACATATGGATCAGTTACGACTTTAAATGCAAGTGCTGCAAAGTCTTCGTTCGCATCAGGTTTACAAATCACTGTTTCATTTGTCTTTAAATTTATGCCCTCAGCTGGAACAACTTCGAGAGGCGATGGTAAATAATCCGTCACTGCGTCTAAAATAAGTTTTACAGCGATACCTCTAAAGTCGCCGGCAACGACCGGATAAAAATGCGTATCAAAATCTATAACACTTATTCTTATGGCAGATTTTATTTCAGCTACAGAAAGCTCTATACCAGCTAAATATTTTTCCATTAATTTTTCATCTGATTCAACAGCTTTTTCAATAAGCTCTGTTCTGTACTTTTCAACCTGATCTTTCATGCTTTCTGGAATATCAGTCTCTACAACATCCTTATCAGAATAATCGCTATATTTATAGCCTTTTCGCTCTACAAGATCAACCCATCCATTAATTTCTTTCTCAAATCCAATAGGGAGAATAATCGGGAAAGCATTTGGTGTTAATCTATTTTTTATAGAAGCTAATGTTTTGTCAAAATTTCCACCAATTTGGTTTATTTTATTTATTGCAAAAATTCTTGGAACTTTATATTTATTAGCTTGCCTCCAAACAGTTTCGGTTTGAGCTTCAACTCCCATCTTGCCGTCTAGGACAACAACTGCACCATCTAAAACACGCAAAGACCTTTCTACTTCAGCAGTAAAATCGACATGTCCTGGCGTATCAATAATATTAACCCTGAAACCTTTCCAAAATGAAGTTATAGCAGCAGAGACGATAGTTACACCGCGCTCTTTTTCTTGTACCATCCAGTCTGTTGATGTATCTCCATCATGAACAACTCCAATCTTGTGCTTTAATCCTGTCATATAAAGAATTGCCTCAGTGGTAGTAGTTTTACCTGCATCTATGTGTGCAATAATTCCTATATTTCTAATCTTATTAATTGGGTATTTTTGTGCCTGATCGGCAACGTGAACATCAGCCATACGACGGATATTTAAACATATATAACTAAACTATGCAATGATTTCGGTTGATTTAGCTACCTTTATATAAGCTTCTACCAAGTTGTTTGTGATAGTCGGTAAAATCATCATCAGAATCTGCTTGTTTTTCTATGTGTTTTGTTGCCTGATTCATATCAGCTCCATTTGTATCGACCATACTTAATATCAAAGCTTCAAGCATCAAAGGCTTGACAGGACTGCCGAATTCAAGGTGTCCTTGGTGACTTAATATTAGATGGAGTAATTTTACCCTTAGGTCTTCTGGGAAATCTGGAATTTGATTAATTAATGATTGAACCTTAAGTGCACCTTGAACAACATGACCATTCAAAGAGCCTTCTTTTGTCATAACAATCGTAGCTCCAACAATATTTAGTTCTTCAAGCTTTCCTACATCGTGGAAAAATAGTCCCGCAAAATATAGATCCCTGTCTAGATTCGCATAAATATTCAAAAATGGCTGACTCAACTGCCACATTTCCCAAACGTGTTCCAAAAGTCCACCGACGTAGCCATGATGGACATACATGCCAGCTGGAAAATTCAAATAATTATCACGTGAAGATTCGTCATTCCAAAACAAATCTAAGATTTGTTTTAAATGAGGATTTTTGACAGTCTGCATACCAGATTCAAGATCTTCTCTCATCATGGATCGATCTCTTGAAGTGACGGGAAGAAATTCTTCCGGGGCCATATCTGTTACCACAGTAATTTTTTCTGCAATGATTTGTGGCTTTCCTGCGTATTCTTGAATATAACCAGTAATAGAAACTATTTCCCCAGGTGTTAATGATTCCAAAGAAGAATCGACATTTTCGCTCCAAAGTTTTCCGCGAATTTCGCCGGTTTTATCTCCAAGCAAAATATTATAGTAATACTTGCCTACCCTGCTAACTTTCTTCTCAAATTCTTTCAGTGAAAAGGCTTCATTTTGTATCCTTTGATCTATTCTTAATTCCGATATTGTTACTGTTTTTGCCATTACGAATATATTAACACATACCTACACTATGTATTCTTCGTGCTTAAACGACAGATAACCAGAATCAGAAACTATCAGATGATCCAAAATTGGAATTCCGATTGTATGGGAAACAGCCACAAGTCGATTTGTTACTGCCAAGTCTTCGGAACTTGGGCTTGTATCACCGGATGGGTGATTGTGAGCAATTACGATAAAAGATGCGCGGCGATTAATCGCAACCTTGAAAACCTCGCGCGGATGGACAAGACTTTGATTAATTGTTCCGATTGAGATATTATCAACCGCGATTAATCGCCGCCTAGAGTCTAATGCCACAACCAAGAAATGTTCACGATCTTTATTAGTCAAATGAGGTCTTATTAAATGATAAAGACTCTTTGACGAAGAATATATTTGCGATTTTAAAACTGGAGCTCCAGAAAGCCTTCTTGAAATTTCCGCAATTGCCATTATTTGACAGGCTTTTGCTAAACCCACGCCATTAAATGCTAAAAGCTCTGTTACCGAAACTTTACATAAAGAATTTAAATCGCCAAATGCAGAAATTATTTTTTGAGAAAGCATAACTGCAGAGATCCCAGGAGCGCCCTTTCCAATAACAATTGCCAAAAGTTCACTCGTTGACAAAGCCGACGGACCCTTTAACAGCAACCGTTCCCTAGGGCGCTCCTCACTTGGCAGGCCTTTTATAGCAAAATCACCGATTAATTTATTACTCTCCTTTAAAATATCTATGTTTTTTGAAGAGCTCTTGGTGAATAACATTTGTTCTGCCATAAACCAATACTAGTAAATGGAAATGAATAAATACTGAAAAGAGTATTAAATTTTGGGAAACAGAAAATTAAAATAAAGAGATAATGTCACCAAAACCTCAATTTAACACGGGATTATTAAATTCAATTGTTGAAATTATTTTGTCGAAATTCCTAGGGTCAACTGTTAAAACATCCTTATTTATTGAATATAAAAAATTAATAACCTTTGAGTTTAAACGAAAATTTATAGTCATCATTTCTGAATCAGAGTTTCCGCAAAGATCACTCGATACTCCTTGATAATTTTCTTTTGTACCTTTAATTTGGCCGATATTAATATTTTCTACTGAAGTTCTTTTATAACATTCAAATCCAATTGGAGTATTAACGAAAACCGTCAAAGATTCACTTTTATTTGGCGAAATAAACATCTTTCCGTTTAATTCCCACGCACTTGGATATTTAAACGAAAATCCTGCATCATCATTTGTATATAACGTCCAATTTTCAAAAGGGTCTTTAGAAATTCCAAGTAAAATAATCACAGAAAACAAAACAATAATAAGCCTTTTTGCGACATAATCTGGCTTAGAAGTTGAAATGAGATTTGGAATATCCTTGGGCATTATCTATAAATCAATAACGCTAACTGAAATATTTAGATTTTTCATAAAATCATCGCAACCTTTTAATGCAGCAGGGGAACTTGCAACGCACGATATACTAAAGATTCCTTCACCTAAAAGTGAGTCACCATCACCACATGCAAAATGTGAATCATCAACAAAACCACAATCATCCATGTCTTCGGAATACCCTGTAACATATCGATACGTATTTTCTGAATCATTATGTTTAATGCGATAAATCTTATCTTTAAAATTATAATTTTCAATAATTTTCAAATTTGGTTTTTTATCAAACACTGTTGCTTCACCCATAAACGGAATTGATATAGATAAATTAGCACCGCTAGATAAAGCGAAATCGACATTGTAATATGGATCAGTAATAGGCTTCACAGACTTAACAAAACTAGGCGTATAGGAAAAAGTATACTTCGTTGCCTTTGTAGAAACCTCCTCCGCATCGGACTTAGGACGCGGAACGATAAGATCAGTTTGGCCAGGTACTTTCGCATCCACAGAAACAAACTTAAACGTCGAGAGGATTTGGCTGAACACTGAACTATATTCAGAGTAGTCAGGACCATAGTATGCAAAAAATACTTTTTTGTAATCTGTCAGAATATATGACTTTCCACTTCCCCTATATTCCAACTCCAACCCTTGATTATTGCCATTTATAGAAATTTTTCTTGTTGACAGAGGTGCTCCTGACATTGCACTGATATAGAAATCATTCATTTTCAACCAGTTTTCTAAATCATCATTTGGGGATGCAATCCAGATCCATCATAGATAACATCGTCTATCAAAGTTTTTTGATACGTGGAAGATTTTGACAACACAATATGTCTCAATCTTAATATGGGAAAAGGTGCTTCCTTTGTCATACCAGCAGGTCTACTCAAACCCATTACGAAATTTGGCCCCAAGTCTTCACGAACATGAAAAGTTGCTGGATATTTAAACTCAAATCCATATCCTTCATTCGTATATGTCTTCCAATTTGCAGTTGGATCTTCGGAGATTCCTTGTGATTCGGGGGATCCTGGTGCCACAACTTCCGATATTGGAGTATTCTCAACAATAAACGTCCTCGAGTTATTTAAAAGATATGAAACATATGTCAATGCCAATCCAAGTGCAATCACTAATCCAAGCAAAACCAAAATTACTTTTCTATTAACTGGCTTCTTTGTTTTTATTGTAGTTTGTGGGATTTCTTCTAAAACCTCTTCTTGGGGAATCTTATCTTCCATATATTTAAAAGTTTATGGATATCAACAATCAAAGTCAATGAAATAACATCGGATATTAATGAGATTGATAACGTCCCACTTAAATGCTAGATTGCTTTGATGAAAAAGCTGTTTGCAAAAGCCTTCAATCTTACAGCTCCAGGCGGAGATAATTACGAATGGAAAGAAGCAGAAACATCACTTTTGTGTGTAGAAAGAGGCTGGCATTTAATCAAAATTATAGCAAGTGCAAAAAACGCCAAACAGAAAGATTCCACAGACGATGACGACTTGCGTATGGTGCTAAACGACTACGAGCTAGGAAAATATGAAATTCCACAAGGAAAAGAACATTATAAAGGATTTGACAACGCCGCTTCATGGAATGGAGCAACATTAAAAGGTAATTCCAAAATCGTATATATATTTTTTTATGCAACTCAAGTAGGTGATAACCAATTGCAATTTTATGCCGACAGAAAGCCACATCTAGATTCAATTGAATTTTATAGATTTGGTACTAATGAAACATTTAGCCTCAACGACTTAAAACCAGATAATGCAAATGATGTGGATAGATCAGGCATACCCTGGATGAGCTTCATTTTTATTGGCCCAGCTCCTCGTAACTTGGAAATTATCGCATCTGCACAAAGTGGAAAACAGAAAAGCTCAACAGATGGAGACAATCTAAAGGTATTAGTAAATGGAAGAATAATTCAAAACGAAAAAGCTCCAACGGCAGACAAATACAAGAACTTCTATTTTTCAGGAGATCAACTTCAAAGGTCCACAAAGACCTTAACAACAAAAGGAGAAAGTTTTGCATCCCTAGAAAACTCTATTGAAATTTGGTATGACCAAAACCCAACTATTCAACAAATGAACATTGAATTTTCAGAAAACTATTCCAATCTATCAGAACTCTCCGACGCTTCTTTTCAAAAAGACTTTATTTATTTAAGTCTTCAGTCTTTCTCCAACATTATGCAAATTGCTAAAATGAAATACACTGCAGAATTTATGCGGAACGCAATAAGTCGAAATCCTAAAAACCTTGTCTTTGGAAATAGAAGCAAACTTGCACAGCTAATAAAAAAGGACAGTGAATATAAAAAAATCATTACCCTAATAAAAGAAAAGATTAAAAATGGTCTTCTTATTGATGAAATATTCACGGGAAACACACCTGAAAATACAATTATTTTCAATTCGTGGGATTTATATTCCGCTATTCACGGAATTAAAAAAATAAGTTATACAGCAAACAAAGATGGCAATTCACACTACAAGGTTGATATAAACCTTTACGATATTTATGATTTTGATCCAAATAACATCGACTATAGCGTAAATCCGATAGAAGAATTAGTTGTACTAGCAGATCAAGGCGAATCACTTGGTGTTATAAAAAATTTTGAGATACTAATTAAAATCCATGAAACATTTTAACTTGACTGACCTTGCATATCTTAACTTAAAGCTTATCATTGCCACGGTGGTTTTTCATTGGTTAAGCTTCTATGACGAGGTTTTCTTTAATCCAATGTTTATAAGATCAATAATGTTGAAGATTGGCTTTCATGTAGATCAGTATATTTTATTTGGATTAGCAGGAATTTTTATGTTTATGCTCGTCTTCGTTTATACTCCGGTTGCACTGTTTGATTTATTCATTGCTAAACTTTCCAAAAAATTCACTAAAGATACTTCTGTTTCACCAAGCGATATGAAATTTAAGAAAGGCAAATATATCGAGAACTTAATTCGACTTGTAACCTATGCATTGATGTGTTTGACTCCATATCTTTTAATAATATTCATAACAAACACACTCTTGATACTCCCATTCACGTTTTTCCACATGATATTAATGGCGATTGCAACTTTCATGCACGGACTTCAGCTATTAGTGATATATCGAGTGATTGGCCACCATCTTAACAAATCTAAACTCCGAAGGTTTAAAATTATGACAATGCTTTGCCAATAAACTTTACAATTCGAAGCAAAGCGAGAATTGGTAGCGAGCAAGGCAAGCGTTATATCCGATATTAAAAAACTGGCACCTTTACTGGATATTCCCCATCAAAGCATGATGTACATAATTTATTTTTGGGAACGCCGATCGCATCGATAGTTTCTTTTAGAGTTAAAAAAGTTAGCGAATCCACGCCTATATATTTTCTCAATTGCTCAATAGACATATTAGCAGCAACAAGATCCTTTTTCTTTGGAGTATTGATTCCATAAAAATCTGGGAATTTTACAGGCGGAGAAGTTATAACCATATGTATTTCTTTTGGACCAGCAGATCTTAATATTTCCGCGAGTAATTTTGATGTAGTTCCTCTGACAATCGAATCATCAATCAAAATTACTCGCTTCCCCTTGACAACCTCCTTTATCAAATTTAGCTTCATTTTGACACCACTTGACCTTTGCCTTTGAGATGGTTGTATAAAAGTTCTATGAATGTACCTGTTTTTAACCAACACCTCTTCAAGTTTTATTCCTGATTCCTGTGAAAATCCTATTGCTGCAGGAATCCCAGAATCCGGAACCGGAATTATCATATCTGCAGAAATCTTTACCTTTCTTGCCAAAGCTATTCCTAAATTTTTTCTGATCTGATAAATACTTTTTCCTTGTAAATAGGAATCTGGACGCGCAAAATAAATATATTCAAAAATATCCAACCTTTCTTTGCCTTTCTGAATCTGAACAAATCTCGGCCCATCTTTATCGACAACAACCATTTCCCCAGGAGCAACATCTCGAACAAATTCAGCACCAATTGTATCAAGCGCACAAGTTTCAGAAGCAAAGACATATGATCCATTTACTCTTCCCATACAAAGTGGCCTGATACCATTTGCATCTCTTACTGCAACCAATTCCTTTTTCGTCATTACTAAAAGACTAAACGCACCATGGAAAAGTGGAAAAGATAACTTTATGGCATCCTCGATATTTTTTCCCTTAATTAGCCAATATTCAATTGCCTTATACATCATCTCGGAGTCATTTAACCCGTCAGTTGGAAGACCAGCATTCTTCAAAAATCTTTTCAGTTTACTTACAATAGGAAGATTTCCATTGTGAGCCGAAGCCATTGTATTTTGTTGTGTATATACTGGTTGTGCATGATCGATTTGCGATTTTCCGAAAGTGGAATACCTGTTATGGCCTATCGCAATATTTCCTCTAAGAGTTTTAAAATCGGATTCCCTATAAGCTTGAGCTACAAGTCCTTGTCCTTTATGACAATATATTTTTCGGCCGGTTGAAGATGCGATTCCTGAATTTTCTTGCCCACGATGTTGCAGTGCCCAAAGCCCATAATAAACAAGCCTAGAAGCATCACTTTGATTACCATAAATTCCAAAAATACCACACTTTTCGTTTAGAAACACACAATCATTCTAGCACTAGAAAGTTTAATATCGGATATTGTTAAACCTATCGCTTGAAGTGTGTTGGATCGATACATACTGTCGCTGTTTGACAAAAAGTGACAAAAAGGGCTACCCTTATATTACCATTTGAAATGAGCAAAAGCCTTATTCGCTTCTGCCATTTTGTGTGTTTCTTGTTTCTTTTTTACAGCTGAACCTTCTCCACTATATGCAGATTTTATTTCATTTGATAATGTCACGGAAATTGGAGATCCCTTTTGATTTTTTGCAGCTGTTAAAATCCATCTCATTGCGACAGTCTCTGCTCTATCATGCTTAACAGGTACTGGGACTTGATAATTTGCGCCACCAACTCTTCTTGTTCTAACTTCAACTTCTGGCATTACGTTTTTAACAGCTTCCTCAAAATATCTTCTTGCTTCTTTTACGTCTTCATTATCAATTGATTCGAGCATAGTATAAACAATTTTTCTTGCAGTAGATTTCTTGCCACCAAGCATAACCATATTTATAAATTTAGAAACTACTCTTGATTTATATTTTGTATCTGGCTCTTTTGGTTCCCTGGCTGCTATTCTCCCGCGTGACATATTATTCTGCCCCTTTCGTCTTTGACTTTTTGACACCATAACGTGACCTGCTATTCATTCTATTTGCAACACCTTGCAAGTCATAAGTTCCTCTAACGACTGTATATCTAACTCCAGGAAGATCTTTTACTCTTCCACCTCTAATTAAAACAACAGAATGCTCTTGTAAATTATGACCTTCACCTGGAATATAAGCTGTAACTTCCCTCCTATTTGATAACCTAACTCTAGCAACTTTTCTTAAAGCAGAGTTTGGCTTTTTTGGAGTCGTTGTTCTAACACTTACACAAACCCCTCTTTTAAAAGATGATTCTGTCTTTATATATTCTCTTTTTTTTGTGTTATACATAACAGAAAGAGCTGGAGTCGAAACCTTTGCCTTCCTCTTTTTTCTGTTATTTCTTACTAATTGATTTATTGTTGGCATAATATTTACCTTATCATATCGATCCTTGCAGCCTCACCGACTGGAATCCTGCGACCAATTATAACATTTTCTTTGAGTCCGATAAGATGATCAACTTTACCAGAAATTGCGCTTTCAGTTAATACACCAGAAGTTTCTTCGAATGAAGCGGCATCAAGCCAACTTTCTGACATTCTAGAAGCTTTAGAAATTCCTAATAACACAGGTTTTGCCTCTGCTGGAGTTCCACCTTTTGCTTTTATTTCATCATTCTCAGAAATCAATTTAAACACGCTCACAATATCGCCTGGTAAGAGTGACGTGTCACCCTGTTTTTTAATCCTGACTCTATTAAACATTTGTCTAATAATTACTTCGACATGTTTGTCATTAATCGCAACACCTTGTGATCCATAAACTTGTTGAACCTCTTCCAAAACATAAAGTTGTACAAGCATAGATCCTAAAGCTTCATACATATCTTGCAAATTCAAAGCTCCTTCTGTTAATTTTGTGCCTGGAACCACAAGATCACCATCAGAAACAATAATCTCCATCGATTTCTCAACGATATATGCTTCTTCTTCATCATCCTTACTTGTAGGAACAATAGTAATCTTTGTAACGTCCCCTTGATCAATCGCAACTTTTCCTGTGATTGAGGACATAACCGCTTGAGATTTTGGCCTTCTAGCTTCAAATAATTCTTCAATCCTTGGAAGACCTTGCGTAATATTTTTTGCAGCAATTCCACCGCTATGGAAAGTTCTCATTGTAAGCTGTGTACCTGGCTCCCCAATTGATTGAGCTGCGATAATACCTACAGCAGTTCCAACGACAACATCATTGTTAGTTGAAAGATCTGTTCCATAACACTTTGAACAAACACCATACATAGCATCACAAGTCAAAGCTGACCTAATTTTAACGCTATCAGTTTTGGAGTTGTTGACTTCCTCGGCCATTGCCTTCGTAATCAATTGACCTCTTTTTATAATTACCTTTGATCCAAACTTCACGTCTTCAGCAGAATATCTGCCAATAAGTCTTAGATACCATTGATGCAAAGGAACGTCTTGTCCACGTCTTATTGTTCTACCTGCTTTGGTACCACAATCTTCTGTTCTAATCATTACATCTTGGGCAATATTAACAAGCCTTCTTGTTAAATACCCTGCATCTGCAGTTCCAAGACCTTTATCCATGTAGTTTCTTCTAGTACCTCTCCCTGCTAAGAAATAATCAAAACTAGACATACCAACTGCGTGATTACCAAGAACTGGCATATCAATAAGTCTTCCAGATGGATCAGCGATTAATCCTTTTATTGCTGAAATTTGTCTCATCTGTGCTGGAGAAGCTTTACCTGCACCAGCGGCAATAATTATCTTTACTGGATTTTCATCATCCATTGCACCAATTATAGTTTCATCAAAATGATCAGTTACTCCCTGCCATACCTTATGGCTCATCTTGCTCATTTCGCCTTGAGTTATCAAACCCATATGATAATTCTGCTCGATCTGGGCAATTTCACCGTGTGCAGATTTCAAAACCGCATCCATATCAGAAGGCTTCCCGCAATCAAAAATTGATAAAGAAATACCTGATAATGTAGAAAACCTAAATCCGTAATATTTCAGATCATCAATCAACTTGACTGTTTTTGATATTCCTGCAATATCTAATGAATCTTGAACAAGGTTTTTAACGCCCGATTTTCCGAGTAGCTTATTAAAATATCCGAATTCAGAAGGAATAACTTTATTCAATATCACAAATCCTACCGTTGTCTCAACAATTTCCCCGGAAATCATAACCTTAATCTTTTGTCTTAAATTCACAGACTTATTACCATAAGCTCTTAAAACTTCTTCTTTATCTGCAAAGATTGTCTTTGATTCTGGAAGTCCTTTATCAACTGTCGTCATGTAATAAAGACCTAATACCATTTCTTTTGATGGAATAGTTACGACTGAACCATCTGCGGGTTTTAATAAGTTGTGGCTTGCAAGCATTAAGTCTTTTGCTTCATTCACCGCTCTTTCTGAAAGTGGAAGATGAACAGCCATTTGATCTCCATCAAAATCAGCGTTAAAACCTGCACAAACGACAGGATGCAGCTGAATAGCTTTCCCATCTGTCAATTTTGGCCAAAATGCTTGAATACTTAATCTATGTAATGTAGGTGCACGATTTAAAAGAACAGGTCTTTTCGATACAAGTTCTTCTAATATCGAATATACCTCTCCTGGTTTTTCTTCTAATACCGATTTAGCGGTTTTCATATTAGGAGCAAAACCTCTTTCCATAAGTTCCCTGATTAAAAACGGCTTAAATAATTCTAAAGCCATCTCGGTTGGTAAACCACATTCATCAAGCTTTAAATTAGGACCAGCGACAATAACTGCACGACCAGAATAGTCAACGCGTTTACCCAAAAGGTTGGATCTAAAATGTCCTTGCTTTCCTTTTATAGAATCAGCTAAAGACCTATAAGTTTTTCTATCTCTTGTTCTTGATTTTCTTACTTTTGAAGCATCAATTAATGCGTCAACTGCTTCTTGCAACATTCTTTTTTCATTTCGAACAATAATTTCAGGAGCACCAAGTTCCATCAACCTTTTTAACCTATTATTTCTATTAATGATTCTTCTATAAAGATCATTCAAATCAGAAGTTGCAAATCTTCCACCTTCTAATTGAACCATGGGTCTAAGATCTGGTGGAATAACCGGCAAATATGAGATTATCGTAGAGTAAGGATTCACTCCGCCTTTTATAAAACTATCGATTGTTTTTAATCTCTTTTTGATTTTTTCAGCCTTTGTTGACTTCGCATGCAAAAGCTCTTCTCTTAAATCAGTAGCCACTTTGTGTATATCAAGTTCAGCTAATATTTTTTGAATTGCTTCAGCTCCGATTGAAACTTCGCAAAATTCATCAAGGTATTCTTCCAAAGAAATGTATTCTTTGTCAGTCATAACAGTATACAGTTCAACCTCATGTAATTTCTTCTCTATCTTTTTAAGTTCTAACTCTGCCTTCTCTTGTTCTTCGACTTCTTTTTCTCTTATTTCTGCTACTTTTTCGTTAACTTTTTGTCTTATTTTTTCTGCCTTATCTAATAATGTTTTCTCCCATTTATCTTGAGGCCTTGAATCAAGAGATGAAACTTTTCCTTCTGCTTCTTCTAAGGTGACTTTTATCTTTGCTTCAATTTCTTCATGAACCAAATTCCTTGCTTCAAGAATTTTGTCTTCGAATTGTTCAAAAACCCCTTCTTTTGCCTCTTGGTCAATTTCCGTAACTATAAAAGATGAAAAATAAATGACAAGTTCTAAGCTTCTTGGAGCAATCCCCAAAACATTAGCTAGAACAGAAGGAATATTTTTGAAAAACCAAACGTGAGCAACAGGTGAAGCAAGCTTTATGTGGCCCATTCTTTCTCTTCTTACTTTTGAAGTTGTTACTTGAACACCACACCTGTCACAAACAACACCTTTATATCTTATTCTTTTATATTTTCCGCAATAACATTCGTAATCTTTTACAGGTCCAAATATTTTTTCGCAAAATAAACCATCTTTCTCTGGCTTAAAAGTACGATAGTTAATAGTCTCTGGTTTCGTAACCTCACCGTAGGACCATGACAATACATCATCTGAAGATGCCAATGTAATTTTTAAAGCATCGATATCTCTTAATTTATTTAGATCTTCCATAATAATTTATTCTTTTTCTGAACTATCAACTTCTACTGTGTCTGGTTTATCAGTGTCGCTAGGTCTTTCGATTATTTCATCTTCTGAATCAAGAACGACTGGCGTTTCCACCTCTTCTTCAACTGAAGCTGATCTTCCAATTGGAGTTATTGCCATCATTAAACCATTTAATTGCCTAACCAAAAGTTTAAATGATTCTGGAACATGAGAGTCAGGAATTGGCAATCCCTTAATAATTGATTGGAATGCAACATATCTTCCCTTAATGTCGTCAGATTTAATTGTCAACATTTCATGCAAAAGATTGGAAGCTCCATAACCTTCAAGTGCCCAAACTTCCATTTCCCCGAACCTTTGGCCTCCAAATTGGGCCTTTCCACCCAATGGTTGTTGAGTAATCAAAGAATATGGTCCTGTTGATCTAGCATGAATTTTTTCTTCAGCCATATGATGCAATTTATAAATGTAAATTGAACCAACAGTCACATCATGATCAAATGGCTCTCCAGTTCGTCCATCGAATAATGTTGTTTTACCAGACTCTGGAAGTCCAGCTTTTTTAAGTTCCTCAGCAATTGTTTCAACTTCAACTTTTCTAAAAGGAGGCATTGCGTATTTATTTCCAGTTTTGTAACCAACCCAACCTAGATGTGATTCTAGAATGTTTCCAATATTCATACGTCCAAGAATAGAAGCTGGTGAAACGATAACATCAACAGATGTTCCATCTGCCAAATATGGCATATCAGCTTCTGGAACTATCTTTGCGATAACTCCTTTTTGACCGTGCCTATTTGAAAGTTTATCTCCAATTGTGATTTTTCTAAATTCCGCAACCTTAACATTTACTTCTCTTAACACACCTTTTGACATTTGTTCTTTATCGTGGGGAGTCATGACTTTTACATCGATAACAACCCCTGATCTACCATGTGGCAACCTTAATGAGTTATCTTTTACTTCTTTTACTCTTTCACCAAAAACAGCTCTTAATAATCTTTCTTCAGCAGAAAGTTCAGACTGTCCTTTTGGTGCAATTTTGCCTACGAGAATATCGCCTGATTTAACTTGTGAACCAATAATGACAATACCGTCTGTATCTAAATTCCTCAAAGAATCTTCTGAAACATTAGGAATATCATTTGTTAATTCTTCAGGACCAAGCTTTGTATCCATAACCTGAATCGTATAATCAGATATATTTATTGAAGACAAGACGTCTTCTTTAACTACACGATCAGATAAAATAAAAGCGTCTTCGTAGTTGAATCCATCATAACTCATATATGCAACTCTAAGATTTGTTCCAAGTGCTAATTCTCCATTACTAGATGAAGGACCCTCGGCCAATAAGTCGCCCTTTTTAATTTTTGTGCCAACATTTACAACTGGATTTTGAGAATAACTCGAATCCATATTTGATTGAGAAAACTTCACCAACTTATATTCATGAGATTTACGACCTTCTTTGATAATTATTTTGTTTGAATCTACGTATTCAGCAACACCATCTTCTTCTGCACGAACAGTAAGTCCAGCTTGATCAGCGATGTAACCTTCAAGTCCTGTTCCTATTATAGGTTCTTCTGCTTTTACTAAAGGAACGGCCTGAGATGATTGTTGAGCCGTAATTAAAGCACGAGCAACATCATTATTTCCAATAAATGGAATAAGACCTGTTGAAACTCCCAGTATTTGTTGAGGTGCGACTTCAATATATTCTGCATCAGTTGCAAACCCAATAAAGAAATCTAAACCACGTCTAATTGGGACACGTTTTTCGGAAATAAAACCATTTTCATCTACAATAACGTCACCACCGATTATGTTTGTGTGTTCTTCATCATAAGCCGCGAGATAATCAACCTGTGAAGTTACCTTCATCATTCCAGATTTATCTTTCGTTAATTTTGCATATGGAGTTTCTATAAATCCATATTTGTTTACTTTGGCATATAGTGCTAGATAGGTAACAAGACCAATATTCTGACCTTCAGGACTCCTGATAGCATCAATTTTTCCATAGTGAGTTGGATGAGCGTCTCTAACTGCATAACTTGCTCTTTCCTTTGTAAGTCCACCTTTGCCCATAACGCTAAGCCTTCTTTTATGATCTAAGGAATCCAAAGGATTATATTCACCTAAAAGTTGTGAAAGTTGGCCAGAAGACAAAAACGAAACTATTCTTGCCGAAACTGGTCTTGGAGAAATTAAGACAGAAGGATCTGGCAAAACTTCCCTTGGTTGTAAAGCCATTTTTTCACGAGCTAGTCTTTCTAATTGATAAAATCCGTATCTCATTTCAGCTTGAATCAATTCGCCAACAGATCTTAATCTTCTATTTGAAAGACTATCAATATCATCATCTGCATATCCTTCGTCTTTTTTAGCTAAATGAATTAGGTATTTTATAATTTCGACAATATCTGATTGCTGCAACCCAAAATATTTTTCTTCATTTGGGGTGTCAACCTTAAGTTTCATGTTAAGTTTGAATCTTCCGACATCTCCAAGACTATATCTTCTTAAATTAAAGAACATATTATCAACCAAGGATTTTGCACCTTCCAAAACAACAGGCTCGCCTGGTCTCATTTTTTTATAAATTTCCAGTACGGCTTCTTCGTAGTTTGTTGTAACATCTTTTTCGAGAGTTTTTGATATGAAAGAGCCTATCGGCTCTTCGACGTAATCGCTAAAAACATTAAGAATGTCTTTATCTGTTTCTAAACCAAAAACTCTTAACAAAGTTGTTGCTGCTATTTTTCGCTTTCTATCAATCCTGACATACATAACCCCATATTTGCTCGTTTCAAAATCAATCCAAACACCTGTTTTAGGCAAAATCTTTGCATTCGGAAGTCTTAAACCTGTAATAGGATCAATGTCGATGCCGAAAAACACACCTTGTGACCTAGACAGCTGATTAATAATAACTTTTGAAACACCATTAGAAACGAAAATTCCATCATCAGTCATCATTGGAAAATCGCCCATGTAGATTTCTTTTCTTTTTTCTTGTTTTGTCCCAATTTTAGAAATGGTTGCTGTTATATACCATGGAGCGTCATAAGTAAGGCCCATTGACTTAGCTTCTTCCGGAGTTCTGTTTGGTTTATCAATTCTTGGGTCTGAAAATGAAAGAACCCACCCACGTCCGGTGTTATCATGTATGTCGCCAACTTCTTCTAGAGTTTCCTTCACGCCTTGACCAATCAGCCAATTGAATGAATTAAGTTGAACCTCTATTGGATTCGGCAGGGGGAATTCTATGTTTTGTTTTGAGAAAGCAATTCTCATTAAAGTGTTTTCCTTATTAAATCCGAATATTAATGCAAGTAAACAAGCAAACCCTCTCTTCGCGAGTGCAAATATAACAAATTGATTCTATTAGTGCAATACACAAAATACGCAATTTTTTGGCTATGCGAGAGATTCTACCTTATCATAAACGTAAGAGCAAGCACCAGGCCTTAAGATAAACCAAGTGCAAGGCCTAATAAACCCAATATAATACTAATTATCCAAAACCTCATAGTCACCTTTGTTTCCGGCCATCCAAGTTTTTCAAAGTGATGATGAATTGGCGCAACAAGAAATAGTCTTTTTTTGAAAAATCTCACAGCCAACTGTTGAGAAACACTCGAGAGTATTTCAATCACAAAAACACCTCCGATCAGAAGTAATGTGGCCTCTCTATGAATTAAAGAAGCAATTAGAACCATTACCATACCAATTGGCAATGTTCCGACATCGGACATTTCAAACCTTGCGGGATTAATGTTGAAATATAAAAACGCGAGTTCAGTTCCAAGCAATATAAATGAAAGCGTTGCAACTTCAGTATAACCAAGGTAGCTGGCTAAAATTCCATAGCACAAAAAGGCAACAGAGTGAGTTCCCGCGGAAAGTCCATCCATACCATCAGTTATGCCTAAAGCTGTTCCAAATCCAAAAAGCAAAAATGCTAGGAAGATATAGTAGAAATACCCAAGCTCAAATGATCCAAGATATGGAAGATAAAGCGATGTAACATGAGAATTTGCTTCCATATAAATAATCGGAATAATCGCAACAGATAAATACATTAAGAATTTATAATGATTTTTAAGGCCACGCTGTTCCCCGCCCATGATTCTTAAGGTTTCTTCAAAAAGTTTCCAGGGAACAAGCAAAGTTTTTTTTATGTGATTGAAAATTCCATTTGTTGGGAAAAAGCTTCTAACAACTTTATCTGTGCTTTGGCTTATCCTTAACGCCAAAAAAGTTCTGCCTAAGGTATTTACATATTCATCAATTCCACCAAAAATTGCGCCAAAAATTAAAACCAAAATAATCATTGGCAAATAATTCCAATCATTCAAAAGAAAAAGCGACACCACGATTGTGGAAAAGATTATTACAGCCCCCCCCATAACAGGAGTTCCCATTTTAATTGTTCGCCCTGGAAGAAGCTTTTCTAAATCAAGTTTAGAAATACGCCTGATATTAAACTTATACAAAAGATTTATAAATGGAAGAGTAATTGCAAAACTCAAAAAAAACGAAGCTAAAATTGTAAGAACATAATCAATCATTTGGAGTTCCACCTTTCATCCTGGCGAACTAATAGACTCTGGGCTAAAGACGTATCAAGCAAAATCTCTTTTACAACTTTTTCTAAACGGATTCCTTGCGAAGCCTTTACAAGAATAATATCACCTTCCTTTGGCTTTATTTTATTTTTAATAATTTCTATCGCAGATACAACATCAAGGCACGCAAAGACAATGACTCCAGGAGTATCTTTTATACAATACTTTTTCGCCAACTCACCTACTAAAACAACCTCAGAGAAACCTTCTTTCAAAATCTCTTCTCCGCTAACTTTATGTCCTTCATCTTCGTATAATCCAAGCTCAAGCATCCCACCAATCACTGCAATTTTTCTACCATTTAAATTAGATTTTGAATAATAATCAGAAGTAGCTTTTATACCTGCAATCATCGAAACAGGTGATGCATTGTATGTATCATCAATGATAGTGGAGTTGTTAATTCCTTTTAAAATATTCAAACGACCTTTTTCTGGTTTTATTTTTTCTAATCCTCCTATAGTTTCTTCGACTGATAAACCAAGTTTCATGCATATTAAGATCGCTCCAATTGCGTTTAAATAATTAGGTCCTACTATAAAATTAAGTTTAAGATTTTTCAAATCGATTTCGCTTTCCAAGTTTTCTAATGAATACTTTATTATTTCAACATTTTCTGGCACAAAGCCAATAATATCGCGAACATTTTCTGAATCCCAATTTAAAAAAGCTTTCCCTCCTAAGGTTATCGTTTCAAGTAGTTCAGCTTTTGCGCGTTTAATAGCTTCTAAAGAACCGAGTTTTGCCATATGGCTTTGACTTATATTTGTTATTACTGCATATTCTGGTTTTATAAAATTACCTGTTTCCAAAAGCTCACCAGCACGGTCCATGCCTGCTTCGGCAACAAATACTTCGTCGGTATCCTTAAGGCTGTTCACAATATTTACAGCAAGCCCTAGCTTCGTATTTAATGAGCCAACACAAACCTTATATTTTTCAGAAAGAATAGTTGAAAGAAAATTTCGCATTGTCGTTTTCCCAACCGAACCGGTAATCGCAATAACTTTGGGATTAATAATTGCAAGTTTCTCGGAAGCAATTTCATACAACTCTTGTTCTTCGATTACACCTACAGCACCGTTTTTAATTGCCGAATCAATATAATCATGGCCATTGGAAGTCTCACCGACAACTGGGACAAAATAATCACCGGGCTTTACAAGACGAGAATCTATAGACACACGGCGATAATCGTTTAATTTATTTTTCATTTTGTTAGATATTACGATCCAACCACCTTCAACCATTTTATTTTTTTAAAGTCACTATCGAATGTTGCGATTTTTTTAATGCCTAGCTTTTTGCAGTAATATGCGTGATAGGAATCGAATGTTTTAAGATTATATTTTTTTGCCAAGCTAAGGATATCAATCACGTCAGTTGAGATCAATTCTAAATCAATTAATGCTATCCGCTTCATTTTCAAAATATCTTTACAAAGTCTGAATGCAATTTCTTGACCATGCTTTCTTAAGAAAAAGTAATGGGCTTCGTTAATGACATAAGGAGTAACAATTCCAATTTTATTTTTAGTATCAAGCATATTAATCAAATTTGAGGCCTGTTTAAAAAATGTAGAATCGAGATTAAATACACTTATAAAAACGTTTGTATCTATAAAGATTCTATCCTCATTCATATATACCCTCTAAAAATTCTTCGAGTTCATCAATTGACATGTTTCCAAAATTCCCAGCATATTTTTTTTGAAGTTTAGCAAGTTCACTTTGAGCTGAATCGTCTTTAACTTTAACCCTCTTCACCATCTTAATAGACTCCCCTTCATATGAAACATTTAAAACGTCCCCGATTTCAAAAGGAAATTCAGCAGGAATAGTTACAACTTTGCTGTTGCCACTTTTATAAATCGTAAGTGGTTCGTCACGAACATAAAACCCGTTAGCATTATTTAATTTTTTCTCTTTAGGCGTTCTTGTCATGACAAAAGTGTATCACCGTCATTACGCTTTTTAAAGAAAAAGCTTTTGGCCTCTTTTATGTCAGACCATGGATATTCGGTCCCACTTATATTCATAGATTCTTCATGGCCTTTTCCTAAAATCAAAACCCAGTCGCCTTTTTTTGCCATTTCGATTGCCTTATAAATTGCATTGTGCCTATCAGCTTCAACGATAAATTCGTAGGATGGATTTCCGTTTATAATTTGTTTAATAATTTCATTAGCGTCTTCAGAACGTGGGTCTTCTGCAGTCAGAATTACTATGTCTGAAAGTTCTGAAGAAGACTTTCCCATATTTGGTCTTTTATAAAAATCCCTTTCTCCCGCACATCCAAAAACAGTAATTAATTTTTCATTTGGCTTTTTCATTTCACAAACGGCTGACAAAACTTTCCGCATAGCATTTTCAGTATGAGCAAAATCAACAATTACATTTATGCCAAAAGGATTTTTTATACGATGAAATCTTCCTTTTGGTGGAGTTGCATTTAAAACAGCCATAATAGCAACCGCAGAGTCAACTCCAAGCTTTTTTGAAATCTCAACTGCTAAAGCAGCGTTTTGTAAATTATATTCACCTGGAAAAATTCCTTTGAAAAAATCTCCGAGCGACGAAACAAATTCATCATCAGGACTGCTATAAATTATTTCTTTCTTTGCATATTTAGAAATTTCAGAAATCCCAGTTCCACTTTTATTTAAAGTAATTACATTTGAAGCTTCAAATAAGAGTGCCTTATCTTTTATTAACTGTTCATAACTACCATGAGCATCAAGATGCTCTGGAGTAACGTTTGTAACACCACAAACCTCAAAATGAATTCCAAAAAATCTTTTATGAATTAATGCATGAGAAGTAACTTCTAAAACAACATATTCGACATTGTCGTCAACCATTTCAGAAAGAATTTTAAACAAAACATCAGGACCTGGTGAAGTTGTATGAAGTCCAGTTGAAATCTCAATATCACCATATTTAGCAGAAACTGTAGAAATTATTCCAACCTTTTTGCCAGCGCCTTTTAATATTTCATAAATAAAATTTGAGGTTGTTGTTTTGCCATCTGTGCCTGTAATTCCTATGAACTTTAAATTCTTTTGAGGATTGTCATACTTTTGGGACATAAGGTTCGCCCAAGTTTCGCGGGAGTTCTCAACTTTTATGAGGGTAGCCCTTTTCGAAGAAGGGCTACCCTCATCGTAAACTATGACATTCGCTCCGTTTTCAATTGCTTGATTTATGTAATCATGGCCATCAACCTTAACGCCTTTATAAGCGATAAACAAATCTCCTTTTTGCACTTTCCTCGAATCAGTACGTATTTCGTTAACTTCATAAGAATTTCCGTTTACTTCAATTTTCATTCTTCAGTTCATTAAAAATCAAATTAAACTTATCTCCACGATCAAACTCATTTTTAAACATTCCAAAACTAGCAGTCCCAGGTGAAAGCAAAACAACACCATTTTTATTTTTTGCGATATTAAATGCACATCTAATTGCAGTTTCAAAATCATCATAAACCTTACTTGCATCAAGTCCTAAATTCACGTAAATATCCGTTGCGGTGCCCTTCAAAAGAAGATAATCAACTTTTGTCTCTAAAACATAATTTACTAAACCCGAATAATCTAGTTTTTTATCTGCTCCACCTAAAATCACAACTGGGCTTTTATCTAAATAAGTTTTAATACCTGATATTGCGGCGACAGGAGCGGTCGCCGCCGAATCATTTACAAACAAAACGCCATTAATTTCACCAAGTTCTTCTTGCCTATAAGGAACTCCTCTAAAATTCAAAATCGCCTTTTTGGTTTTTTGCAAATCAAAACCTAAAACCTTTGCAACCTCAAAGCACAATGCCATATTTCTAACATTGTGTTCACCTTTTAAATGAGCGCTAGAAAAATCATATTCTTGCGAATTTGTATCAATCAAAATATTCTTCGATTTAGAAATATCCAAAAAATCTTTTGTAAATTCGCCGTCTTTAATTGTCACAAAAAAATCATCTAAATTTTGATATTTAAAAATCGAAACTTTTGACATTGCATAATCTTTATACGACGCATAACGATTTAGATGATCATGTGAAATATTTGTAATAATTCCGACATGCGGAGAAACTTTATTCTCATCCAAACCTTCACAATCCCAACTTGAAATTTCCAAAACAACCCAATCTGTAGGCGTTACTTTTGTAACTAAATCCATCGCGGAATTTCCAGGAGTTCCAGCTTGATAAACATTCAAACCTTGATCTCTAATAACTTCAGTCAATAAAGTCGAAGTCGTCGTTTTTCCTTTTGTACCAGTTACTCCAATAACATTTTTTGTTTTGGAATATTTTAAAAAGAAACCCTCGGCCATTTGTATTTCAATTTCATAATCTTTAATAAACTTAAAAAGTGGAACCTCTTTTGGAATTGCAGGAGATCTAAAAACCATATCTGCATTTATAAAATCAGATTCCCTATGCTCACCTAAAACATATTCGACATTTGGAATATCTTTAATCCCATTTAGTGAATCAGTAAGCTCTGCCTTGGTTTTTAAATCTGTTACTAAAATATTCGCGCTATTTTGGGAAAAAAACTTTACGGCGGCTGGACCATTTCCATGAATTCCAAAACCCCAAATAACAATTTTTTTATTTTTAAATTCAGGAAAAATATTCATGTTCAAGGATTATATCCTTTCCAGTAAACTATGAACTATGAAATCTCCATGCCCAACAGCAAGAACCAAAATTAAATCATTTTTTTTAGATTTTTCTAAAGTTTTTGAGATTGCTTCATCTAGTGAACTACACAAAATGGAGCTAACTGTCCCCGACTTTGTCACATTAAAAAAATCTTCGTTCGTAATTGGATATGGAGGATTTTCTCTAGATGCATAAATCGGACATTGAATTAAATCAATTCCACTAAAAACTCCGCCAAATTCATTTAGAAGCTCCGCGCATCTTTTATATTGATGAGGTTCGTAAATAACGATCACATGCTTTCCAGTTGATTTTGCTGCGTTAACAGTTACTTTAATTTCGGTTGGATGATGACCGTAATCATTTACAACGGTAATTCCATTTTTGACAGATGATTGAAACCGGCGGCCCGTCCCTTTAAATAAGTTTAACTTTGAGATTGCATCGTTGATATCAAAACCCATAATCATACAAACAACCAGGGCCGCCGTAGCATCAAATGCATACTGCTTCCCAGGAAACAAAACTTTCGCGTTATAAATATTTTTTCCTATTTCAAAATTCCAACTCGTTTCAAATCCATTTATTTCAATTTCACTTATCACAATATCATTAGACTTGCTTTCACCATACGTCATAAAGTTTCCAGTAGAAATAGACTTAAATTTTTCCACAGGCGTTTCATCTCCCCACATCAAAACAGTTCCATCTGGTTTAACATTTGATACAAACTTACAAAAAGAATTTACGTATAAATCAAAATCAGGGAAATAATCGTGATGATCCATTTCCAAAGATGTGATAACTGCAAGCTTCGGATTTAATCCTAAAAATGCATCAGCGAATTCATCTGCTTCGATTACAAAGTTTTTAGATTCTCCATTTCTTCCATTTGTCTTTAAGTTTAAAGAAGTTCCACCAATTCCAAATCCGCATTTATCACCCAAAGCATCAATTAAATAAGCAACCATCGAAGTCGTGGTTGTCTTTCCGTGTGTTCCTGAAATCGCAATAATATCTCTATCGTTTAATAAAATTGGCAAGAATTCATTTCTTTCATACGACTTCACACCAACCTCAAGCGCTTTATCAAGCTCTTTTTTATTTTCGACATTATATTTAATCGCCGATGTATATAAAAATGCGTCCAAATCCTTCTTGATATGCGAAGGTGAATTTCCTAATTTAAAATCTTTAAATCCAAGTTTTTTCAAATCCAAAATTCTATTATTTTCCGAAATATCGCATCCAGAAACATCCCAACCTTTTTCAATAAGAACCTTTGCAATCCAAGACCAACCTTCTCCCCCTATTCCTGCGATGTGAACTTTCATACAACAATAACCTCTCTTTCCAGTTTAATATTAAACAAACCATTAACTTTATCTTGAATCTGTTCGGACAACTTCAAGATTTCGAGTCCAGTAGCTCCTCCATAATTTATTAAAACCAAAGCTTGTTTTTCATATACGCCACAATTACCAAATCGCTTTCCTTTAAATCCAGCCTTTTCAATCAACCATCCAGCAGGAACTTTATAATTTTCATCGTCAATTATATAAAAAGGCATATCAGTATATTTAATTTGTAAATTTTCGAATTTTGGTTTCGAAACGATTGGATTTTTAAAAAAGGATCCCGCTGTTCCATATTTATTTTGATCTGGAAGTTTTTCACCTCTAATTTTCAAAACAGCATCACGCACGTCTGAAATTTTTGGATTGTTGTTTCCCGCTAAATCAAAATAATCCTTTAAAGCTTTATACGATAAATTTAGAGCCGAATCTTTTGACAATTTGTATAAAACTGAAACAACAATATATTTCCCTTTATGCTCTGTCTTGAAAAGACTATCACGATAGCCAAACTTACATTCAACATTTGAAAAGGTTTTTAGTTCTTTTGTATCGACATTTATTGCGTTGACAGATTCAATAGTGTCTTTTACTTCTAGACCATAAGCACCGATATTTTGAATTGGAGTTGCCCCAACAAGACCAGGAATACCAGATAAATTCTCCATGCCATGATATTTATGGTCTACACAATACGAAACTATGTCATCCCAAATCTCACCAGCAAAAGCTCGCAAATAAATATTTTTATCATCAGATTTTTCAACATCAATTCCTTTTAAAGAAATTTTTATGACAAGTCCATTAAAATCTTGCGTAAACAAAGTATTACTTCCACCACCAAGAATAAATTTCTTAACATTTTCGTACAAAGGATTATTTAGAATTTCAATAAGCTCTGGAAGTGAATTCGCATCCTCGTAGTACAAGGAGCTGGCCTTTACGCCAAATGTGTTATACATACAAGTTTATAGACAATCACAATAAAGTTATATCTGCGCCAAGACTTTTATACGTCTCAAAAATATCAGGGTAACGTCTTTTTAGAATATCAACACCATGTATTGTAGTTTCCACATCGTCACAAAGACTTGCCAAAAATAATGCTTTGCAAGCTTGAATAACTCCAGGTGAAACAAGTTCTCCACCTTTAAAATTAATTGGACCTCTTACAATTATTCTTTGTGGATCCAAAACTAAAATATCTGCACCGATTGAATTAAGTTCTCGCGCAAAATCAAGCCCAGTTTCATACATCCAATTTGAAATTAAAAGCTGGCCACGAAGCTTGCAAGCAAGTGTTACCATAACTGGAATCACATCAACTGGAAAACCAGGCCACGGCCTTGGATAAAGTTTTGGAAGACCTTTCCCTGCTAAAGGAAATCCAGAACTTTCAATATCAATTTCCAAATCAGAACTTCCATTTACAATTAAATCATCGCCGTCCTGCTTGATAGAAATATTAAATTTCTCAAACCATTGAACAATTCCGCCAATTGAATCTGATTTATTCGCGCCTTTAATTGTAATTTCTCCACGTGTAATTGCAGCAGCTACAATGTATCCTGCGATATCAACAAAATCTGGTTCTGGTGTAAACTCGGCACTTTTTAAAGATTTGCTTCCGGTGATAACAATTTTATTTGAACCGATTCCTTTAACATCAGCCCCCATATCAGATAAAAGTTTTAAAACCTGGGAAACATGTGGCTCACATGCAGCATCAACAATCTCAAATTTATTTTCAACTCCACTTGCATACATTGCCAAATTTTCAGTTGCTGTAACGCTTGCTTCGGTTTGCCATATAAAATAATCTTTCTTTACATTTGAAGGAGCAGTAAACCTAACAAAATTACCCATATATTCAATTTTTACGCCAGCTTTTTGAAACACATCAACATGTGCAGAAATTGATCTTGCTCCAAGTACACACCCGCCAGGAACAGGAATTTCAGCAACGCCAAACCTTGCAAGAAGCGGTCCTGCAAACATTATTGAGGCTCTGATTTTTTCACCTAAAGTTTTATCTACTTTATAAGACTCGACCTTTGAACAATTTATTTTAAGATTATCATAACTTGAATCATCAATATCGGCTCCCAAAAGCTTCATCATTTCTAAAAGCTTCTCTACATCTGTTGATTTTGGAACATTATGGAAAACAATCGTTTCGTTTGTTAATATTGCGGCTGGAATTGCAGCAACAATAGCATTTTTATTTGGAATCGGTGTCACGGTACCAGAAAGTTTTCTGCCACCTCTTATTTTTACTGTGCCATTCATCTTGATTCAAAACTAGCACGAAAAAGGCAGTTTAACAATCTAATCAAAAGGTTTTCTTGTTTCTAAGAAATACTAATAATAATGGAACTGCGACGAAAGTCGAGGAATAGGTTCCCGTTACTGTTCCAACTAAAAGAGCAACAGAAAACCACTTGATAGAAATTCCACCAAGTAAAGATAACGCTGTAAGCATAAAAATTATTGTCATTGAATTATTGATTGACCTTGAAAGAGTTCCTGTAACCGCCTTATTGACAAGATCAACCGGTTTTGAATTTGGACTTTGCTTTAAAGACTCACGGATTCTATCGAAAACGACTATCGTATCATGGACGCTAAAACTTAAAGTCGTTAAAACCGCTGTAACAAAAAGTGTATCGATTTCTACGCCTGCAAGGCGCCCAAAAATTGCAAAAGACCCAACCAAAATTAATGTATCGTGAAGCATAGCTAAAATTGCAGACATACCATAAATTCTGCTTTTAAATTGGTATGCGACATATAAGAGAATTAGGGCGGCGGCGATTAAAATCGCCGCCGCCGTCTTTACCAAAAGTTCTTTTCCTAAAGTTGGACCAACTGTTTCAAATCTTATCTCTGTTACAGTTTGATATTGCTCTTCAAGTTTTGAGATTATTTCTGTCTTTTTGGCTTCATCAATGTTATTAAGTTTTAAAATATAATTTTGTGTATCACTGACAGATTGAATTGAATTTATTTTTACATCACTAACTTCAGATACAAAAGTTTCCATATCATCCGTAGCAATAATTTTCTCTGGGTTTTCTATTGTTACTTCAAGCAATGCTCCGCCAGTAAAATCAATTGCGGGCCTTAAACCCCAAAATATCAAAGATAAAATGGATGCTAACAAAAATATTCCTGATATTAAAAAATATAGATTTCTAAACTTCATGAAGTTAATCATTTTTTAGTCCTCAAACTTCGTTTATAAAAAACTCTTACAAGATTCCTTGTAATTATCACCCCAGTAAACAAACTAATAAATATTCCAAGTGCTAATGTTAATGCGAATCCGCGAACAGGCCCAGAAGTTGGCAAAAAGCCCCACTCAAATGGATTAAATAATATGAACGCCGTTATTATGGTCACTAAGTTTGCATCTCTAATCGAATCCCATGATCTTCCAAATCCATTTTCCAAAGCAATACTTAACGGTTTATCGAGTCGCAATTCTTCTTTTATCCTTTCAAAAATCAAAATATTGGCATCAACTGCCATTCCAATTGATAATATGAACCCTGCAAGCCCCGGAAGAGTCAATACAACTGGAACAAATTTATATATGGCCAATGTAACTAATCCATAAATCACAAGCGCAATACTCGCCAGAAACCCCAATCGACCATAATAAAAAATCATAAACAAAATAACAAGCGATAAACCGACAATACCGGCAAAAACACTTTTATTAACTGATTCCTGACCAAGTGTAGGACCAACTGTTCGTTGTTCTAAAACCTTAACAGGAACAGGCAGTGCCCCTGCGTTTAATTGTGTAACTAATATTTTTGCGTCATCAAGAGTAAATTGTCCGGTAATTATTGCCCTGCCGTCTAAAATTGCACTTTGAACAACTGGAGCAATCACAATTTGGTTATCTAAATAAATGGCGACTCTTTTTCCAATATTTTGCTCTGTTATTTCCTTAAATTTTTTAGCACCTTCAGTATTAAATTGAAGCTGTATTTTTGGCTCTGATGAATTTAATGTTTGATCTTGGTCAAATACAACTGAAGCTTTTTGCAAGTTAGCTCCGCTTAAATCTGTCGGAATAAAATTCGGAACACCAGTTGTCTCATCTGGCGGAGTTTCAGTGTCCTCAATTCTAAAATCTAACTGTGCAACCTGGCCGATCGTTGATAACGCCTGGTTTGTGTCAAATACACCAGCTAATTCAACAATAATTCGATACTTATCTGAAACATTCGAAGTCTGAACAGACGCCTCTGATATTCCGAGTAAATTGACCCTTCTCTCGATAACATCTTTTAGCGAATTAAGAGCATCTGCCCTATCAGAATCAACAATTGAAGACATATCTGCTTCTAAAAGAACGCTAACTCCACCTGCAATATCTAAACCTTTTCTAATAGACAAATCTCTTCTTAATTTTCCGTTGAATGCATATAGATCATAACCACCGATCATCCGATCATATTTAATTGTCTGTCCACCTAAAAACTTAGGTAACTCGTAATTTATTTTCACAGGAATCAAGGGCAAATCAATCATTATGACAAAAGCAACAAGTGTCATAACCATTAAAAGAACATTTTTAGGATTTTGGAAGAATTTTTTCATTGTGGATATTTAAGTTAACGACATCTTCATAATATCACCTGCCAGGAAAATATTTGGTGACATTAAAAACGAAAGTAAAAAAGCGTCTCTTCTATTTTTTAAGTATTCGAATTCCTCTTCTCCTAAAACGGTATAGTTTATTTCCCTTTTCGAAAGTGCGGAAACCTCTTTAACTATCTCTGATAGTTTTGGAAGATTTATATCACCGACTACCAAAAGATCCAATTCGTTTTTAGCAGACTCTCTGCCTTCTGCATATTCAGTTGATAAAAGAGATAATCTGACTTTTCCTAAATCAGAAAGATTTTCGATAATGCCCTTACCGATTCCAGCTTCTTTTGCAACCATTCCGGTTAATTCAAAATAAAATGGGTGGTCCTTTCTTAACAAGTAATAAAGTCGATTCCCTCTTTTTTCTTTTTTTATTATTCCTGCTTTATTTAATCTTTTTAATTCTCTTCTGACTGCATTTATTTCAGTTCCTACTCTTCTTGTTAGTTCTCTAACATATAAATGTTTTCTAGTTTCAGAAAAAAGCTCAATTAAAAGCTTAATTCTTACTTCCGATGTAATAATGTCAGATAAATACATTTTATTGAGACATAACAGATTCAGCTTTTCCATATGTCACTACATTATCCGTAGGAACAAGCTGTACCCAAATCTGTCCTCTTACAAATTCAACTTCATTTCCACTTGAATCAGTATACACGTCAAGAACATCAGGGTTTGAACGTGTCCAACTTGCATTTATGACATTTCCATCTTGAAAAATCAAGGCTTTTCCACTTCCAACTATGTCGTGATACAAATGACTCTTCTTATCACCAACTAATTCTTGTTTTGTAAAACGTATTACAACAACCTTCGCGCGAAGCTCTTCACCTGACAAACCATCAATTTGTTTTACATCTCCCTGGTACCTTATATATTCATTTTTCTCTTTATCATAAACCCATTTAACATTAAAACCAGCCATTGTATCCCAATAATTGTAAGTGATTGGTGTTTCTTGCCCTATATTCCCACGATCTGCCAAAGTTGCTTCGTCTTTAAATTTCCAAGGAGTAAATTCTGTAAACGTATTCCAACTATCTTGAGGCCTTATTTTTCTTGCTAGTTCGTAAATTAAAGGAAGTCTTGTAAATGCAGTGTGTTCCAACGGAATTTTGCCTACTTTATTTGGATCTCTTCCAAAAGCACAATTTTCACTATCACAGGAGTAATTTCCGCCATCTAGATTAGGCACTCCTAATTTGACAATCATGTCATAAGCATCAACTGCTGGATTTGTTTCAACTTGCCCGTTAACAGGAGGACAATACGAGCTCGAAGTAGCAGGAGCCTTTTGACAATCAGGAACATAGGCGGCTCCCCAGTGCACATAAATTGCGCTATATGCAGATGCAAGTTGAACAAAATAATATCTTGCAGACCTAATCGAACTTACGACACTTGGAATTCGCGAATAAAAAACAGGCATTAGCCTTGTTATTCCACCTTCTGCGACGGCCTCATACACAATATCAGCCTTAGAAAGACCAGCGCTTGGTCTTGCAATTACATAATTATTCACCATGGCTGCTATTGGCTTCTTATTTCGAAAATTCTTAGCTTCATCTTTAGGAAAAAGCATTCCATTAATTGGATCTTCAAACATTTGATCTTTAGAAAGAATTCCTGAAAGACCACCCGAACCTGTATTACCAGATTTATCGGCTAAAGGATTGATAATACTTCCACGAGAGAATGCAAATGCATAAACAAGACCGGAAACAAGCAACACAGCCACTATGGATAAAACTATAATAATCCACTTTCTCTTGCTGTCTGACTCCTCGCTTGAAATAACTCTAATAACATCTTTCTTTTTTACTGGTTCAGAAACTAAACTACTTATAGAATCCAGTTCGGATCCGGCAGAGTTGTTGTTTATAATTTCTTCTTTCATTGAGTACATTTTAGCGTCACTTAGGAGGTCAAGTCAAAGAGGGAAAAAACTAATTCAGATAAACGATTTACAAATCTTAAACGGTTTGGTAAAGTTAAACCATTATGAAGTCGCAAATGTCGAAACAATATCAAACCACAATTCCTTCAAAAATAAGAAAACAACTTGGAGTAAAACCTGGCAATAGGCTAACATGGGGAGTCGTTAAAGATGCACTCGGTGTCGAATATGCAACATTAACTCCCGAAACAAATAATACACTCAAATCGCTTAAGGGCATATCTGAAAAAATGTATAAAAAAAGCAAGGGTTACTTAGATAGCGAACGAAATTCGTGGAATTAGTAGCAAATTCAAAAATCTATATAGACACAAACCTATTTATATATTACTTTGAAAACAATCCTAAATACACCAGTAAGGTCGAATCCATATTTGAAGAATCAATAGATAAAAATATACAGCTTATAAGTAGCGAATTGTTGTACTTGGAATTATTAGTTTTGCCAAATAAGGAAAGAAACAACAAGATACTAAATTTATATAAAAACATAGAGGATTACATGCCAAGCTTAAAGCTTATCAATATTTCTAAAGAAATATTGATCGGTGCTTCTGAAATTCGAGCAAGGTATAATTATCGATCTCCGGACTCAATACATTTGGCAACCGCCAAGGTTGAAAAATGCAAATATTTCTACGGAGCAGACAAAAACCTAAAATCATTTAAAGATGTAGAAATCGTAATCATCTAAAGTTCTGCAGACATGGCATATTGAATTTCCCAGCCGTTTTGTTCGCTAATTCCCCCCTTGATACCATCTGAAATCAGAGTAACTTCATCAGGCATAATTGTCTTTATAACTCTACATTATAATCTCCGCTAAAAGCCTCTAATTTATACAAATTGTTTGGAGAAGTTTTGGAACCTAAATAATAAAGTGGTGTTTGACTTTGAGCATTATTAATATAAGCATTTGATGTCAAAGGGCTTCGTGCATTCGACGCTTCTGTTGATAGAAAAAATACTAACAGTAATTGTATGAGCAAAAAAAATAATTTAAGTTTCATAATTTGTAAAACTTTGTTTAAAACTTTCCAGAAACTTCTTAATAATTGAAAATTCCTGACACTCGATATTTTTTTCTAACGTATGCAGAAAATTTTTCTAGAATTGCGATAAATTGTAATCCATGGGAAAATATCGCAACAAAAATTATAATCGGATACAAAAGTGTGAATGGTAGTAAGGTTCTCGCATAAATGATCGGTTCACCAAGAAAGTATATTGGGATGAGAAGGAAAACATAAATTACTAAACGAAAAATATTAATAATTACTCGATCTCCTCTTAAAAAAATAGCCTTAATTGATACCTTATTAAACACACGCCCAGTAAATTTTTGCCACGATAACAAACATATGTTAAAAAACAAAATTAGCAAGGCCACATAAAACATGATAACAAACATTCCAAGCGATCCCCAGAAATAGTTAGTCAGTACTTTGGCATCCCAAAAAAATTCTACCCTATCCATATACCACGGATTAGCAATTATCTCTTCTAGCCTAAACCATCCAACTACGATAATGCCAATAAGAGATATTATATTGAAATAGAGTATGTGTTTGAACCTTATTTTTCTTTCAAGGTATTTTGATAGTATCATCTATTTCGATCAAAATTTCGAAATTACTAATTACTACTAGCTTCTTTTGGCATTAAGATTGTTTTCGCGACGTCACGAAAATGATCTGGTACTTTCGCTTTACTTATTGCATTCTCAAAATTTTTCCAACGGTCATAGTCAAGGTCAAGTCAAAGATTAAATAAGTCAAAATTGATCTAATTATTTATTTTTTAATTTCCTAACAGTTTTTGGCAAGAAGTTTTCTCCTGTAACAACAGACTTACCAGTTTTTGCTTCAAGCGCTTTTCTGGCATCTTTTGCAATTCTTCCACCTTTCTTGGCCGGAAGTATATTTTCAGTAAGTCCTATAGAGCGCGTGCTTTCAGCAATTTGCCGTGTCGAAAGTTCTGCTAATGCAGCAAATATTAATTCTGCCTCGCTCATATGATCCCGAAGATTTTGCGTTTTAATTCCTTTTAATTTTTTATGACCACTAATAGAAAAACCACTCCATTCCTGATGAATAATATTAGTTAAAATCGCAAATTCATTATCTTTATTAACTCCATGAGATCCCCAATAATCAGTTAGTTTATTTCTGGTTTCCTGACCTGTCATTCGCTGTTGAATCCATTTTTCACTTCTTCCCTGTTTTTTCCAATATTCACGACCACGATCAATCGTTCTTTCAGGATCAGCCATTTCCTGCATCCGCTCATACCCAATTTTTCCAAGCCAAAGCTTTATCGGCTCAGCCTTCCTACTCGGGATCGACTGAATTAATCGCAAAATCGTTTCGACACTAGCAACATCGGTCTTTCTCATTTTTCCATCCTCTGCCAAAAGTTTTAACCGGTTACATTTTGTAACCACTTCGCTACCCTCATTTTTAAGTCGATTTTTTAAGACTTTCCAATAATTTCTTGCCAATTGAAAATTCCCTTGATCAGTAAGGGCCGCAACAATATCTATCACAGAAAAATACCAAACCTCGGCTATCCCATCATACACACGGCGAATCCTATAATTTTCAAAAACTGTAATTGAGTCTAAATTTTCAATATTCATAGATTGATTATATATTGAAATTAATGATACCAATATAGAAAAACTATTCTGTCTAAATTGTTTAGCATGATATTATTACTCTAATATGCCAGAAACTAAAAATACTAGAGAATTAAGGCGCGAAGTGGAAGCACTTCGCGCACAATTGAAATCTGGAGGACTTACACCTACTAAAAAGGAGCCGTCCTCGAAGTCTCCCGAAACCGGAGTTTCATCAAAGTCTTCAACCAGTGATATTAAACTTATTAAAAAGGATTTTGTTAAAACAATAATTTTGTCTACGTTTGCATTTGGCATAATAATTTCACTTTGGATTCTCAAAATTAATCTTTCCATTCTATAAATCTATATTGCAAAGCTTCAGCTAAGTGATTGATGGATATTGACTCCGCTTCCGCAAGGTCGGCAATTGTGCGCGCGACTTTTAGAATTTTATAATAGGCGCGCGCCGACAATCTAAAATTAGTTACAGCTTTTGCCATTAATGCTTTCTGTGCAAAACCGAGTTCACAAAATTGTTTAATATCTGGACCGTTTAAATCAGAATTAGAATAAATATTTTCAAGTCCTTTATATCTTTTTGTTTGAATATCACGCGCTTTTTGAACGCGCTTTCTAATTTCTAAAGAAGCCTCAAGTTCATTTTCTTCGCCTTTTTGACCAAACTCTGATTCAATTTCAGAAACAGAAATCATCTGACAAGCAACATGCAAATCAATACGGTCAATTATCGGACCGCTTAATTTTTCTTGGTATTTTTTAACTCGATATGGTCCACAATTACATTGCTTTTGAGGATTCCCATATTGACCGCACGGACACGGATTTGATGCAATAATCAGCATAAAATTGCACGGGAATATAACAGCACCCGAAGCACGACTAATTCTAATTTCATGGTTTTCAATCGGTTGTCTTAACGCTTCGATATGCTCTCTTGGAAGTTCTGGAAATTCATCTAAAAATAAAACTCCGCGATGTGCCATGGAAATTTCACCAGGAACAATCGGATTTCCTCCGCCTAAAAGGCCGGCTTTACTTGTCGAATGATGAGGAGCACGAAATTGCCTGGAAGAAATAAATGGCTGTTCCTTTTTCAGCTGACCTGCAATCGAATATATTTTAGTAACTTCAAAAGCTTCTCTTTCTTGGAGATTAGGCAAAATCGAAACTAATGCTTTTGACAAAAGAGTTTTCCCAGTTCCCGGAGGACCAATTAAACTTATATTGTGGCCTCCTGCCGCGGCGATTTCCAAAGCCCTTTTTGCAATTCCCTGGCCTTTTATATCTTTAAAATCAATTTCAACTTTGCTTTCACTTTTTAATTCAGTTATATATTCCAAATATGAACGAACTTTGATTAGGTCTAGGTTTTTGTCACCATTTATGTCGTCAATAACTTCAGACAAAGATTTAACTGGCTTTGCTTTCAAACCTTTTACAAATTCAACCTCCAAAGAATTCTCGTGAGGCAAAAATATATATTCAAAATTATCTTTAGCAAAAAGCGACAAAGGGATTACGCCTGCAACTTTATTTACATCTCCATTTAAAGAAAGTTCGCCGATAATAAAGTATTTAGAGATATCTTTAGTTATAAACCCAGACGCGACTAAAATTCCAATTGCTATTGGCAAGTCGTAAAATGCACCTTTTTTCGGAATATCTGCTGGCGCTAAATTTACGGTTATCTTTCTATTTGGAAATTGATATCCACAATTTTTTATTGCTGATCTGACTCTTTCTTTTGCTTCATCAATTTCTTTTGCAGGAAGCCCTACAATTACAAAACCGGGAAATCCGTGATAATCGATATTTACTTCTACTTCAACTAGATGCGCATCAAGCCCAACTATCGCACCTGTAAAAACTTTACTAAATGACATACAAAAAACATACCAGATGAAGATGAAATATCCTTTAATAAGTTCTAAATTTTTGTTAAATGATTTTTATTTTTATAAATACTTAGCAACGTTTTGATTGTGCTTTTCAAGGGTTTCCGCATATCTTGTGACTCCGTCATTCCCAGTTATATAAAACCAGTAAGGTGTTTCCACATAATTAACAACAGCCTCGAATGAATCCAAACTTGGATTACAAATTGGAGCTGGGGGCAAATTTTTAGACTGATACGTATTATAAGGAGAATCAATATTCTTTAAGTCTTCTCTTGTTACTTTTGGCCACCAATTTCCATCATATCCTTTTGCATATTGAACAGTTGCATCAGCTTGCATAGCCCAATTATTTTTCCATCTTTTGATTAAAATTCCAGCGACTTTTGGCCTTTCAGAATGAATGTTCATTTCTCTTTCTAAAATTGAAGCAACAATCATAACTTCGTCTTTTGAAAGTCCACGAAGAGCAGCCTTATCGAATAATTCTTCTGGCACTTTTTTATCAAATGTATTTCTCATCCATGATGCTAAATTTTCTGGGTCATAATCCTGTTCAATAATATATGTGTCAGGAAACATATATCCTTCTTTTAACAAACTGCTTTTTGAAAATTTATTAGCGAATTCAAAACCCATTTGTTTTTCAAGATAATCTGTATATTCTTCTGTCCGCCATCCTTCTATAAATGTTAATTTTCTTTCGAATGAGCCTTTTTGGAAAATGTCTATCAATTTAGTTAAATTAAGATCTTTGGTATCAATTTCATAATATCCAGCTTGAATCGATTTTCCTGGATTTAGATACATATAAACTTTTAAAGTAATCGGATATTTTATTAATTTTTGATCTTTTAAATATTCTCCGACTTGAGTTATGCCCATGCCTTTATCGATAACTAATGTTAGTTGATCCTGTTGGACATTTATCGGCGATATAATTTCATTCAAATAATAGGCATATGCCAAAACTGCGGATATAATAACGACGAGTAATAAGCTTGAAATAAGTATTGTGAATTTGCTTGCTAAAGTTCTTTCCATAAGCATTAGAAGATTATCATTATGAATAAAAATGATCTACGGTTTTTGCAAAAAGATAAACCAAACTACACAAAAAAAGATATTGAACTTTTAGAATCTGGATATCCTCTTGCTTACATTATTGGATATGTGGATTTTTTAAATTCAAAAATCAAACTAAATCATAAAGTTTTGATCCCAAGACCGGAAACTGAATATTGGGTTTCAACTTTAATATCCGATATTAAATCAGGCCGTGTTTTAGATGTTTTTTGCGGATCAGGATGCATTGGAATTTCGTTGCTTTACGAAAATCCAAATATTCATGTTACTTTTTCTGATATTGATAAAAATGCAATTTTGCAAACGAGGGAGAATTTGATCGAAAATAAAATAGATACTAAAAAGTATGATGTTATAAAATCAAACCTTTTTAAAAACATAAATGGCAAGTTTGATTATATTTTCGCGAATCCACCGTATGTTGGAATATCCGATGTTGTAGGAGAAGAGATAAAGCATGAACCCAAACACGCAATTTATAGCGAAAATGATGGAATGTATTTGATTGAAAAATTTCTGGATAAAGCAAAAGATTATCTTAACGAAAACGGAATAATTTATATGGAATTTGGATCAAACCAGAAAAGGGGAATTGCGGAGTTAATTAATTCTAACTACTCCGCCATTTTTTCCCGTGATCAATACAATAAAGATAGGTACGTAAAACTTAGTCAGAAAGTTTTTTGATTCCGTATCCTACTAATACAAGTCCAATTGATAAACCAAGTGCGAAAACATTTTCGCCACCAGTTGTAGGAAGCTTTGCAATTTTAGCTTTAGAAGTTCCTAAAACTTTGCCTAAAGTTATACAAAAGTTTGCAGAGTCTGCAGTGTCTTCTGATTTTTTAAGATCATCAGCTCTTTTACCTTTTGCAGTGACAAAATTTGACAAACAAATTTTGTCACTTTTTGGTGAAATTCCGTCGTTCTCGATTTTAGCTTTAAATGTAAAGCTCTTTTTTTCATCTGGTTTTAAGTCGCCAATTTCAAATTTGACTTCTTTGCCGTCTTTTCTGTCATCTCCATCTCCACTGTCATATACTAAAAATGCTGGCAATGCATCGTAAGCATTAATGTCTTTGATTTCTATATCTCCAACATTTTTAACAGTTATTCTAAATTTAATTTTGTCACTTGATTCAAATATGTATGGATATGATCCACCGCTTGATTTGATATCACTTTCATACTCACCACTTTTTGGATTGTAGATTGTTTTATCAATTTCAAGATCTGGATTATCTGCAATATTTATACAGGTTTCTCCTCCACCATATTGAGTGGTACAAATTTGCTTTGCGTATGATGTACTAGAAAATACACCCAACATGACGATAGCTAAAATCAGGGTAGAAAAGCCTTTTATAATTGCTTTCATTTATATATATTTTCTAGGCAGGAAACGGGGCAGTAAACTTAATTAACATGCGAAATAGTACAGGCTATAGGATGTTCTGTCAACACCCAAAAACGTATAAAAAGCCTGAATATAAAGCAATTATGTTATCATACATAGGCAATTATGCTTAGAATAGAAGAAGAATTATATCAAGATAGCGAAAACGGAGGGGGCGCCTTTGAGATCTTTCATAGATTATGAGAATACCATTCTTTCAAAAGGACTAACTTGTACATCTGCAAGATTGACACTTTCAATAACCACTTGTTAGAATAAGTAAGTGGATTATTCAATTAATTTTAATGAAGAAAAAAATCAGTTATTGAAAGAATCCAGAAAAATATGCTTTGATGATATTGTTAATGCGATTGAACAGAAAAAGCTGGTCGGTAACATTCCACATTTCAAGAAAAAGGAATATCCAAATCAGTTTTTATTCTTAGTGAATATTGATGATTATATTTATGTGGTGCCATACGTTATGAACAAAAATAAAAACGAAATATATTTAAAAACAGTTTATCCAAGTCGTAGGTTTAATAAGTTATATGGAGGTAAAAAATGAAAAAGCAAATAAAAGATCCATTTGATGGATTAGTATTAGATGAGTATGAGCAAACAATTGAGAATTCTGTAGCTGATGGTGATTACTTTTCGATATCAAAGGCCGAACAGGAAAACTTTGCAAAAATAGCCAAAATGCATAATCAGTTTCAGGTATCAAAACGAATAAACATTAGAATAAATAATCAAGATTTAGCAAAGGTAAAATCAAAAGCAAAGCACAATAATATTCCATATCAAACATTAATAAGCTCAATTGTGCACAAATACGCAAACGGGGAAATTGGGGTAAGTTTATAAAACAAGCCTAGAGCTCATTTTGCGCCGTCAAATTCTAAACTAGCCAATCCGCACTTAGACCCCCGTATGTAGCGTAGCGGAGTGCGGGGGTGGAGTTAGCTTTTGTCTTCTTTCTGGTAGGGATTAGAATTTGGGTGTGAAAATAAAAAGACAGGCACATTCTGTCTACCAAACCCAATATCACATAGTTTGGATACCTAAATACAGATATAAGGTATTGGTTGATGGCGTTGATAGGTATTTAGAAAAAGTAATGGATACATATCTTGCTGAAAGGTATCCAGACGTACATATACAAGAACGAAATATCCAACTTGATTATATACACATTCTGATAGAAATACCGCCAGAGTATTCGGTAGCGAAAGTAATCCAAGATATTAAATCAAACACATCATTAAAACTTAGAAAAAAGTTTGAGTATTTAGGTAGAGGAAATAAACCGGTGTGGTCAATTGGATATTTCGTATCAACTGTTGGGATGAATGAGGGTGTAATCAGGAAATATATAAGGAATCAGGAGAAAGAAGACAAAGGTCACGAAGTGTATTTGGAAGATGAAACCACGGATGTAGCGTAGCGGAGTCCGTGGAGAATCATTCAATCCCTTGACACTATTTGACGCCTTTCCAATATAAATGTGCCTTTACAATTATTTATAATATTTGTGCTATCATATTACCTAATTTAAATATGTTTAATGGACTATTTGATAGCAACCAAGAAGTATTGTCCCCCCCCCCCCCC
>Ga0210057_1000649_pt1 | contig 56958 bp, 64 predicted proteins | sample CryGeyCG2114_010_2_FD_183968 | JGI IMG/M metagenome (GOLD analysis project Ga0210057, IMG submission 183968) | Groundwater microbial communities from aquifer - Crystal Geyser CG10_big_fil_rev_8/21/14_0.10 (SPAdes) (version 2) | ecosystem: Environmental > Aquatic > Deep subsurface > Groundwater ...
GTATTGCCTCAGGTCTCATGATGAATGACAGTGGGGCATATAAGGTGCTCACCGATATTCAAGGTCCAGAAGATCATCATGGAGACATGGACTTTAAAGTCGCTGGCACCAGAGAAGGTGTAACTGCTGTACAAATGGATGTCAAAGTTTCCGGCATTCCTCTTACCGTACTTGCAGAAGCTTTTGATGCAGCGAAAAAGGCACGCCTGCACATACTTGATGTCATCGAATCAGAAATTGCTGCACCACGCGCAGATCTTTCACCTCGCGCTCCACGCATTGCAACCATCAAGATAAAACCAGATCAAATCGGCATGGTGATTGGTGGAGGAGGCAAAACGATTAACGCACTCAAAGATAAAACAGGAGCAGAGATTGATATTGAAGACGACGGCACTGTATATGTAAGTGGCAACAAAGAAGGTGTCGAGCAAGCAGTGAGCGAAATTGAAAGCATGACACACGAATACAAAGTCGGAGAGAAATTCACAGGAACAGTTATCAAGATCGCGGAATTCGGTGCGTTTGTTAAAATAAGTGAGCACGCAGAAGGACTTGTGCATATTTCTGAAATTTCTCCGGAACGAATCGCAAATGTCAGCGACGTATTGCAAGTTGGACAGACGGTTCCTGTTCTCATCAAAGGAATCGATGAACGAGATCGGATTAAGCTTTCAATTAAAGATGCTGATCCACAATTTGCAAAAGGAAAGAACACTCAAAACTCCGCCTAACAAACCGTCCTCCATGCACGTGTGCGATATAAGCCACAATGTACAACGGAGATAAAACTAATTATACGAACGAAGCACCACAAGGTAACGGCCCACGTGGTGCTTCTCCGTATGATACAAAACCCACACTTCATGAGGAGTTAGATAAAATGGAAGCGGCACAACGCTCTGCTCAAGACGAACTTTCTCAAGCTCTTCATGACGAACGGACGCAAGCATATCGAGCAGGCACTGTGCCACACATAGAACATACGGCCCGTATCGCAGTGACTCCCGAACCATCTGACGTAGAATCAGGAGATGTTCGCATATCACCATTTGCGGAGAATATGACAGAAGAACATGCAGGCAAACCAGCACAGAAAGAACTAGAAACAATCAGTCCGACTCATTCAATGAATACGGATGATATGCCTCCACTCAATGATCAACGGCACACGTCACACACACAACATAAAAATATACAAGAAGAAAAGTATGTTCCGCATCCGAAACTGAGGACACTCCGAACATTACAGAGTGATATGGCTCGTGCCGTTGGTTCACAACATGAATCCGTAACATCAATTGCTCTTGCTGCACACAAAAAGAGGGAACAGGAAGAACCCGTGACCAAACCGAAAACTGTGGAACCACACAAAATACCAGTAAAACCTGTCTCCACTCTCACAGAGGCACACATCAGATCATACCGACCAACACAGCCACTGCCACAAAAATCAATATTTGCACCAGAATCACACCTACAACCACAAAAACCTTATGTCCCACCAGCGCCACAACCTGTCGTACCCAAACCACAACCACAACCCGCATACAGACCAGTAACACAATATCGACCTCCTGCACCAAACACAGGTAGCATGCGCGCATCGTATATATCTCAAGAAGAAGCGATACCCGTAAGCCAGGCTGCTTCTATTCCTATTTTTAGAAATATAATCCTTGTCATAGTGAGTATCACACTCATAGGACTTGGTGGATTCGGACTATACAGTGTATTTATCGTTAAAGAAGTCCAGGATAAACAAATCCCTGTCGCACAGCCCGATGCGGCCGTGAGATACAATTCTTACGGCGACATCTCCTTCACCAACAGAGCTGTTCTTGTCGCCGCAATCCAAGAAGGTAGAAATGCACTTCAACCCACCGCAGGCTCCGTTTGGTTTGGTCATGTACAAGATGTTTCGCTTCAGAGCCTCCTTACCACACTGTCTCCACGTATTCCTGATGTGTTTGCTCGCATTACAAAAAATCCGGTTTCTCTAGGATATTACAGACACGACACTGAACCGCGCTTTTACATGACATTTTCTGTTTCCTCGTTTGGCCAAGCATTTTCAGGCGCTCTGTCATGGGAGAAGGTGATGTACGAAGATATGCAAGACCTCTTCGCAAAGGAGGTGAGCGGTATTTTCTACGGCTACCTAGACGACATCATTGGTAACAAAGATGTGCGGAAACTCGTCAATACAAATGGCGAGGCATATATTGTCTACGGTTTTATTGACCAAAATACATTCTTACTAGCGGAAGATGAGACAACTTTTGCCGCCGTAGCCAACAATATCTTTGCGAACAGAAGCGTTCGGTAAGAGTCTACTCACGATCTCGTATTCGAATACGACAACATAATTTCTAGAAAAAAAGCAAGCTGGAGGTCGAACCATATCGAGATATGATGAGAACGAAGCGAAGATTTTTTGCAGAAATTTTGCCGTCGTAGCGAATAAGCGAGAACATGGATGCTCTTTTGCGCCGAGATCGTGAGCAGGCTCGTACTTTGACTTCCACCCCTCCTTCTGGAAGAATAGGGGGATGAGTCCCGTTAGAGGCCGCGGTCACGGGATCCATGAAATATACATATACGATTAAAGCACCGAGGCTATTTATAATATAATCATGCAGCTTGCTTAACCGCGACCTGCCTCTAACGGGATGAGAACAGATATAGATATTGCTACATACAAGGAAAAACTCCTTGTCGAAAAAGCTGCCCTAGAAGCAGAACTTTCTGAAATTGGTCAGAAAAATGAGCAAAATCCTGACGACTGGGAAGCAACATCTCCTGATGTAAACAGAGGTGAAACAGATCCTATTGATAGAGCAGACAACATTGAAGAACTCGAGAACAACACGGCCATTGTTGGCAATCTTGAAACTCGCCTTGAACATGTAAACAATGCGTTAGAACGAATTGATGCTGGAACATATGGATATTGCATCGTATCGAACGAACCGATTGAAACAGACCGGCTTGATGCAAACCCAGCAGCAGAAACCTGCAAGGCACACATGGAAGACTAGCAGAAACCCTTATGAGCTTCTCTAAAACAATGAGCGCCCAAACACATGTCTTGGACGCGGAAATTATCTCTATTGAAACCGATCTTTCAAATGGTCTTCACCAGTTTTCGATCGTTGGTCTTCCAGATAAATCAGTAGAAGAAGCTCGCGATCGCATATCTGCGGCGATAAAAAATTCTGGGTTTGATTCACCTAAAAGCCAGAACAAAAAAATAGTCATGTCGCTTGCCCCTGCTGATATTAAGAAAGAGGGGTCATTTTTTGATCTCGGCATGGCACTTGGCTATCTCAAAGCACAAGGTCTTGTTCATACCATCACTGACGATAAGATTTTTGTTGGAGAGCTTTCTCTTGATGGCGAAGTTAAAAGCGTTAAAGGTATACTACCAATCACACTCAAAGCAGCACGTGAGGGTTTTAAAGAAATATACATCCCGTATGCAAATAAAAAAGAAGCCTCTCTCGTTCACGGTATCACTATTTTTGGAGTCAAAAACTTGAAACAACTTGTGGAACATCTTGAGGGAAAGCCAGGAAAAAAAATCGAACCAACTCCCCATGAAAAACCAGCGACATCGGAGGTTCGTACGAACAGTCTTGCTTATATCAAAGGACAGGAATCCGCTAAACGAGCGCTCGCAATCGCGGCATCCGGTAAACACAACATTGCATTTTTTGGCCCTCCGGGAACAGGAAAGACAATGCTTGCCAGAGCACTGCGCGACCTAATGCCGCCACTCTCTTTTGATGACGCCTTGGAGGTAACCAGTATTTATTCCGTTGCCGGACTCCTAAAAGAAACTTACATCAAACAGGATGCGCCGTTTCGTTCTCCTCACCATAGCGCATCTCACGTTGCACTCATAGGTGGCGGAGCAACACCTCGTCCGGGAGAAATAACATTGGCCCACAAAGGTGTACTTTTCTTAGACGAATTTCCAGAATTTGATAGACGTGTTATTGAGGCGCTGCGTCAACCGCTTGAAGACCGTGTTGTTTCTGTCTCTCGTGCCAAAGGTTCGGCCTTATTTCCTGCAGATATTATTTTGGTTGCCTCCATGAATCCATGTCCATGCGGTTATTATGGTTTCAAGGGCAAATCATGTGTCTGTAGTGCCGCAAGTATCGAAAGATATCGTAAGAAAATCTCTGGTCCTATTATGGATCGCATCGATATGTGGGTTGAAGTCGGACCAGTTAAACATGAGGTGTTACTTGATGCAGTAGATAATCTGGAAGAGAGTACAGAGGTGCAAAAGCAAATTATCAGTGCACGTGAAAAACAATATGCCCGCACCGAAGGGAAGCTCAACAGTGAACTCTCGGCGCAAGACATTATTACTAAAATAACTCTCGGAGAAAAAGAAAAAGAAATTTTAAATACCGCCGCAAAAACTTTGGGGATTTCCGCACGAAGTTATCACCGAACCATCAAAGTCGCATGCACGATTGCAGACATGGAGGGGAGTGAACGCATTACGGAACACCACATGCTTGAGGCACTCCAATACAGACCAAAGATTGATAAGTGATTCAGTGGCTAGTACTTAGTAACTAGCCTGCCTGCTAATGCCTGAGCATAGCGATGGCAGGCAGGTAGATAGAGCAGGCGCGCACCCGGAGAGTGCGCGCCTGTCTACGTACCAAGTACTAGTTACTAATTACTGTATTAAAATGGGTTTGTTGCACCACGCACTTCAAAGTGAAGGTGTGCCCCTGTTGATTTGCCTGTGTTACCAACCGCACCGATTGTCTCTCCTTGAGAAACTGCGCCACCACTCACATATACTTCTGAGAGGTGAGCGTAGAGTGTCTGCGTACCATTGTCATGCGCAATAACTACGTATGCACCATATCCACCATTCCAACCACTACTTCGCGCAACAATCACGCGACCGCCTGCGGACGCGTACACGGCCGTACCTGTTGGAGCAGCAATATCAACCGCATTGAATCCGTGAATACCTTGTGTTTTACGTCCACCGGAGAGTGGACGAGCAAAGTAGCCACTATATGTTGGCTTTGAAGCAGAGCTACCGCCAGAACTTTTTGCTACAGCGCCCGCAGTGATTTCTCCGTCAGGAATGATGATCTGTGCACCGATGGCGAGCGTCGCTCCAAGATCCATATGGTTAAAGTCTGCAATCTCTTCCGCATCTCCTTTGTATTTCTTGGCAATCGTGCTGATCGTATCACCCTTGGCTACCGTATGACGCACACCCGAAACAGGAAGGATCACGAGCGTCTGTCCTGGTTTTACTGTCTTTGAAGACATATCATTTGCCCACATGATAGTCTGTGCGGAAACTTCAAACATGTCTGCAATATCTGAGAGTGTGTCGCCTTCGCGCACGACATAAATGCTGATTTCATCATTTTTAGGTTTAAATGCTTCGCCCTCACCGCCATATGACGTGTCGGGGTCAAGTGCCGAACCTTCTAGAATAGAAACTTCTGCACCGCCTGTTGCGGGTGTCGCTGTTTTAGCCGGCTCGAGAAGTGCCAGTGTTTGAGAGTTTGCTGTATACGTCAATTGGGCTTTATCGGCAGCAAATAAATCCTTGAAAACGGAAAAAATACCTGCAAATGCATGGTTAGGGAGAATGAATGCGGCTGGAATCACCACAAAAACCGCTAGAAACAAAGTCATTTTAAGACTTCGTTTGAATGTATGAGGTTTTTGTTTCGCCCGAGTGCCGTTATCGCGTGAAAACGGTAATAAAATAAGCCTAAAGTTATATGATAATTCCGTGTATCCATCCAAATCAAAATGGCTTTGTTAAGCCATGGAATGGTGCCTCAATATCAGTCATGTCCATTATATAAAGATAGGATGAATGGTCAAGCGACAGTGTGCATAAGTAATGGTGTGATTTTTCGGGTAAAAATCATTGACAAATTATTTTAAATAATGTGTAAAGTCATCCAGGAGATCAACTCGTGAGAAAATTTCAGATCAAATGCTTCGAACTCGATGATGAGATGCTCGAACCAGAGGAATTTGCGGAGAAAATCAACTACGAACTTCGCGCACGAAACATCTCTGCCGAGAATGTCATGAGCTTCATGCAGCCAATGCACTCGAGATTCACGCGAGTCATCTACAAAGAACTCGTCCTGTAACCGTCCCAAGGAGATCGTTCCTCGTGGGCGGTCTTCTGTTTTATGAATTCCTACAACCTAAAACCTGATACCTAGTACCTAATTTGCTATAGTATCTACCTGATGCTTACACACCTCGACGGACTCAATGACTCACAACAAGAAGCGGTTACCACTATAGATGGACCGCTTCTTGTTGTAGCTGGAGCGGGGTCAGGGAAGACAAAGACACTGATTCACCGCATGAAGCATATTGTGCACTCAGGGATTGATCCGCGACATATTTTAGCGATTACGTTCACCAACAAAGCAGCACGCGAGATGAACGAGCGGTTTGGGCTCGGCGAAAGGGAGCGCTACTACAGTAATACTCCCTTTATCGGAACATTTCATAGTCTCGGCGTAAAAATTTTACAAACGGAACACGATGCAATAAATCGTCCAAAACATTTCACTATTTTTGACAGAGAAGACACCAAGCGTGCACTCAAGGAAGCGATGCGTCAAACAGGGTACGATCCAAAACAGCTCGACGTAAACAAAGTGCTCGCAGTACTTTCAAGAAAAAAGAGTGCTTCTGTTTCGGTAAAACGTTTTGCTGATGAACTCGGTGGTGGCAATGCGTATAACAGACAGTTTATGGAAGCAGTGTCTGAAGTCTGGGGTGCATATGAACGAATATTGGAGAAGGAAGGTGCACTCGACTTTGACGACCTACTCTTAAAAACTGCAGCACTTCTTGAAGCAAACAGTGAAATCAGAAACAAATATCAAAAAATCTGGAGTCATATTCATATAGACGAGTATCAAGACACAAACGCGGTGCAATACACTATCGCAAAGTTGCTCGCAGGAAACACGGCGCACATCTGTGCAGTCGGAGACGCGGACCAATCCATCTATAGTTGGCGTGGTGCAGATATCAGTAACATTTTGAATTTTGAAAGAGATTTCCCGCAAGCAAAAATTGTAAAACTTGAAACAAATTATCGCTCGACAAAAAACATTTTGGGAGCCGCAGGAAGTGTCATCAAAAACAATAAGGAACGCATCGATAAAAAATTAGACACGCCAAATCCGGAAGGAGACAAATTATATTTATACGGCGCGTATACCGAAAGCGAAGAAGCAAAATTTGTGGCAAGCGAGAGCCAGAAACTGATTGACGAAGGTGTGCGACCGAGCGAAATCGCTGTACTCTATCGAACTAATTTTCAATCACGAGCACTCGAAGAAGCCTTTTTATCTGCACACATTCCATACCAACTACTTGGCACAAAATTCTTTGACCGCAAAGAAGTCAAAGATGTTCTCTCGTACATTCGTGCTGCACTGAATCCAGATAGTAATACCGATATCGCACGCACGATAAATACTCCCGCACGTGGTATTGGTAAAGTTACACTTCTCAAAGTTCTCGAAGGGAATGAAGGAGATTTAGCAGGCAAAGCACAAGACGCCGTCAAAAATTTTAGGGAAATTCTAAGTGACATAAAAACACAGTCAGAAACACTGCCTGTTTCAGAACTCGTCATGTTTGTTTTTGAACGATCAGGCATTAGAGATTCATTTGAAGAACTTCACGACGATGAGAGAGAAGAGCGTGTCATGAACGTCGCCGAACTGGCAACACTCGCCCAAAGATACGATCATCTCCCGCCTCTCGAAGCAGTTTCCTCGTTTCTGATGGATGTTGCGCTCCAAGGAGACCAAGATAGTTTAGATGAAACTAAAGATGGCGTACGCCTCATGACAGTGCATGCATCCAAAGGGCTCGAGTTTGATGTGGTCTTTATCGTTGGACTTGAAGAAGGATTGTTTCCATACAAACGACCAGATGATACTGGGAAGGATCTAGAGGAAGAACGCCGATTGTTTTATGTTGCAATCACACGGGCACGCAAAAAAGTCTATCTTACCTATGCCATGATGCGCCGAGTTTTTGGTTCGACTGACATGAAAGATATTTCTTCTTTTATAAATGAAATCGATCAAAATCTTATCGAATATAGTGCGGTTGCCGCTGAACCTGATTCCATAGACAACAAACGTAAGAAGGGGATAGAAAGCATTTTTGATATCGAGTTTTGATATACGAATAACCGCGAATGGGACCGAATCTACAAATGACTACAAATAAATTGAGGTTCTCCATGCTCGCCTTTTGTTTGACGCTTTTATACAACACCATGCCGTACGGCATGGTGTTGTAAGCTTGCAGTTTAGAGCTAACAGCGATAAGCGTGATGTGCTATATTCACCTTATGGACAAAAAAGACTATACCGAATGGCATGGGAAAAAGACTGAGATTCACAACGAAAAGAAGCGGCCTTATTTTCATGAACGCGAAATTTGGTTTACTACACTCGGATCAAATATAGGATTTGAACAAGACGGTAGAGGGGAAGATTTTTTACGACCGGTTATCATTTTAAAAAAATTTAATAAAACTGTTGCACTTATCATTCCGCTTACTAGAAATAAAAAGAAGGGTATCCATTATTTTAGTTTTAAACTGAATAAAGATATGAGCATAGCCATTTTGTCTCAAATAAGACTCATTGATACAAAACGACTCGAATACAAAGTTGGCTATATCTCAAAAGAAGAATTTGCAAGTTTAAAACAAAAACTCACGCAGTTGATTACGTGAGTTTTTGTTTGTTACCCCCGAAGGGGAGGGCCGAAGCCATTTGTAACCACATAATAGCAAATCCAACAAAAAAGTCAATATGAAAATTCCTCCGAAAAAGTCGCTTGGGCAACATTTTTTGCGTTCAAAAAAAGCAATCAAAGATATAATTCACGCAAGTAATATCAAAAAAGGTGACGTCGTGCTTGAAGTCGGTCCCGGGGAGGGAGTACTCACCGAAGCACTTCTTGTGGCAGGAGGACACGTAATCGCTGTCGAGAAAGACGCGCGAGCAATTACATTGCTCGAAGAAAAATTTAAAAAGGAAGAAGGAAGATTAAGAATTATTGAAGGGGATATTTTGGAGATGGATTTAGAGGAGCTTGGACTAGAAGCAGGAAAATACCAAGTGATAGCAAACATCCCATACTACATAACCGGTATTCTCATCCGAAAATTACTAGAAAGCCCAGTACGACCATCTGCCATGACCCTTCTCGTACAAAAAGAGGTTGCCGATCGTATCGTGGCACGAGATGAAAAGGAAAGCCTACTCTCACTTGGAGTTAAGGCATACGGGGAACCATTTATTGTGTCTCGTGTAAAAGCTGGATCATTTGTTCCTGCGCCAAAGGTAGACTCCGCTATTATTCGTATCGAGGATATTGGCCCACACAAAGCAGGAGAGTACGAAGATCAATTTTGGACCATCACAAAAGCTGCCTTTAATGGAAAAAGAAAAACACTTTCGCACACGATTGGTCATGTTTTTGAAAACCCTGAAAAAGTTTTCGAAGAGTGTGGCATAGATCCAAAAGAAAGACCTGAGAATGTTTCTCTCAACAAGTGGATTCTACTCGCAAGACACGTAACCTAAGTGATACAATAGTTGTTATGCAGCAACTTGGCACACGCAATGTCGCACTCCTTATTCTTGCGATATCACTCATCTCTACGGTGCTCATTTTTAAAACTGATGGCGAGCCACATAGAATTTTTGCAAACAACGAAACAGACCTCGTTGTTGAAAATGTGCGTAAAACAAAAGATACAGACACAGATGGAGATAGCGTACCTGATTGGGAGGAAATGCTGAAAGGCACTAATCCCACAAATCCAAACACGTTTAATGTAGAAGGGGGGGACAAATCATATATTGCGAGTCGCGAAGAACGTGCTGCGGCAACAGTGACAGAAGAATATACAAATAAAGACAACCTTACTGAACAAATTGCTCGGGGAACATTTGGTGAATACTTGCTACAACTCTCAGGAGACCACCCAACAGGTTATGGATCTCCGGAGGAGCTGGCAACATATATTGCCGGACAATCATTTGAAATTTCTAACCCGACACTCTACAGAAAAGAAAATCTCACCGTAGTAAACACAAATAGAGCAACACTACTTGCATATGCTGATGCACTACGTGCTATTGATACCAAATACCCAGATACAGCATTTGCCACCCTCGGTAGCACTATCGGCACCTCTATAACAGGGAATCCTGACGACCCAGAGAGTGGCACACGTCTTGCTAACAATTTAACACCGTATATCTCGCTTTATGAAAGCGCGATCAGTGACATGCTCGCCATTCCGGTACCAAGCCTCTTCGTAAACGAGCATATTAACTTGGTAAATAGCGCTGAGGGAGCAAAATTCAGTCTTGTACAACTCACCAAACTTGATACAGATCCAGCTCGCGCACTGCTCGGTGCACAAATGTTTCCAGAATATTCTGATGCACTTGAAGAGACATACAATGTTATTGTTCAGAAACTAGCCACAGAAAGTATTCCTTTATAAACAACAAAAATATTTCTTTTGTATAAACAAGCTATAATATTTGGAACGTATGTCTAAGAGAGAACATTCAGACACTTCTAACATGTTTACGGTGTATAAAAGTAATATAGCTAAAAAATTCACTGCGTTCATCTTTTCTTTTCTTGTCGTATGCAGTGCGACCTATATTGTACCCAAACCAAAGCCTACTGATGCTTTTTTTGCCAGCTGGGGATTGATAATCAAGGAATATGGGCTTGACGGTGTTGCAAAATTTATTGCAAAGCGCATGCTTCAGATGATTACGCGAGATACAGTTAATTGGATCAATGGTGGTTTCCAAGGAGGGCCCGGTTTCGTTACCAATCCTGAACGATTTGCATTACAAATTAGCGATGCGACCTTCAATGACTTCTTGGATCATGCAAGTCACTGTTATACCGATCCAACAACAGGAGAAAGGGTCTGTGAACCGCTTGAAGATCTGCTCTGTAGTCCTTTTAGAGTAAACATCCAGCTTGCATTGCGTTCAAGTTACATAGGAGATGTGCAATATAGATGCGATTTACAAGATGTAGTGGGGAATTTACAGGACTTTTATGATGATTTTGACAATGGTGGTTGGGCAGGGTGGTTCACTATCACTCAAAACAGAGCGAATATGCCATTTGGTGCTTTTTGGGAAGCACAGAATGAATTAGATGCACGCATCGGCACACGCCAATCAACATGGCAAAAGAAACAAGATTGGGGTGATGGATTTTTATCGTGGGATGTATGTTCGGCAACAAGAACTCGGATTGATTATGATCCTGTAACATTGCAAGAGATCAGGACAGAAGAAAAAGTTTCCCCAAATGAGTGTCCTCCTTATGCATTAGAGACCGGCACTCCAGGCTCCATCATCCAAAACCAACTTGTAGATGTCTTTGGTAGCAACGTTGCAGAACTTGAAGTTGCTGATGAAATCAATGAAATCATTGGTGCTCTTTTGAATCAATTTACCCTTAAACTCTTTAACAGCGCACAAGGTCTTTTTGGACTTAAAAATAAAATAGATGACAATCCAGGTAGAGTGATTTCTCAGGTAAACCTTGATAGTGTACTTGAACCAGAAGATCCTGCGCTTGCAAACTATTGTGGCTCTTATCGAGAAGGTTTTATGCCGACTGCTACACTTGAAATTGGTGGCGATGCAACATTTACCACAAACAGACGGGATGTGACGGTGCAACCTGGAGATGTCGTAACGTACTCATGGTGTGGTGCGAATGCAAATCAGTACGCGTCTTCATATACCGTACGTACCGATCTCTCATCCGGATGTGCTGATAATGGCACTCATGTGCCATGGATTGCCCAAAATGCCTACGGAGAACAGTCTGCAACAGTGGGTGCCGAACAAATTGGCTGTGCGTACGAAATCACATACGCAGCACGAAATACGGGTACAGAAGATCCTCTCACCGGAGAACTCACTACTGAATCAGCAGAATCACGCATTATTGTGCGTGTTGGCACAACTACACCTCCACCAGTAGCCGGGCAGTGTACTATTTCAGAAGTCACGCCAGAAAACTTGGTCGCAGCAGCCTCTCAAATCGGAGACGAAATAGCTGGTGGCGTATTTGTCCGAGGCAACATCATCAATATTGTGAGCTCAAACGGATCTGTCGACCTGACTCCTGTGAGTCCATCAGGTGTAGCCGAGTCAATCCAACAACAGGTTGCAAGTCAGATTGGCTGTACATCAACATCAAACCTTACCTTTGTTGTCTTCCAGGTAAGCAATCCAGACGCATTGCCTCCTGAGATGCTTACGCAACTCGGCACTGAAAGACCAAACCAGATTCTTGTCGTGATAGACAGTGTCGGTAACTAAGTAGGGGAAAACTCACTCTTTTGTTTTGGAAGCGTGCTACCATGTAACGTAGTATTGTTACTAAATTTTTACTAATAAATTACGTGTATGGATCAGGAACAGCATAAAAAATTTTATTTTTTAAAAGTAGTTTCACTTATTGTTATTGTTATAGTTCTTATTTTTCTCGGTATAAAATTCAATGCAGACACCGTAACACCGGAGGACTGTGAATTCCCTCAGACAGCAACAGATCTTCGTGCTGCTGGTCAAAAACTTTCTGAAGAAATTTCAGGCACTGTCGGATATTCAGCAGACGGGAAGATAACAGTTGATAGTGCAAACGGGTTTGTACTCTTAACACCGGTTGCTGATGAAGGAGACATCATCACAAAACTCCGCGAGCAAATTACTGCTACATTAGGATGCGATGGTACCACCAATCTTGCATACTGGGTATTTAATGTTTCAGACCCTGAACAGTTGCCTCCTGAAATATTGGATCAACTCGGGACAGAACGTCCAGACCAAATACTCGTCATCCTCGGATCCTTGTATGTCTTTAGCGTCAATTCCCTTGTAACCGACCCAGACAGTGTTGATCGAGCTGTTACACGCATCGTAACTGATAGAGGTGGGGCACAAAATTCTACAGGAAACGCAACATTCTCAAACAATCAAACACCAGGATCAAATGTTGATTTTGGAACAACGCCGGCACCTGCACCTCTTGAGAAAACACCAGAAACAGGTACAGGTGGGTTTGGAACAAGTGTGGGTGGTGGCTCAACAGGAGGGGGCACATCAGGGGGAGGTAGTACAGGTGGTTCAACCGGTGGATCTGGTAGTTCTGGCAGTGGATCACAATGTACACTCAAGGTTGTCTGTGAGGATCCTGGCACAGGCGCTCAATACACCCCGGGAGCAAGTGGTTGCCAAGGATCGGACTTTTATTCACAGACCCCACCTCCACCAGAAGGCACCAGACAAATTGCACTCTGTGTATATGGTAATGGCACACTTGATCCAACAGGAACCGGGTGCCCTGACGAGTACTGGTTCTACTACAGAAACTGTGTTGCGGAAGCAAACAATCTCGATCTTGCAGGACAAGATGCGGTTACCACACCAGAGGATTACGACGCGATTGCTGGTACATTGCCCGCAAATAGTCCAAGTGACCCAGGAACACTCTTTACCGTACCTCCTACATATCCCAACTCTCCTGTAAACTACACCGTTCGTTGCAGTTACCCAGACCAAACGAGAGCAATCCAGTGTGGTATGCCGGGATCAGGGGAATACTGTTTGCCAGGATACAATCCTGTAGGCTGTGTTGCACCTGCTGCAGATTTCTAGGACGAAAGAAGAACAAAAACGCGCACTGGTGGTGCGCGTTTTTGTTTTGAATTATGCCCAATTCAAAGATATTTCTTTACGAGGAGAGTGATATACTTTAGGTATTCATATGGTTCAATCTCTATTTTCGGCACGAAAATTTTGGCTGGTGGTTTTTGTTTTTTCTTTAATTGTTGGGACAACCGTTTTACCTCATGTAACCAGCAATGTTGCATATGCTCAAGACATAGGTCCGGGCTTACCCGGAGGCAATGACACACCTGATCCATCAGACGGCGATGCTCCTAACCTTACAGATATAAATAATGCGGCAAAAAACGCTCTTGATATATGGAGCGGTGCCATCTTTGATGCAACTACATACATTCCCGCGGTTCTATCAGAACTTGTTGTTCAACTGCTTAGTTTCGGTCTCTGGGTTTCTGGTGTTTTCTTTAATTTTATAGTTGATGAAACTATTGTCCGGGCCGCGCAAGGAGCGCTGGGTAGTAATTCTGAGCACGTGCTTCGTCCAGGTATAGAAACTGCATGGAAACTCATTCGCGATCTTATAAACATTTCTTTCATTTTTATTCTTTTATACCAGGCAATTCAACTGATTCTCGGTAGAGCAAATAAAGCGGGTAAAACTATTGTACGCGTTGCCGCCGTCGCACTCCTCATAAACTTCAGTATTTTCATTACTCAAGTGATTGTTGATGCTTCCAATATTATTTCTATTGGTTTTTATGATGCTTTTACTACAATAAGCAATTCTACTGATCCAACCGATACAGTTACAGAAAGAGGTTACGCCGGTGGTATATCAAATGCCTATATGAATGCGCTTGGCATTCAGAGCGCTTGGGATGGTCTTACAAAGACACTTGAAATAGGTGGCCAAAGTTCAACATTTATTCTTTCAACAAATTTGCTTATTTCCTTATTTTTGATTGTCACCATGTTTGTGTTTACCGCGGCCGCCATTATGTTGCTCGTCCGGTATATTTTAATTATTTTTTTAGCCATTTTGTCTCCTTTGGCGTTTGCCGGCATTATTCTGCCCGGAACCCAAAGTTACTCTAAAAAATGGTGGGAGACCCTGACAGGACAGGCACTTTTTGCACCTGTATTTATGATCATGACATGGGTCAATCTTACGCTCATCAGCGCACTCTATTCAAACCCAGACCGAAAAGATTTGGGTGATTTTATGGAAAGTCTAGTAGCTGGAACTTCCACTCAAATCGGTGTTGATGTACTTGAATCATTGTTTAATTTTTCACTTATTATTGGAACTGCCATTGCATCTCTTATTCTTGCAAAACAAATAGCAAATCGTGGTGGCAGCGCCTTTGGCTCTCTTACAAACTACATCGGCGGTGCGGCACTCAGTGGAGCAGGGTGGGCCGGAAGAAGATCTTTTGGAAGATTCGGGCAATATGTTTCAGACAACGATCGTCTCAAAGAGTGGTCTCGTACTGGTAAGTATGGCTCTAAATATTTGGCACAGGCTGGATTATGGGCAGGAGATAGAACAGCTAAAAGCAGTTTTGAACCACGCTCAACAAAATTAGGTGGCATCATTTTTGATGGTATGGGTAAGGCAGGTGGTGAAGGAGGTTTTGCAAAAATGGCAGAGACAAAAGCTTCTGCCTATGAAGCTTCTATTAAGAGACGTGCTGGTGCAACACAGACAACTAGAGACGCTCTTGCAAAGGCTGAAAAAGATCTTGCCAAGAAGAAAACAGATCTTGCCAAAGAAACAAAAGGTACAGCAGCATATTTTTCTGCTCAACAAGCCGTTTGGGATGCTGAGAAAAATGTTGTTAAACAAAAGAAAAATGTTGCGGACGAAACAAAACGAAGTGAGCGACAAATGGCAGCTGGTCTACCGGCAACTTCGTGGCCAGGAAAAGTGTTTATTCCTAATCAAAAAGCCCGTGAACTGACCGCAGAGAAAATGACAAAGATTGATGATGAAAAAGAGCGAGATAAGGAAACAACACGAGTCACAAATGAACACATAAGCTCTATCTTAGGCGACCCAATTCCAGCCACTTTGCGACCAGAACAGATTACGGCTTTGCGCGATGTTGCAAGCAAATTGCAAGGAAAGCAAATAGCGACAATGAAAACAGATCTTTTGAAATCAAAACATTTAGCACCTTATATAACTCCTCAGGCTCTAGATACACTTCGTAAAAAAGATGAACTAAGTGCTCCAGACAGATCGGCAATTTCGGGTAATATAAAATCTTTCATAGCTGACACAAAAACTTATCCAGATTTATTTACCCCTGAAGAACGCGATAATGCAGCCAAGCTAGATACATACTTAGGATCAACGGTAGGATTGACTTATTGGGCTTAAAAATATTCTACATGCAGTATTCTTTAGAAAATTTCAAAAAGTTAATTGAAAACCTTGATATAGTAACAAAAGATTACATATTTTCATTACGTATTGCTGAAAAAACTATGGCTCTATGTCAGTCATTAAAAGTTCATAATGAGAATCGTAACAAAATTAATATCATTATTAGTTTCTACCTCGCGGGGCAAATTGCTGATGATAAGTTAGGGAAAGTTATTTCTGATGAATTGCAGGTCGATGAGACGACGGGAAACACATATGCTGATGCAATCATAAAAGAGTTTGAGTCAGATCGAGCACAGGAAGGGGAGGTTGCGCCACAAACACCTGTGACAAAACCAAACCTCAGTGAAGAGTTGCTTCACATGGCAGGTGCGCGTATCGTTCCTCCGTCACAAACTACAACGCCGCCAGCACCACAACCACCAGCAGTCACACCTACCCAAACACCTCCTATTGTTCCTGCAAAACCAATGGAACAACCTGTACCAAAACCAGTTTCAAAACCGCTCGATACTGAGATTATGAGTCATTTCGGCAAGCAGGCCGCTCAGACACAAAGTGCTCCGCCGCAAAATCTTCCTATACACAAACCTCAACAGAGTTTTGAGCAACCTAAAATAGAACAACCGGCTCCACCTACACCACCACAGGCCTCACAACCCGAACCAATCCCACAATATACATATACACCTCACCACATCTCTCGTTTTGGCAGTGTTATGCCTGGAAATCAATCAGAGACACAAAAGAAAGATGTGCGACCAACACAATCAGTTAATGAGCCAGAGCCTCCGTTTATAAAACCAGCTCCAGCACCTCAACCGGAAAGTGCTATTCTTGCACAAAAACCTGAGACACAACCTGTTCCGGAAGTAGAACAAGCAAATGAAAAAAGTGCGGAGAGTTACCATGGGCAAGATCCGTACAGAGAGCCTATTTCCTAATAGGCTCTCTGGCTTTACGCTTCAAGCTTACCGCTGTACGCTTTAGGAATGAAAATAACTTCTTACAAAGAACTACGAGTTTGGCAAGAAGCAAAGGACTTATCTATATCTGTTTATAAACAGACCCAAGACTTTCCGAAGTCTGAATTGTATGGGCTCATATCACAACTAAGACGATCTGCTGTTTCGGTGCCTTCAAATATAGCTGAAGGGCGTCATAGAGGTACAAGAAAAGATTTTATTCAGTTCTTACGAATTGCCAATGGTTCACTTGCCGAACTTGAAACCCAGCTCAATATTGCACATGAATTAAACTATATTAAAGATATTGATTACAAAAATTTTACAAACCACATATCTACAGTAAGTAAAATGTTAAATGGTATGATTAAGAAGCTTGAAGCGAAAAGCTAAAAGCATAAAGCTTGTATTATGCGTTTTCAGACTCCACAATTCATAGATATTGAAGATAAAATAATCGGTCCACTGACGATCAAACAGTTTGTTTATTTAGCCGGTGGGGCAGGACTTTGTTTTGCCTTGTATAGATTTTTACCGCTCTTTCTCGCAATCATTCTCATTATTCCTGTAGCTACACTCGCCGGAGCACTCGCATTTTATAAAGTAAACAATAAAGGATTCGTAAACTTACTTGAGGCAATGGTACGTTTTGTATTAAACAGCAAACTGTATATTTGGAAAAAATCTGAGAAAAAACCACAGAAGACTGCAACAACACCTTCTGTCTCACCAACTAGTCTCCCTCACCTTTCACAAAGCAAACTTAAAGATATGATGTGGAAACTTGGAGTTAAGGAAAATGAAAATCCAGTTACTGCGCCAGAACATACATTACCCACTGACAATTTTTCTGGTAACCGGTTACAATAAGGGTCATGGCGATTAACGCAAATGCAACACAACAATTTGTTCCGATCGAAGATGTTGTGAACGGTGTCGTAAAACTCAAAGATGGATCATTGCGAGCCATCATTATTGCATCATCACTCAACTTTGCACTCAAATCTGAGGATGAGCGACAGGCAATCATCATGCAATTTCAAGATTTTCTGAATTCACTCGACTTTTCTGTACAAATATACGTACAATCTCGCCGTCTCGATATCCAACCATACCTCACGCTCCTTGAAGCTCAATATAAGCAACAGATAAATGATCTTTTGAAAATACAGATCAGGGAATATATTGATTTCGTAAAGAGCTTTACCGAAGCAACCAATATTATGACGAAAAGTTTCTTTATCGTCGTGCCGTACACCCCTGCGCTCATAGGAAGTGGGGATGGGATATTTGGCCTTCTTAACAGAAAAGCGAAACAGACGCCTGAGGCAGAGGCGGCCAATGCGTTTGAAGAACATCGAGCACAACTTGAACAACGGGTATCAGTTGTTGAACAGGGACTCGTGCGATCAGGCGTTCGCGTGGCGCGCCTAGGAACAGATGAGGTTATTGAGTTGTATTACAAGATATTCAATCCGGGAGAGACAGAAAAACCAATTCCACTTACATAAATCACCATGGGACTATTTGATTTTGGAAAAAAGAAAAAAGAGAGCGATGCAATAGATACCAGTCTGTTGCCGGGACAAATTGCGGCTGCAAATACGCTAGAACTAAAGGATATCATTGCACCAAGCGCACTTAAAGTCACGCCAAAAGAGATTTATCTTGGAGACAAGATAATGCGCAGTTTCTTTGTGATTTCATATCCTCGTTTTCTAGGAGAAAGTTGGTTTGCACCTATCATAAACTTGGACAAGGTGTTTGATGTTTCGATCATGATACATCCGGTAGAAACAGCGAAGGTCCTCAAACAATTTCAGAAAAAAGTTGCTGAGGTACAAAGCCAGATTTCAGCCAGGGAAGAGAAGGGGCTCGTACGCGATCCTATGCTTGATACCGCATATCAAGACCTAGAACAATTGCGTGACAACCTGCAACAAGCACAGGAAAAACTGTTTGATGTAGGGTTATATATTTCGATCTATGCAGATACCGGAGAAGAGCTTGATAAGACCGAGTCAGAAATAAAATCAATTCTCGAATCACAGCTTGTCTACGTAAAACCAGCCCTTTTCCAGCAAGAACAAGCGTACAGAACTATCATGCCTACAGGTACAGATATTTTGGAGGTGCATTCGAAACTCAATTCTTCGCCACTTTCAAGTATCTTTCCTTTTGTTTCTTTTGACCTTACGAGCGAACAGGGAATTTTGTACGGTATCAACCGACACAACTCATCTCTGATCCTGTTTGATCGGTTTTCAATGGAAAACTACAACTCAGTAACCCTTGCCAAATCAGGAGCCGGCAAATCATATGCAACAAAACTAGAAATTTTGCGCACCCTCATGTTTGATACCGAAGTTATTGTGCTTGATCCTGAAAAAGAATACGAATATATGGCAGAGGCTATTGGAGGACGATATTTTAATATCTCGCTTACGTCGGAACACCATATAAATCCGTTTGACTTGCCTCCGGCAGGTGAAGATGAATCTACATCAGCTATTCTTCGTTCAAACATCATTCAACTCGTAGGCCTTTTTCGTGTCATGCTCGGCGGACTCACTGCAGAGGAAGATGCAATTATTGACCGCGCGATTACTGAAACATACGCACTTAAGGATATTACACCCGATGCTGACCTTACAAACGTTGAACCACCACTGATGTCTGATTTTGAGTTAGTACTCTCTGGCATGGAAGGAGGGGAATCACTTGCACAACGTCTTTCAAAATATACGCGCGGCACATGGGCAGGTTTTATCAATAAACCCTCAAATGTTGATATAAACAAAAAATTTGTTGTGTTCTCGCTTCGCGACATGGAAGACGAACTCAAGCCAGTCGCCATGTATATCGTGACCCACTACATATGGAATGCCGTTAGAAAACAAAAGAAAAAGCGTTTACTTGTCATTGATGAGGCCTGGTGGATGATGAAGTCAGAAGACACCGCATCGTTCCTTCTTGGACTCGCAAAACGAGGACGTAAATACTATCTCGGCATGGCAACTATCACACAGGATGTGGATGATTTCCTCAAATCACCGTACGGACTTCCTATTATCACCAACTCATCAATTCAAATACTTTTGAAGCAGTCCCCATCATCAATTGACCAATTACAACAAACATTTCACCTCACTGATGAGGAAAAATATTTACTTATCGAATCAAGTGTGGGGGAAGGTATTTTCTTTGCCGGACTTAAGCATGCTGCTATCAAAATAATCGCTTCTTATACGGAAGATCAGATTATTACGTCTGACCCATCACAGCTACTCGCCATAGAGCGCGCACGAGAAGAACTTGAGAATTCAGTCCAATAAGCGATCTGTTGTACAATTAGTACAACATGGTGGTCCCTACAGAAAGATATCCTCGCTCACGAGAAGCATTGCTTAATCAGCGTCCACGCGTTGATAAGGCAGATAATCTATTAGATGACAGGGGGCTGCGCGCAATGCTCTCTCAAGCAAAACAAGGTGGCACCAAAGGAGTAAAAGGGAAATTAAATGTCGCAAGGACTGCTTATAGAGCGACTAAAATTTTTAGCTCTGAAAATAGCCGAATCACCAATGGGACCGCCATGCTCATGATCGGAACCGCTTTTCTTTTAGATATTCTAGAAATGGCAACCAGTTGGGCAGTTGTTGGAATTATTATCAGTGTTTTTATAAGCATATTTGGCACACTGACTTTCTTTACGTGGTTCAACATCAAACATGTTTCTGTTGGTCCACAGAACATGAAGCGTTTTTTTATATACATAATCACAACAGTTTTAGAGCTCATTCCTGGAATCGATCTAATACCTGTTCTTGCGTGGATGTGGACCATTGGAGTTACGCTCATGATCATCATTACGCGCCTCGAAGATAAAACTGGTATCAAAATACCCACATCCCCGAAGAAAGCAGTAACTGGTACAATAGAATCAACATAATCATGCTATTCAATACCACCAGATCAGTTTTGTACTTACTTTCTTTTATTGCACTTATAGTTGTGCCGTTTAATTTTTTATCAGCACAAAACTTGTCAAATATTTTTGAGCCAAGTGTTGAAATTTCCCTCACACCTACCAATCCTGGACCCAATACACCAGTCACTGCGACACTTACCACAAACAGTTTTGATTTGAATGCTGCTTTTATTGGTTGGGCGATCAATGGAAAAGTGGTATCTCAGGGAGTAGGAGAAAAAATATTCTCATTCCAAACTGGAGCAGGGGGGCAAATAATACGCTTGGAGGCCATCTTACAAATACCAAACAGTACAGATGTTGTTCGCAGACAAATAACTATCGCACCAGCCGAACTCGATATTATTTGGGAGTCTCGTGGCTATACACCACCATTTTATGAAGGGAAGGCGAGAGCAGTCCTACAATCCACCTTGGTATTTACTGCAATTCCACAGATTTATACACAAAACGGAAAAGTACCCGCATCAGACCTGGTGTACACCTGGTCAAAAAATAAAAGCGTATTACAAGGTTCTTCTGGATACGGGAGAAATTTCATTGTTATCGAGCAAGATTTTTTGTCTCGCCCATTTACACTTACTGTAGTAGTAACAACTCGTGATGGACAAATAACGGTCGAAAAATCTGTTTCAATCAATCCAGGTAAACCTGAGCTTGTTTTATATGAGGAAGACCCTCTCCTTGGTTTTCGTTTAGAGAAGGGTATTACGAATTCATTTGATCTACAAAAAGAAGAGTTGTGGCTCCGTGCAGTGCCATATTTTTCAGATATAAGCGACCGTGGTAATGGATTAACAGATGCAATGTGGAGAATGAACGGTCACACTGTGAAAGAAGGACCTTTGGAAGAAAAACTGGTACTGAGAAGACCGTCCGGTGTTGAGGAAGGGCGCGTAAATATTTCACTATCTGTTGAGAATGAAAATAAATTATTACAATCTCTACAAGAAAGTTTTTCAATACTCATAAAACCAATCACTAATAATTCAGTCTTCTAACATGAAAAAAGGATTCATCTCACTACTATTTACACTTTCTCTCGCTCTTTCGTGTGTACCAATGATTTCTTTTGCCCAAGAATCACGAGAGTATACGCTCCTCGCCCCTTTACCGCTCGGTCAAGGAGGCACTGAGGTGACACGAACTGATTTTGCAGGATATATAAATGGCATGTATAGATTTGTGTTGGGCGTTGCGGGAATTCTGGCAGTTATCATGATTATTTATGCCGGTTTTGTGTACATGACAACAGATGCATTTCAAAAGAAACAAGAGGGAAGGGAGCACATCAAAAATGCGATACTCGGTTTACTCTTAGCAATCTCCACCTGGCTTATACTAAATACAATCAATCCGAATTTGCTTCAATTTAATTTCCAGATTCAAAGGCCAGTAACCACCGTTCAACCTTTGGTAATACCAGGTTCTGGATCACCAGACAATGGTGCGGCAGGTCCAAATAACCAATTTTGTACAACATGCTCATCACTTGCAGGAACAAGGCTTCCACTTAAACAAGGACAGGGTGATGAATTGGATGCAGAAATGATTGCGAAACTACAAGCTTTTAATCAAGATATGAGTGGTACAAATTGGCAAATCACTGAAGCTTTTCCTCCTACAACGACTAAACATAAAGATCAGTGTCATTATAATGGAACATGTATTGATGCAAATTTTACGCCCGGAACCCCTGCAACAGCAACAAATATTGATAACTTTATTAGTACTGCCGCAGAACATAAAATGATTGCGGAGTACGAAGTGCCTACAGAAGCAGATAGAACTCGCTTAAGAAATGAGGGAGCAACAGGAACAATACTTGTTGTGCCTGGAGTTGTGCCACATTTTTCTGTCTACAATGCACAGGCCCCTCAAACAAACTAGTTTATGAAAAAAACACTTAAATTCATTCTCATATTGGCACTTATTGGAGGATTTGCGCTCTTTATATTTTGGCTTATAAATCCAGGGCGTACACCTATTCAAAATGGTTTTATAAGCAAAGTACGAGACTTTAATCCGTTCGGTGGAGATAGTACTGATTCTTTTGAAGACACGAATACCGAGGGATCATTTTTTGAAGGTGGAAACGAAGTTACAGAGGATAGTGATCGTGTATTGCCAGCTATTGAAATGATTTACAGCTCTCCTGTAGGAGGATATACCCTGTTAGGAGATGGGTCATCAACAACTGTTCGTGTAGTAGACCGAGCTACCGGACACATTATTGACATTAATACCATCACTAAAGAACAGAAAAGGATTTCTAATACAACATTGCCGGGCATTATTGAAGCCACTTGGTTTAACGAGGGTAAGGGTGTTGTTATGCGATATTTAAAAGAATCTAGTGATGTTATTGAAACGCTCATAATCTCCAACCTTAGTACGACAGGAGAGGATACGGCTGGAACATATCTTGAAGAAAATATTGCTTCGATTAAACCTATATCAAATACTGAGATTGCCTATATAATCCCTTCTGATTCTGGTAGTGGAATTAAAATATATAACACAAGTGCCAACACAACAGAAACATTACTTACGAGCACAATACGTGAATGGAAAATTCTAGGCGGAAACAAAAACGGAATATATGTACAAACAAAAGCATCATATAGTGCACCAGGGTATGTCTATAGACTAACACGACCACGCGGTGAATTATTGAATGTGTTGCAAGGAAGATCTGGTTTAAATGCGATCTTATCTAATGATCAAAGCACATTATTTGCAACCACAGCAGGGAACGATCCAATAAACTATATATTTGACCAAAATTTTGACGAGTCATCCATTGTAGATATGCAAACCATTGCCGACAAATGTGTATTCACCTCTAATGAAGAGTTGTACTGTGGGGTTCCTATAAGATTTCCAACACATATGCCAGATGTTTGGTATATGGGTACCGCGACACTTGCAGACCAGATCTGGAAAACGGACACCGATGGCACCACCACCTTTATAACAGGGTTACAAAATATAGACATCATCAAACCTCAACTTTCAGAAAACGAAGAACAATTCTTCTTTACCAACAAAAGTAATGGATCTGTTTGGATTGTAAGACTCAATTTGTTATAGAGAGGAGATGTCAGAGGACACTGACTCAGTATATTTAAGGACCACGTGTCGATCTCTACCTTCACCAGCCGATTCAGTCTGAATCAAAGGATCCTCGCTAAAATACTCATGTATAATTAGTCGCTCATACGCTGACATCGGTTCGAGATTTATATTTACTCTAAAGTTTTTTGCTCTATCACCTAAGAGTTTCGCTTTTTGAATAATTCGGTCTTTTTCTTTCTTTTTATAGCCATTCACATCAATAGTGAGCGATATCTCTTCACCACATACTTTGGAAACAATCTTTTGAACAAGTTGATTAAGGGCGCGAATGGTATCGCCGCCCCGACCAATAAGTATTGCTGAGTCATTTGTTTCAACCGTTACCCACAATAGGGGTGATTCATCAAAAAAGATAGAAGTATAGGGAATAGAGAGGTGTGTGAGTGTGTTTTCAATTGTTTTTTTAATTATTTCCTTCTTGTCCATGTTTCAACTTCCTCTTTATATACCAATCTTGAGAGATTGCAACAATATTACTTGTTGCCCAATAGAGGGCGATAACACCTGAAATACTATACGAGATAAAGAATACAATAACAGGGAACACATACCTCATTTGTAGCGCCATTGTTTTTGGAAGATCATCTTTAAATGATCCAGTGAAATTCAGGTCAACAGTAGGTTGCATCATTCTTGCTTGAATATATGTTGTGATCGCTGCCAAAAGCGCCAGGATGATACTTTTACCTGTTACATCAGCAATGCCAAGGAAAGATACTTTAACTGCTTCAGGAACGCCTATAAATGAGTATAAGAGGGATGTGTCGATAGCAGGAAGACCAGATCGCGCAATCATATAGTAAAGCGCAAAAATAATTGGAATCTGAATTAAAACAACAATAATTCCTACAAAAGGATTAATATCGTACTTTCGATAAAAATCTAGAATTTTCTTTGCTTGTTCTTCAAGAGGAGTATTTTTATCCGCTCGTATCTTATTAAGCTCATCCTCATGCAGCTTTGTAAGCATTTGTGTTTTTGCTGCTTTGTATGAGAGTGGAAAAAGGATCGCTTTAATAATTAAGGTAAAGAGGATAATGATAAAACCAATATCAAGCCACGGTAAAAGATCTATAAGGCCGACTAAACCGTTATATAAAGGAGTATAAAAAATGGCTTTAAGGAGCCCCATGTCGACCCATTGTATACGAAATCAAACACACCTTCAATGAGAAAGATTTTGTAAGACGTGGTGCACTTGAGTTTCAACAGTTCTATACGTTTCTTTCATAATGGAAGGGTGTGTAATAAAAATTACATCATGCTTAAATGATTCATGTTGTTTCAAGTAACTTCGAATGGCTTCATATACCCAACGACGAACCTTATGCCTTGCAACAGCTTTTTTTGTCACCTTTTTGGAAACAACAATACCAAATTTAGCCGCCTCCGCTGCTGGGTGAAAAATAACCGAAAAAAGGCTTGTATTAAGCCTTTTTCCTAGGTTATAAACCGACCCAAACTCTTTACGTGAAAGTCTTTTAGTTTTAGGAAGCATACTTAGACAGCAAGTTTCTTTCTGCCTTTAGCTCGGCGCCGACTGAGTACAGCCTTACCACCAGGTGTTTTTGTGCGCGATAAAAAGCCATGTTTTTTAGCTCTTTTTCGCTTTTTAGGATTATATGTTTGTGACATCGGCACTACTATACCGTGATATTTCTTTTTTTTCAATATCCATGTAATAGCTCTTTATTACCTCTATAAAATAGTATGAACATAGATATAGAGAGCACTCAAGTGTAGTGAGGGTGTGTGATGCGTATAATAGTATCCATGAATACTCAGGATATGTGGACAACTGCTCTCTCATTTATTGAAAAGGAAATTTCCAAGCCTAATTTCCAGACATGGTTTAAGGATACATGTATTGTAAAGATTGAAGATGGGGTTGTGAATATCGGTGTTCCAAACGCGTTTGTTGAAGAATGGCTCGCCAATAAATTTAACCAACTAATTCTTAAAACTCTTCGTGAAAATTTTGAAGGAATCCATTCTTTAAAATATGTCGTCATAAAAGGGGATATGAGACGTCATTTAGATGACAAGGTTCCTGAAAGTAAACGATCTCAAGAGTTACCTCTCCACGACCATTATGTAAATAAAGAAGACAACCTTAACCCTCGATATACATTTGATACGTTTATTATTGGATCTTTCAACGAACTGGCTCACGCTGCAGCACAAGCCGTTATTAAAAACCCTGGTATTGGTTATAATCCATTTTTTATCCATGGAAATACTGGTCACGGTAAAACCCACCTTATTCAAGCTATTGGAAATGAGATAAAGAAGAAGAATCCTGAAAAGCGTATTTATTACATTACGTCTGAGAAATTTGGACAAGATTACGTAAAAGCCCTTCAGACAAATAAAATTGCTGAATTTAAGGAAAAATACAGGAAATATGATGTCTTGATTATGGATGACATCCAATTCTTCTCTAGTAAGGAAAAAATGCAGGAAGAATTATTCCACCTATTCAATGCTTTTCATGATAGTAATAAACAAATTGTATTTTCTTCGGATAAACACCCTAATTTCATTCCTGGACTTGAAAGCAGACTAATTTCTCGCTTTGGATCCGGTATGATTGTTGATATCCCAATTCCAGATCATGAATCTCGAATGGCTATTATTAAATCTAAAGCACAATTACGAGGATATAACCTACACCCAGACGTTATTGATTTCCTTGCTACTTATATTGCGAGTAACATTCGGGAAATTGAGGGTGTTCTTAATACAATTTTCATTCAAACTGACCTTAAAGATCGTGTTTTATCTCTTAATGAAGTACGAGAATTGGTACGAAACAGTGCGCGACCAAAGAAAATTGTCTCTGTTAAAGATGTGGTAAAGACAATCTCAGAGTATTATGGGATTAATGAAGAGAGTATTTACGAGAAAACGAGAAAAAAAGAAATTATAAAACCTCGCCAAGTGATCATGTATATTCTTCGTGAGGATTTTAATATTTCATTTCCTTCAATTGGACAAAAATTAGGAGGAAGAGACCATACAACTGTGATTCACTCTTGTGAAAAAATTAAAGTAGACATTAAAAAAGATCCCTCCCTTACACAAGAACTTGATCAAATACGTGGAATACTAACTAATATTATGTAGATAAGGTGTGAATATCTATAGGTATAAACCTTGGGTAAGGTTGTGAATAGGTTTGGACAAATTTACAATTTGGAGTAAGTTTAATAATAAGGTCTAATAGTATGAGTTTAATGTTAATAACAACCTTCTCATATAGAGCTATAAATAAGGGTGTTTTTATATTCCACACATTCCACACCCCTAATAATAATAATTAGATTTTTAAAAAGAATTACCCACATATGAATGTCGAGATACAAACAGAACTTTTAAAAGAAGCATTAAACAAGAGTGTAAAGATTGCGAGTAAACATGTTTCTCTACCTGTTCTTTCCTGCTTATTAATAAAAGCAGAGGGTAAAAGTGTCAGTATTATGGCGACAAACCTTGAGTTGGGTATTGATATTAAAATTCCAGCAAAAGTTCTTAAAGAAGGCGAGGTTGCCGTTCCTGCAGATGTTTTATGGAATCTAATATCCCAAATACAAGGGGTGTTAAAAATAGAAATAAAGCTCACTATAGATAATAATCTAAAGATAATTTCCGGTTCTTCAGAAGGAGTGATTAAAACAGTACCGTATGGAGATTTTCCATCCATTCCAACTATTACCGATCCGGTAAGTAGTCTTACTATTAAAGCGCAATATTTTGCAGAGCTATCAAAATCAGTTCTCTATAGCGCTTCTATTTCGAGTATAAAACCTGAACTATCGAGCATCCTTTATTATTTAAATGAGAATGATGAGTTAGTTGCAGTGGCGACCGACCTTTTTCGTCTTGCGGAAAAGAAAATAGCTCTTAAAAAGCACAAAGAATTCGATAAAATGCTTATTTCTGTAAAAAACATTTTGGAAGTATTAAAAGTCTTTCAGGATATAAAAGGGGACATAGATATAATAGTAAAAGATAATCAAGTTGCTTTTATTGTTGAGGATATCTATGTTGTATCTCGTACAGTTGACAGTGCTTTTCCAGATTATAAACAGATTATTCCAAAGGAATATAAAACAGAAGTTACATTATTAAAACAAGATTTTACGAATGCACTTAAAATTTTACGTGTTTTTACGGATAAGTTACAGCATCTAAAGTTTAATATTGCTCCAAAAAATAATGTATTTGAAATGTTTATGAAAAATACAGATATTGGTGAGAGTAATTCAAAAATAACAGCAAAAGTTGAAGGTGAGTCTTTGACCATATCTTTCAATTTTCGATATATATCAGATGTTTTAGGCGCAATACCGGAAGATTCTATTAAACTTGAGTTTAATGGTATTGGGAAGGCTGTGGTTATTCGTGGGGTGGGGAATCAATCATTTCTATATCTTGTGATGCCACTCGTGACAAAGAATGAATAACTTATCTTCTTTTTTTGGAAAAATTTTTAAGAAAATTTCTGAGGATGAAAAGATCAGAAATGAAATCCTTTGTATTTTAAAAGAAAAAACAAAGAATAATTTTGATGAAGATTCGATCCAAATAAAGGAGGGTGTGGTGTATGTTAAAGCGCACCCTATGATTAAACAAGAAATTCTAATTCATAAAAAGGATATTCTTGAAAAAATTCAGGTAACAGCTGGGAACCACATTACAGACTTACGTTGAATGTAATTGTGTCTGTGCTTGTATTAAAAACGTTGTCAGTTACAGAAACACTAAGTTCATGAGCCCCTTCTTCAATCCCTAGGTCTGAAGGTTTAAACGTGAAGATAAATGGTGCTTTGGAAACTGTTCCCACAAGTTTTTCATCAACTCTATAGTCGATACGACTGATATTGTCGTTGTTTGTGCGAATTTCTACACGGACCAATGAGTCGCGGGGAATATATGCACCATTACTTGGATTTTCAATTGAAATACGTGGCCGAGTTGATTCTGTGTGGACATCATCATAACCATTAGGAATACTCACAGATGTTTGTTCATTTATGTTTTGGCTCTGTACCCATTTTCGAACAGGAACTTCCCATAGATTAAATTGGGCATCGTTTTCTGAGGTACCACTTGGGGCGCGAGGATTGTCTTTATTGATATTACCTAGGATTGAGTGGATTGGACCATAGATCGTTTCTTGTTTTGTTTCTTCTGGTGTAAATTCGGTAGCGAGTTTTCCTGAAACTGTATCTATTACAAACCACTTACTTCCTTGCCACTTACCACGGAGAATAGGGTGAATGTTATAGCCATAATCAAGATTAGGAGTCTCAAAACGTTCATCTGGAAGCTTGGTGAGTGCATATTGCATAAATTCATTCCAGAAGGGAGCAATAATAAAGCCAGCAACACGTTTTTCCATTGGACTATTGTCATTATTTCCAGCCCATGCACCAGCAGCAATACCTGGAGTATATCCAATAATCCATGCATCTCGATAATCATTTGTGGTACCCGTTTTTACTGCTACCTGGTATCCAGGGAAGTTGAGGTAAGAGCTACCCCCAAAAGCTGGTGCGCGCGCCACGTTATCAGCGAGAACATCCGTTGTCATAAGAGCTACATTACGATCCATTACAGTTTCTCTATCCTCCTCATATTTTTCAAGTACTTCTCCCTCTCTATCTCGAACTTCAAGTATTGAAACAACTTCATTTTTAATGCCGCCGTTTGCAAATACACTATATGCACCCACCATATCAAGTAGTCGAACCTCACCACCTCCAAGCACTAATGTAAGACCATAGCGAGTATAATCTTCAAGATTAGTTACGCCCATACTACGAGCCAGAGTAATTGTGTTGCGCATGCCTGCCAAATACAGTGTTTTTACGGCCGGAATGTTCACTGATTGTGCAAGGGCATCTCGCATTGTCATTGGACCACGAAATACATTGTCGTAGTTGTTTGGCATGTAACAATTTTCTCCAACTCCCTCTGGAGAACAGGTAGTAGAGAATTGAGTTGGGAGGTCAAACAAGATCGTTTCTGGTGTGTAGCCTTTTTGAAAGGCTGCGGTATATGCGAAAGGTTTAAACGCAGAACCTGGTTGTCTATAGGCAGTTGTAATATTGAAGTTACCATCTATATCTTCATCAAAGTAGTTACGAGATCCTACCATTGCAAGGACGCCACCTGTTTTAGGATCAATAGCAACAAGTCCGATATTCTCAGCGTTGTAGTTTTGTTCGTTTGAAAGCGCGTGTTTGAGTGCGAGTTCTTCTGCTTTCTCTTGAAGTTCATAGTCAAGGGTGGTGATTACACGCAAACCTCCATTTTCAAGCACACCGGGTCCGTATTTTTTTTCCAAATATTCACGAACGTACATAACAAAGTGTGGAGCCTTAATACCACGATCACTTTGTGGTGCAAACTCAACCTGAACTTTTCTGGCCGTCTCATATTCCTCTTCGGTAATAAAACCAACTTCCACCATTTCTTTAAGCACCAAATTTTTTCTTGCCTCAAGCTTATCTACATGTTCTCCATAAGGCGAGTAATATGTAGGTGCTTGCGGCAGGGCTGCAAGGTATGCTGCTTCAGGGAGTGTTAAGTCTTTTGCGCTTTTGTTGAAGAATGACTGACTCGCTTCCTCAATACCATAAATACTTCCACCATAAGGAATTTCATTGAGATACAAGCTTAAAATCTCATCTTTGGTGAGAATTTTTTCAATTTTTGTTGCAAGTACCCATTCTTTAAGTTTTCGAGAAATTAACTTGTCAGTTGTCAGCAGAGAGTTTTTTACAACCTGCTGGGTAATAGTTGATCCGCCTTGGCTAAATTCGAAAGAAAGAACATTTACAAAAACAGCTCGTAAGAATGCAGAAATTTGAATACCATTGTGTTCGTAAAAGTTTTTATCTTCAATAGCAATCGCTGCCTGTTTTGCGTAAGGGGATATGTCTTCGAAAGGAACAACAGTGCGCTTTATATTATTAAAAACGTCGTAAAGAAGAACTTCCCCTGTGCGGTCGTATATTTTTGTTGATTGGGTAACCTTTCGATCTGCAAAATTCTCAAGAGTAGGGATATCAAAACTGGCGATCCACAACAAAAGACCGCCTCCTACAAGGGCGATTCCTGATATTGATGCAAAGAGAATATTGCGACGCGCATCCTTTGATAAACGCTTCCAAAACATCATCTAGGAAACTATACCATATATGTGCCAAAAATCACTTCGCATGGTACATTTGAGAGCATGGAACGTAAAGATGCAGAGAAAAAAGTTGATGAGTTACTCTCGCGTGGCGCGGAGTCTTTTATTGATCCAGAAAATTCCTTTAAGAACAAGCTTATCAGTAAGCTTACTGGCGAGTATACCAAAGACATTTTCATTAAGTTTGGAGTTGATCCTACACGACCTGATATACATTTAGGTCACGCAGTAGTACTCAAATCTCTCCGAGCTTTTCAGGATATTGGATGTAAAGTTATTTTTTTAATTGGAGATTTTACAGGAACAATTGGAGACCCGACAGGTAAAAGTAAGGTTCGCCCAGAAATTGATCAGAGTGAAATAGAACATAATATGAAAACTTACCTTGACCAAGTGGGGAAGATTCTCAAGACTGATGAAAAAGTTTTTACATGGATGAGAAATTCAGACTGGTTTGTAAGTCCTTTTGATCTAAAAACAGAGGGCATGGACTCTAAAGTGAATGATGTTTCTATTGATCCAAATTCAACTATTGGCAAAGCAATAATTTACGAAGGAACAAGAATGCAGGTGACACATTTGAAACATAAAAAAGTTGAATCAGTTAGTTTTAGTAATATCCTTTGGACACTAAGACATATCACTCATGCTCGTCTCATTGAGCGCGACATGTTCCAAGAGCGTCTTACAAAAGGAGAAAGTCTCTATATGCATGAAATGCTCTATCCGGTTATGCAAGGGATTGATTCAGTTATTCTTTCAAAAATTTATGGGTCATGCGATATGGAAGTTGGCGGGAATGATCAAACCTTTAACATGCTCATGGGGCGTGACATCATGAGACTCAACAAAATGGAAGAACAAGCTGTTATGTCATTCAACATCTTGCGAGGCACTGACGGTAAAGAAAAGATGAGTAAGAGTTTGGATAACTACATTGCTATTACTGATGAGCCACATGATATGTATGGCAAGGTTATGTCTATTCCGGATCATGTGATGAAAGAATACTTTACGTTATGTACCTACACGCCACTCGATGAAATCGAAAAGATGATTGAAGATAGTGAATCAGGAAAGGTTAATCCTAAAGACATTAAAAAAAGATTGGCCGAAGAAATTGTAACCATTTACCATGGTTCTACAGCATCAGCTGCTGCGGAGGAGGCATTTGAGAACACGTTCTCTAAGGGTGGTACTCCAGAAGACATGAAAGAAATTGTTGTAACAAAAGAGAGTGCTTTAGGAGACGTACTTGCAGAGGCTGGTATTGTGTCCTCAAAAACAGAGTGGCGACGACTGGTGAACGATAATGCGATCACTAATCTTGATTCTGGTGAAAAAATAACTGATCCTGCGTCGACAGTAAGCGCAGATATATCTCTAAAAGTTGGTAAGTATCGTTTTGTAAAAATTAAAATAGGTTCATAACAAAATACCCCGCACTGCGGGGTATTTTGTTATGAGTGCATACTACATCTCTTCGTCCTCGTCGCTGTCGTCGTCTCCGATGTCAGCGTCATCTGCGAAATCATCACCATTAAATTCCTCCTCTTCATCCTCTGCTACGATAGTTTTGTATTCTTCGTATGTAAGCATGTGTATTGATGCCTAGTTGATAATACCCGAGTACGGGATGCCATATTTATAGCAAAGTGTAATTTTTTGTAAATACCCAAAATTAGCTATGTGGACAATGACTTTTTCACACTGCCTTCATGTGCTAAACAGGTGATACCAATGGCGATTGCATCGTATTCATCATCGAGCACTTTTGGCTTTGAGATACCGGTAATACGTTTAACCATGGCGATGATTGAAGCTTTGTCACTTCTCCCGTAACCTGTTACCGCAACTTTGATTTCCTGAGGTCCATATTCACAGATAATGCACTCGGCCAAGTGTGATTCATATATAACCACACCTCGTACCTCCGCGACTTTGATGCCGTTTGTAATGTTTTGATTGAAAAAAAGCTTTTCAATAGCGACATATTCAGGTTGCCAGGTTTCAATAATTTTTTTTATCTCTACTCCAATAAAAGAAAGTCGTTTTGCATGGCTTTCTTTACGGTTTGTGATTAGACAGTCAGAAAACAATATGTGTTCTTTTGATCCGTTTCGTTCGAGAACTGCAACTCCAAGTCGGTCATATCCAGGGTCTATACCAAGAACTCTCATTGATTAAGCTTACTCTGTTAGGACACGTTTGTGTAGACAGACTGCACTTCGTCGTTATCTTCAAGTTCATCAACGAGCCTCTCTAGCTTTTCAAGGTCTACATCTTCTAACTCCATTGTGTCATTTGGAATCCATTCACCATCTTTTTTTGTGAATGCCCACTGAGCACTACCTGGTGCGGCAAGTTCGTAGCCGTTTTTTGAGAGAATATGCTTGATTTCGGCAGCAGCTTTATTGCGATTTGATGTTAAGCCATCAATTATCAACGCGCATCCTCCTGGACCGTAGCTTTCATAGGTCACTGATTCCAGGTTTTCACCGCCAGATTCACTCGCTTTTTTAACAGCGCGAAGGATATTATCGTTAGGTACATTTGCGGCACGTGCTTTTTCTATAGCAGTGCGAACACCAGGAGAGTCAATATTACCCTGTGCTATTTTAGCTTCAACAGAAATCATGCGTAATAACTTAGTAAATATTTTACTTTTTTTAGCATCTGTAACCGCTTTCTTATTTTTTATTTTTGACCATTTATTATGTCCACTCATAGGAAATGTAAATATTAAAAATCAAAACTCAAAGTTACAGTTCAAACTTTAAAATTATTTTTTACCTTTTAAAGTAAGAATACTTGTTGCAAGGATGTTAGCAATTTCTGTTAATTCTTTCAATAACCACTCAATTTCATCTTTATTTCCTTTGTTTGTGTCGCGCAGTAATGTGAGCCAAACCTTAGATTCATTCGCAGATTTTAATGAATGCGTAAAAAAGTTTGTGAAATCTTTTCGTGAACTTGCAGAATTTGCTTCTACATAATTTGCCAAAATACTTGTTCCACTTCGTATCAATTGTTGAGATATGACAGACGAAATCGTATCCTTGGGTAATTTGTCTATGAATTTTATTAAACGTAAAACAAAGTTATATATTCGTGTTTTGAATTCAGTTTTAAATTTTACATTGTCATTTTTCACTTTGATATTTACAGTTTGATTTATAGAAGTGTCCTGTTTACAGGTACTTCTAGGCCTAAATGTTCATACGCGTGTGGTGTAAGAATGCGACCACGATTGGTGCGATCTAAAAAGCCGATCTGAATCAGGTATGGTTCGTTAAATTCCTCTATCGTTACTTGATCTTCGGAGAGCGCTGCGGCTATAGAATTGAGCCCCACCGGTCCTCCATTAAATTTAGTTGCTACCGTCTCTAAGAGACGTCTATCTGCTCCTGTAAGACCTTTATGGTCGATACCCAAAAGTTCGAGTGCTTCATGCACCAGTGGTGGAGCAATATCTTTTTTATGCACCTGTGCGTAGTCGCGAATGCGTTTCAAAAAATAATTTGCAGTTCTTGGTGTGTAACGACTTCTTTTGGCAATTTCCATTGCAGATTCTCTGGTGAGAGCGATACCCAATACTTTTGCTGATCGGTTTATGATTTTCGAAATCTCCTCATCGGTATAAAACTCAAGCTGATGGACACCGCCTGAAAAACGGCTCCGGAGTGGAGAAGAAACGAGGGCTACGCGTGTAGTTGCCGCAATAAGGGTGAAAGGGGGCAGATCGAGTTGAATGGTTCGAGCGGAAGGTCCTTTACCTATGATTATGTCGAGTACACCAGATTCCATAGCAGGGTAGAGAACCTCTTCAATAGCTTTATTAAGACGATGTATTTCATCAATAAAAAGAATATCTCCAGGTAAAAGATTGGTAAGGACAGACGCAAGATCTCCCACCTTTTCGATGGCTGGTCCAGAGGTTACTTTTAGATTTGCGCCAACTTCCTTTGCCACAAGGTGTGCCAACGTTGTTTTACCGAGGCCAGGAGGACCATAAAAAAGAATATGTTCAGGGCTGTGGTTGCGCTCTTTTGCCGCAGAAAGGAGGATATGAAGGTTCTGCTTTATCTGTTCTTGACCTATATACTCATCCCACGTACTAGGGCGCAGCTCTCTGTCGAGAACCACTTCAATATCGTTTTGTTCCAAAGCGTTTTCTTCCATACTGTAAGTATAACAACCCAGCACCACTTTTACATTTTTAATTGTACTATTTTTATAAAGCACTAAGTTTTTGTTTGTAGAGCCAGAAATAAGCCTATAAAAGTGGTGCTGGGTTGCGGATTTTTTATGAATATGTAAAATATCGCCCTACAGAGAGTTCTTTGAAGACTATTGACAAATATATAAAATCTGATACAATAGTGTCAGATTCGAGACGGTGTATATCTGTCCGAGTTTTTATTATTTAAATAGGTTTTGTTGAAGCATGTGCTTCAAAACAAAAATCTCTAAACAACTTACGGGCCTTTCAACGAGGACGTTCTGGTTTGTCCGCCTTGGCGGACATGCTGGAGCTATCCTGAGAGCTTGGCTTGGCTTTGGTCTTTTATTATATCAAAAGCGTTGTTTAGAGATTTTTGTTTTGAATAAATTTCAATTTCTAAGGCTGTGTTCATATTCTCGCGTTCGAACAAAATATTAGAATTTTGAGCGAAACACAAGCTGGAACCCGAGACGATGTTGTGCATCGGTGGAGGGCGAAGCGTAGTGTTGTAGCCGAAATTATAATGTTTTGGCGGACGAGCATATTTTTTCTCTGTATTTTTTTGTGTCGAGAATGTGAACACTGCCCAATCTCATTATTCATATTTAAAAAGGGGAGGCAATAGGAAAAACGGTTCTGCGACAGGTTTTATTTTTTCTCAAATAAATGTCACAACTTAAAATAAGCTTGACACGTTTAAACGCCTGCCGAGTACTTGAATATTTCTAATCAAGATTACTCGACAGGCGTGTGATGTCCGATCACGAGCACTGTCGGCTTGATGCCCAATGCTCGACTTACCATGAGTCGCGTGTTACCGGCAACTAAATGGTATCGTCCGTCTGGGAGACAGAGTACGACCGGAACAGGCAGTTGTCCGTGTGGGTTGGAAAGTGCAGAGAGTATCCTCTCTACATCTCGCCCGATGTGGTCAGCGTGGTAACGAACTGATTCAAGAGTCGTAGTGTCCCAAGAATCAGTGTTTTCCATAGCTGACCAAACGTTATCTGAAAGTCTCACCATTCTTCCCATGAAGAACCAGTAGAGAAGCTTCCAGAGTGGAATTCCAAAGTGTTTTGAGATCCTTTGGAACTCCCCAAATTCGTCACGAAAGCGAGGTTTTATCCACTGCATCTTATAATATTATAGCATATATTATATAAAAAATCAAGTATCAAAACTTTCAACTAATGACTTGTGACCCCTGACTGCTTTATTCAATCTCCACTACGCGTTCAAGCTCCGCTAGAGAGGTAACTCCTTGCAGGATTTTAATAACACCATCTTCTGCCATGGAAAGAAGATTTTGGTGGCGAGTTCCTTCAAAGATTTCCCGTTCACTTGGGTACGAAGTGAGTAGTTTTTCAAGTGTCTCATCGGCAATGATGGCTTCAAATACACCGATACGTCCTTTGTATCCAATATTGTTACACTCTGGGCACCCAACCGGTTCCCAGATATGCTCTCTTTGAACTCCTTCTATATATGTTTTGTCGGTAATACCTACAAGCACTGTTTGAATACGTGCTTTTGTTTTTTCATCTGGTACAACTTGTTTTTTACAATGCGGACACAGTTTTCGTACAAGGCGCTGTGCAATAGCGAGATTAAGAGCTGAGCTTATGATTTTTGAATCGACTCCAAGATCAATAAGGCGAGGGAAGGTGCCGGCTGCCGTATTGGTGTGTAGAGTTGAAAAAACAATATGTCCAGTGAGTGCCGCATTGACTGCGATACGTGCTGTCTCACTGTCTCTAATTTCACCAATCATAATAACGTCCGGATCTTGGCGGAGACTCGAGCGAAGACCGTTTGCGAAGGTATATTCACCATCTTTGTCTGCCTGAGTTTGTACAATGCCTGGAAGATGGTACTCGATAGGATCTTCGATGGTAATTATTTTAACCCCTGGCTCGTGCACTGTTTTAAGAAAAGCGTACAGTGTAGTGGTTTTTCCAGAACCTGTCGGACCGGTGGTGAGGATCATGCCGTTTGGTTTACTAATCTCTCGCTTCATTACTTCAAGCAATTTGTTATTGATACCGAGCTCATCAAGAGATACAGCAATATTGTTTGGATTCAAAATACGAAGCACGATTGATTCAGCATATGCGCCAGGGAGCACAGAGGTGCGCACCTCTATATCCATGTCATCAAGATTGATTGAGAAACGACCGTCCTGCGCTTCGTCTTTAATGTTTAGTTTCAAATTGGAAATGAGTTTGATGCGGGAACCCAGGAGTTTATAGGTATCAAAATCAAAGTTCAAAACATTGGTGAGTGTGCCGTCGAGTCGATAACGCAGACGCACATAGTCTTCTTCTGGCTCTATATGTACGTCTGATGCATTGAGTGCGATCGCTCCTGCCACAATGATTTCGAGTATGCGCGAGATGCGATAACTCTTCTTTTCTTTCAGTGTTTGATCTATGAGGGTAATGATGTCTTCGAATTTTTTCACATTGGCAACCAAATCAGTGATCTGATCACTCGAAATATCGATCGCACCTCCTTTCGTTTCCGAAGCGTACGACAACTCGCTGTATCGTTTCCATACATGTTCCAGACTTGATTTGGATACCATAAATACTTCGGGTATATATCGTCGCTGTTCCAGATTTTGTAGTACCTCTTTTGTTTTCTCATTGGCTGGGGTGAGTATTGCTATTTGTACGCGCTTGTCTGTCTCATCGAGCGCCACGATGAATGCTTCGCGCGATGTTTTTTCAGGAATGATGCGAAGTGCATCAATGTTTACGGGAGCTTGAGAGAGATCAAGGTAGGGGAGATTGTATTTATGAGCGAGCATTTTGGTGAGGTTTTCTTCCTCACGCCTCCGGAGCTCTGAGATGCGCTGAGATTGTCTGTCTTCGTTAAAGTTGATTACCATGCATCTAATCGTAACAGGAATAGGTTGTAGGTTGTAGGGAGTAGGTTGTAGAAAACACACAAACCATTGACGCAAGTACAAATATGTGATATAAGAAATACAGAAAGGAGGAATCGCGCCATGCGCACCAAAATTGTTCTTATTCTCTTTGTCTGCCTTTTGGCCATCGGGTGTGCGGGCGGGCGAAATAGACCTGGAACCACCGTGCCGATGGCGCCTACACAGGTTGTAACCAATGAGGTGGTTAGTGAGCAGACGACCGATGATATGTATTATCTCGGCCTCTCACCAGTTCACCACCCTGACTGTTCGGATCCTGTGTGGGTGAACCCATATCATGCAGGTCTCACGACCCGCGGGTCGTGGCAATCGGCCGCACTGTTTAACGTCACAAACCCATCAGAGGGGGTCAATGTGAACATTCGCATCATTTCGGAGTCTCCGCGACGGACCTTGAAACTCCGTAAGCACGAACCAAAGGTTACGGCTGGCGGTGTACAAACGATCGTCGCCAACCTGTGTCCTGGTGCGTCACTGTCTCTGTTTGAGCGTAGGCTCGGCAGTAGGAGCGTGCAGGTCTTCTTTGTGGCGACTGGCCGGATTGGTTTTACTACCTATACGGACAGATCACCATCGGCTTTTCTGAACGCTTCTTATGGGTATGGTGGGTGGCAGCGAAACGAGGGGAGAAATTGGGTTATCAACCTGCGTCAAACCCCTCTCGCCAGTCCACCCCGCCGATACTACGACAGGAGCGGCCGAACGTACTCGGATCAAGGGGTGATCCGTGTACGATAACAACTCATTTCCCCGCAACCGGCCTCCGCCACTCGAATTTTATATTCGGGAGGCGGAGGTTTTTCCATGTCTGAAAATGGTAGAATACCCCCATGAAAGAGGTACGAGTGGCGCATATCGAAGAACTTAATAAAACAGCTGAGGAATTTCTGCGTGACCTAGATCCTGAAGAGAAAGCGGTTGTTGTCGGACTTTCAGGGAATTTGGGTGCTGGCAAAACAGCATTTGTAAAAGAGGTGGCACGAGTTTTAGGAGTCACTGGAGAGATAACAAGTCCGACATTTGTTATACAAAAAAACTATGACATAGATTTTCATGGATTTAAAACCCTTGTACATATAGACGCATATCGACTTGAGAAGGGGGAAGATATGAAGCCACTCAAGTTTAAAGACACACTTGCGGACAAAAATAATCTTGTTTTGATAGAATGGCCCGAAAAAATCGAATCAATATTGCCAAAAGCCACGAGAAAAATTGTATTTGAAACCATAGATCCCACAACACGAAAACTAACTTTTTATGGCAAAGACGAATAAGAAAAATATTGTACTTCTCGATACGCACGCGATTATTCATCGTGCCTACCACGCGTTACCTGACTTTGCTTCAAGTAATGGAGAACCAACAGGAGCACTCTACGGTCTCTCCATGATGCTTATATCAATCCTTCAGGAGTTTAAACCGTACGCCATTTATGCTTGTTATGATTTACCTAAACCAACATATCGCCATGCAGCGTATGATGGATATAAGGCGGGGCGTGTAAAAACAGATGATGAACTCGTGGAGCAGATAAAACGGTCACGCGATATTTTTAATGCATTTAGTATTCCTTATTTTGAGAAAGAAGGATTTGAAGCAGATGACCTCCTTGGGACTTTAGTTGAAAAACTCAAAAAAGAAAAAGACGTGAGGATCATTATTGCATCGGGGGATATGGACACACTGCAGCTCGTTGACGATGACAAAGTTGTTGTCTTTACTCTCAAAAAAGGTATTAAAGATACAATTCTTTATGATGAAAAAGCTGTTCGTGAACGATTTGGATTTGACCCGGAGTTTTTACCTGATTTTAAAGGACTGCGCGGTGATCCGTCAGATAATATTATCGGGGTGAAAGGTATTGGAGAAAAAACCGCGACAGACCTCATAAAAGAGTTTAAGACAATAGAGAATATCTACAAGATTCTTAAAAAAGATGAAGAAAAATTACTGAAGGTTGGCATCAAGCAGCGCATGATCGATTTGCTCAAAGAGAATGAAGAAGAAGCGTTATTTTCAAAAATGCTTGGCACCATTCATCGTGACGCGCCGATCGAAGTTTCAATGCCATTACACGAATGGAGAGAGGGAGTGGATGTCGAAAAAATTATTACTTTGTTTAAGGAACTTGAGTTCAGAACACTTCCACAAAGAGTACATGCATTACTCGGTACAAAACATATAGAAGAAGATATTCCTGAGGTAGAAGTTGATGAAGAACAATTCCGAGAAGCGCAGGTCATGCTTTGGCTTCTTGATTCCGAGCAGACTGATCCGGATCTCGATGATATATTGCGTTTTACAAAAAAGAAAAAACTTCTTGAGGCGCACAAGGAACTGTTGGAGCAAATCAGAAATGAAAAATTAACGTTTGTGTGGGAAGAAATTGAAAAACCGCTTATTCCACTTACGAAAGAAATGGGGGAGATAGGGGTGACACTTGATACGGCGTATTTGAAAAAATTGTCAAAAGAGTACCATCAAGAACTTTCTAAAATTGAAAAAGAAATTTGGAAACAGGCGGGACATGAGTTTAATGTGGCTTCTCCAAAACAACTCGCAGAGGTTCTCTTTGACGAATTAAAACTTTCTGTTCCAAGACAAAAAAAGACAAGTACCGGTCAAAAATCTACACGCGAATCGGAGCTCCAAAAAATGAAGGATCAACATACGATAATTGAACTCATTCTGCGTCATAGAGAATTATCAAAATTACTCGGTACGTACATAGATGCATTGCCACAAATGGTCGGGGAAGATGGACGATTGCACGCAGAGTTTTTACAGGCTGGAACAACGACGGGACGTATGGCATCCAAAAATCCAAATCTTCAAAATATTCCTATCAAAGGCGAAAGTGGGCGTGCGATTCGTTACGCGTTTGTTGCGCCTAAAGGCAAGAAACTGCTCGCACTCGATTATTCTCAAATAGAGCTACGTATCGCAGCGATTCTCTCAGAAGACAAAGAATTTATAAACATTTTTAAAGAAGGAAAGGACGTGCACACAGCTGTTGCCGCACGCGTGTTTGGGGTAGAGGAGAAAGATGTAAATAAAGAGATGCGTCGCCGCGCAAAGGTGATTAACTTCGGTATTCTCTATGGCATGGGGGTCAACGCACTTCGAGAAAATTTAGGGACAGACAGAAAGGAAGCGCAGGAATTTTATAATGACTATTTTGCTGCCTATCCAACACTTGCGGACTATTTGGAAGGAGTAAAACAGGACGCGGCTCGTACCGGATATACGGAAACTATGTTTGGGAGGCGTCGCAGGTTTCCTGCGCTTAAATCCAAACTGCCATTTATTCGTGCGGCCGCAGAGCGTATGGCGATGAACGCACCAATTCAAGGAACAGAAGCAGATATTGTAAAGCTTGCGCAAGTCCAAGTAGATACGGAGCTTCAGAAAAGAAATATGAAAGATAAGGTGAAGCTTATTCTTCAAGTACATGATGAGATTATTTATGAAGTAGATGATGACGTGATAGATGAAATTCATCCAGTGATAAAAGAAATTATGGAGAGTGTTGTAGAGAAGCAGAAGCTTAAAGGTGTCCCAATATTGACCGAGTCAGAGGTAGCTCAGAATTGGGGTGAGATGAAATAATATGATCTATACGTTTTTCGGAACAGATGAACAAAAAACTCGCGCCAAGGCGCATACATTTATTGATGCGCTTAAAAAGAAGCGACCAGATGCTCCTTTTTTCTTGGTGAAATCAGATGGCAACAGTATTGTGCAGTTAGAAGAACTCTCCCAAGGTGCCGGACTGTTTTATGAAAAACAAATTGTTTTTGCAGATCATGTTTTTGGTGAAGATGGCGCCAAAGAATACATGAAAACTTTGTTACCGATGATGAAGAATTCTGACTCTGTGTTTGTGGTACTTGAAGGTAAACTGCTTGCGCCCGAAAAAAAGTTATTTGAAAAGTATTCTCTTGAAGTAAAAGAGTTTGAAGTAGTAGAGAAAAAGAAAACTGAATTTAATGTGTTTGCATTGGGGGATGCTTTGATCTCTCAAGACAAAATCAAGCTGTGGTCTTTATATCTGGAGGCGATAGAAGAAGGAAAAACACCAGAGGAAATCCAAGGCACTCTTATGTGGCAAGCAAAGTCTATGGCGCTTGCCGCAAAAGCAAAGTATGCAGGTGAGACAGGACTCAAGCCGTTTGTATTTTCAAAAGCTAAAAATGCAGGCGCTCGGTATACAAAAACAGAGATGGAACAATTGCCATGGAGTCTTACTGAAATGCTCCATGCATCACGTTTGGAAGGTGAAGACTTATCCGTAGCGATGGAGAGGTGGGTGCTTAGTTTATAGACGTGAGTCGATTTTTTTGGTATGTTTTTGCCTGTTATCCGCCCATAGCTCAGTCGGTAGAGCAGCTGCCTTTTAAGCAGACGGTCGTAGGTTCGAATCCTACTGGGCGGACAAACGTTAAGAAAATTCCAACTGCTTGGAATTTTTAGTTTGTCCGAGGCGCAGCGATGTTTTTGTTTGAGCTTTGCTCAAGGTAAAAACCGCGAGCCGGGGTCGCGAGATTTTTCCGTCAGGAAAAATACTTGTGACGACACGATCCTAAAAATTCCAACTGCTTGGAATTTTTTAAACTTGGCCGAGACGGAGACATGTTTTGAAAGCATTCAAAACAGTCGAGTCGGGGTCGAGAAATTTTACATAGTGACGACACAATATAATTTTGCGATACAATTATATAATGAAAAAAGTAATTGGAGTTTTTATACTAGTTCTTTTAGTTTTTTTGGGTACACATAATAATTCCAAGGATAGTGAAAAGATAGTTGAGAAAAACCATATACCACAAACATACTATGTCGCTACGAGTGGTTCAGATGAGAATCTAGGAACTCTAGAAGAACCATTTAAAAATATTCAAAAAGCTATAGACACTGTAAAACCAGGAGGTACGGTTTTGGTGAGACAGGGTGTATACCAAGCGTTTGAGATAACCAATATGCAAGCCTCAGTAGACTTTCCTGTTGTTATAAAACCATATCAAACAGAACATGTAACCATTGATGTTGCGCTCGGCGGCGGAAATGGTGTGCACGGTATTGCTGTGATTGATTCAAGTTTTGTAACTATAGATGGGTTTGAAATTAAAGACAGTTTAGTAGAACAGGGGAATCTTCTGAGTCTTAATGCATGTAATGAAGCAGATCTTGCTGTAATTAAACTTCCAACAAATCAATCGCGTGGCGTAAAAGTAGAAGAGACTAAGAAAGGAGAACAGCATAATGTTACATTTCAAAATTTACACATTCATCATGTAGCACGTATTGGCGTAGGTGCATACAAAGGGCGCGATAATAAGTTTTTACATAATCGTGTGCATGATGTCGGTGCATACGGGTGGTATATGTATGGAGACAATTTTCTGATTGAAGGCAATGAAACCTATAATACCAATGGTTATGGTATGCATTTGTGGCCAACATTTAATAATTCAGTTGTAAAAAACAACAACATTTCTCATGCAGGAAAAGCACCGTGTTATTACCACGAAGCTTCTGATTCTGTGAAGGATAATTTCAAGGACGGCGTTATTATCTCAGGAGAAAAAACTATTTTTGAACATAATACAGTTTCGTATAATCAAGGTGCTGGTATCAGGATTGTAGATGTGCGAGATATTACTGTGCGTAATTCAGAAATTTTGAATAATGAAGGGGTGGGAATTATTGAAGAGGCTGGTAGAGAGCATGTTGTTATAGACAATTCAAAAATCGTAGGGAACAAGGCCGGAGATGTGATGTTAAGTGACGAAGCGGTTCAGGTAGGTAATATTGTAGGAAACTAGAGGTATGTCAGTTAGTCTACATGTTTCTTATGTTCTTTGTATGTTTGCCATGCGAGGATGTACCATCCTGCAGAGATAAACACTGATGTTGAGACTGCAAACCATAACCCAAGTGTTCCATAGGTAATGCCAAATGCGGTGAGCACCAGTGCTGTCATAAGACTGGTGCCAAATGCAGGTTTGTGTTCACTCCGAATTGATGGGATCAGGGCAATAAGAAATAAAAATTGTCCGATACTAATTACTATATCTTGCCAGCTCATAGGTTTATAGAGGCAAATCAAATGCAATGAGTCCTGGTCCCGTGAGAAGGAGGGAAAGGGTAATTACTAAAAGGAGTACATAAAACGCGAGATCTCTTTTTACAAATGTTGGTTCCTTGTATTCAATGAGGAGTTCTGTCAAAACAAGAATAGTGAGTGCGAGTGCAGCACCTTGAGTGTAGAGGCCTGCGATCAGTAATATACCTCCAATAATTTCTACGTACCCAAGTAACTTTCTCCAGAATATAGATGGTTTTAATCCCATTGCATTACAGAGCCAGTCCCAAGAAGATTTTTCAGAGGTGAGTACTAAATATCCAAGATCGATAAAAATAAGACCGGCTACTAAACGAAGTAGGGTGGGTGCAAAAAGACCAAAGTCTAAAAGTGATGGAAATAAACTAAGCATACGTTTATTATACAGCTTCACGCTTTAAGCTTCTAGCTTTACGCTTGAATTCATATGCAGTAATACTATGCAATCAAAACGAAAAACAGAACAAATATTGGATAACGTGTATCTTGTTTTGGATAATATTAGAAGTATTCACAATGTTGGGTCTATCTTCCGCACAGCTGCTTGCGCAGGGGTAAAAGAAATACTTTTGTGTGGCTATACACCTGAACCGACTGATAGATTTGGACGTATCCGAAAAGATTTTGAAAAAGTATCTCTAGGGGGAGAGAAAGAAGTTTTATATACAAAAGTAAAAACGACCGAAGAGGCACTAGACAAGTTGCATGAGAAGGGTGTTACTGTTGTGGCGATCGAGCAGTCACCAAGGGCGACGCCATTTAAAAATTTTAAACCAACATATCCTATTGCCTATGTGTTAGGAAATGAGGTTGATGGTATCGCTCAAGAAATTTTAGAAAGATCTGATGAGACTCTTGAAATCCCACTCCGCGGACATATTAAAGAATCACTCAATGTCTCTGTGGTGGCGGGAATCGTTCTCTTTACATAGTTAGTAAGAATCAACGAGAATTCCGCGTTCATCAAAGAGTAATATTTGTTCGTCTCTATCGCCATACATGCGCGAAGGTTTTTCTAAGTATATCCACCATTCATCTTCATAAAAATCTTCGTCGTTTTGCCACAATCGCACACAATTTTCATATCCAGTAATTTCTCTAATGTAGGCGCGACACTCGCGCGTAAGTGCTGCGTCGAAATCATCATCACGACTCGGTGCTTCACAGGAGGCCATGGTCTCTATGTAATCTCTACACTCGTTACCTCGGTCAAAAAAAGGAAGAGGGAACGCTTTATCCGCAGGATCAGGACAACGGGAAGGGAACCCTCGCGGAACATCTCGAGTGTCCGCGAGATACGCCATGCATATATTTGGCACAAAAGAATATTCAAATGGTGATGAACCAGAATACACACGAGCCTCTTGTCCTGGTGTGAGAACAACCGGTACTACGGTACTTCCATTTTGATGATAGGTGTATATACCCTGGCCTATGGTTGCGCGATTTCCTGTTGCCACACTCCAAATCTGCCAGCCGGTTATATTGATTGGTTCAGGTGCTCGTCTTGAAAGTGAGATTGATACTCGTTCTTCTCCTGGTGCTCCCTCATATTTACTGCTGGTAAAATCTGTCAAAGAGACATACGCACGATACGGAGATTCTTGTTTTTGTGTTGTGGGTGCATCAATGCTTGGTTCTTCTTGTCTCTCATCATCTTCTGGGTAGTAGTAATCGTTTGTATACTCCGACCCATTTTCACGATCAAATGGATCAACAACACTATCGTTACGTTCTACTGTTGCGATAGCTGCTATGACAATAAGGATGCCAATGATGGGGAGTGGAGAATTTTTCATCCCGTTAGAAACAGGTCGCGGTCGTAAAACCGAAGCCTGACATATTTAGAGTAATAAAAATTATTCGTTCCATTTATATTTCATTGTACTACTAAGCGACCGCGGTTTCTAACGGGATTGGATATCAATAAAGAATTTGGTGTGTATCACAAAAATGTGCACCGCGACCACCAAGTGATATTCTCTTGATTGTTCCAGGACATCCTTTTTTTGGACATGGTTTACCAGTTTCTCTGTAGACTTTGTGGTGATGATGAAATGTTCCGCTTTCACCGTATATGTTGCGGTAATCGCTCGTCGAGTCTCCACCAAAATCAATTCCTTTTGAGAGGACGTTCTTTATTGAGTCAAACATTTTTTTGAGATTCTTATCTCTAATTTTCGAAACGGTACTGAGTGGATGCACATCTGCTTCATATAAAATCTCATCGGAATAAATATTGCCGATACCTGCGATGACAGATTGGTCCATAAGTACTTGTTTTATTTTTCCGTTTGGTTTTTTGAGTAATACCTCTTTAAAATCTTTGAAACCAAAGGATGTTTCAAGCGGTTCTGGACCGAGATGATGTAGGTCTTTGTGAGAGTGTAACGCGCCTGTTTCAATAACAATCACTTTGCCAAACTTTCTCACATCAGACATGACGAGGTGTTTGTTGTTTGAGAGTGTAAATACGAGGTGAATGAAGCGGTTGAATGGGTCTTTGAGTGAACCGTCTAATACAGGTAACCATGTTTCTTTCGTTTCGCGCTTTTCTTTTGGTGTGGAACGTCTGTATGGTCCATACATGATATGTCCTGTCATTTTCATGTGGATCAAAATCGTTTTGTTGTTGTCGAGATGAATTAAAATATTTTTTGCACGACGTTCTGCGTCTACAATCTTTGCTCCAATGATCTGCTTTTTAAAATACGAAAAATAATTTTTATCTTTAATATGTTCTTTGTCTGTGTAGAGTGGAGAGAAGTAGTCTGTCCAGACATCTGTTATAGAAAGCCCCACGACTTCTTTTTTGATTCCGTTGACTGTTGTGGTGACTTCGGGGAGCTCTGGCATGTCTGAAGCTTATACTAAATTTTAAATAAAAGAAAAGTCCGCCCCGAGTTCGGGGCGGCACCGCCGCCAGAACTAGACAGGTCGGAATTTAGACGTCTTCGCTAACCACCAAAGGTTGGTGGATAGTTTCGAGAGGTGGCAGACTGTATTGCTTGGCTACGCCATCTACCAATTTCAAGCGAATTTCTTGATCTAACCGTGGAGGCTGCATGAGCTCTCCAGGCGGGATTTCTTCAGTGATTGGATCGGGAGTTCCTCCTGCGACAAGCATATCGTATATTTTCGTCCACTCCATTTTCAATCTCCTCAGGAAACACTATACAATATTTTAGTATTTTTGCAATAAAAAATAGAAACCCGCCGATTGCTCGGCGGGCGGGTCTCCTTGGGTCCAAACCAGAACTCAAGGTCTTCATGGGTCACTCGAGTAGACTCTTCGAGGTCGGCGAGTGTCCGTTTAACGTTTTGAGAAAATTTCCTCACCATCTCTTCGAGAATGTGGTGGGGAACCTCCTCTAGTGATCGATGGAGTATTCTTTTCATGCAACAATCTCCTCAGCATCTCAGTTGGTAATCCCAGATTTTATCCGGTACTTGTCTTGCTTTCGCGAGTTCTTTCAGGGATTCTTGTAGAGCAGGAAAGCTTTGCTCATACACTTTTTGATATCCCTGTGGGTCAAAGGTGATGGTGTAGATCCGCTTTCCTATAATGACGGTGCGCAGTTTTTCCATACTGTCCTCCTTAGATAGTGAATTCGTATTCGAAATAAGACCAAGTGTCTACTTATATTATAGCAAAATGAAGTTTATAGTTTCTTCAACTCCTCTCTCACGACCTGTTCATCACTCCACGGAGTTTTTTTGTTGTGTGCTTCCATGATGTAAGGATCGGTACCTTTACCGGTAATGAGTACCGCAACGAGGTCATGTGTTTTTCTTAGCTCCTTCGCAGACATGAGTGCTTCGCGGATGGCCTCACGGCGGTCCATTATTTTTTTGAGTTTGTCAGTGTGCTCTATACCATCTGCAACATGATTGATGATCTGCCATGGATCTTCATCGTAAGGATCTTCATTGGTGAGATATATTTTTTCACAATACCTATCTGCAAGTTTGCCCATCTCTTTTCGTTTCCAGGTGTCTCTTCCACCACCAGTGCCGCCAAGCACGCCGACAATTTTATATCCATCGTATGCTTTATAAATATGTTCGAGTGAGTCAGGAGTGTGTGCGTAGTCGACTACCACAACAAAATCCTGACCCCCGTCTATTTCTTGGGCACGTCCTTTTATCTCATGAACTTCTTCAAGTGCCTCACGAACAATTTCTTTTTTAATTCCAATGTGTTCTGCATAAGTTGCCGCCGCGATCATATTGTATGCGGTAAACATGCCTTTGATAGGGGTGCAGATATTTATGCTGTCAAAACGGAAACAGTTTTTTCTGTCAAAACGGAAACAGTTTTTTCCGTCTCGTATATCGTGCGGGATATCTTTTGTTGAGAAGGTTATTTTATGAGGAACATTGAGTGCTAAAAATCTATATGCCTGTTCATCATCTCCGTTTACGACAAGCGTACCGTCTTTTTTAATCACTCGTTTACCGATCTCTACTTTTGCTTGTACGTAGTTTTCGTATGACCCATGAGTATCGAGGTGTTCAGGGGATAGATTCGTAAAAATAAGTGCATCGAGATCGAGGAAGCGATGACGATATTGCAGAACGCCTTCGGAACTGATTTCTATAACCACATGGGTACATCCCGCAACGAGCGCTCGGCGTAGAAAATGTTGGATGAAAAATCTACCCGGCATCGTCATTTTGTATTTGTTAGGACGGGAATTTTCTCCAATTTTGTGACGGATAGTATTGGCAACAGCGGTTTGATACCCAGCTTTTTCCAAAATTGCATTTACGTATTCGGTGGTCGAGCTTTTACCTTTGGTTCCTGTGACTCCGATAACAACTATTTTGCGAGAAGGGAACCGGTATATGAGTGCGCTTAAAAAAGCCAGTATGAAGTGATAAATGGGCTGAGTAGCTTTAAAAATGCGTTTAGGGATTAGTGGCCGGACAATGTTTAATATATGTTCCATAGCTACTTTACATGTTTGAGTGCTTGTTTAATAAGGTCAGTCGTGGGAAGCGATTTATCAGTAACTCGTTCTATCGCCTCTCGGGCAACCCGTTCTCCATATCCAAGAGCAATAAGTGCATCGATTGCTTCCATGTTTTCTCGACCACTACCCAAGTCTTCGCCATCTTCTTCTATTTTACCTTTTAATTCAAGTACAATTTTTTCAGCGGTTTTTTTGCCCACCCCAGTTGTTTTAGTGAGGAGTGCGGCATCTTGTGCGAGGATTGCTCGGCGTAGTGCGGGAATACCTGATGTGTCGAGAGTGGAGAGTGCAGAGCGTGGTCCAATACCTGATACGGTGAGAAGGAGTTCAAACATAGAAAGTTCTTGCTCGGTTTCAAATCCGTAAAGATCAAGGGCTGTTTCGCGTACGGCGAGATATGTCCAGAGAGAAAGGGGAGAACCAACATCTTTTAGGCGAGATTCTGTAGTAGTGAACACTCTATAGCCCACATCATTACACAGAAGTACCACCCCGTCTTTTTTATGGCCTACTACAGTGCCCTTGAGGTATCCGATCATAGATTAAGTATAGCGTTATATTCTTTATGTATAAACGAAACAGGAACTATTGCAATATATTGCTTTATTATGTATAGTGTTCGGCACTTGTTAGGACCACTTCGTCCTGACCAGCAAAAACTAATATGCCAATTACAAAATCAGCAAAAAAAGCCCTTCGAGGATCAAAAACAAAGCGAGTTTTCAACATTCGCCGCAAAACTGTCATGAAAGACGTGGTGAAGGATATGGAAAAGCTTGTGAAAGAAGGGAAGAAGGATGAAGCAGCAAAGCTTCTTCCAAAAGCCCAGCAGGCAATCGATAAGGCGGCAAAGCGAGGAGTTATTAAGAAAAACACTGCTACTCGCAAAAAATCTCGCTTAGCCCGTTCACTTGCTAAAGCGAATTAGGGTCTCGCAAAATCACTGACAAAATAAAATCGCCCCGAAAGGGGCTGTTTTTGTTTCTTTAAGAAACAAAAACAGCCCGAGAAGTGAGTACTTCTGGGCTATCTTTAGTTATCGCGGGATAAGAGCACGAGCATTCATGTTGGTAACCGAGGCAGTATTCTCAATGTGAGAAAACGATGTCTCGGCAGCACCAAACAGAGCTTCGAGTGCGTCTTGGCCGGCGATAAAACTTTCTTGCATCAGAAACTTCAGGATGATGATCATCAGCCCAAGTCCGATTGCTCTATTAATCTTCATGGTATGAAAATTATAGGAGCGGGATTCGACCAGGGGCAGTGACGACCTGCCATCCTCGCTCCCGAGAGTGAGGGGTATACGAGTAGCCCGCACGCCCAGGAGCGTTTTCTAATGCATCTGTGGAGAACTTGGCTGGCCGTATTATAACAAATAAATAAAAATAATCAAGTAAGTGTAGCTATGCCACTTTTATAAAATAGTTTTTTCTGATACGCTAGCTCTTGTTCGAGAACCTCCCGTAGTTTAATGGATAGAATGCTAGTTTGCGGAACTGGTGATCCAGGTTCGATTCCTGGCGGGAGGATGAGTTAAAATCCAAGTCTTTCAAAAATTCGTTCAAGTACCGGTTCGTGTTGCTCGAACTCTTCTAGTTTTGTGGAGACTGCTTGTCGAAGTTCTTCCATGTCTATTACATGTTCATCTATGAGTAAGACTGTGTGGGGGAGAAAGCGTCGATTGGATTCGAGAAGCAGTTTGGGAATAATGTCGTCTTCCTCAATCCAAAATGAAATGAAAGAGCTCCATGGATAAAACAAATCATCTTTGCGCACTCCTCGTTCAGTAATCTGAACTTCAACCATTTTTGGCTCATTTTTTGCATTAAGAGTGAGCGCAAGGGTTGCTACAAATACGAGTGCTGCAAAAATAAGGTTGTTAAAAATAACTGCAAGCACGATGATGGTAACGGCAATAATCCATATGGTTACAAACCAATCTGGTTTTTTTGGAATAAAAATTCGTTCTGGTGCTTCCCAAGAAAAATTCATATTGTAATGATAGCAAACTTATTGAGCGAGATAGTTAATCCAGCCGATATATGTGAGTGTAAATGCGACCACAAAGACGGGGATTAAAATTGTATAATCAGGCGTCTTGAGTTTATTAGGTAATGTATATCCAAGGTAATAGCCGCCAATTCCTAATATCACATCAGTTAATATGTTGCCCCATGTTTCTATAATACCTACTAAATATTCTCCGTATTCCCACAGTATGATTAAAATAAAGGCGGTGATGAATAAATTTTTATATGAGTATGTTTTACTCAGTGCGTGAAGAGCTACACCACCCATGACAGCTCCCCATAAGATGTGAACGATAGACCAAAGATCAAAAAAAGTATTATCTTGCCAAGAAAAAAGTGCTTGCAAATCCATACATAAAGTATACCAAGGAAATGTAGTAGAGAAATCAGAAAGGGCTGGGCGCGTATGCGCGCCCAGCCCCCAATGCCCTACAGTCCGCCGGTAATGGCATCCTGTTTCACTCGCCACCCTAGGGGTAGAGTGACGAATTCACCGGGAGTACCACCTTCGACGTGTGTGAACACGATGTCGAATGAGCACGACGACACGTCGGGCTCGCATGACGCGATCGAAACCCAGACGTTGCCGACTTGACCCCTGACATAGCCGGTTGCTCGGATCGGGGCCGCGATTTCCCATGACACCCGAGGACTTTGCTCAGGTGTGTAGAGCTCGACGACCAACTGGTGGTGGGTCGAATCGAGCACGATGTTTTTGAGCGTCACGTGAACTATCTGTTCCGAGGTGATACCCTCGGACGGAACAAGTAGCGTGACGCTCTCGGGAGCATCGAACTTCCACTGCACCGCCACACTGGCGGCGAGCAGGGAAGAGCGCTCGGTGCCAGATATCTCTTGTGCCATCAAAGCGGCAGGGAGCATTGCGCAGATGAGCGCAAGGATCAGGTTCCTCATCTATTTCTCCTCATGCGAAAACAAAAAAGAGCGCGAGGCTCTTTTTTGTTTATATCACAGTATTTTTATTTAGTCAACTACCACGTGCTACATGCTGGTTCGTCGCTGCACACCATAATTGCTGTTGTTGGCCTGATCGGATCGTGAAATGCTTGGCCGGGCGTAGGGAAGTCTTCTGGTCCAATAGTGTGAGAGATAAGTTTAAAGTTTCGTCCGTCTGATCTGTAGAGATAGCCAGACCACCCGCTTGTTGCTCGTGATGGATCAAGAGGTAGTTCGCTAATATATCTAGGTGCAAGTCCTGGGATGTATTCCTCTCTACCGCCACCATTGACTGAAATACCCCACCATTCATTACCTGTGTTTGGATATGCATTGTAGTCTACGTAATAGTTTTCCAAAGCACTTTGTAGTTGATGGAGATCTGATTTGCGTACGGCTTCGCGACTGCGTGCATTTGCTTGGTTTACACTAAAGAGAACAAAACTTGAAAGTAGACTAATGATTGATACAACAACCAGTAATTCGATCAGGGTAAAACCTTTTCTTTCTGTGGACGTAGATAAATACTTAGCGAACATAAGGCGGTGCATTATATGGTCTGACAATTTCTTTTCCCGGGGGCACTTTCAGTGTTGTCGGTTCTTGTGTTGTGCTTGATTCAGCAAAGAAAAAGAAGAATGAAAGCACAAAAAATAAAACTGCAATACCAAACATCACATAGGATGCTTGTGTGTTTGTCTTGATAAGACCGCCAGAATGAGTGGCAATAAAGTGAGCGATTTTAGATGAGTAATGATGATGGTGCCCGTAATGAGGAGCTTTGCGATCAACATGGTGCATGTTGTCTGTCTCAAAAACAACTTTTTTATGAGAGTCGTGCGAATGATGTTCCATGTTGCATATTGTATACGGTTGAGCCCGCATCGCCAACTGTTTTATGAACAGGATGATTGTCACTCTTTGTTTTTTGGAAAAGAAAAACGAGCAGTTTTATGACTTGCTCGGGTCGGGGGTTGGCAGAAGGATGAACACCTCAGTTGAGTCTTCGTCGAGGGGCGACAAAACCGCATGTATCGCTACTTCCGATGAAGATATTCCGTGGTTCCGAGGAAGAGGTTGAATAGCTAAGGGTACTATTTCAACCTTGTCCTTTAGAACCTGGTGTAAGTCAGTGAGCGATAGTACGATCGGTCGTCGACTGCTAATGTGTGCAAGAATTGTCTCTAGCCGGAAGCCGGAGTCCCCGACATCAAGACGGTAAATTGCTGCGTCACGACTACTCTTAACTCGGACATCGTTTGAGATCGTCGCCACCTCCTTGTCACCGAGAACACACTCAGTAAGTGTTGCAGCCTTTTCCATGATGTTCGTTCGCGTGAGTCTCCCGAATCTCTTATGCTCCTTACCATCGGTGTCCCAGAAGAGGAGAAAGATGGTAATTAGCACTTTGACTTCTGCTGCACTCACCGACGCACGACCCTTCAGTTTGTGCTGAAGGCCTGTAATTGATGTTATTCCGTCTATACGGGTTTGCTGAATCCAACTAGCCAGATTTTTCAGGGTATGACCCATCTCGCCCCTTTTTCTGGCTTTGTTGCTCCAGCAACTATGCAATTGCCACAAGAAGTGGCCACTACCAGCCCGGAGACTTTTTGGAGGGGTCCCGTCTCTAATGAATGTACGGATCTCGTCCTCAAGTTGAGAATGGGGCACCATTGTTCGTTGCACCGTTGACCTCCTGCGATTACGGAAAGTTTCCGTGACCCAGTATGAATTATTATTACATATGTGTCAATATCCGTAAAAACAAATCAGTATAAGGGAAATTATATACAATTTCGTAACACTGCGGAGAGGGAGGGATTCGAACCCTCGGTACCCTTTCGGATACTCCGGTTTTCAAGACCGGTGCGTTCAACCACTCTGCCACCTCTCCGCGCTATTACCAAATTAATGAACCTCGTCTTCTTCGCTCTTTTCTTCTACCTCTACGTTGTATCCTCGAGCCACAAAGAATATATAGTATATTTCCAAAAGTGCCAAAGAATTGATGATAAGGAGCGCAATAAACCATTTGTTATGGGACAATCTAGCAGCTTTCCAAAGCGCAACACCCTTCCACGGAAGTGTCCACGCGAGAATGAGTAAGATGATGCCGATATTGCCAGATAATTCCATATATGGTTTGCTCATCATACGAAATCGAAGCATATGTTGCAACGATAACGTATTATAGATATATGAAAGTTTTAGGTATAGATTTTGGTACAAAAAATATCGGCATTGCTGTTTCAGACATTGATGGGAAAGTTGCGTTCCCGAAAACTGTTTATAAAAGAGACGATACGGTTATACTCTATGTAAAGAAACTGACAGAAGAGGAGCAGATAAGTAAAGTTGTAATTGGAATGCCTAAAAATGTGCCAGAGACTTGGCAACAGGATGTGATACATTTTCGAGATGCACTTATTGCAGAAGGAATTGATGTCATAATGCAAGATGAAAGTTTTTCTTCACATGAGGCAAATCACAGCGCACATCAGTTTGGGATAAAAAATATTACCGATGCGTCTGCTGCAGCAATTATTTTACAAAGATATTTAGACAAACAACATGGCAACGATTGATGATTTTCATAAAATAGAAATGAAAGTAGGAACTATTATTTCTACTGAAGAGATAGAGGGTTCGGATAAACTTTTGAAGCTAAAAGTTGATTTTGGAGAGGAGAGTCCGCGACAAGTGTTAAGTGGTATTAAAAATAAAGTAAGTACAGAAGCGCTTGTTGGTAAACAATTTCCGTTTGTCACAAATCTTGAGCCAAGAAAAATGATGGGACTAGAAAGTCAGGCAATGATACTGGGAGCAGGGGATGGAGAGGTGTTTGCACTTTTTAATCCGACGAATGAAGTGCCAAGTGGGACGAAGTTGAAATAATTTTAGATATGTTATGCCCGCGCCGAGGACGGCGCGGGCGGGTTCGCTCTTGATCAGTGACAGAGCGCAATCAGCTTGCTTTAGCCATTGCAACTCGCTCGTGAATGACGAGCATTTCCTGTTTGGTTGGCCAATCATGCTTGACTTCGATTCTTGGCGGAAGACCCCATTCTTCTGCGAGCTTCTCGACCAGTTGGTTCGACGGATCATCCTGTCCGCAGTTTTTGTCGTCAAGCTTGATCCAATTGCCGAACTTGCGAGCGTAGTAGCCATCTTCGTGTTTTTCCACACGGAACGCATGGAAGCTCGCCTGATCCTTTGCTCGCGAATCGTAAGGACCCTTCTGACCATGTTTGTCGGTGGCGAGTTCACGGCAAGTGGGACAGGTGCGATGGAGTTTCGCCGAGCTACGGAAACCGTAGAACATGTTCCCGTAACCATGTGTGTATTCTTCTGTCTGTTCGATGAACAAGAGTTCGGTCGAAGCCTCGGGAACTTCAGTGTGGCAGCAGGTGCACCACGTCAATTCATGTGCATGGAGTTCTTGTTTGAGAAGCTTGATGCGTCTTGCACCGTATTCCTCGACAATCTGCCGAAGTGATTGCTGTTCGTCAGAGAGCTGGCGACGGATTTCGTCGATGTGTTGCGCCGTCTGTTCCATTTGCTCTCGTAAAGACAGTAGTTCTGATAGTGTCTGTTGCATCCTATCCTCCTGGATATCAATCCAATGTTAATGTAGCTTAAAAATTTAAATTTGCAAGTTTTTCTCCGCGAGGAATCGGTCACAGATAATTTTGTTTTCGTCAAAACAAAATTTCCGCGACCTCCGTCCGAAAGGATTCATCCGGGCGGGCCGACTCATTTTTTGAGGAATCTCTCCTTACAGGAGCAGTACCCGTTTTTGGATATTTTGTTCATTGAAATTCCAAAATATCTCAAAAAGGCTTCGATTCCGTGGACCAAAAGAAAATACCGGATATAAAATCCGATATTTTCTTTTGGTGCCCTTAAACGATTTGAATTGGAACGGAATTCTCCGAAATATCCGAGAGATTAAAGACCTTTTAACGGTCGTCCTCCCAGAGGCAGGCATAATTCCGGACTTTTCAACGCTTTATGCCTAAACACATGGAACCTGCCTTTTACAACGGTAATTTTATCAGAAAAATCGGGATCATTCCAGCCCACATCGGCTCCCAATTAAACGCCCCGATTGTTGCCACGTGTGTGCCCTTGTGGCGAGCTTTGTACCGAGAATCAACGTTTGACCCGTTCTGCGCCATGACCGAGCCGTAAGGCCAAATTTGAACCCTTGGAACGATTTGCTTAATAAATCAAAAGTTAAGCGACTATA
>Ga0210057_1000650_pt1 | contig 56870 bp, 52 predicted proteins | sample CryGeyCG2114_010_2_FD_183968 | JGI IMG/M metagenome (GOLD analysis project Ga0210057, IMG submission 183968) | Groundwater microbial communities from aquifer - Crystal Geyser CG10_big_fil_rev_8/21/14_0.10 (SPAdes) (version 2) | ecosystem: Environmental > Aquatic > Deep subsurface > Groundwater ...
GCACAGCTAACAAATATGACAAATGTCCTTGAAGAATATCAGTCTCAAGGAGAAGAAGAAAATAAGGCACTCGCAGAAACTATCATTAATGATGTGCGTAAATTGATTGATATCCCAGAGGATGTCGAACCAACAGTCGCAACAATTATTGATGTTGATCTACTGAAGGCAAAGAACCCTTTTTACAATAAAGCTTCAAACGGTGATCATCTTATTGTGACTCCAGATAGAGCAATTTTGTATAGTTCAGCTCGTAAGGTAATTCTCGATGTTGCACCAGTACAGCTAGAGCCAGTAAAAGCAGAAGATGGAGGCGAAGAGTAAAGAGTTCTCTTATAAGAAAGAACATAAAAAGTGGCTCTCCTGAGCCACTTTTTATATACATATGAAATATGGCACCTCTATAGTTATATGAAGAAGAACGATGCGTATCTACTGTTGTTATCCATGAAGCATATACTTCTGATTTCTGCATTTACACTATCATTATCTGCTGGCTATCTTTCCGGAAGAACAATTGTCAGTAATCCTGCAGGTATAATAATACAGGCGGATACACGACCATTGGTACCGACGATTCATATTGAAGGTGTTCGCAATGGCTTATTGCATGGAAGCATCAAGGGGAATGCACGAATGACTATTGGAAAAACAGTATTCACAGAGTCTGGCATATTTGCTATTGATGCGGCAGATGTATTCGTAAACACTGTACATGTGATCATCCCAGATGGGATGCAGTTTGTTGCCTCAAAAAGAGGAAAGAAGTATTACCCAGTCTTTTCTACAAGTGCAAATCGCATGGCACTAAAGAATAGATTGTATTTTCGTACAGCCGAAGAAGCGGAATCAGCAGGATATGAGGCATAGTGTTTGTGGTACACTACATCCCCGTATGCAGAGTATTGCTTCTCAGATACGGAAATATATAACAAAAGGCGATTGGTTCGTACCATCTCTATGGTTCCTACTTTTTATGGGTGTTATTGTTCGTATTATTAAAATGCCTTTCATGGAATTCAAAGGAGATGAATTTCATTTTCTGACACAATCATTCTTGCATCCATTTGCCTTAAGCCAGATACACGATGTACGGTCGGCATTTCCTATTCCACATCCACCATCATTTGCATACTTTCTGGCATTCCCAGTAAGCCTTACTGTAGACCCTGTTGCAATTACTGCATTCATTGCATGGATAAATAGTATTGCTCTGTGGCTGTTTTATGGATTTTGTAGAAGGCTCTTTGCTAAAGAGGCAGCGCTTATTAGTACAGCGTTACTTGCATCTATGCCGTGGGCAGTTATTTTTTCTCGCAAAATATGGAATCCAGACCTCGTATTCCCATGTCAGATAGTGTTTCTTATTGCCTTAGAGCACCTCGTACGTGCTTACAAGCCATGGAAGTTATACGTTTTTGTTGTCGCATTAGTGTTGTTCTTGCAAGCACATTTATTATCGCTCTTTAGTATAATCCCAGTTGCTGCTGTGTTTTATATTGCAAAGCTTCCAATACAAAAACGCGAGAAGATAAGGGCATCTGCATTATTTTTTGCACTGTTTTTGCCATACATTTCATATATGTTTGGCTTTGAAGGAACTGGAGCATCATCAATCGGTAAGACACTATCAGAATCTGGTGTGAGTGGAGACATCATGTTACACAACCTCCAATGGTGGATGCAGACAAGTACAGGCCTTGGCTTTGAGTATCTTCTTGGAGACTCTGGCTATGCATCCTTTTTGGAGTTGTACCATCTGACGTGGGTACCATATGTATTTACAGTCTACATTGCTGCTGCTTTGTGTGCCCTTGCTTGGATACTCTCAAAAATGCTCAGTGATATTCTGTGGTTTAAGAAAGAGGGGTACCCACCTTTTCTCTTGGTATTATTGTTTCTCGTACTATGGAGTGTTTTATTACCAATATTACTCACAACTGCTCATAAAATTGGATATCCACATTACTGGGTATCGATAATCATCGTGTTTCCTATTTGCTTTGGGATGATGGCTCATACTGTATTACGAGTATTATCACCACTGTGGAAAAACATAGTTCGTAGTTTCATCGTATTGGTTGTTGCAACACAGGTCATCTTTATGTTGTCCTTTTATGCTTTCTTAGAGCATCATCATGAAAAGATTACAGGGGATTATGGCGTGCCATATCATTTTGAAAAGGAGAATTGGGAGGCCGCAATAGAAAATGCTGCCATAAATATGCAGTAGCTGTGTATAGTATGTCTATGCGTTCAACGATATTTTCCCTAGTACTTCTCGTCACATTGATGTGGTCATTTGGGTATATGCGTCCAGCTTGGGGGTATAACCAAGCAACGAGACTTGATGTGCTACATGCAGTATTCACAGAAGGAACAATAGCTATAGATTCATTTCACGAAAATACAGGAGATAAAATAGAGTGGAATGGTCATTACTACAGCGAAAAAGCCCCTGGTGTTGTGGTTATCGCGGCACCTGCATTCGCAACAATTTATGCAATACTTGGAGCACTCTCCATCGATATCAATGGAGACCTTGGATGGAAAATATCTGAATGGTTTACAACAGTATTTTCTGTTGGACTACTCGCTGCAGTATCTGCACTATTTTTATTCGCATTGCTAAAAAAATATACACATTCGTATGCTGCATTTGTGAGTACAGTTGCTTTGTATACAGGGTCGTTAGTATTTACCTATGCTGGAATGCTCTTCTCGCATACTGTCACAGTATCACTCCTTATTATCGCGCTGTGGGCTATTGATAGCTCTGTAGGGTTGATATCACAAGGAAATCACTCTAGGCGTCACAGCCTTCTTGCAGGACTATGTTTGGGTCTTGCTATTGCTTGTGAGTACACAAGTACACTGAGTGCAGGAGCTATCCTTCTTTTCGTATTATTGAAGAATAGACGCATGAGTGTGTATCTTTTGGCAGGGTCTATTGCACCGTTACTGCTCATTCCATTCAATAATTTTCTGATATCTGGAGCAGTGTTGAGTCTTCCATATGAACATGTCACAGACTTCCCAGGTATGAAAAAAGGTTTCTTCGGTATACAGCTACAGCCAAACATCGCGGTTATGTGGCAACTACTGGGTAGTCAGTATAGAGGGCTATTTTTCTGGTCCCCCTTCTTACTACTATGCATCCCTGGATATAAATATATGTGGCATAAAAGCAAAGCAGCTGTAGCACTGTTTGGCATAGCCCCTGTTCTTTCTGTGGTAATTATTTCAAGTTATAGCTATTGGCATGGAGGATGGGCACTTGGACCTCGCCATTTAGCCGCAGCTATTCCATTTTTGATTCTTCCTGCAGCATTCGGATGTCAGAAATTTCCACGGACCGGTTTTGTGCTGGGCTTTCTCTCTATTGCACTTACAAGTATTGGTACGGTATTACAGCCTCTTGCACCTGAAGGGAACCTTCACCCACTTACACATCTTTATGTACCTATGCTTCTTAAAGGAGAAGTACGAGAAAACCTCAGCTCTCTTCTAGGGCTTCATAGTGTAATGTCTCTTGTAGTGCTGTATGTCGTCTTCTTCCTTTTACTTAGTCTTACGTGGAAGTTTATCGATACCAAAACAATAAAAAGTTAAATACAAGGCTACAGTAACAACAGAGAAGTACTGATGAATATGATATCTTGCACAGAGACAGTGTTCTTTTCGTGCAAAGGACGTCACATCCTTTGACAATGAAGTATGCAATTGGGATGAGTGCAAGAACGGACTGCCGGAAATCTTGGTTGGCAGAATACGGAAAGAAAAATCGATAACAGAATGCTGCAAGCATTAAGAATCCAAGTGTAAGGAGCATAGGAAGGTCGTAGGGTTCTCTTTTGAAGAACGATGCAATAATCCCACATCCCAGAACAAAAAGGGACAACATGCCAGTTATAAGCATTCCTTGCGCAAGGATACGGAGCCGATCATCAAAGCTAAACTCACCAAAGAAAGCAGATCTGAACAAGTATTCCCAGAAATACTGTCGACGTTGTTCGTCACCCCATGGATTGTTGTACGGATTTTCCAGAATTCCTGATGGATTAAATGTGATGTAGTTAGAGAATGTATTTTCAATCGAAAGACCAGAGTGCATACCAACATTCCCCATCTTTACAAGTTTCTCAGCATCGTCTTCGTGGCTGAGTCTCGATAGTGGAAACCAACTAAAAAGAAGCGTAAAGAGTATTCCGCCTATTATTGCAAAGCGCCACATCTCTTTATGCCTTCCATGACGAACAATCCAAAGTATTGCAGCAGCACCAAAGAGTGAAAGTCCACTCACTTTTGTTAGTGCAGTAAGTGCAAGCAGGGCTGCTAAAATATACCAGTCTTTTATGGAATCAGTTTTCCACCACCGAAGCATCTGCCATATCGTGAGAACGCCAGCAAATGCATAGATCCCATTATTCGTAATACGTGAAGATAAGAAAATAAGTGCAGGTGAACTGATGAGAATTGTTACAAACAGGTATCGATCTTTTCCTTGAGCACTCTTTGGATACAAGAGAAGTGCAATTACGCACCCGAGGAGAATTATGCCTATAGATGCTAGGAGGGACTCAAGTTGTACAGCTGTATATAATCTGTCTTCGGCAATACCGAGGAAGCTACTCATGTTATGAACCAGTGCAGATAGGATATAGTAGAGAGGTGCTTGGTGAAATTCCCATCCAGCATGCGCAGCAGGAAGCGACCAGTGATCTGCGATGTACTGAATGTAGTCGATATGGGCATCGGTATCGTGTCCTCGTAGGAAGTATCCTGTTGCAAGAACATATGTAATACGGACAGCAGTTCCAAAAAGTAGCAGCGGGAATATATTCCCCATCTTGCGAAGTAGTGAAATAGAAGACCGTAGAGATGTGATGTACAAAACAACAACGAGGACAATAGCAAAATCGATAAGAGGTACCCATCCACGAAGTGCAGGGGCAACCTGGATACCAGTATCCCCACCAGTATCCCGAATGCGCATACGCCACATATTGAGACCAGGATTTAAGAATCCTTCAAGGTCTAATGCTTTTCCTGGGTGAGTGTAATCGCAAAATGGAATCGCTGGATGGGTAACTGCAACATCGTTAATCCACAGCTCTTCTAGGCAATCATCTGGCTTAATACGCAGCACTGTAGATTGCAGTCTCGTCAGAACCATTGGGAACTCGACAGTCATATACTCTGCCTCTGCCTTAATAAAGAATGGATGTGTTGTTGTAACGGGTTCTCCACCATCAAATTGGTATGTTACAGTGCCGATATGTGGCTGTGGTGTACTGCGCAACCATATGGCTGCTGTAAGGAGTACAAGTGCTAAAAGAGTTTTCTGTGTAATGGTCATGCGATGCATGGAGTAAATTTTAGCATAAGTTACGTTAGCATTCCGACTTCTTCTAATGCATGATGTGGTCATGGATATTTCAGTAGTCCTTCCGTGCTTTAATGAAGAAGCAAATATAGAACGTACTGCACGCGAAGTACTGACATGGTTTGATGTGGAAGAAATCGATGGCGAACTTGTCATTGTCAATGATGGTTCTTCTGATAGCTCTGCCAAAATAATCGAGTCGTTATCGCATGAAGATCATCGAATAATCGTTCTAACTCATCAAGAAAATCAGGGGTATGGAATGGCAGTTCGAAGTGGGCTTGATGCAGCAACAAAAACATATATTTCGTTTGTAGATAGCGATGGACAATTTCATATTTCTGATCTGAATTGTTTAATTCCTTGTCTGAAAGAATACGATTTTGTATCTGGAAGAAGAAAAAAAAGAGCAGACTCATTTATGCGTAATCTTTTTGGAAAAATTCTTGGTGTACTCGTTTTTACGGTGTTTGGACTCTGGATCCGAGATGTAAACTGCGGTATGAAAATATTCTCCAAGCAGATCTGGCCAACAATTCGCCCTCTTTATGGTACAGAGAAATTTTTTAATACCGAATTATATCTGCGTGCAAAGAAGGTGGGTATTGCATGGAAACAGATAGACGTTCCGCATTATCCGCGAACAGCAGGAAGTCCTACAGGGGGTAGTGGAAGAGTAATATTTGGTATGATAAAAGAGATATTTGAATTACGAAGGAAGCTGAAGTAAAAAATCAAGTCAGTTGCTAACTCGCCCGAAGAAATATAACGCATTATAACCTGTGCACTCAGTATTTCTTCGTTCATATCAGTGGCGAAGATTTTTGGTTACTGTTGATCTTTCAAAAGTCACAAACATATTACTGATTCTTCGGCAGTGGATCTGCAAGAAGGCTCTGGTTTTCACAATTCACACATTCAAGCTCCCATAGTGGAAAGATCATCCTTTTCTTAAACGCATCATCGTTGATTGGTTCGTAATATGTAAGAGGTCTGTAGAAGTGGAACGAAGCAAAGATGAGACCACCAATAACAAGGAGAATCCAGTTCTTTCGTGTATCAGTGAGCGTGAAGTTACTAAGCTGTTTCAGTTCCATAAAGACAAATCCAAAGAGCACAAAGCTAAAGAGCAGAGGGATGAAGTAGTGGTATAGGTACATCACGCGATCTATTTGGGAGATCGCAATCATGTATGCAACCCAGAATCCAAGCCAGATGCGAATTTCATTATTATACGTGAGTGTTTTAGCACCTGGAACGAGCCAAGAACCAAGGAGAAGAACAAATGCGAGAATAATACCAGTAAGAGCGAATCCCCATACAACAGGGTTGGACTGTAGTGTGATATAGAGATAAGAATTACTATCAGGTGTTTCCCATCGATAATTAATAGACCGAGCACCAAGTGGCCAGTAGAAGAATGGTGAACCATTTTCATCCGCTTTACAGAGGTTGAGCTTCGGAACTCCTTTACTGTAGTGACTAAGGAAGTTGAGGTTATTCCTTAGCATAAGAGGGAAGTTTATCTGTCCAGAATCAAGGAGAGCTTTATATTCTTCTGATGCTTGGTAGTACCCGTTATCAGGAAGAGAGTTGATGACTTTTGTCCCAATCATAAAGTGAGCCTGCCATACCGCAATGTAGGTAATAAGAAAGCCCGATGCAGAGAGTGCAATAAACTGCACGATCTTTCCCCAGTCAAAGTTTTTAATTTTTAGTGTAAACGGTGAAGCGTTGTCTATACGCAGATGAAGAATAATAAGTGGGAAGAGAAGCACCATAATAAGAGACAATGCCTTTGTGGTGAGCGCACAACCAAAACATATTCCAAAAAGAAGGCTACAGAGTGGCAACGCATGCTTTCCCTCCTTTTTATCTAATAGTACAAAGTATAGGACAATCATCGCCATACAGAAAAACAGCATAGTGCTATCGAGCATGACGGCCCTACTGTGTGTAATGAGTGCATTATCAAATATATAGAAGAAGCTGAGGAGAAATGCCCAAAGTGGCTTCCTCGTTATATAAAGGAATGTAATGTAAAACAGCGGCGCAAGTAGCCACGCAAACATAACAGGAAAGAAACGGTATCCTCTAAAAGAAAAGTCTGCTGGTAGTTCTTTTGCATAATCTGTACCAATAAAAGAATCATCGACCTCATTTGCATTAAAAATTTTTTCGCCAGCTGCAATGAGCAGTTTTCCAAGTGGCGGATGTGGTTCCATAAAGTACACGTGATTTAAGTACTTTTGTGCAGAAGCAACGTGATAGTTTTCATCCCAGTACAAATACGGAGGATTGGTGTAATTCCAGACAAAAGTAAAGAATGCAAAGACTGTTGCAATAATCCCGAAATAGATGCGAGGTTGCTGAAGCCAAAGGGGGACACCAGAAAAACGAGGCATTAGAAGAAGCATAGCCTAAGTATAGGACTAGGATCAATTTCCATATAAAAAAGAATGACGTGGACACCGAGAATCGTTATTATTGTCTATACATGGCTCAAATGCGCGCTCGACCACCGAAGAATAAAAACTGGATATTTAGTGTCATCCTCTTTATGGCACTCATTGCTATGTCGTTGGCATCGCTCATGAACCCTGAGCGCATTAGCGAAAAGAAATTTGCAGATGCTCCAGAGATATCCATTTCAGAGGTAACACGGGGTTATGATGAAGGACGTTTTAGTGAAATTACTATCCATGATAATAAAGTTTATATCCAGACAGTGACAGGTGCACTGATTCAATCATATAAGGAGTCACTCGACACTGTTTCTCAGCTTGGGTGGAACGACTCAAAGAATAAGACAATCGTTCAGGTGGAAAACAGGGAAGCTGCCAATATGTTCATGGCAGTATTACCAGACCTTCTCTTTTTTATATTGGTTATTGGAGGACTTATCTGGTTATTCCGTGGAATTTCCCGTAGCCAGAGTAATGCAATGTCTTTTGGAAAGTCTCGTGCACGAGTAGCGGATGCTACGCAGGTAAAGACACGCTTTAAAAATGTTGCAGGAATGGATGAGCCAAAAGAAGATCTTGTAGAGATTGTCGACTTCTTAAAAAATCCAAAAAAGTACACAACCATTGGGGCAAAGATTCCAAAAGGAGTATTGCTCGTTGGTTCACCAGGTACAGGTAAGACGCTTCTTGCACGTGCAGTTGCTGGTGAAGCAGGAGTCCCATTCTTCTCTATTGCTGGTTCAGAGTTTGTAGAGATGTTTGTTGGAGTAGGAGCCAGTCGTGTACGTGATCTTTTTGTAAAGGCAAAGAGAAACTCTCCATGTATCATCTTTATTGATGAAATAGACGCAGTAGGTAGACAACGAGGGGGAGCAGGTTTTGGTGGAGGTCATGACGAGCGTGAGCAGACACTCAACCAGATTCTTACTGAAATGGATGGTTTTGAGCAGGGAACAAACGTGATAGTTGTTGCAGCGACAAATAGGCCAGATGTGCTTGATAAAGCACTTCTCCGCCCAGGACGATTCGACCGTCGTATCTTTATTGATAAGCCAGACCTTATTGCGCGTGAAAAAATTCTTGAAGTTCACACACTCAACAAAAAGATGGGTACGGATATTAATCTTGCTGCTATTGCACAAAAAACAGTGGGGCTCACTGGTGCTGACCTTGAAAACATTATGAACGAAGCAGCAATCTTTGCTGCGAAGCGAAAGAAGAAAACAATTGGCCAACAGGATATCGATGATGCTGTAGAGAAAGTTGCCCTTGGACCTGAAAAGCGTTCACGGAAGCTTTCAAAGAAAGAAACAAGCATTACTGCATACCATGAACTTGGACATGCAATTGTTGGGTACGAGTGTAAAGAGAGCGACCCTCTCCATAAGATTTCCATTGTCTCTCGTGGACAAGCACTTGGTGTGACGTGGTTCCTTCCAAAAGAAGATCAGTTTACAACAAGTAAGACAAAGTTCCTCGATGAGATCTGTGGACTCCTCGGAGGACGTGCTGCTGAAGAGCTTATCTATAACGAGATGACAACAGGTGCAAGCAACGATATTGAACGTGCATCAGCAATTGCCCGTAACATGGCTATGCGATACGGAATGGGAGAAGGCGACCTTGGACCAGTTGCCTACGGTGAAAAGCAGGGAAGCTCTCACCTCGGTGCAGATCTCGGTATGAACCGAAACTACAGTGAGGAAAAAGCAAAGCAGATCGATGCATTCGTCAAGAAGACAATAGATACACAGTACGCTCGTGCTCTTGCTCTTCTTAAGAAGAACAAGACAAAGCTCGAAGAACTTGCAACCGTCCTTCTAAAGACAGAAACAATGAGTGCAGAAGAATTCATAAAAATCTACAAAGGAAAGAAAATCGCAAAGAAAAAGAAGGCATAGAATCGACGCTCTTTCGTGCTATAATGCGGGCCAATGCAGATGCTTTCCCCATTAGATGGCAGGTACAGAGGAAAAATTGGTTCTCTTTCGACGTATTTCTCAGAGGAAGCACTCAATAAATACCGTCTTGAAGTAGAGATCAAATACTTTATTGCACTCTCAAAAGAAGCAGGAATTAAGGAGTTACCAAAGGTTTCTTCAAAGCAAGAAAAATCACTTCTTGCACTTCTTGCAAAGTATGATGACAAAGAAGTAGCTGCAATTAAAAAAATAGAAAGCGTCACCAATCACGATGTTAAAGCTGTTGAATACTACTTAAAGAAAAAGATTGAGAAGATCTCTGGATTAAAAAAGTACACAGAGTTCGTTCATTTTGGATTAACATCAGAAGACGTGAACAACCTCAGTTACGGTATGATGATTAATGCAGCATTAAAAGAGGATATTATCCCAGCTGCCTCATTGTATGTTGCAGATATTAAAAAGATTGCAGTCGTAAATAGAACAGTAACGATGCTCAGTCTCACACATGGCCAGCCAGCAACAGCTAGCACTATGGGCAAAGAGATGATGGTCTTTGTTGATAGGCTTCAAAGGCAGATAGACCAAATGAAGCAGTTCTCCATGCAAGGAAAGTTTGGTGGCGCAGTTGGTAATTACAGCGCACATATAGCAGCGTATCCAGCATTTAAATGGGAGGTATTCGGACAGAAGTTTATGAAGTCTCTTGGTCTTATTCCGCTTGCGAACACCACACAGATCAACCCACATGATGACATCGCAGAGATTAGCCACATACTCTTTCGGTTTAATACGATTTCAATCGATCTTTCAAGAGACATCTGGAGCTACATATCTCGTGGAATTTTTAAACAGAAAGTAGTGAAAGGAGAAGTCGGATCATCAACAATGCCACACAAGGTAAACCCAATAGATTTTGAAAATGGAGAAGGAAACATGGGTCTTAGTAATGCACTCTTCTCGCATTTTGCAGAGAAGCTACCCATTAGTCGTATGCAGCGTGATCTATCAGACTCTACAGTGCAGCGTTCTATTGGCTCTGCATTTGGTTATCATGCCATTGCCATTGCAGCACTACGCAAGGGGCTTGGTAAGCTCATTTTAAATGCACCAGTCGTACAGCAGGAGCTAGATGCACACCCAGAACTCCTTGCAGAAGCTGTTCAAACAGTGCTCAGAAAGAATGGTGTAAAAGGTGCATACGAGAAAATGAAAGAGCTCACACGCGGAGAGACAGTCACAAAAGAGGATTTTGTAAACTTCGTGAAGACCGTGAAAATCCCAGAGGGAGATCGAAAGAATCTCTTAAAGATTATTGGCTAACTACTGCGACCCAGTCTTTCGTTGCTCTGTACGTACACAGTTATTTCGGTGGAAATTATTGGTAATAGATGAACATGCATCAAGTGCTCGGAGTAATTCTTCTTGGTAGACATCTCCAGACTCAAACCGACTACTTCGCGTCTGCATAAGGGCATCTTCCTTAATAAGCCTTCGAGATGGTCGTGTATAGGTGATTCGTTTTTCGAGTACAGAAGGTGTGACAACTGGCTTGTATGCGTCATATCCTGTGTCACGAGTTTGAGCTCTTTGGTAGATGCTTTCCCGTGTTGTCGTTCGGTTTTGTTCAAGCATTCGGTATGCATTTTCTGCGCTATTTATTTCTTGAAACCGATCAAAACGCTCTTCGTATGTTTCTTTTGGAGGGATAACTCGGGAAATTCGTGCTCGGTTGTCAGTGGTAATACGCTCTTGTATTTCTTCTATCCGCGCTTGTGTACGTCCTCCCCTTCGTGAAAGATTTAACTCAGCATACTCTTTATCAGCAATACATTCATCGACGCGCAAGCTATATGTTCCCACTTCTGCAAGTGCTGGACTTATCCGTAGTGCAGTAATGCATTGTTTCTTATAAAGCTCATTGGTTTCAATTTCTTGTGCTTGTACTGTATGAGTACTAAAGATACTAAGAAGGCCGATGAATATACTGATGAATTGCATATCTGTTAGTATAGCACATATGAGAATTCTTCGCGTTATCTTTCCAATAATAGTTGCAGTACTATTTTTCTATCTATTTACATTTAAGGTAGGGAATGCAGATTTCTGGTGGCACATCAAAGCAGGGAAGCTGCTTCGTCACGGAGGATGGATAGTGACAGACCCATTTGCATATACGCGTGCAGGGGAAGCGTACCTTGCCAATCATGAATGGTTGGCACAAATTGTTTTTTCGTTACTGCATGACCTCACAGGGTATACCGGAATTATTATGTTGAGAATGGTTATAGTTTGTGTCATCTTTGGCCTTCCTCTTTTGCTTGATAGACGGAATCTGTGGATAAACACAGGGCTCTCTTTGCTGGCAGCCATTGCTGCTCGTCCAGCAATAATCGATAGGCCACACTTGTTTACTATTTTGATGTTTTCAATAGTGATGTATATCGTTTTAGCCTATATAGAAGATAAAAAAATTGATCAAAAAAAGTATACAGTAATGGTGTTACCACTTCTGATTGTACTCTGGAGTAACCTTCATGGAGCAGCAGGAGTTATCGGTATTGCAGTGTTTGGCACCCTCGGAATACAGCGGTTAGCCGATAGGGCAGAACGAAAAGAAATGCTGGTGCTCGTTCTTGTTGGCGTTCTCTCCTGCCTTGCTCTTCTCTTAACGCCAAGTGGGTTTGATAACATCAGGTACATGTGGGTACTGATGGGCGATAAAACAACAGACCTTATTGCCGAGTGGCAGTCAGTACCACTTGGTGAGTACCTGAAGCATGTTGGAATTTTCTGGGTTATTGTTCTCGCTGCATGCTTCAAGGGAAGACGTCATCTTCTCTGTAGCACACTTATCTTGCTGGGTATTGGATATCTATCAAAGAGTGCCGTTCGTCACGAAGTATTGTTTATCGTCGCTGCGCTTGCACTAACTATTCATCAATTAAAACACTCAGAGTTTCATATGCGAAAAATTTTTCTTATTGCTGCACTTTTCATATTAACGACTGCAACACTTCTTCAGGCGTATTCGTATAACATGCACAATAATCTTTTTGGTTTTGGAGAGTTTACTCCACTGAAAGGTGCATCAGAATTTATTCATTCAAGTGGTATCACAGGAAATATGTTTAATAATTACAATGCAGGTGGGGAGTTAATTTTTAGAGGGCATAAGGTGTTTTTGGATGGGCGAAATCTCGATTACGGTTACGATTATATTTCACGGGCTATTGAGGCAGGGCTCGATGTACAGAAGTGGAATGAACTTTCTACAGAATACGATTTTACGCATGCTATTATTTACTACAGTCTCGAAACAGGAAAAAATCCAATTCCCTATATAGATATATTGCAGAATGACCCTCATTGGGGCCTTCAGTACCTTGATGATTGGTCTGCAGTCTATGTCAAAAATGAAGAAGACCGTATGACGCAGATCACGCCAAAAATGCTGCATAACTCACAAATGCCAGAGGAAATAAGTCTCGGGAATTTGCAGATATTACAGAGTGAAGTGCAGAATATTATTGATGCTTGTCCAGAATGTGCAAAGGCTCCTGAGTATAAGCAGGAGATGGTTAGGGCTTTTAGTACATAATCCTTTTGTAACTTTTGAAAGATCAAAAGTAACCAAAAATCTTCGCCACTGATATGAACGAAGAAATATTGAGAGAACATAGCTGTGCGCTCCTGGGTAAACCTGCGTCACTAAGTAAGCGTGAAGCGGTGTGATCTTCGTCCATACTACAGTGGCTGGCCACGCCTCACATGTGAGGCGTGGCTGGACGTTCGTTTGTCAGTTGCGTTTGTTTGAGCGAAAAGAATAATCATGTGTACTCTTTTCTAGTGCCCGAATGCCCCCGGCACGCCGGGGGTTGAGGGTACGCACAGGTGGGACAAAGGATTATTTCTTTGAGTGAGTTAGCAACTGACTTGATTTTTCGTGCCTTTTTATCAAGAAAAAGGCACAAGAGAATAGAGTTACATATCGATACATAAATAAAACCGCCCAGGGACGAACCCTTAGACGACTTTATTTATGCCAGACAATTAATGAGCAAGCTCTTTAACTAACTGACTCTATTAGTATAGCAAAATTTACCTATTTTAGATAGAAGCAATTTTGTCATAATCCTCTACAAATGGCTTTAATTAAATTAAAAACTTGTACTAATTATTTATACAAAAAAGATTATTGGCAGAGGCATTGTTCAGGAGATTTTGGAAGTAAGACACTTTTTACGCAAAACCCCTATCCGTTTGCTCTGAAATTGCTACAATCTCCCTTGTGCATGCCCAGGTGGCGGAATTGGTAGACGCGCACGCTTGAGGGGCGTGTAGGAGCAATCCTGTGGAAGTTCGAGTCTTCTCCTGGGCACCATTCGACTCGGCTCTCTGGAGCCTCGCTCATGGTCCTCGCGCTTCGGCGCTCGGGCCACCTCTTCGCCGAGGCGAATGAGTCTGAGTGAACGTAGCAAAGCGGAGTGAGTCGAAGAGTCCATTACCAACTGCTCTCTGGAGCCTCGCTCATGGTCCTTCGCTTCGCTTCGGGCCATTCATTACCTACGAAGAGTCGAATGACAGTGAGTGAGCGCAGCGAATCGAACTGCCCACTTCCACTCACTCTGTTCTATGTGCATATAGAACGTCGAAGCAGTCTAACTGAAGAGTAAAAAACAGATTGATACATCAAAATTTTCTTGAAGGTATAGTCACAAGTCATGGGGAGACGTAATTTTGGTATATGTCTTGGCATGTCTATATCGCGCAAGCACGCACTGGCAGATACTACACAGGTATCAGTACTGATCCTCATCGTCGCATTAAAGATCATAATCGAGGCAAAGGAGCAAAGTTTGCTCATGATCAAGGATTAGATCACTTTGTATATATTTCATCACTGTTTGAAACAAAATCTGAAGCCCGTAAACGAGAAATACAGATCAAAGGTTGGAATCGAGAGAAAAAGGAGAAGTTGATTAGGGGAGAGTGGAAATGAGCGTAAAATAGACACCATATATAAGTTTCTGGTTTTATATGATGCACTTAGAGCAGTTTTTCATAGCTCTTCTGAAGAAGAGGAAGTGGAATTGGCAAGTATGGACTTTGTTGGGTTTCATACTTCTTGCTATTGCGCTATCAAACGGGGATAAAGTTATCAGCATACTCCAATTTGGAGGACAGGCAGCCCACACAATTATCAATGCCACACCACCCGATAGGCATCTGAATGATAAAATAATCGAAGAACTTAAAGAAAAATTGTCACTATGCACAGAAAGTTATGTTCAAGTTTCAAATGTATTAAGTGACTGGGAAGCTTACCAACTTGCAGATGATATCAAAATATTCTTGCAGGAATTGAATATAGAGGTGATTCGAGATCAGGATGGAGATCTCATCAAACCTGGAATCTCGTTTGAATGTAGAGAAGCTAGACTGGTTGTTCAGGTGGGCAAGAATACATGAATTGTATAATGACATGCTTGGTAACCTGTAAACCCCTCGTCACCAGAATCAAATCTGATATAATAACCTCATAAAAAATACGTATATCATCATCTCGGGGTTCCTTCTCGTACTGGCAATAGTATTGGGTTGGCGGTTTTTTCAAGATGCGGAAAAAGACAGAGAAGTTATGTTGTATTTTGGTGACAGGCAAACAATCATCGATAGTGATTGCAGTGCAACAAAACAGGTTACTCGCACTATCCCTCATACAACAAATATTGCTGATGCCACGCTGAGAGAATTGCTTAAGGGGACTACAAAAGAAGAGAATGACATGGGCTTGACGGACAATTTCTCTAATGCTTCTGGGTACCTCGGAAACGATGTTGAACCGTTACTATCGTATTACACTGGTCTTAGTATACAAGATGGTATAGCGACAATAGATTTTTCAAGTGGTGCGTTACAATATTTAAATAATGCAGCCTGTATACAGGCAACAGTTAAAAGTCCTATTAAAAAAACACTGCAGCAGTTCCCAGACATTGAAGACATGCGTTACTTCATAGACGGAAAAGAGTTCACAGAATGGGATGCATAAATATCAAATGTAGTCCCCTCGTTATCACTATATTTCAATCTATCGCATACATGCTGTAGCATGGGGTTAATACTTTTTTTATACGATTTATTTTTATGGAGCACATTTCTCTTTGGATGATTATCGGTTTTTTGTTGGCAGCATATTCTGTTATCGGAAACGATAGCATTCAGACACTTGGGACATTTATTGCATCTAATAAAAATACCAAATGGTACTACTTGTGGCTCTTTACGTCGGCTATTTTAACCCTTGTCATTGTACAGAGTTACATTGCTAATGGAGGAGATATTGCTACGGGGAGACTGGCGAAAATTCCATTGATAGAGATTAAGTGGTACCACGCTATGGCACCGCTGGGCTTGGTAATCTTAACGCGTAAGGGTATTCCTGTCTCCACCTCGCTACTAGTACTATCGGCATTTGCTTCGTCGCTCGTATTCGAAAAAATACTGATGAAGTCGGCGATTGGCTACGGTCTTGCTGCTGTCGTTGCCTACATACTATGGATCCTTGTATACAAGTGGGATAATAAAAACAATCCGCTCCCGCAGTCGCACGAGTCGTACTGGAGGGTATTACAATGGTCTGCAACAGGGTTTCTTTGGTACACATGGCTTTCACATGATGTTGCCAACATTGCGGTCTTCCTCCCGCGTCAACTCGATCTACCCTTGCTCTTGTTTGTGCTTACATCATTTATTATTGGTCTTGCATACATCTTTAAAATCCGAGGTGGAAAGATACAGAATATCGTTTTAGAAAAGTCACATACCAGCTATATACGAAGTGCAACTATTATCGATTTCTGTTATGCGGTTATCCTCCTTGTATTTAAGGAGTGGAGTAGCATACCAATGAGTACCACGTGGGTCTTTATCGGTTTGCTTTCCGGTCGCGAACTCGCCATTTCGACCATGATGGGAAAGGAATACACCTTCCAAGAAGTGTTCCCAATTGTGGGAAAAGATATATTTCGACTTCTTGTGGGGCTTGGTGTCTCCGTTCTCATTGCAATGCTGATTCAGCATGCAGATGTAATCGTAGCATTTCTGAAAATTGTTTAAAACAGTGTGCTTCCTCTCCTATTCTTACCACTTCCCGCCTGCTCCACCGCCACCGAAAGATCCTCCGCCAAAGCCACCAAAGCCACCACTGCTTCCACCTCCAGGACCCCAGCCGCCGCCAACATACCAAGGGTTGTGACGCCTTCCAGATTTGAAGTTTTTCGATACGATAAAGTCAAATAGTAAGCCAAGGAGTGCAAAGAAGGGGATAGCAAAGACAGTAAAGGTCATGAGCCACAGAACAGCACCTCCAATAGCTCCGATAACGCCACCAAGCCACCATGATTTCGTCCGACCAAGAATGGCACCAAGCCAAGGAAAAACAAAAAACATAAACCATAGAAGAGCGTTCATCATATTTATGTCTGATGTACCACTTGTGAGAGTTGGCTCGTATTCGCCACCAATAGCAGACTGCAGTGCAGTAACACCCGACAGGAGTCCCGCAAAGTAGTTACCATTACGAAACTGAGGAGTGATCTCACTCTCAATAATCTGACTAGCAAGTAAGTCAGGCACGGCACCTTCTAGTCCGTATCCTGTTGCAATGAATATCTCTCTGTCGTCGATGGCAGCAAGAATTAAAATACCATTATGAACATCATTTCGTCCGAGGCCCCATTTTCTTCCTACTTCAACGGCAACATCTGCAATGGCTTCACCATCAAGTGTGCCTACAAGGAGAATAGCAATTTCATTACTGGTCTCTGCTCGATACGTAGTCAGTACAGTTTCGAGTTCCTGTTTTTCAGTACTGTTTAATGTGCCTGTTCGGTCCGTGACAAACCCCTCATATGCAGGAACGCTGAATGCATACGTGGTGCCTCCTGCAGAGAGAACCAGAAATGCCAAAAGCAAGAAGCGACTAGAATTCAACATTTGGTGCTTCGTCAGAACCTTCTGTAGCTTCAAAGAATTCTGCTACATCAAACCCAAACATGCCAGCAAGTAGGTTTGTTGGGAAGCGCTTTACACGTACATTGAACGCTCTAACAGTGTCGTTGAAGTCCCGACGCGCTGTTGCGATTCGGTTTTCTGTTCCCTCCAATTGCACCATAAAATCACGGAATGCTTGTGTTGCCTGTAGTTGTGGGTAGCTTTCAACAGTGACAAGCAGACGTCCAAGAGCGCCATCAAAGTTTTCTGCAGCAGCAATCTGCTCTGTACGAGAGCCAGCACTTTGCCATTGTGACCTCGCAGCGGTTACTTGGGTAAATGTTTCTTGTTCAAAATCGGCAGCACCTTTCACAGTACTGACGAGGTTAGGGATAAGGTCAAAACGACGTTGGTACTGAGTTTCTACCTGAGCCCACGATCCTTCTACCGATTCATTAGCAGTAACAAGGCCATTATAACCACTCCATAGCCAGAGACCGAGTACAGCGGCGACGACGATTATTATCCATCCTGTAGTAATTTTTTTCATAAAATAAGAGTGTTAAGAATATGCACAGTATACATGAAGAAGTGCGAAATCTATTGAAGAATTAAATCGTTATAAGGTTCGACTGGCGCTCTAATCTCTTAAGGAACGTACAAAGGTGCAGAGAAGAAATAGTACTAATTCCTAGCTATTCGTTTAAAAATTCCTTAGGATCATGTGTCTTTTTATGAATATTTGGATTCTTGCAAAGGCTAAAAACTTTGATACGTACGAAAATATTCGTATGAGAGAGGTGGCTGCTGAAATGGGTATCGAGATTACAATGGTTGCTCCTGAGGAGTGTGAGATTATTGCAACACGAGGAGGAAGAAAGAGTATTTACATCAATAAACAAGAGATTGATAAGCTGCCAGATTGCCTTATTCCTCGTACAGGATCTGGTACAAACTATTTTATTAGTGCAGTTATTCGTCACTTAGAACGTCTTGGCGTGTTTGTATTAAACAATAGTGAAAGCATTTCACATGCCATGGACAAAATGGCATCTATTCAGATGTTGGCACTAGAAAATATTCCTGTGCCAAAGACAATATTAGCAAAGACACCGCTCGATTTAGAGCTCATTGAAAAAGAGTTTTTTTTTCCAGTGATCCTTAAAAAAGTATCTGGCTCTGAAGGAAAGGGAATTGTTATGTGTAAGGATCATTCGCAACTAGAAGACACTATGGATTTACTCGATCCAAACTTAAACATGATTATCCAGGAATGTATTAACTCTAGTCTTGGACGTGATATGCGTGTATTTGTTATTGGAGGGCGTGCTATTGGCGTCATGGTAAGAACGGCAAAGAAGGGCACATTTAAGGCGAACTATTCTGCAGGAGGAACAGTAGAAGCAGCAGAGCTGACACCAGAGATAGAGTGGTTAGCTGTAGAATCGTCACGCATCATTGGTCTTGACATTGCAGGAGTAGATATACTCTTTGATAAAGAGGGGTATCAAATTTGTGAAATTAATTCTTCTCCATATTTCAAAGGTTTTGAAGAAGCAACAGGTATCGATGTTGCACGTGAAATATTGAACTACGTTAAAGTTCGAAAAGGGGAATTTCTTTAGTGTCGCCTCATACTGCTGGACTTGTATGTTCGACGAAGTCGAAATCGTTCTCGTGTTGTAAAAGGTTTCGACACTGCTTCTGTTTTGATACGCTTTGTGCGACGAAGGGCAGCGTCGCGTTGAAGTGTTGATGCATAGTCTTTCCATTCAATACTAAGTGATTCCCTATAGTCTTTTGTGGCTTTTGTAATTGATCTGTGTGTTGGCCTATTTCCTGTATAGAAGCGAAATCGACCAAAATCCTTTGTAAACTCGTTATTTGTAGGTGGATTTCCAGCAAATGCTGGTGTCGGAGCAAGAAAAAGACACAGGCAGAAGCAGCTACAGAAAGCGGTAAATTTCATAGGAAAAGGGGTTAAGTCGCAATATCTAGTATAAAGCAAAATGATATAAAGCAAATCGAGCAAAGAATCAGCAAAGGATTCTTGTCAAATTGGCTAATAGATCCTAAAATCATCTACTAATGAGTATCAAAACACCATCCGAGAACCGAGTGTCAACGGCACCAGCAGCACCAGTTTCTATGAATGAAACAGGTGGGAAAAAGCGATCTCCTGCAGCGCATATATTTGACGACATGCGTCAGAAAATTGCAGAAGTGTTCCCAAATGAAGATGAGGAAGCATGGTCATGGACATCTGAAGATTACAGCGAAAATAGTATAGGAAGAACAGAACCAACGTACGAGCAGTGGTATTCAGAGAAATTTGTAGGGTCTGATGAATTCTCTCAACTCTTCACGAAGCGAATGTATATGGTGTGGGATGAATTGCAGAAGGATTCATTCAAGGCGAATGACAAAGAGTTATGGGATCATCAAAAAGCATTATTTGCATGGACCGCATTAAATATCTGTACTGGAAATCGTGAAGAAATGGCAAAGCTTCTTATCCGTTCTCCGTATGGTAGTGGAAAGAGTTTGGTAACAGGTCTCATTACACGTGCATTTAGAGATGCACAGCTAGAATTATTACATTTAGATAATGTATCTCCGCAGGAGCTTCCAACTGGTGCACAGATCTTTGTCAAAAAAGAGCACATGGCACAGAATGCAAATGGAGATCAATTTAGTATTTTACAACCTCCTTACAACGTAGAAAGAACAGATATAAATCAGTATTGGAGAGATATGAATGCACGATATGGTGAAGCATTTTCATCAGTTTTCCCTCAGCCAAAGAAAGCTGCCGATCCTTTTTATGCAATCTTTAGAGAAGGAGAAGACGAAGCGTCCGCAACAGTAGATCAACGAATAGCGACATATCTCAGTACTTCTGAGAGAACTGTAGAGGATACCAAAACGCAGAAAATGCTCAAGGAATTCAAAGATTTAGCAGAAGGCAAAATAGTGTTCTTACCTGATGTTGAAAACAACATTGTTCCTCAGCCAGCACAAGAAAGGGAGGAGGCAAATGGAAATGTTCGTTTCAAAGGAGATAGCGCTCATGCTTTGCAGCATCTTGATGATTACTATATTGCGACATCACATAAGTCTCTTGCGCTTGATCAGTCAGCGTATAGAACAGTTCCGGATGAAGACGAGCCAGCGCAATTTGCACTTGTTTATGGGGCTGCACTTACACGGCAGTACGATCGTATAAGAAAGGATTTACAAGCACTTGCAAAGAGGTGTAAAGCACTCTTTATAGATGAAGCGGGAAGGTTAAACCCATATACTATCGGCGATAGTGTGGCACAGCATAGTGGTGCATTGCCTATTGAAATTGGTGTCACGGGATACGATAAAGGGGTAGAAGGATGGACGCGTTCACCAACAATCTCTGAAGAGAAAATGATTGAACTAGGCCTCATGAAACCAATTGCCTATATTGGTATTGGGGACGCAGAAAACCCGCCATCACCAGGAACAGAAGAGGCATGGAAGTCGTACGAAGAGGCGCATTTTGAGGATTACGATACTGCAAAAAAACTTGGTATTCCACAGCCTCATCAAAAAGATACAGTTATTTGCGCAAAAGGCGATAACGTCCATGAATACGCAAAGCGTATTCAGTTGGCACATGCAGAAAGAAATATTCCTGTGGAAGTCTTTGTATACCATGCAGATGCAAAAGATAGAAAGTCATCTGTACTCAATGCTTTTAAGGCACCAAAAACAGATGCATCTTCTAAGAGAATTTTAGTAGCAACAAACACATTAATTGCTGAAGCACACACGATCCCAAATGCTGAAGTATATGATGTTGTCGATCCAATAACGCAATACATGATGGATCAACTCCGTGGAAGACTCGGTCATGTCCGAAACCTTAAAGGTACTGATGAAGAAAAAGAGAATGCTAGAACTGTTATTCGCGAGCTCTTTTTACATAAAGGGAAAGACCCATATGTTCGTGTTATTGCGAAGAAATTTGGTTTTTCAGAAGACCTTCCAGATGAGAATGCAAGCTGGCCTCCTTTAAAAAACATGATTGGTCTGGCTACGTACATTGCTGATGGCGCAAAGAGTGTATTCGGCGATGTCCGAGCAATTATGGATGCACCAAGAGTATGGCGTCGAAAGAAAAAAATACAAGGTGGCGTTGCAGAGAAAGTTGGTACACCACTGACTCATACAAACCCACATGCACTTTCAATTGCCAATAAGCGTGCAGAACAACAAATACGCAGGCTACAAAAGCGAGCAGAGAATGAGGAAAAGGAAGCAAAAAAAGTTGAGAAAATGCTTCTAAGTCCAGAGAAGAAAACAGGAGAATCATCTCAAGAAATAACACAAAAGATTCGTATTGAAGAAGCGGCTGCAAACAATAATACAGCAGGATTTAAACCAACGAATGCTATCCCTGGTAGTGAGGAGAAGTTGATAGTTATTGCATACAGGGAAAGAATGAGACTTCCATTATATCACCCAGATGATAGAAAGGATTATGAGCTCTTGTCAGAAGACTCTTCATTGCATGATGAGAATATAGATGATTATCTTGATGAGGAAGATTTCCCAGAGATAGATCTGTAATGAAAATATGTATGACGAAGACACCCACATTTCCACCGGATTGGGATGAGCGTATGTTGCCTGACAAAGATTCGATACAACTCTGGGATACAGAAAATCTAGAAGATCAAGAGCGAATGGCTATTGAAAGGGGTAATCAACGATTGCTTGAAATCTGCAGAGAGACGAAGTCTATGTTACCAAAGATTATTGCAGTAATGCGTTGGTCGGAACTTGGACTAACGATAGATGATGCAAAAGTTGCGGTAGGGTTGAGTGGCCATGGGTATAAAACGTTAGAGACAGATCTTGAAGGACGGTGGCCTATGTTTTTCACATACGAAAAATTATTTCAGTTCTGGAAAAATGAAACAGATATATCTCTTGGTATACGAGAGCAGTGCCTAGACCTTCTTAGTTTTCCACATATCTTTGAGCAGGAAAATCCCAAGAGAGGAGAAATATATAATCCTCAGCCTACATTACTCGATATTATCGAACAGTCTCGTTCTGGCATTGGACATGTATTGAACCATCATGATATGAACGCATTTTACCATCGACTCGGGTATGACGTGGGACATGAGCATATAAATGATAACTTCAAAGGGCATTGGTCTAGGCTTCATACTCGCAAAGATTACGGGACAGTACCACCAGCTGTAGAGGTGATGACAGTTGTTGATACTCTTTATGATGATGATCCACAGATGCATGCATTGCGTTTAGCAGAGGGAGAAGGCTTATGGTGTGAGATAAAGATGAACCAATACAGAGAGCGCGGAGTTGAAGATCTAATGGCAAAGCTACTGACAGGAATAGAGTTCGATACAGCAAAACATTGGGAGTGGAACTACAATGACGGAAATACGAAATGGTCTGAACCGATGACATTTCGTGCAGAGGCTATTAAAGAAGTTTATGGTCTGACGGATCTTCCGTCTCAACGACTGACACAAACGGAGTATGTTGAGTGGGAAGAGATTGAGCATATTGCAAGAGGCGTAATCCCTACAGAACAGTTGGATGAATTTGAGCGTGACTGGAAGACAGATTACGAAGTAGAAAAGAAAAGGCAAAGTTTCCGCAGTGTAGCGATAGAAGCAATGGAAAACAGGGGGCTGAATTACAAATCTATAGCAGATGTATTAGGCCTTAAGATTGATGATACTCGTCGGCAGAAAGCGGATGATGAGCGTAGCACAAGGGATAGGCCAGAGGCACAGATACGGCAGATCATCTGTTATAATAGGCAGAGTAGCAGTGTTGCCATTGAAGGAATCCTTCGTTGCTTAGCACAGGGCGAAGAGGAATATGAGCACATACGACAAATCTATATTGAAGAACGAAAGAGGTATTACAAAAGGACAGGAGCAGCTATTACTGGAGATGGTTTGCATATGAGAATACTGCGAGAACTGGGCAATGTTTCGATGGAAGATCTTGCTAAAAGATTTTTGCCTCAGAAATCTCACAATGATAAAGTTGCTATCCGTAAAAAAGACCTTGAACTACAAAAATTAGAGAGGCAAGAGGGGAAAACTCATGCTATTTCTTTTGAAAAAGTATACGCAATTATCGAAAAAGAGATTCAAAAGCGTGCAGAAGAGGTAGAAGAGGCCATTGCAAAACTTGATGCATTCCCAGAGGACTTAAAGGTATTCACATCAGTAGAGCAAATGGCCGCAAATTGCATCAAAGGAATGAAAGGAGCTGTGTACGTTAATGAAGCAATGGAGAACAACACTGGTAATGATGCAATGTGGCTACGTTCAGATGTGGTACAGAATATTGCAGAAGATGGCTTCGTGCCGACGTTGCCATCACTAAGGCTCATGGCAAAAAGTACAACAGATCAGGTGCTACCTGTAGCGGTAATACGAGATTGGTATGAAAAGTTCCCAGAGCAGTTGCAAAAAGGGAGTCCTCACTTTAGTCATAATTTCCCAGTTACAGAACCTCTTGCGAGGAGTTTATGCACAATGATGAGTGCAAAGGATGCAAGTATAATTCAGTTCTTTGAACGAACGCAGGGTATCACCCCGACACATGGCACAAAGCTCGTACGAGATATCGAAAGCGGCGATATTCCAAGTAATAAAATGGAGTGGATAAGAAAAATTGCAATTGCTGCAGGGTATAAGCCTCGGTACGGAGACCGCGATCCGTCAGTAGAATACCGCTTCTTAGAGGAGTTATATATCAATGGTCAAAATATGCAAAAAGCCCTAGCAGTAGTCATTCCATTGCTAAAAATCGAAAAGAGAGATATCCATCCAATCAATCTTCCTGGCACATCATTGCAAGAAATCGAAGAGGCATTGCAGATGTTGAAGTAAAAGCAATATTATGGTAAAATAGACAGATGTCACCACAAAAATCAGTACTGGTCATTGATGATGATAAAGCGCTTTCAAGTGCAATTGATTCAAAATTTTCCCACAAGGGATACCGTGTTGTCGTATGTGATAATGGTCCTCAGGGGTTCAAAATGTTGGATACTGAAAAATTTGATGTTGTGCTGACAGATCTTCATATGCCAGAGCAAGATGGCTTTGCTGTTTTACGTCACATGAAAGATACAAAAAATAGCACTACTCCTGCGTATGTTATTACCAATCTTGGTTCAGATCATTATTGCGATAGAGCATTAGAAATGGGTGCAAAAAAATGCTTTGTAAAAAGCGTCGTCACACTTATTGATATCGTAAATATCGTAGATGCTGAACTTTGTGCTTAAGTCATAAGCGCTTTGAATCCATCCTCATTGAGGATGGTTATACCAAGCTCTTTTGCAGTATCGAACTTGCTCCCAGGGCTATCGCCTGCAATGACATAGTTTGTTTTTTTCGACACAGAGGAGCTGACTTTTCCGCCACGTTCTTTGATCATCTTCTTCACGTCTTCTCTTGGCAGAGAGGGGAGTGTGCCTGTCACAACAAAAGTGAGACCAGTAAAGACCTGTGGTGCATGGCTTCCTTCAGGCTGAAGGGCAACTACACCTGCATTTTCAAATTTATGAAGAAGGGCACGGTTATCTTCTTCAGATATCCAGTCTTGTAGAGACTGAGCAACAACACTACCAATACCATCTATTTCTGAGAGGGTATCGCTATCGAGAGACTGTAATGTGTCAGTAATATCCCCCATAGAGATACCGTGTATTACTTGTTGCTTTGCTCCTGCATCAAATAGCGAAACCTGAGTATGACTGGAACCCCCTGTCTCAATAGCGATATCCGTTTTGGGCCACTCTATACGCTTTGCGAGTATCTCGGCTGTTTCTCGTCCTATATGACGAATGCCGAGTGCATACAAAAATCTATCAAGTGGTATTTGCCGAACACCATCTATCGCAGCGAGGATTTTCTGCGTTTTCTTTTCTTGAAAGAGTGGCAGGTCGATGAGGTCTGCATGGCTGAGAAAGAAGATATCTGCAGCATCAGAAACTAGTTTTTGGCTGAGGAGTTCATCGATAGTTTCTTTACCAAAGCCTTCAATATTAAATGCATATCGAGATACAAAGTGTTCGATCTTTTCTTGGCGCACTGCACTACAGTTTGTCCCTAGACAACGGTGCACAGCCTCACCTTCTGGACGGACGAGTTTTTCACCACAGCTAGGACAGTGGAGTGGAAAGTGAAAGGGGATGCTCTCTGATGGTCGTAGATTTGTTATCACACGTACAACTTCTGGGATGATGTCACCTGCCTTTTGTACAACAACAGTGTCACCAATACGAATATCTTGGCGTGCTATCTCGTCTGCATTATGTAGCGTCGCCCTTGTAACAGTGGTGCCTGCAAGTTGCGTTGGGCTTAGGAGTGCAACAGGGGTAATAGCGCCTGTGCGTCCTATTTGTAGTTGGATATCGAGGATTTGTGCAGTCTTTTGTTCTGCAGGGAATTTGTAGGCTCTAGCCCACCTCGGAGCTTTCGCTGTCGAGCCAAGGTCTCGTTGTAATCGTTTGTCATTTATCTTGATCACAACTCCATCAATATCGTAAGGAAGACGGTCACGCTTTTTTTGAAGCTCCTCATACATTGCTTCAACATCTTTTAGATTTGTGAGGAGTTTCGCTTCAGTGTTCACTGGTATACCAAGTGAAGAGATGAAGTCCATCAGTTCAACTTGTGTTTTGATGCCGAGAGCATCGGTTGTTTCTTTGCCGAGGCTGTAACAAAAAATTTGTAGCTTTCTGCTAGCAGCAATCTTTGGGTCTAATTGACGAATGGATCCTGCGGCAGCATTACGTGCATTGGCAAAATTTTTCGCCGAATCTTTTCGCATGTAGATTTCTCCTGAAATTTCAATGTACTGCGGATGATTGTCTCGACGTAAATCAAACGAAAGGGGGATAGATTGAACCGTTTTTACAGTATGTGTGACGTCTTCTCCTTCGATACCGTTCCCGCGCGTAATTGCTCGGAAGAGCTGGTAGTGACCATTTTTTTCATGTTGGTAGATGAGTGTCACATTAAGTCCGTCAATTTTCAGCTCTGTAAGAAACTCAAAAGGTGTATTCGTCTTTCCAAGAGCTCTGTGCATTTGGTCTACCCAGTCTTCTAGTTCTGCATAGGAAAATGCATCACTGAGAGATTCCTTTGGTGTGATATGGGCAATTTTTGGCAATCTGCCATCTAGAGGGGCTCCGACACGCTGTGTAGGGGAGTCTGGTGTGATAACATCCGGAAACTCTGCCTCGAGGGCTATAAGCTCTTGTTTAAGGGCATCTCGCACGTCTTCTGATGCTTCCTCTTTATTATCGATGAAGTATGCTTTATTCAGTCTCCAAATTTCGTCTCGAAGACGAGCAGACCGCTCATGTGCTTTCTGAATATCCATGCAACGATAGTATCGTTTCTTACAGACTTTTTATAGGTCTTTCACCCACTCATATGTCTCTTTGTCGATCGTATCATTTTTGTAGAGCTCTTTTGCATGCTTCGCGAATGTGCACATACCTGCATCGCGTCCTGTCTGAATAACAGAGGTAAGCTCTTGTGTTCGTCCATCGCGAATGATGTTGCTGACAGCAGAGTTATTTACGAGTATTTCACGGTGAGCAATGCGTCCTCCATGGCTACACGGTACAAGTCGCTGTGCAATAATTGCTTTGAGCGAGAGCGATAGCTGCGTTCGGATTTGCGATTGCTGATACGGTGGGAACACGTCGACAATACGGTCTATAGTTTGCACAGCATTTGGTGTGTGTAGTGTGGCAAATACCAAGTGTCCAGTCTCAGCCATTGTGAGTGCTGCGGCAATTGTTTCGAGGTCACGCATTTCTCCGATCATAATAATATCTGGATCCTGACGAAGAATACGTTTTAATGCTTCTGGGAACGACGTAAAGTCGCTGCCAAATTGACGCTGACGAATGAGCCCTTTTTCGCTTTGGAAAACAAATTCAATTGGGTCTTCAAGCGTCACAATATGTCCACCTTTCTCTTCTGCAATGTGCTGAATCATCGAAGCAAGCGATGTTGTTTTACCAGCACCCGTCGGACCAGTGAATAAGATAAGACCTTCTTCATAGTTGCATAGGTACTCAACATCATCGAGACCAATGTCTGAAAGTGTTGGAATGCTCGTTGGAATAATACGAGCTACAAGGCCCATATTGCCACGCTCATAATGGCAGTTAATACGAAGTCGCGCTCCAGAGGCTGTGTTATAACTCGCATCAATTTCTTTTTTCTCTTTAAATGTTTTGTACTGCACTGGACCTAAAACAGATTTAATAAATTGGTCTACTTTTGCAGCAGTATTTTTTTGCTTCCCTTGTTTTTCAAGTTCGCCATCAATACGGAAAATAACAGGAGAGCCAACAACGATATGAACGTCGGAAGCTCCTGCTTTTTCTGCCTTGGTGAATATTGTGTCTACAATAGAACTCATCACTCTATGATAGCATATTTGGATGCTTTATGCACCTATTCAGGCGTATCGCTGCACATAGCAATGGCCAATTTGCCGATTTTCTCCACACGTACTTCATCAAGACCCCTGTCTGCTGCTTCTTCTAGCCATAATGAGAGCATGTCGAGCTTATCGTCAGCGCTAAGGCTGTGACCAGCGCAAATATGTGTGCGTTCATCCAGTAGTTTAATGATTTGTAGGTCGAGTTTTTCCAACTGTTCCTGAATATCTGTAAGTGTCATCATGGGCGGCATCATGCGGTATTTTTCAAAAAAAACAACTGTCAGATCGAGAAATTATACTATGAATGTATTTAGTGCATCTCGGTTTCCATGGAGCAAGCGGTTAAATACCGTTTTTTTGTTTTAGATATGCGTAAACCTCTTCAGGAGGATAAAACAAAATACATGCAGGAATTAAAAAAATAAACCACCATATTCCAAGTAATACTGTGACAAGCATCAAAAATGACTGAATAAAAATGATAGATGCTAGTCGATATTGTCGTATCCATACACCAATGCCAGCAAGGGGTTGTAGGATTTTAACCACTAGAATAGCACCATCATAGAATTCCACTGGAAGGTTGAGCCGTATGAGTGTATTTGATAGTGGTGTCGACCATCTTCCAATAAATGTGTAGGCAAGAATCTCTCCTGTTTTCCATGCAGGGAGTAGCCATTTTTGCAGACTCACACCAATAAACGTTAGGCTGATCTGCAGAGCAATAAAACGTTGAGGAAGAATGCTTATTGGATCCCATGCAGTCCATGAACCATGCGTTCTTTTTGCATCATATGAAAATGTTTTATGAGCACCGCTCCACATAAACACAAGAAGTACAAAGCAGAGAATTCTATTATACGACGATGGAAACATATGAAGATGCAGTTGCCAGTAGTAAAGACCAAGAAAAAAGCATGCAGTCGCGCATACTCTGAAGTATGCACCAAATGTAAAACCAAGGAGTGCTATGAGCGATAGAGTAAAAAGAAAGTGTGCAACAAGAGGGCTCGGAGCATCATTATAAAGGGGAAGTGCTAACCCTTCATTTGAAAAGAGTAGTGTGATGTGCAGTGCATATGTACTTGCATACACAAGTAAGAAAATTCCAAGACAGATACGCACCAATGCGAGTGCATGTGGTGGTGCCTCTCGTACCCAGAAATGGTTCCACAAGGTTATCATAGGGGTGTAATTTCTGTAAGAACTGGAACACGTAAATACTCGTATCCGGCAGGTGAGCGAGGCCATCGATGCATCTCTAAGATAATCTCATCCCACAGGCGCCCATGCTCTTCTTCTCGTTTGCGTAGTAGATCGGCATATTCTTGGTATTTCTGGTGTAGCCCCTCCTCTTGTAGTCCTCGGTAAGCAGGTAGGTAGATTTTGATGGATTCTTCACCCTTCCCGTGTGTCTTGTACGTGCTCATATCTATCGGCTCCCACACGCCCTTAGAATGCCTTCCTAATGCCAAGAGATTCTCATTATACGTCAGATAGGACTGGAACGGGGCAAGCATGCCATAGCTCCAATGAGAGAGAATAAATGGCACTCCTGGTAGGTATACTCTAAAGAGCGTAAACAGCATCCCAGATACGGTCGCAGCGATGTACATAGTAATAGTCATATTCTGAGCAATACGCTTCATATACAGACATTATGGCATAATAAGCCGCTATTTCGATAGTTTTTTTGTACGTTCCATTATGGTTTAGAACTTCGAATTTGGCTTCTATTGGCCAAATAGAGTAAAATACTCGGATTTCCAAATGTAAAGAGTACTAAACATGCTTTATAGATCAGAGAAATACTATAGAGTACATGGTTGCATGACCACCCTCCCCGCCAGCATCGAAGCATATATCCTTGAAGCAGGTTTCTCTGCGACAGAGGTACTTGTGTTAAAACGCTTACTCGAAGGAGAGGCGATGACACTGCGAGAGCTCGCAGCAAAGACAGGGAAGAGCACAGGGGTACTGGACCAAGCAACTAAGAAACTGAGCGATAAACATATTGTCGTGAAAGAAAGTATTAATGGCACTCCAAAGTGCACACTGGCATCGCTTGAGTCTATCCAACAATGGATGGAAAAAGACATGAACGATAAGAAAGATGTTCTCCATAGAAAGAAGCAGGACTTCGACGCATTCCTCGCTACAATAGAACACGAGAAGGATAGACCAGAAATGCAGTACTTCGAAGGGCTTGATGGTTTGCAAAAAGCATTTGCCAAGTTGCTGGAGAAGGATTCTCGGGAGTGGCTTCATTTTGTCCCTGCATTAATGAGAGAAGAGGACGACCCTCTGTGTGAGTTCCGTGTGAATCTTTTTCGTGAGCGTCGCAGGAAAAAGGTTTTTATGCGCTCTATTACTCAGGATGTACCACTAGGTCGTCGCTACCAGAGCAGGGACATCTTTGAGTATAGAGATTCTCGCTTAGTCTCTATAGAACAGTTTCCAGTAACATTTGAGGAGTTTATCGTAGGCGACACTGTTGCGTGTTTTGATATACCAAACCAGAAGGCTAGCTTTATCAATTATCCCGCAATGGCAGATAGTGTGAAGCATATGTTTGAAATGCTTTGGTGTCAGGCGGAATGTACAGACGAAGAGGTGTGCAAAGTTCAAGCTGAGAATCGTTCTCCACAGGAGCCAGATATGGCAACAAGAGTAATGTCTGAATTGGAGGAGTTTTTTATGAGTAAGAAGAATTTAATAATCTTCGGTGCCATTGGTGCCCTGTTCGCTATGATGACATGGGGGATGTATGTGAATAATCATAATTTAAATAAAAACCAATTGGCAGGAAAAACAGTGGCAATTGCTTCGACAAAAGCCTGAGAATCCGAGAAATTGATGGAGATATCCTTGATAGGATAAAAACAGAAAATAACTTCCGTTCAGAGGAGTATCAAGCAGTATTCAAGAAGCTTAACGAAATTAGAAATACTAATAGTGATATCACATATATATACATTATTCGTCCAAATACTGATTTAACAAATTTCAATTCTGCTCGTGCCCCTATATTTAATGACAAAAAAGAGGGTGTAGCCATTTTAGGGGACGCTACACATCCAAGATAAATATCTTATAGTCTAGTTTGAATTGAGGTTCGCTCATGATAATACAAGTTTGTGAGTAAACAATTTCTCTTTAAGAGGCATATCCGTCAAAGACAGAAAAGGTTATTATGTGATAGAATAGGTTATTCATTAGATAGTATTTAGAGTGATATGCTCTCTCTCAATATTGAGGATTATTATTTGTATAAAAAATTAGATCAGTAAATATTTTAGATCAGGTTTTACGTTGAATTAATTACTCCAAATCTTCAAGTCCACGCTCTTCTCCTTGCACATTATCTTCTAAACGATAAATCATCTCGGACATCTCACCTCTGGTTATCGGCGCGGAGAGCTTTCGAATAGAAATAGGGATTGCCCTTCTATTTTCGAGAAAACGTACAAAGGGTTTGTACCAGTTTTCGCCAATGCTGTGGTTGGCAGGCAAGATATCATCAGGGGTGGAATAGAAGGTAGAAATAATTTTTGCAGCTTCAACAAAGCTGATCTCTTGCTCTGGGCGGAAGGTTCCATCTGGGTATCCTTCAATCATGCCAAGAAATTTTGCAATACAGACATTTGGTGCAAACCAAGCATCAGCAGGGACATCTGAGAATGAGTTTTTTGAACATTTTTGCACAAGCTCATCAAGTAATAGTGGTGATGAGGTCATAATCTTAATGAACTCTGCACGATTGATAGTATTGTCTGGTTTGATGGATCCATCATCATAACCATTGAGAATCTTTAGCTCTTTTAGTCTCTCTATAGCCTTGCGATTTTTATGATAGGCTGGGAGATCGCTAAACCCTTCAGTGGTGCTAGAAGCATCTTCCCCGAACTGTGGTTCTGGAGTATAAAAAGTGAAGGAATCGAGTACTGCGAGGTATTCGTCATCGAAGGATACAGCTGCATCTCGCTCTTCGCGGTACTTAATCGTGTAGATTCTGTTGCCCCAAGGGAACATGATGAAATGAGTCTTCCAGAACTTACTCCAGTTGTTAAACGTGTATTCACCCTTTAGTGCAGCTTTGCCCTTAAAAGAGATGATCTCTGTAGAGACATTGTCTAGCTCTCGCAAAAATGAGAGATGAGAGGATTCGTACACATCATCGTGGTCTGGTTGCCTTTGGATATCTTCCCACTCCTGTTGCACAGTCTCCATGGTGGCCACTTCTGGGAACTGCTTTGAGAAGATAAAGATGAAATTCCGCTCTTTTCCATGGATGTAAGACATACGTGTAACGTCTCCATCGGAATAGTAGAATTGTCCGTACTTTGAAGCTTGGCTTTCGTATTGGCTAAAATCCCAGTCTTCTGGGTACTCTACAGAATAACCAAGAATCGGAAGATCCCTTTTCTTGTACACAGTATTCTTCCCATTTTCAAAATTCTCTAGGTATATTTCTCTTAAGCCATCAAGGCTTTGTTGTCCTTCTTGAATCAAAGTTCGACGAGATGGCTTTTCTGCGTGAACAGTCGTGGTTATTGTGAGGGAAAAGAGGAGGAGGGGGAGGAGGGGGTTCATTTATTTAAAATATAGAAAAAACACCTTTGATATATCAAGAAGGAAATCATATTTAAATGTAAAAAATGCAGCTAATATCAAAGAAGTAGCAATAATAAATTTAATATAATTTATTAATTTTAATTTATTGCATAAGGTAAGAATTAATAATATTACAAAAGTCAGCAATGCTAGTGCTATTGGTCCAGAAAAAAAGGTGGCATATGTAATACTCAGTAGAGTTTCTCCTGTTGCTATGAGGGAGTGACTAAATCGTAATGATAGTCCAATAAATAGGCTCAGAAGGAAAGTTAAGATATATATACTAAAAAAAAATATATATATTATGATTTTTTTCAAAGCATTATTGGTTAGTAGTTTTTTCATGGTATATGTAGTTAATTGGAGTTAAACTCGATCTCAGAATATGATCCAGAGCCAGGAGATAATCTACCTGTTTCAGGAATTGGAATCTCTATATTAGCAGCAGCATTGGCAATTGCTTGAGCTGCACTATTACTATTTGCTCCAAATGGTCCTGAAAACATAGAATAATCCTGATTTTCGATTAGTGATAGTGCTAATTGTTCAACTTTTATGTCTAAAGCAGGTATTAATTGTAATTGCACAGGATTATTTATATTAAATTTACCACTTAAGCTAAGCCAGGCCTTTGTATCTTCTGTGTATGTATCAGCAGAAAATTCATTTTTTGTATCATTATCCACTTTCCCTACATATCCTTCATCATTATTTCCAAATGAATAAACTCTGGCTTGTGGATCTCCTCTATACCGAGCACCTACAACAATAAAATTATGTGAATAAGCATCATTAATCTGGAGTGGTCTGCTAACCAAGAATGAAAAAGTCTGGTCTTGTAAGTCTACCCCACTCTCCTCCTCTACTTGTGCAATAGCTGCATCAGTTGCCCCTCCAGCAAATACCTCTTTAAAATACTCCTCCAACCGCCCTTGCTGATGAAGCCTCAATAGCCCTCGTGCATTTGCACGTTCTTCAAGAGTCATAGACGAAAGTCTTTCAGTAAGCCTTGCTGCAACACGATCAGCGATAGTTTGTTGGATGTGCTCTTCAATCTGTTGCGTATTTTCGCTCAAAACAGCAGTAGTATTTTCTCCTTCACCTTCCTCTCCAACTAACTCCTCACCACCACCAGTCTCTTCTCCATGCTCAGAAAGATAATCCACCCGCTTCCTCATCGTGACATTCTTTATCTGCTGTGTTTTGAAATCCTCAGTATTCGCTTCAAATATCCCAATACCTTCATCACGGACTTGCTCGACTGTTGGAAGTTAGCTTTTTCATGAGTTATTCTGCGTGAACAGTCGTGGTTATTGTGAGGAGGAGAAGGGAGAAGGGAGTTCATTAAAATATATGTTATGGCAACTCACCTAGATAGGGTAACGCACATGAGAACATCCAAGTTGCTAGTAATAGATTGCTAAATAGCTTGTTCTTCTTAAGATATAGATAATAAAAAGTTAGTAGGAAATAAATATTGATTGCTGAAAGAAGGTATACATGTTGCGCTCCTTGGAATCGAATTCCATAATTCCATGAGTGTGTAAAATGTAGAATAGAAAGTACAGTTAATAGAAATGCTATACACAGACTTGTCTTATGATAAAAATTAAAAACACAATAGAAAAGTGGTGCAAAGAATAATGTAGCTATAAATGGAATTCCCATAAATATTGGCATGACTATCAATAGTGGCATTGGTGACAGTAAACTTGGGGAGCCATGAGATACAGATTTCCATGTAATTAGCATAAGCAATATGATAATTACTAGGTGTTTTAGAGGTGATGATAAGCGAAAATTCATGTTAATTATTTAAGGTGTTCATTAGAGAAGTCAATATCTTCAAAATGTTCATACCCTGGTGCGTTACGATTGTTTAGGCCCGGTGTCTCTACAACAGAACCTGATGCTAGGTTGGCAATAGCTTGAGCAGCACTGTTACTATTAGAACCAAGAATATTATACTCATCATGCTCTATTAATCTATCTGCTATTTCAAGAACAGTTGAACTTGTGGCTGATATAATTTGAAATTCAATACGAGCAATTCCTGTGGGATTAAATTCTTGCTCTAGCAACCTCCAAGCTCCTAGGTCATTTGTATATGTACTATCATACAAACGACCAACATTTCCATCTTCATTTTTACCATATGAAATGATTGTAGCATCTGGATCTCCTAAGTAACGTGCATTGGTAACTATAAACATATGAGATGAAGCAATGTTAAATGGTGGACTATATAGAGGCCTACTAACCAAGAATGAAAAAGTCTGGTCTTGTAAGTCTACCCCACTCTCCTCCTCTACTTGTGCAATAGCTGCATCAGTTGCCCCTCCAGCAAATACCTCTTTAAAATACTCCTCCAACCGCCCTTGTTGATGAAGCCTCAAGAGCCCTCGTGCATTTGCACGTTCTTCAAGAGCCATAGACGAAAGCCTTTCAGTAAGCCTTGCTGCAACACGATCTGCAATAGTTTTTTGGATGTGCTCTTCAATCTGTTGCGTATTTTCGCTCAAAACAACAGTAGTATTTTCTCCTTCACCTTCCTCTCCAACAAGAAGCCCACCACCTCCATTCCCTCCCTTAGGGCCTGATACATAATCCACCCGCTTCCTCATCGTGACATTCTTTATCTGCTGTGTTTTGAAATCCTCAGTATGTGCTTCAAAGATACGGATACCTTCGTCACGAATCTGCTCGACAGTTGGGAGTTAGCTTTCTCATGAGTTATTCTGCGTGAACAGTCGTGGTTATTGTAAGGAGGAGAAGGAGAGGGAGGAGAAGGAGGTTCATTGTTTATTTAGTGAGCGATAACCTGTTTTATCGATTATTAATATGAATATAATTTGAGAGGGAATTCCGATAATTTTATATGCTTCCCCTATCATCAGCGCTTCTTCAGAACCAATGAATATATGAATAAATACAAAAATAAGTACATCACTTATAAGGAGGCCAAATATTTTATAAAAAGTGTAGGAATAACACTGATCTTTAATAACTATAAAAAGTAATTGATATATTGCAGCCAAGGGAATCCAAACAAAAGCAAGAGTCAAAAAATATAGAAATCCAAATTTAGCTAATGTAATAGAAATAAAATTTATAATTATTGTAATAATTAGGACAAGTAGCTTTTTACTTAGCACCTCAGTTGAATGATTAATTTTCATAAAAATCTCAGGTTAATATGATGCAATATCATCCCAAAGTCCATATCCATCAGCATCATTATATTCATTTAGATAAGTGAAATTCGGAATTGAGCTATCAAATAAATTAACTCCAGCAGCTCTGATTATATCAATTGCAATATCATTACAATTTTGAGTAAGTACATTGTAATTAGTTTTCAAATGTGATGTTGCAGATTTATACGCTTCTCTTATGTCATTTACATCATTTGTATGCCATTTAATAAAATGAGTGTAGCGTTCTTGAGATTTTTGGGCCTGAGCTAAATCTACATAATATTCTGTGGTTAAAAGACCATCTCTCCATGAATCTCCAAATGAAAAGAAGGTCCAGCCTTCATTTTCTGAACCCATTATTACAGCTGCGTGCCCAGCACCACCAACTGCCCCTGAATCTAGAAGGTAGTAAATACTATACTCCTCGCCCTGAGTCTCCAATTCAGCCTCTAGTTCTTCATTCGTATTCCCAGAGAAAAGCCCTGCTAGATACTCCTCCAACCGCCCTTGCTGATGAAGCCTCAATAGCCCTCGTGCATTTGCACGTTCTTCAATGGTCATTGTGGCCAGTCTTTCAGTGAGCCTTGCTGCAACACGATCAGCGATAGTTTGCTGGATGTGCTCTTCAATGTGTTGTTCACTCAGCACAACAGCACCACCCTCTCCTTCCCCCTCTCCACCCTCCCCTCCAACTAACTCCTCACCACCACCAGTCTCTTCTCCATGCTCAGAAAGATAATCCACCCGCTTCCTCATCGTGACATTCTTTATCTGCTGTGTTTTGAAATCCTCAGTATTCGCTTCAAATATCCCAATACCTTCATCACGAACTTGCTCGACTGTTGGGAGGGTAACGCCAAAGTCTCGTAGTTCTAGCACATACTGCGTATACGCTAATACATTGTATTGCTGCTCTAAGAAGTCTATCGCTGGCTGCTGGCTCTTTCCGCTCATTGCTGAGACCTTTATCCGTGCTGCATCTTGCAGGAGCTCTGCAAGTATCTTTTCATAGGAATCAAGACCCTGCATAAACTGTCCATTAGCATCTGGGTGTCCCTTCCATGATGATTGGTTGATGTAGAACGCAGCATTATCAGGATCGATAATAAAGTCGGATGCTGTGTACATATGAAAGCCCTGTACTTGGCGAAGGCTTGCAAAGCTGACATCGATAGTATCGACACTTGTTTGCGCATCAAAGACATCACGCATAACATTCAGAGCAATCTCGTTATCACTATCTGCCTCGACAGGGATATCGGTATTCTCCCCGAGGACGGATAACTCTTTTGCTACAGGATCCCAGTGAAGTGTGACCCCTGCAATTTCACGGTTGTTCCGTGTTTCGAACATACGGAGCCGGTAGTTCCACTCGGGCTTGTCTGCATTAAATGTAAGCATGACTGTCTCCATGTCTTCACCACCTTCGTGCCGAACTGTCTTCGTGGCAAAGAGGCCTCCACCCTCGAGCACTAGACGAGACTCATCATAAGGACTGCTAAAGGAGACCAAAATATTCGGGCCAGAGATCTTCTGAATATCGACAGTTGGCTGTATTGGGTTTTCCACAGTGCGACCCATTTCCCGTTCTCCCCACACGCCATTACTTTCACTTCGTCCAAGATCTCCTTCGAAGAAGTCGAGGAGTTCTGTCTTCGTATCATCTGTATACATCCAGATGCGAACGTGGTTTCCTACATTTCCATTTCCAGGATTGAGTACCAATCTTCCATCTGCTTCTCCACCTGGGTGCGAGATGGTCTGCTGAAAGACCATACCCGGTTCTCCTCTGCGAGAGGCCTCGATGTATGTCTGTGGATGATTACTCATATATTGCACGGTAAACATGTGTGCATACTGCTCATTCACACTGACGTGCATGGCAGAGTAGGGGATGAGGCTTCTTTCAAGGGTATCTATACTGTCTTGGACAGTGTTTCCTTCTGATTGAAGGCGTTGGATCTCTGTTGTTGCAACGACGATATCTGCTCCTCCTTCAATAATAGCAGTTTCAGCATGAGAGTTTTGCTCTGCAGAAATAACACTCTCATCATTTGCAGTGGGAACATAAGAGAGCGTAGAAAGGTGCGATGTAAAGCTTGTCGTTCCTCCTCGGCTAATCTTGCCTTGATAAATACTCACAACACCAATATGTGATACCTGCTCCCCATTATTATTAACAAGATTGAGTGTGTAACTCACATTCCCTCCAGGTCGTGGTAAGTCTGTGATGTCCATGCCGCCACTACCCTTTGGAATTGTCGTGGTATCATTATCAATTTTTAGACTATAGCCTTCTGGCATATCTGTGTAATTCAGCCTGAAGTAGTATTGAAAACGTTGCGCTTGAATAGTGATACGTGGTGTTACTTTCATGTGTTCAGGGTCACCTTGCTCTGCAAATCTTGCTACAATTTCTTGGGCATTTGATACCCTCTCTTCAGCATCTGATAGAGCATTTTCTTGCTGAGCAAGAAGAGTGTCAATATTTGCTTTTTGCAATTGCAGCGCATTGATCTGCTCTGAAACAGATGCTTCGACTGGACCGACAAATGCAGGCTCATCAGAGGAGCCATCGAGAATCTCTGCCAGTGCATCAGGATTTGCAAGCACAGCATTAACTGCTTCTACGTTTTCTGAAACCTCCTGAAGAGGTTGTTCAGTAGGGCCAGCAATCAGTACATCACGAATACCAAATGCGCCATCAGATCGACCGCGATCGTAGTAGATCTTCGTGACTGTTGCATTAATGAGGAATGTTCCACCTCTACCAGCATCTTGTCTAAATGTTGTTCCATCTTCATAGGTAAGCTGAATCCACGCTGTTGCACCTCCAGAGATTTGGCCTAAGGAGAATGCATGAACATAGGTTGGAGTATCAAACGTGACATTTGCTTCCCAGTACCCACCATCAGCAATGAGGAGTCCATTTGAAAATGACAAAGGTTTTGCATCTGCATGAGAATGGAAAGTAATCCCTTCAATCGATTCATTATTACGAGAATATGCATTCGGGTAGCTTGTCCCATTTTCAAGTTCAAAGGCATCAGCAAGGGATACTGCATTGTCTGGAATATGTTCACTACCAACAAGAGAAGACACATCTGTCGATGATCCAATGAGCAGAATCTGATCTTTATACTCTGTCAGTGACACAGCCTCCTGTGCTGCAGTTCCTGCTACAAAAATCTCCTCCACTTCCTCTTCAATTGTACTAATCCGAACATCATCAAAGTGGCTCATTCCACGTTCACGCGCTTGAAGTACTATCTTCCCTCCTGCAGCAATATCTTCTGCAGTACTCCCTGTTAAGTTAATAACTTCAATACCGTGTTTATTGGTAATCACTGCGTGAATCTCACTTCCATTATCAGTAACAGAGAAATGATATGTCTCTCCTAAGTGCAAAGGTCGAGATCTATCTTCATCGAGTTTCTGATGCTCTCCATTGTTCCATTGTCCGATAAAGACATCGTTGTTGGTATACGCAACAAGGTACACTCCATTTTGTCCTCTATAATCATTTGCATCCCCATTATTACGAAGCCGAAGCGTCATACTGTGTGTATTACTCGCATCATCCCGTATTGGTTTCCATGTACCACTCACAGTGATCGGAGCTTCCGCCGTTCCACGGAAATCAGATTTTGTCACAAGAGCACCAAGGTTTGCAGACACAAGTTCTCCATTGTCTATATGGATATCTGCGCCAGAGGCACTGGTATCTATATTCCATTGTGACAGGTCTCCACTGAAATCCTCTGTAACAACATCGATGGGTGTCGCAGACATCAGTACTATTGGCTCAAGGTGTTCTAATTGAGCAGGGAAACTATGCATATCACGAGACCTGTTTCTCGTACGAGGGGAAGGCTTGAGATCATCAATAATATCTGTCAGTGCCATTGAGAGCATCGATCCCGTCAATCGGATACGATCTGCAATGCTTGTCTTCACAGTATTCTTCTCTGATTCAGCGATCATTTCGCGGTTTCGTTGGTCCCCCTCTTGCCGAAGGAGTTCTTGCCGTTCTTCTTCTAAAATAGTGCTTTTATGTTTCATAAATATATAGGAAATAAACAGCGCCTTAGTATCGGTTCCAGAAAGCCATTTCCGATAGAGAGCGAGAGAGATCTTAATACTAGAAAAAAGACTTTTTGTTTTAAATAAGGCAAAAAGTTGGTTCTATAGACTTCCAGAACTGGCGAAATATTTACTACATACTCCTCATACCAATTTCCTCTACTGCCTGCATTAGACGATGGAAGATGGTTGCCGCCTCTGCTCTGTTAAGAGTGGTATCAATACCAAAGGTGTTATTTGGGTTTCCCTTCATAATACCAAGCGCACGGACAACTGCAGTATCGGCAAAGTACTGGCTAGAGAGTGAGACATCCGTAAAGACTTGCCCTTCAGCAATAACTTTCCCAAGGCGGAGCTCTTTTGCAGAAAGAAGAGAGCCTCCGATAACCCTGTTAAGAAGAGAGGCAGTTTCACCTCGCGTTACAGGTTCATCTGGTTCGAGAGTAGTGAGGGAGTCTGTCCATCCACGGTTTCGGAAGGTGCATGCTGCATCGTATGCATAATGTCCTTGAGGAATATCGTTATATTCGATAGGACAATTGAGGTTTTGAATAAGGTTCATACTGCGAAGTGTTCTATAAAAGATTGTGACGAGCTGCCCACGCGTAAGTTTGTCACCAGCACCGTATCGGCCATCATTATAGCCACGGATAATACTTTTATTTTTGAGTTCAACAATAGGCTCTCCTGCCCAATCGGGGATGGTATCAGTAAATGGATTTTTTACGGGTTTAGCAGGTGTTGGCTTTTTGACGTGTATTGTTTGCTCATCAGAAAACCCATCTGCCTCTGCTCTGATAACGACGTCACCACCAATATGGTTCGACTGAAACTCACATGTTTTTTCATCATCGCATCCTCCAACGAGCCAACCGAAATCTTCTCCGCTAATGATCTTCCAGTTTGAGCGAAGTGGAACAGTGTATGTGAGGTAGTCACCTTCAGCAGCGAGAAGGATTTTTTCTTCAGGGTCGATAGAGAAGTCTCCATAGGCTCGGATCTCCAGAGCACGTAGCCCCGCAAGATTGTTTGCAGTTAGGGTAAAAGTTGAAATAGCTGCTAAGGAACTGAGTCCAACAAGACCCATCATCAACATGGTGGCTTTCCGAATGAGATTTTCCATCGAGCCCTATTATAAAGGCAAAAGGGTCATTAATGCGAATCTCATTTTATTGCTTCGGACAAACATCCAAAGAGTTCAAGATGGATTCTATAATTTTATCATGAAGTACTTCAGTACTTTTCTGTGTTGTGATGCTCACATTGAGTACACCATTATACGTTGGTCTGAAGATATTGTATTCTCGTGTATGAAGTACGCGGCTCCCAAGATGTCTTTCCCCATCTGTAAAAATTGTACTACGCCCCTTCCATGTTAGATGGTCTAGTGTCTTTAGGTTAAATGCTGGGTCCAGGTTCAGAGAGTCTTTAATACTTTGAGTCAGGAGGTCAACAGCATCTTCTGTCATAAGGCTTTCTTCTTTTGTTTCACTGATAGTAATAACAGTATGTTCGGATGGATCCGAGAGAATGTCTCCTCCAAAGTCTTTCTTAGAATCATCAAGTGTCCATGTTGCAGGGTATTGAAGTGAGTATCCATGAGTGTCACTTTGATATCGAACATACGGAGCAAGACGCGCATCATCATCTGCAATATCATCAGCGATTGGAGCACTAAGATGGAGTCCTTCAAAGAGATCCTTTGATGGTGCAGGGGATGTGGAATCGAGTATCATAACAAAGACAGTTATTGTACTCAGTGTGAATGCGCCGACAATAAGGAGGAATTTAGACATTAGTGTATGCTGTGTGTGTCTGTATTACTTTACTATTATACAATTATATATAAATTTAGTCAAATAGCGTTATGGGGTCCTATGGTTGCAATAACTGTGGTTGTTGCCCCTATTTCAACGGTTGGATTTGAATTACCAAAGGTGCTTGTAGCAGCTTCTTTTTCCCTTTGTGCAGCTATATATCTACTGATTAAGAGGGAAGATACAGTAGGTGTACTGATGGGGTCTCTCCCAGGAAAGTTCCTTATAGGATACTGCGTAGTACTTCTGTTGTCGCTCTTATGGAGCATTGCCCCTGTCATGAGTATTGTAGGTGCGGCTCCGAGGTTTCAGGGTGTTGCATTTCATGTATCTCTCGTATGTCTGACGGTACTTTTTGCGCTCGTAAGTAAAACGACTAAGGGTCTAGGAGCAATTGAAGACGCATTTGTCATAAGCAATTTACTCATGGTCGGATATGGAGTTCTCCAGATGATGCAGATGGATCCATTATCATCTTTATGGCAGAGTGAGGCATTTCTTGGAAGAATATTTTCCACAATTGGTCATCCCAATTCACTTGGGCAGTGCATTCTGCTGACGTCACCATTTTTGGTTCGTCGGTTGTATCGTACAGAGTCTCGTACCCAGAAGCTGGTGTGGGCATCACTATGTCTGATGAATATCGTAGTACTTTTTGGGACAGTAAGCCGAAGCGCAATGCTTGCACTTGCACTGGTGGTGCTATTTTTTGTACCAAATATACTTCGGTGGTGCAGGGGTTGTATAAAAAATGTATCCAAGATTACTGTTGTAACATCGGTACTCATTGTGTTGCTATTAGTTGCTGTTGGTTCATTATTTTTTATAGGAAGATTCAGCAAGGCTCCAGTTGAAGCGCGAAGTACATCTGCACGAGTGGTGATGATCAATAGTGCAGTGCACATGATACAAAGTAGGCCGCTCGGATACGGGCTAGAGACGCTCTCACTTGTCACACCTCAGTTTATTGGAAAGGACATTTATGCGTATGAATCCCTTACGACAATCGTCGATAGGATGCATAGTACACCACTTGATGTTCTCGTCATGCTCGGTCCATTGGGGCTTGTTATGTATTACGGATTAATCTGCACTCTACTATGGCAACTTTGGATAAAGAGGATGGAGGAGAAAGGCGAGTGGCATATGGCATGCTTGGTTGGTATCGCATCGTACTCCATCGCATTGCTGTTTGGTTTTGCATCCATTGCATCTGCGGTGTTGTGTGCTGCATTGATTGGTCTAGGCATAGGTATAACAGGGAATGTTGCACTAGTACCTCGTTTGTGCTCTGCTCTCTGGAATGTCTGTATGGTGGTGTGTTGTTTCGCTGCTTTTGCAATTGCAACTCAATGGACATTGGCGCAGTTGTATCATGCATCAGCTGCTCAGTTTGAAGGTACGCGCGCACTTGCATACGAGCAGCAAGGAATTATGTCGTTCACCTATGACAGAAAAGCCCTAATGGAAGCAACAGAGCATCATATTCAGTCATACGCTACAGAACATTCATCGGAGCTTGCACAGAGCATCGAGGTCCTTCAAGAGATGCATCGTAAACTGACCAATGGACACGATGGTGTCTATCTTCTCCTTCAAAGCTGGTATCTTGCAGAGCAGGGGAGAGATGAGGAGGCACGAATATCACTCCAAAATGCTGAACAGTATCTTCCAGAAAGTATTACCTATCATCGTACTGCAATATTTGTTGCAGGAGTGTTGCATGATGAGCAGTTAGCAGCGATGCACACGAAAAAATTGATAAAACTCTTACCAGATGGATTCTTTATAGAGGGCTCAGAGATGCGCAGAATACTACTAAAGCAGCATCCATGGATTAGCGCATATTTCTAATCTTCCACCAAGTGGTCAGGATAGATGTCCCGATGATAAGAAGGATTGTTGCAACAAAGTAAGCAAGGAGTTCAGGAGCTGCAAGAATCGCAAGGCCAAAGAACACACAGAGAAGACCATTGAAGAGTAATGCATTACCAAACTGTGGAGTACGCGGGCCGCCGAAGTTGAATAGATGAAGCATGTGGATAGTATATCACGGATCAAGACGATTGTTACTCACACGTCTGAGCCATGCGTGGAATTCTTCTGGTGAGAAGAAGACGAGGTAGCTTGGGATAAGAATGGCAAACTACCAAATATAGAGAAGGAGATCCACAAGGACGTGGAAGATAAGGCCAGAGCCCATACCAATCCATCGTACTTTTCCTTTTGTAATCCAGAATGAGAAGGGGATGAAGAGCTCAAATATTTTTATCAGATTGACGGCAACATGGTAGAGATCCGACCATCCGTAGCTCGTAATTTTGAAAGCGAGAGGCGTCGCCCATACACCCATCATGGAATACCAGAGCATTTCACCTCCTTGCCAACCGGGGAGCCACAGCTTTTGAAACCCAACACCGAAATATGTCATGGTGATTTGAAAGGCAATCAACCGTTGCGGAAAAATGGATACCATCTTCTCCCACTTAAACGGGCTGCCGTATTTTTCCCAATTTTCAAAGCTAAGATACTGTCCAGCATTGCTGATAGAAAGAACAAGTAGTACAAAGATATAAAGCCTATCGTATGATGTATGAAATAGGTGCAACGATAGATAGAAGTAATACCACGAGATACAAAATGCAATAAAGGCAGAACTCCTCGTACAGAAGCCAATAGTTAGTGTAATAAGAGCAACAATCTGAATACTATAAATAATAAGGGCAATATGTGGCTCTGGAACCTGCAAAAGCCATTCCATATTTTTTGGCATATACTCTGGTATCTTTGGAAAGACGATGCCATCTGTCGAAAAGAGGATTCTGACGTACGGAAGTCGAATGGCCCAATACATAAGGAGCCATGCACCAAATGCTGCGCGGATAATACCCATAATGTGTGGATAACTTTCGCGTGTCCACCAATGGTCCCATGCAACAAAGAAGGACGTTAGCCGATGAAGGACAAGAGAAGGTGTCATTAGAGGTTGAACTGGACGACTGAGCTCCGAGTGGTGTCTGTATCGGTATGCCCGTCATAAAAACCATATTGTGATTTTGGCCATTTTTCCCATACAAGACGAACAGAGGAGTAGGTTCTTCCATTGGCAGATTCCATAGATTGAAGCTTCTTTGCCATTTCTAGGTACACAGGACTTTTATCATTAAAGCTGCTCATTCGCGTTCGAATAGCGATTTCTCCTCTGCTATGTGGTAAGTACTGTGTTAGGTCGATTCTTTCCCATCTTCCACTCCGAAGGCCCTCTGCTACAAGCTCGGCATTTGTTGTTGTGTAGCTTTGGAAAGGGGCCATCATGGCATAAAAATGTGTCACAAATGGCCATTGCACATGAGGAATCTGCTATCTTCCGAGGGTATAGCTCAGAGCACAAATTGTAAGAAAGATATAACCTAAAAGGAAGAACTGACGAAGAAGGCGTATAATCATTGCTAAAAATTGTACTCTCTTCGTTGAGGATTGGCCAAAATCTCTGTATCATGGGATGACTATATGAGTAACAATCTTCTCGCTATCGGTGCCGTTGTCGGGGTAAGTCTTATTTCTCTTGTGGGAGTTATTCCACTCGTAGTATCTAAAAGGCTTCGATCCTGGGTCTTATTCCTCGTAAGCTTTTCTGTTGGAGCACTTCTTGGTGATGTTTTTCTTCATATTGTCCCAGAGATGGCAGAGGCAGGGGGTATAGAAAGAGGAGCAGAGTACATCCTACTAGGAATGCTTATCTCTTTTATTATTGAAAAGCTGATCCACTGGCGTCACTGTCACACATTGCCAGATGACAAGCACGAGCATTGTCATGATCATCATCACCATATTGGTATCATGAACCTCTTTGCAGATGGGTTGCATAATTTTATTGATGGTACGCTTATTGCGGCGAGCTTTCTTGTTGATACACAGGTTGGAATCGCAACAACAATTGCAGTCGGTCTTCATGAGATCCCTCAAGAGATCGGCGACTTTGCTGTATTGTTGCATAGTGGTTTTACAAAGAAGAAAGCTATTCTGTTTAATATGCTCTCGGCATGCAGTGCAATTGTAGGTGCTATTGCTGTGCTCTTCCTTCAGTCAGTTATTCCAGTTGCTGAGTCTGTATTACTCCCAATTGCTGCTGGTAACTTCTTGTACATTGCTGGGGTCGACCTTATTCCAGAACTCCATAAAGAGACTCGTATCAGTAATTCTATGATACAGCTTCTCAGTATCATAGGAGGAATTGGCGTCATGTACGCTTTGAAATTTATAGAAATTGCTTAACACTTTTTTCATGCGCCTATTATTAATTGCTGCAATCGTTTTTCTATCAGGATGCACGGCATCTATTCCATCAGTACAGGAAGTAAAAAGCGCAGTACTATTACCACCAGGAGAGACCGAAGAAGAAGTACTTGTTGGAAGTGGGAGAACATTCATTGGAAATCTTTCTACCAATGGGGCGCTCAATAGCCGTCGTACATTTATTTCTGAATATCATGGAGAGGTAAGTTTAGTAGTGTTGCCAAATAAGAAGATTGATTGTCGATTTTGGGTAGAGGGTCGCATTACAGACACAACAGTGTATGACGGACCAAATGGTTTTATAGAGTCGTTCTCTACACTCTGTACAGGGAAGTTACAGAAAGATGGTACATTTGAATTCCAAGGGGCGATGATCCTCGAAGGACCAGGCGAGCAATCGCCAGAAGATGAAGAACACACATTTACCATGAAAGGGGAGATCCAGAATGATGAAATCGTAGGTGATATCATCATAGGAGGGTTATTTCGAAATGCAGTCGTATTGTCTGACCCAAAGACAATAATAGATACAGGAGAGGGCTTACGGTTTATCGCAGCAAAACTTCCTTAAAGGAGTAGTTCAAGAATATCGCCAAATACCGCCATACCATCATCTATACCCTTGGTAATTTTGACGAGTTCTTCATGTTCTTCATCTGTTAGTTCGTCGTACGTTGCAGTATCAACGTAGTATTTTAATGCATCGATATCGGCAGAAAATGCTTCAATGGCATTTTGTACTACTGTCTTTTGCTTCTCATTCATTGTTAGCAGAACATCAAGCATAAGATCTCGCACAACAATCGCTGCATCGTATGAATCTTGCAGTTCAGCAACGGCATCAATTGTCTCGATACTTGGTGAGTCGTCATCCTCTATTGCGGAATCATCAATCTCTTCTGGTGTTCCCCATTCAATATCGAGGCCTACATTAGAATAGTCATCAGAATCTTGAAGGTCTGTAGAAGGTATTGCTGTTTGGCAGCTACAGAGTAGTGCTGTAACGAAAAGTAGTGTGAATGGCTTCTGCATGGGCAGAGTATACATCCTCTTGCTGGTTATAGACATATATGACATAACAATATGTACGATGATTTATACTACAACAATATTTCACCCCAATATTTTATGAATAATTCTATGATGATTGCTCAAGTGCTTGGGCTCGTATATCTATCCATCGGTATTGGAATGCTGCTGTCACCAGCACACTACGACAAATTACTCGCAGAATTTGAAAAAAACGCATCACTGACGTATATAGGAGGAATTATGGCGCTTATCTTCGGATATATTATTCTTCATATGAATAACGTATGGGAAGGTAGTTACGTTGGTGCTATCACTCTTATTGGATGGGTTGCATGCGTCAAAGGAGTATTACTCCTAGCAAAACCAGATCTCGTACTTGGACAAATGGTGTTTTGGAAAAAGCAACGAACTCTTATGCAGGTCGTTGTTATTGTTCTTGGTGCAGCCTTCGCCTATTACGGATTTATGGCGTAAGGAGAACTGAATAAAGGTGCTGATTTCTTACAGTAGAGATGTAATTTTGGAGAATTCCTCGAGAGACTGAAAGGTCTAAAGTGCGAAGTTTATCTAATGTTTGACGTCGTTCCTCTCCTTCGAGTTTTGTTTGATAAATAGTACGCATTGTTCTTTTTCTTCGTTCTGGATGGAACTGAACTCCCCATGTATTTGGAGCATATTCAACAATTTGATTTGCGTATGCATTATGTGCGAGTTCAGTACTACCCGCTGGAAGTCGTGTGACAACATCAGCATGGTTACTACAAGACTCAAAATGATCTGGAAGATGAAGAAGCAAATCATTCATTTGGCCAGACTGTGTCTTTTGGATATCTACGATACCAATTTCTGGGCCATATCTGCCCTTTTCAATCGTTGCACCAAATTCATGCCCCATTAACTGATGCCCCAAACAAAAACCAAGAACGGGAATCTTCTTATCTATGGCTTCTCGGACAGAGGATTGAATATCCTTAAAGAATGAGAGGTTGTCTCTTACATTATGGCTTGCTCCACCGATAACAACTCCATCATATTCCTCAATATCTCTGATACGCTCTACAATAGGTGTCCGAATACGATCTATCGTTAATGGGTTAGATGATGCCTCCTGAAGGTAGAATTCAAGGTCGTTTTCTCGCCAATCACTTGGGAGAAATGAGGTATCCGGTTGCGGGCTGAGGTGCAATAGCTGTAAACCAGAAGTGCTATCATTTGCATTAAATTCCCTATTAAAGGTATTTTTCATCAAAAATGGTTTTTAATATAGGTGTAGAATGCGCCAGATTATAAGTATTTTTTTATTGTCGTCAAGTTTTCTTTATTTCGGCTAGTACACGCTGTGTTGTGTAGGCGAGATCAATATCATTTTCATCGGCAAATTGCTTCAGAATGATACGTGAGATTCTCGATACTACAGGACGCCTTTCTCCAATTGGTGTCGTGAAACGAAGTGTAAATTCTACGCCATCTGCGGCGATATCCATATATACCTGATTCCCTCGTGTTGCATGACGGAAGTAGTAAAGCTGCATACGTCTGCGTACTTGTTGTTCGTCTCTCTGAAGGTATTCATCAGTTTCCTCATCAACGATTTTTTGGAGCATCTGCTGTGCCTTTTCTGCATTACTTTCAAAGGTAATGGTAAGTTTCATTTCAGCTCGAACGTAATCTGATGATGCATTGTGGTTTGTAACAGGATGCGTTAGGAATAGTGCATTTGGAATAGAGAGCGTTTTTCCAGTTCGCTCTAGGGCTTCTCCATCTTTTCGTGCTCCAATTTCAAGGATAGTTGTCCGAAGAAGTCCAGAGTCGATAACTTCACCGGTAATATCACTAAAGGAGATTCGGTTTCCACGAGTAAAGAGCTTGTGTTGGAAAATAACAAATCCACCAACGAGGTCTTTGACGACATCTTGCAAAGCAATCGCAAGTCCAGCACCGATAATAGCAACAGATGCTAGAAGACTGGGATTCTTACTAAAGGTGACACCAGCAATCCAAATGATAGTGAATGTGTAGACAGTTGTCGTAAAGAGCTTCGTTGCTGCGTAGCGATATTCTGTTTTGGTGATCTTACTGAGGAGTCTTTTACGAATAGTTTTTTCAACAAAGAGGATGATCATAATGATCGCAAAATACTTTCCAAGTGTGATAAGTAGGCCATATTGCTCAAGTCGCTGGTTGAACTGAAATTTTTGGAGTCTTGTCGTATGGAAGTCTGTCAGAGAGCTAACGACACTAATCTCTTCATTAATAATCGCAGTTTTTGCAAGAAGCTCAGCATGAGACTTGGTCAGACGGAAAGTCCCGTCAGTTTTTTCTTGTTGAGCATTTTGATATATTTCTTTCTCTTCTTTCTTGAGAAGGTCCAAGTCAACTCTTGCTTCTTTGGAGAAGTTCTCAAGGGTTTTAAGAACAGCAGTTTGTTTGACAATAGAGCTTGAGAGAGACTCTTCACTTCCTGTGGCGGAAGCATCTTCTGCAGGTGCTTCCAGAGACATTGTAATATTTTTTTCAAGTATCTCTCTAATGACAGCTCGTTTTGTTTCTATTTGATCTGCAATATACTCACTCTCAGGATGAGCAAGTTGTTGAGCATACAGGCTCTGAAGAGGTGTGATTGCAATACCTTTATACAGCTCCTCTGCCGCAAAAGCAGATGGAATGAGCGTTGATAGGCCAATAATGACTGATAGAAGGATTTTCACATCTATAGTGTGCAGGATCATAAGAAGGAAGGAAAGGGCGAAAATGTCGGAGTTTTCAGCTTATAAGACAGGATTATTGTATAATAAGAGAGATGGAACACTATATATGCAAAGGCTCTTGCGGAGGATCATCCCCTGAAATTGGTATTTGCGAGACAAATGAATGTACTTCTCAGTGGGAAATGATGGAGGAATGTCACTGTAGTGATGGCCAACATGGAAAGGTAGATGCAGAGGATGTCGTTGTCGTGAAAGATAGTAATGGGACAAGTCTTAGTGACGGAGACACAGTTGTACTCATTAAAGATTTGAAACTTAAGGGCTCTTCGACAGTGCTAAAGGTTGGCACAAAGGCGAGCAATATCAGGCTGACAAGTAATCCAGAAGAGATAGACTGCAAGCTTGGAGGGACAGCGATTGTCCTGAGAGTCGAATTCGTAAAGAAGCTTTAGGTATGCCAAAAACTGATGCTCCACTTAATCGGCATGATCACTGTAAAGAACTTTTCCCATCAGAGCCTGCCTTTCGTTTGAAGCAAATTGAGAAGGCATATTTCACTGAGACAATGAAAGGATGGGAAGATGTGACAACTCTTGGAAAAGAGATGAGAGAAACTCTTATAAAAGAAATACCATGGATGAGCTGTACACCAGTGACAACATTATCAAGTAAAAGCGGGGACACGCATAAGGTTGTGCTTGCAGGGAATGACGAGCAGTTATTCGAAAGTGTGTTGATGCGAAACAAAAGAGACCAGTGGACAATTTGTGTATCATCGCAGATTGGCTGTGCGATGGGTTGTACGTTCTGTGCAACAGGGACAATGGGGCTAAAGCGGAATCTGTCATCAGATGAAATTGCAGATCAGTATAGGTTTTGGAAGAGGTTCTTGTCAGAGAAACCAGATCTCCCTCAGCGTATTTCAAATGTTGTCTTTATGGGTATGGGTGAACCACTTGTGAATGTAGAAAACGTAAAGAAGGCGATCCATACATGGCTCGACCATACAGACCTCGGCCCGACACGTATTACCGTATCAACAGTTGGGGTACTCCCAGTCCTCGAGGGCATTTTAACGGATAAGGATTGGCCACCAGTAAAAATTGCTATCAGTCTCCATAGCCCAGAAGAGGAGAGCCGTCGGAAGATTGTTCCGACAACAGCACCTCGTTTTCATGAACGCCTTGCGCAGTGGACAAAGGATTACGAAGAAATACTTGGAAACCGTCGTCACCACATTACGTTTGAGTACACGCTGATTGCAGGTGTGAATGACAACGAAGACGAAGCAAAACGACTCGTCAATTTTGTACGAAAAACCAGCGCAGTAAAAGTAAACGTTATACCGCTCAACCTTGTTGATGGAAAAGCTTTCACCGCAAGCTCTCAGTCTGGAATAGAGAAATTCAAAAAGGTGTTACTCAATGCAGGGATCGATGTCACACAACGAAAAACAATGGGTAGTGATATTGCAGCTGCGTGTGGTCAGTTAGCGTTAACTATCAAGAGTGGAGGGAAGATTGTTGGATAGCGGGAATGCGTATTCTTGTAAGATTTTAAAGCCGCAGCCTGTGTGAAGTATCAACCACAGATAGTATAAATGCAGTGTATGAAGTGGTTTACGAACAGAAGATGCTCGGTATAAACACTGCAGATCATGGGCTATATGAAGCCTGAAAAACGAACGAGCTTTCCATAGGAATTGAAAGAACGAATCTGCACAATGCTGGTGTTTATAAAATTCAATTTTACCTTTCATGTTTCTCTGTGTTCTTTTCCATAGTGATGAAAAAGTATAGTGAGCAGGATGATAGACAACGGCGTCAGGGGCATATGTCATCGCAAAACCTGCCTCATGAATGCGTCTCCCTATTTCTTCGTCATCACTGCCATGATATGCAATGTGAAGTGGAGAAATAGCATCTAATACAGATCGTGGAATAAAAGCATTGGCAGTCGCAGCAAACTTTTGATACATAACATGTTTATGTTGATCTAAATAGAGCAGGCAATCGTATGCTTCGACGCAATTTATATTGGATTCGTCACGTGGAATCATCTGCACCCTCCCTCCAACCATTCCACAATTTCTGTTGTGTATTACGTAAGAGATACCACGCTCTATCCAGTGTGGATCCGGAATACAGTCTGCATCAGTGAAGGCGAGTATGTTACCTTTTGCCCTTGTAATGCCTGCACTCCTTGCAAAATTAGGTCCACGTTTCTCTTGGACCTCCAATATACATTGAGGGTATTGATGGACAATGTCTTGCACTTCTTTGCAGGGGCCATTATCCACAATAATAATTTCAACCTTCTTGGTAGTGTATGTCTGTTTGAGTAATGCTTCTATGCATTGTTCTAGTCGTAATGCATCGTGTAATACTGGGACAATAACCGATACCGTAGGATTTTTATTCACAAAACATATTCTATCAACAAAGTAGTATTATCGAAATGTATTTCTTATAGATAAGGAACGTGTCTTTGTATCCAGCTAAGTGCTCGATACCACAATGGCCTTTGTCGATAGTACCCTCGTATAAGTGGCTTCATTATTGTTGTATAAACTGTGAAATCTTTTTCTTGTATCGCTTTGTTGAATGCAGGAAAACTTTCTGTTGCTATACGGGTGCGCTCTTGAATAATGTTCTTGAAGTATGGGTTTGTAGAGTTATTATGAAACATGCGTAATGGCGGATGCCATAAGCCATCTTGCTGCTTTTGCTCTGCTCGAATAGCACTGCCTTCTCGCATGTGGCGTAGTCCAGAACGTTGTGATTCTATCATGTCTTTTGTATTCATATCTTCAAGCCAAATTTTTTTATCTCTAGCTGCCTTTCGAAGAAGAGTATTCAAGGTGTGGTGACGAACAATAACAATATTTGTTCCTCGCCAGTTGTGTACATAGCGTGGAAGCCATGCATCCCCAAAAGAAATATCTGCAGTTTCCGCCATGAGATCATCTGAAAATTCTGCTGCTTCATATTCAAAAAACTTCAGTCCCCAGTTGTTTCTACCGAATTGGTTTTTTGAATAAATAAGCTCTTCTTTTACACCATTATCACTATTGCCTTTGATGTATACATAGCTATTGCGAGCAGTACGGTCTGGCTTTTTTTTTCTAAATCGAATTTCCTCTACAGATTCCGGAGGTATGCCTTTTTGCCAAGCAATGCTATCGGCAAAGTGTTTACTTTTCATGTGTCCTGCAATAATCCCAATGCAGTAGGCAATGCGTTGTTTAAAGATCGGCTCCTCTTTCATAAGAAGGCGTACTGCAGTTATAAACTTAGGGATACCAACAACTGCATATCTTCCTTCGTTCTCTCGTATTTCCTTGAGTACACTAGACATTTCAATTGGATAATAGTGAGACCCAGCCCCAGAGCGAATCTCTTCTTCGGTTCTAGAAATGCGGTACTGCAAAACTAAAGGATTACTTGCAGTTGGCTTACAGGGGCGCACATGAACAACTCCATCGATCATTCCTTTCTGAAGCAATGTCACAAGAAGCCATGTAACCAGACCCCCCGATGCGCTATTGATACGCTCAGAATTTCTCTCTACATGTCCCGCATAGAGGTTTTGATAATATCCAATGTAATGGTTGTACTCTGTATTGTATGAAGACAGGTTTCCCCCTAATACTGTTTCGTCAGGACTTTCTCCTGAAAATGGGCATATTGCACAGACATTGACAGTATCACCGCTATGAATCTTTTTAGCACAAGCTTGAAGCTTACCATCATTATCAAGCACTATACGCAGTGAAGAATTCTCCCGTGCAGCACAGACACCACACCCTATGCAGTATCCGCCTGCTACCACGTTTTGGAGCAAGCGATCTGTATGATGATGAGGAGTGGAAGGGGAAGATGTCATAAAAGGATATTAGAGAACAAGCATATCGTTCCATTCTGAGTACGATGCTTCAGAGAATGCGGCGTCAGCAAATAGAGAGAGGCATTGGGCGTATGCATTCTCTATATGACATTCAGGAATACATAACGATATTCTGTCATCATGGAATGTTTCTACTAACCCTTTTGCCTTATGGGAATAATGTTTACTTGCATGGATATTAATGGCTGGAACACCCTGCGATAAAGCAAAGATGCATGCATGATAGGAGACGCCAATTATGCCATGAGATTGTCCAATAATTCCTTTAATAAGAGCTGTATCTTTGAGTGTAACGTCTTCAATCTCAAAGTGATCAACTTTAGAAAGATACTTTGCAATGTCTGTACCCCAATGACGATCATTATCACTTTCTTTCAGAGAAATAGGCACATGCACAAGTGGCATGTGAAGCGTCTGACTAAGCTGTGTTAATAGTGAAGCATAGTATGGAATATATCGTCTCATCGAGGAATTATAGAAACTTGAACGCATATGATAGGTCAAAAATTTCCCCGGTTGGATCTTGTGTTTTTGTAGCCACTCGTTTGTATGAGGACTTGGAATAATGCCCATAGACATATCATGTATAAACGTAGCACCAGTGTCTTTTGGGAAATCTGGTGACCTGACAGTGCAGACTGTTGCAGTCTGCATTGCCTCAGTTGCTTGTTTTTGTAGTTGAGTTTTTGTAAATGGCCCACACTGAACCCCATAAAGATAAAATGGCTTTCGAAGCTTGTGAAACGCGTGCATCAGTAGGCATTGTCTGTATAGGCTCGCAGTAAACTCATCTGTAATAAGGCCTCCAGGAATAAGTCCTGCATCAAATTGATTACACCAATCGAGCAGGGGAATACACTGTCCATCAGATTGAATATATAATTCAGAGAGGTCATCCATACTTGGCCAATAGCGTGTATATAAAACGCGTTGTATTTTTCGAGCAATATTGACCATTGGCCATGTCCATGAATATCGTGTCATTGGCCATAGGTGGCCAGCACCAGTAGAACGTTTTCCTTTTGTTGGTTGAGCATGTAAAAAAGGATCTTTCCACTGCGGGCGCATGTGGTATGTCGGGATCTCTGTTACTGAAGGAAACGATAAGACATCACAGTCGGTAAGACCATCAGAAGAAAGGGCATATGTATGTGTGGGGTATTTTTTTGTAAGGGCACTCAGTGTTCCTTGAACCATTGCTGCATCACCAAAGTTTTCAGAGCGACCATGATCAACAAGTATATGCATACAGTGATCATAGCCTGCGAAGCATTTTAATCAAAAATGCTGTCATAAGAATAAGTGATAAGTGAATCATCATACTGCCTGGGAGTGCAAACCTCATTTTAAACGATGTCACAGCGACAGAGAGTAATGTGTGCACAAATGCTGTATAGAGCAAAACATTTATCGTGAATAGATATGGTACAGACCACGCATGATCTTTCGATTGTCGTAAACGCCACCACAGAAGTAATGTTGTGAGTGCAATAAGATGAAGAGAAATTGCTCCAAAATAGTCAATAGAGTGCACAGCACTCATAATGATATTTTGGCAACAAACCATATAAAACAGTGACTCTAGATATGTATTTGAGACAACTTTTGTTGGGATGCCATGCGGATAAATGACACCTAAAACAAACGGATTTAGATTTCTCAACGGGGTAATACTATATTGATTTTGATTATAGTCGTAGTAAGCAAACAGCTCTTTTTTATAGATTGTGCTCGGTGAGAAGGCAAAGACATAGTCACGAGTAATAACATAGAGGTAATCTTTTAAAAAATAGCGTAGCGATTGTAATGCTACATATAGGTTGTAGTTATCAGATACAGGTTCTATGAATCGATGACGTATAATTTCTGGCTTATCTGCAACAAGTTTTGTAATTATTGCCGATGATTCATCATTGTTGGCGTGAAGTTTTACATTCCCCCAATCTTCGGCTTCCTCGATTGTTCGTGGCCTTTCAATTCCTTTGTTTATCCATATTTCGTGGAATCTCCATAGTAGATGGAAGCCAAGGCTACCTCTGGATTCTCCATGGCTTAAAATTACTGTACGCATGGTCCACGCACTAGCAGGAAGAACAAGAAGTGAAAAACAGACAATAAGACTAAGGCATGCTTTTCGGTTTCTTGTTTTACGGTAGGTTTTTACGAGTTGGAATAGAAGGATAAAACCCCATACGAAAACAAAAGAGAGCCCGATCTGGCGTGTAAATGCTGCGAGTCCTAGTAGTGCAAAACCTATGTATTGTGGTGTATGTCGTGACTTCAAATAACCAAGAATAATGAGGAGTACTCCACAGTAGACAAAGTGTGCGTACATAGCGTCAGCTTGGGCAAACACTGAATAGATAAAGGTACGCATCAATACAATTTCTATCAGCAGAAGCGACAATGTTGTAAGTAGTCCAAGTACTCTCGAATGAAAAATTGTTGTCATACAATAGTACGTGCATGCCATGCTTATAATAAAAAGCGATGCATTGTACCAATAGAGCGCAATTGCCGGCTCTGGAAAGAGCAACGATAGTGCTATGATAAATGAGTAGAGTGGACCATGGAGGGTATCTCTCCATTGCAACGTAAGCCATTGAAAATCCTGAGCCTGAATAAAATATCTCGGTGTATCTGGCATCACAACAGCATATGGATAAACATTCCAAAGAGCGTAGACAGCAATAAATGCTGCGAGTATAACAATAAGATAAGGGGTGTTTTTACAACGCATTCACCTGATATTATCAAGACTTATAAAGTATGTCTACAACTGAAAATTAGCACGTAAGCGTCATTGTAATGAAGGAGCTAGATATCTAGTCTTCACACATAAACCCCAATCTCTTTTGTAGCCTCACATTGACACGATTTAAACTCTGACCAGAGAAACGTTTCCACACACGAGTACAGACACGCTCTTCGAAAGGAGAA
>Ga0210057_1000651_pt1 | contig 56794 bp, 58 predicted proteins | sample CryGeyCG2114_010_2_FD_183968 | JGI IMG/M metagenome (GOLD analysis project Ga0210057, IMG submission 183968) | Groundwater microbial communities from aquifer - Crystal Geyser CG10_big_fil_rev_8/21/14_0.10 (SPAdes) (version 2) | ecosystem: Environmental > Aquatic > Deep subsurface > Groundwater ...
ACGCCACACTGCTATCTTTGTTTTGCGAATTTCTTGAACAACTCAATGACAATGAGATTGGTGATGCCGATCGCAATAACTCCAAGGAGCCATATTGGCGGAAGAGCAACGGTACCAAGAATGTTTTGCATAAACGGCATATAGACAGCAAGTGCCGTGGTAGAAAATCCGAGTAGAACACCACCAGTGAGCCACCAGTTGCCAAACGGATTGTAAGAAAGAATTGACCGCTCTAGATTTCGCATAGAGAATGCGAGGAAGAGAATATACGATGCGAACGCCGTGAAGGTAAAGGTGCGTACGAGGGTTTCATCAAAGCCCATGCGGAGCAAAACAATATAGGTTACAAACAAAACCATGCTCGAGAGGAGACCGCGCCACACGGTGAAGAGGCGTATTTTTTTATCAAAGAGATTTGTTTTTGGCGGATGCTTGCTGTGACCAAATGCATCTGATCGTTCAAAGGTAAACGCCATCGCGGGGAAAATATCTGCAAAGAATTTCACGAACAAAATTTGTAGTGCAGTGAGGGGAAGGGGGAGTGAAATAATGATCGATCCGCCGACGAGCATCAGTTCATCAAAAGAATCTGCCAACAGATAGGTGATCACGGAGCGCATTTTGCGGAGCACATTTCGTCCTTCAAAAATAGCCTCGACAATCGTTTCAAAATTGTTGTTGAGCACGATGAGGTCAGAGGAGGCATGAGCAACATCAGTCCCTGCACCCATAGCAACGCCGATGGCCGCGCGTTTTAGTGCGGGCGCATCGTTAACGCCGTCTCCGGTAACCGCTACAACTTCGCCTTGTTTGGTATAGAGTTCGACCAGGCGTAGTTTGTGCTCTGGTGTTACGCGAGCAAATACAGTTGCACGATCGAGCTTGAACAGTAATTCGGTGTCTGTCATGTCTTCGATATCAGCACCTGTAATAACAAGAGAATCTTTCTTCCAGAGTCCGATTTCTTGTGCAACCGCTTTTGCTGTCCCTGGGTGATCGCCCGTCACAATAACTGTTCTTACACCAGCTTCGCCAATTTCTTTTACTGCCGCAGGGACCGTTTCTCGTACTGGATCACGGAAACGAATGAGTCCTTGATATGTAAAATTGTTTTGCGTAACCAGATCACTCACTTTTGTATCATCTGCCACTACATGTGATACGACACCGAGTACACGTTCGCCATTTTCTGCATATGTCGTAATGTTCTGTTTGATATCAGCAACTACGGTTTGGTTGTCACTCACTTTTTCTAAGAGTACGTCCGGTGCACCGAGAAGGGACACAATTTTTTGGTTGTCATATGAAAAAACAACCGCAGAAAATTTGTAAGAAGAATCAAAAGGAAACATTTCGAGTACCTTCATCTGTTTAGAAATTTCAACAAGTCCTGGCTTGCTCTCAACCGCATGTGCGATGGCGCGTTCAACGGGGCGTCCGGACAACTCTTTGGTTTCCGGATTTTTTGCGATATCTATATTGAGTCCTGCTTCGAGTAACACATCATCTTCGGTTCCATGAAAAGCATCGACATGAACAAGTTTGAGGGAGGCTTCTGTGAGAGTCCCTGTTTTATCAGTGAGTATGAGAGTGGTTCCACCTAGTGTTTCGGTGGCAGACATTTTTCTTACGACACCTTGTTTCTTTGCAAGTGTTTCAGCACCAATGGCGAGCACAACAGACATGGCAATAGGCATGCTCTCTGGCACGGCAGAGACGATCACAGCAATTGCAAGCAGTAGAATTTCAGTAACAGGGAATCCAGCATAGAGACCGATACCAAAAATAAAAAGACCGAGCACAATCAGAATGAGAGAAATTATTTTTGCGAGACGAGAGACGGCTTGTTCGAGCGGGGTTCTGTCTTCCTCCGCGTTTTCTACAAGCTCTGCGATTTTACCGATCTCCGTATCTTCTCCGGTAGCCACGACAACACCTTCTGCTTCACCAACCGTAAGTATCGTACCGCCCCAAACCATGTTGGTACGGTCGCCAAGGGGTGTATCTTGTGCGATCTCACCGAGCTCCTTTTTTACAGCGAGTGATTCTCCGGTAAGAATAGCTTCGTCAGCCTCGACCCCTTTTGCTTTTATGAGACGTATGTCTGCAGGAATGCGGTTGCCTTGGCGAAGCAAAACCACATCGCCTGGCACAATTTCGTATGAATTTATATATGTAACAGAGCCGTTTCGGCGAACACGTGTTTTGTGAGTGATATATTTCTCAAGTTTTGCAATGGCGTTGTTTGCTTTGTATTCCTGAAAGAATCCTAAAAATATATTTACGAGAATTGCGACACCTACAAAGATCGCCTCAGTTGTTTTATCAAGAAAAAAAGATAATAAAAAAGCGATTACAAGAACGCCGACGAGTGGATTGAGTATTTGGTGGGCGAGGAGTTTAACAATACTGACTTTTGTACTTTGTCTGATAGAGTTTTTACCGTATTTTTTAAGACGTTTTTTAACATCTTCGTCAGTGAGTCCGTCTTCATTACTCTCGAGATTGTGAATGAGCGTATTAAGAGGCTCTGTCCAAGGAGCTTGCAACATATCTTTCATGATACTAGTATAACCGAATACGCTTTTCAGTAATCGGTACTTACTCACATATATATGAAGAATCTTTTTCAAGAATTTAAAACATTTGCACTTCGTGGCAATGTGATTGACCTAGCAGTCGGTGTGATTATCGGTGCGGCGTTTGGGAAAATCACGACATCCTTGGTGACAAATATTTTTACTCCGATTTTGAGTCTACTGACGGGTGGTGTAGATTTTACTAACCGTATCTGGACGTTGCGTGGACCAGAACTCAATGAGGTAGGGGACGTAGTGCGTGAAGGTGTGGTGATTAGTTATGGTCTGTTTATTCAGAGTATGATCGACTTTGTTATTATTGCATTTGCGATCTTCCTCTTTATCAAAGCAATAAATACGATGCAAAGGAAAGAAGAAGAGAAGCCTGGTCCTACAACAAAGCCCAAGGACATTGAACTTCTAGAAGAGATCAGGGATACATTGAAAGCTAAAAACTGATGTACATGAATCCCGTTAGAAACCGCGGTCGCTTGATATTACAGCAGAGTATGGATATGCTATCGAACATATTTAACAATATAACTATGCAGTGTCTTGGTTTAACGACCGCGACCTGTTTCTAACGGGATGAAAACAAACACTAAATTTATAATCGCTATTGCGTTACTCGTTGTTGCCGGGTTATTTTTCTGGGGTAAGCAGAATCAGTCAGTATCAATAATGTTTTGGAATGAGACGGGGATTGAATGTCTGTCAGACGGACACGTAAACCTAGCACAGCATATTCACCCGGCCATCAGTGTGACTATGGATGGAGAACCTGTTGCGATACCGGCAAATATCGGGGTGACAAGTACCTGTATGGCAGAAGTTCATACACACGATGCGTCTGGAGAGATACACATTGAAACAGTTGAGGCAGGAAAAGAGTTTGGCGTAGGTGATTTCTTTGTGGTTTGGGGTGAAGATTTTGCAAAGGAAGGATATCGTCGTTCTGTGACGGTAAACGGGGTAGAAGTTGATGTAGAGACATATACCATGAAAGATCATGATGAGATCATTGTTTCGTACATATCTGAGGGTATTGCAGATGTGGGTGTCGAAGTAAAAATATAAAACATAAAACGTGAGCGCGCCCGCACGGATGAAATCCGTGCGGGCGCTTCGCTAGTCTTTCCGATCCGCAAATTTGCAGAGTTGTCGGAGACTTTTCTGCGTCTCTTCACCAACCTCGCCATCAGCGCGCAGGCTGTCCGTTGCAAATCCTGAGCCGAGTAGTGCGAGTTGAATTACTCGGACAACACTCTTGCCCATTTCTTGGCCGTTTCTCTCACGGTCTTGCATGTACGCAAATGCGTCGAGCGCATCGGGATGATCGGGTGGTAGTCCGAGGACCGTCCAGATGGCCGCACGACATTCCCGAGCGTGATTGTATGGTGTGACAGCTTCGTTTCCTGCGGCTTTCTTTTTCGCCATCAGATCTCCTTGGGCTTATGGCTCCGCACAGACCTTATCATGAGTTTATGCAATTTTCCATATTGCGATTGACTCTCACATGTATACATAGTACACATATACTCGGATACACGAGAGTGTACTCATGCCAATAGTGAATCGGAGGAGGAATAGCAATGACAGTTCGTAGGCCGGCACCGCCAAGTCTGCTTGTTGCGTATAGAGATCTCGGCGTGCTCAAGATTCCGCCAGCCTATCAGCACGACATCCAGCTCGCTCGCTTTCGAGCGCAGTACCCGAAAGGGATCCAGTTCAATCCGTTGCTTACTGATGATAATTTTTCATCGTGTGGGCACATGCTGAGGCCGTGGGATAAGGTGCGCGTACGGGTTTTTCGCCTAGGTGACTCCGCACCCACGAATGTGGTGATCAAAGAGATGTCCACGGAGTCCGTGTTCGTGGGTGCACAGGGTTTGTCGCTTGTGTTCACTCACATGCAGGACAAACTGGAGAATGGCAGGCGATACGTCGCACCACTACCTCGAGCGCTCGCACTGAACGATGGAACAGCACTCAAGGTACCCTGCTTTAGGTTCGATTCGGAGCTTGGACATGAATTCCAGCTCGGATTCTACTACGCGCCATGGTTGCATACGAGCGACCTCATCTTGCAGTTTGAACGCGTATCATAGTCGCAGAACGCGTTCGTCACATCTGTGAGCCGTCGGTCATCCGACGGCTCCGTTTTTTTGAATAAGTAAATTTTTTGTGATTGATTTTTATAAAAACGAAGACCGCCCGAGTGTGGGGCGGTCTGTTTGGTTGGTTCGCGGATGCGTCGTTTTCGATGCGTCGATGTTGCGGATGTAGGTCCACAGACTGTTTTGTACATCTTCTGCTTCTTTGCGGGATAGGAAAACGCGAACAACAACACTCACGTGTGTTGTTTTGTGGGTGACAGGGTCCATCATCTTAAAGACGTCACATCTGATGAAGAATCGACGATTTCTCTCGATGTGTTCGTTGCATCGAGGGTTCTTGTTTTGAGGACCCTGAAAGCTGTCTATTGCCTCGGCAACAAACTCCTGTCCGACGACGGGTACCCAGCGATCTTGTGGATAACCCGAAATGTACATGAGTCCACCTGTGGCCATGCACAATAGTGCGATTGCAATTAGTGAGAGTAAGGTGCGTAGCACGATGTCGTCCTCCGACGGATATCTTAGCATGTCTCTTGTAAAACAAAAGCGCCCTCGTCATGGGGGACTGGGGCGCGGGGTGCAGTGCAGGCTGCGGACAGAATCGGTCAGATGAGCCTAGGCGGCCGGTGGAAGATCATTCTGTGATCCAATGATCTTGTCGATCATCAAGCCGATCTTTTCTGCACAAGGGATACCGTGAATCATGGCCTCAACCTCGGCGATTTCTGCAGGAGACTGCTCTCTGAGGAGTTCGCACATAAGCAGAGCCGTACCAACAGAAAAGGTATCCGTTTGTTTGATAGGTAGGGGAACAACAGTAGTATCAGGCATATGCCTTTTCACCTCTCTAGGGAGCATATTAAACACATGTATATAAAAAGTCAATATTATATAAAACAAAAGCGCCGCGTCTACGATGACGGGCGCCGGGCGAGACACGGTGAGTGTCTAAATATCAAGTTTGTCGGCGAGCTCTAGGAGTCGATGGTCTGGTTCGGCCCAGACTCTTTTGTCGCGAAGAGGTTTTACCTCTACGGCTATTGAAACATGCAAGCCTGCTCTCTCTAAGTCACGAAGTGTATTTCGGACCTCGCGAGATTGCCACAAGTGTTCGTTGATCCGTACCGTCAAGTCGCCAGCTCTTTTTTCCAGGGTTTCCGAAGGGTCGTTCATGTACTGCTCCATAAGAGAGGGTAACGAATATTAGATGAATTTGTCAAAAACAAGGTATTCGACCTGTGGGTAGGGTGAGTCCGTGCATAGGTTTCAGTTAGTTTTGGAGTCTTATTTGACAAACTCCCACCTATAAACTATTATTGTCTTACGCCCGTGAGGCGTTTTTTAATTGGTTGCAGTATCGTTATCGTGTATTCTATATACTAAGTACTAGTTACTAACTACTAATATCATGGGTATCATCAACTACATCAAGGAGACACAGGCAGAAGCACAAAAGGTTTCTTGGCCAACACGAAAGCAGACAACATGGCTCAGTGCTATTGTGATTATCGTTTCCATTTTGGTTGCGCTCTATCTCGGACTTTTCGACTTTATCTTTGCTCGACTACTCGGAGGATTCGTTTTATAAACTAATTTTATAGATAGGTTTTCTATTACCTGAAACCTATCTACCTAGTACCTACTTAATTATGGCTAAACAAAAACTTGCAGAACGCAATTGGTATGCGATACATACATACTCTGGTTACGAAAACGCAGTGATGAGAAATCTCAAACAGCGTGTGGAGTCTTTGGGTATGGAAGATAAAATTTTCAACGTGATCGTGCCAGCAGAGAAGAAAATCAAGGTGAAAGGCAACAAGCGCGTAGAAGAAGAAGAAAAGATATATCCGGGATATGTGCTCGTCGACATGATCGTAACTGATGATTCATGGTATGTAGTGCGCAACACACCTCGTGTGACAGGATTTGTTGGTTCAGGAGTGTATCCTGTACCACTTGAGAAAAAGGAGGTTGATTCTATCTTTAAGCGTATGCAAACCGATACGGTAAAACACAATATCGATATCACGAAAGACGAAACTGTCATCATTGTTGATGGTCCGTTTAAAGATCTGGAAGGAAAAGTTTCAGAAGTTGATGAATCACGCGGAAAAGTACGCGTATTGGTTTCAATGTTTGGTCGTGAGACACCAGTAGAACTCGATTTCTTGCAGATAAAGCGTATCTGATAAAACCTTGTAAATTAAGGAGGGAATGGTACTATGTGCCTGCCTCGTATAGTTTTAAATCTTAAAAATGGCTAAGAAAGTAATCAAAGTAGTAAAAATCCAGGCGATGGGTGGTGCTGCAACACCGGCTCCTCCTTTGGGGCCAGCACTCGGAGGTGCGGGTATCAACATTGGTGAATTCGTAAAGCAGTTCAACGATAGAACAGCAGAACGACGCGGTGAAGTGGTGCCAGCAGTGATCAATGTGTACGAAGATCGTACATTTGATTTCATCCTCAAGACTGCGCCAACGTCTCAGATGATTTTGAAGGCAATTGGTCAGAAAAGTGGATCCGGAAAGAATACCGTAAAGAAAGTGGGAACAATCAATAAAGCGCAGATCAAGGAAATTGCCGAATACAAAATGGCGGATCTCAATGCAGGATCTATCGAAGCAGCAATGAAAATTGTTGAAGGAACCTGTCGAAGCATGGGCGTGGACGTGAAATAGGTAACGTCCACGGGCCGGAGCGCGACGGCGCGAGGCGGGCCCGCGCAACTTTTCAGCAGAAAAGTATGTGTGGGTTGATGTGAAATAATCTATACAAAACCACACAACAAAAACTCCTCTTGGGGAGTTTTTGTTGTCTATAAGAAAGGCTAAGATAGCGATATGAACAAACAGGGGGCGCTACCGGACTCATATATTCAGAGACTTATCGCATCAGGACATATAAAAGGGGCTACATTTGACCATGTGCGTCCAGGGTCACTTGACTTAAGGCTTTCCGAAGAAGTGTACAAGGTTGAAAGTATTTTTCAGCCACGCCGAGGAGAAAAGGTGAGAGACGTACTTTCTCGCATTAAAGCGGAGCGACACGATCCTGCAAAACCAATTGCGAGAGATGCGATTTATCTTTGGCGACTCAATGAAATACTAGCGCTTCCGCAAAGTGTATATGCCTACTGTAATCCAAAGTCCTCCACGGGACGTCTTGATCTCCATGTGCGCCTCATTGCGGATGGAGTGCCACGTTATGATTCTGTCTGGCCAAAAGGTTTCCATGGAGAGCTGTGGGTTTCACTCATGACTAAATCGTTTCCAACCATTGTGTCGCCCGGAGATTCGCTTAACCAAATACGGTTTTTCAATGCGGATACGCGTATGAGTGATCTGGAACTCGAGATGGAGCACCATAAGAGTCCATTAATTTATCATCCAGATACACAAAAACCGATCGGGTTTGATGAGCTTGAAGGTCAGGATGGCGATGGTACGATATTGCTTTCAATCGACCTTGAGAGTTCTGTGGCTGGTTATGAGAGTATTACATCATCACATGTTGTCGAGCTTGCCCGCAGAGATCATGATAAGGACATTTTCTTTAAACAAGTGTATGCCGAAAAAGGAGCGCTGCGTTTGGAGCGAGACAAATTTTATATTCTTTCATCTTACGAATCTGTGGTGACGCCGCCTGATCTGGCCTGCGAAATGGTGCCGATGGATGAACGAAGTGGCGAGTTTCGTTCGCACTATGCTGGATTTATTGATCCGGGTTGGGGTTGGGGTAAGGAAGGTGAAGGGAAAGGGAGACAGCTCACCCTCGAGGTGCGTCCATTTGAAGATATTGTAGTGCGTCACAAACAACCGATTGCAAAAATTCGTTTTGAACGCCTCATTGAACCACCTGAAGTACTTTATGATCTTACTGATTCAAATTATATTGCCCAGCGTGGTCCAAAACTAGGAAAGTTTTTTGTGTAAAAGAAGCCGCACCTATAGGGTGCGGGTATCCTTACGGTAGACGACAAACCTGAGAGCAAATGGATTGTTCGTGTCGGCTTCCACGTTCGTCTCACTCTCTATGGCTAGCGACGCAAAATCCAAGGATGGAAAGAATGTGTCACCCTCAAATTCACCATCGATATGAGTGACGATAAATCGAGACACGAGAGGTAAACTCGCCTCATAGACCGCACGTCCTCCTATGATGATTGGTTCGAACTGGACGAGGTTAAGTGCAGTTTCGAGATCAGCAGCGATAACAACCCCTGCTATTTCATCTTGACTGCGCGAGAGTACAACATTTTCTCTGTGCGGTAGCGGCTTGCCGATGGACTCGAATGTTTTACGGCCCATAATTACGCTTTTGTTGAGCGTGTGTGATCGGAACCACTTCATGTCTGCCGGCAGACGAGGCCAAGGCAGAGCATTCTTGTTGCCAATTAGACCGTTACGGTCCATGGCGACGATGATGGACAGATTCTTCATACGGCCATTTCTGCCTTGATAGAGGGATCATGCTCGTAGTTTTGCAGCTTAACGAGCTTGTAGACATCGTTCGGCTCCTTAAGCTTCTTCGTGTCAAGATCGGCAAGGGAGCGTACTTCCGGATTAATCCAGATCGATGGCTTTTGTTTCGGCGTTCTTGAGAGCTGCTCGTCGACAGCATCGAAGTGATTGTGGTAGATATGCACATCACCCAATGTGAGGATGAGTTCATACGGTTCTTGATCGACGAGTTGGGCAACGAGATGTAGTAACAGCGCGTAGGATGCGATGTTGAACGGAACTCCTAGGAACATGTCACATGAGCGCTGGTACATGTGCAAGGAAAGTTTGTTGTTGGCCGAAAAGAACTGGAACATCATGTGGCATGGCGGGAGAGCCATTTTATCCAATTCACCAGGATTCCACGCCGTAACTATAAGACGGCGATCATGAGGATTCGTTTTGAGGCGTTCCACTACATCGGCCAGCTGGTCCATATGACTTCCGTCAGGTGCAATCCAATCTCGCCACTGCACCCCGTATACTCGCCCCAGATCTCCGTCGTACGCCGCTTTGGGTTTCCAGTAGGGTGCATTTGCATTATCTGTCCAGATATTGCAACCGAGACGCACAAGTTCGTTGTTGTCTGAACTGCCACCCATGAACCATAGCAATTCAGCAGCCATTGAGCGGAATGCGAGCTTCTTGGTTGTTACAGCGGGAAACCCGTCAGCCAAATTGAAGCGCAGCTGTTCTGCGAATAAGGCCCTGGTTCCTCCATTGCGGCCGTCTCGATCTATGCCGGTGTCTCTGATTTTCTTCAGTAGGTCAAGATAGTTTCTCATAAGGTACTCCTAAATTATATATTACTTTTTATATCTATGGACACAATTGATTTCAAGATTGGTTTGTGTGCTAAAATGCCGTTATGAAAGACAAAGCTATCGAATCTCTGATAAAAGCCGAGAGGGCACGGCAGAAAAAAGTTATCAACCTTATTGCATCTGAAAACTATGTTTCCAAGGATGTGCTAGACGCACTTGGTTCTGAACTTACCAATAAATATGCGGAAGGATATCCGGGCGCTCGATACTATGGTGGTAATGAAATAATGGATAAGGTGGAAAATCTTGCAAAAGAACGTGCACTCAAAGCATTTGGCCTCTCAAAAAACGGGTGGGCAGTGAATGTGCAACCACTCTCGGGAAGTCCGGCCAATGTTGCAGTGTACCTAGGACTCGTAAAACCGGGAGGAAAAATCATGGGTATGTCACTTGATCATGGGGGACACTTGACCCATGGACACAAAGTCTCTATTACCGGAAAAATGTGGCAACAGGTGCCGTATGGAGTTGATGAGAAGACTGAAAAAATAAATTACGAAGAGCTTAAGAAAAAAGCGGTCGCAGAAAAACCAGATATTATTGTCGCAGGATTTACAGCGTACCCCAGAAAAATTGAATGGAAAAAATTTAGAGAGATTGCAGATGCATGTGGAGCCTATCTCATGGTGGATATGTCGCATATCGGAGGGCTGGTTGCTGGTAAAGCGTATCCATCGCCATTTCCATATGCAGATATCGTGACAACAACAGTTCATAAAACACTGCGGGGACCTCGCGCTGCTATGATTTTTTCTAAAATTGACGAGAGAGATATTCCAAAGAAAATTGATAAAGCTGTATTTCCAGGGATGCAGGGTGGTCCGCATTTAAACCAAATTGCTGCAGTCGCGGTGACACTAAAGGAAGCAATGGAACCGTCTTTCAAAACATATGCCAAGCAAGTGATTAAAAATGCACAAACACTTGCGACAGAACTCAAGAAACGCGGCTGGAGAATAATTTCTGGAGGAACAGACTCACATTTGATACTGGTTGATACATGGATGGAAGGAAAAGGAATTGGTGGAAAGGAAGCAAGTGATAGGCTTGAGAAAGCGGGAATTATTGTAAACAAAAACACTATTCCGTTTGATAAGCGAAGTCCGGTTGACCCTTCGGGGATTCGCCTCGGCGCTGCTGCGGAAACGACGCGAGGAAAAACAGAAAAAGATTTTGTAAAAATTGCTGAGAAAATAGACAACATCTTGCGCGCATGAAAAAAGGAAAACTGATTGTACTAGACGGCACGGATGGATCGGGTAAGGCGACACAAGTTGCACTGCTTAAAAAGCGACTGCAAAAAAACGGGGTCAAAGTAAAAACAATCGATTTTCCTCAGTATAAAAACAATTTCTTTGGGAAGCTTATTGGTGAGTGTTTGGCAGGAAAGAGGGGTGATTTTATAAAAGTTGATTCTCGTATTGCATCTACTCTGTATGCTGCAGACAGATGGGAAACGAGTCGAAAAATTTATAGCTGGTTAGAGCAGGGGTATGTTGTTATCGCTGATAGGTATGTAAGTTCAAATCAAATTCACCAAGGCGGTAAAATTAGAAACAACAAAGAAAGACGAGAATTTCTAAAATGGTTAGATGATTTAGAGTTTAAGGTTTTTAAAATACCACGACCCGACTTGCTTCTATATCTTCATTTACCGGTTAAACTAAGTTTTGAATTATTACAGAAAAAATCTCTTACCAAAAAGAAACATTATTTAGAAGGAAAAAAAGATTTAGCAGAAAGTGATGTGAAGCATTTGGAGGATAGTCGTAAAAGTGCACTGAAATTAGTGAAAGAAAGTAATCAATGGGCGCAAATTGAGTGTTCAGAAAAAGGGCACATCCTTTCTCGCGAAGAAATTAACGATAGAATATTTGATGTATTGCATAAGAAACTTGGTTTGAAGAAATAATAATATGCAAATCAAAATTAAAAAATTACATCCTGAGGCAACATTGCCCACGTATGGGCGTGCAGGAGATGCGGGGATGGATTTGTATGCAGTGGAAGAGGCAAGGGTTGTGCCTGGTGAGACGGCGCATATTAAAACAGGATTATCATTTGAATTGCCTGAAGGATATGCGGGTCTTGTGTGGGATAAGAGTGGTCTATCGTTTAAACATGGAATTAAAGTAATCGGGGGAGTGCTCGACTCAAATTATCGTGGAGAATTGATTCTCGGTGTGATTAACTTGGGAAAGGAAGCATACACATTTGAAAAAGGTCACAAGGTTTCTCAAATGCTTATCCAAAAAATAGAACGAGCTGAGTTTATTGAGGCGGATGAGCTTTCTGATACTGTGCGTGGAGAACAAGGGTTTGGAAGCTCTGGGAAGTGATTTTTTATGGAAAAAGGGAATATCAATGAAAAAATTGCGCTCGTTGGTGGTGGCAGCGGTGTCTATCAGATAGCGCGTGCTCTTAAATTTATTCGTCCGAATATTGTGACAGTGCAAACCGTGTTTGATAGTGGAGGACATTCCGGCGCTTTGCGGGATGAGCGTGGCATGTTGCCACCCGGAGATATACGTCGTGCCATTTTGGCTTTGGCGGATGAGCATGTCGAGCGTAATTTGCGTAAAATCCTTTCGTATCGATTTCCGGCTAAAAACGGTTCGTCACTTGATGATGTGAATATGGGCAATCTGTTACTCACGGCACTTACTGAAATTACTGGCACATTGCCGCAGGCGATAAACGAAATGTGTATGTGGTATGGAGTGAAAGGGAAAGTGCTGCCGGTCTCGCTCGATGATGCGCATATAAAAGTACAACTTTCCGATGGTTCATTTATATTGGGGGAAAAATATATTGATACGAGATCAATTAATGATGATCGGACGATTGTTGGCGTGAGTCTAGAACCTGATGCTCATTTATATGTTGAAGTCTACGACGAGCTCCTAACGGCAGACAAAATCGTGTTGTGTCCTGGAGACTTGTATACATCTTTGCTCCCAAATCTAATCGTGAAAGGATTTGCAGATGCACTTAAAGAGAGTCGAGGTGAACTTATGTATGTAACAAATATTATGACTAAGAAATCTGAAACAGGAGGATTTACTGCGAATGATTTTGTAAAAACAGTAGAGAAATATCTGGATGGAAAGAAAATCGATACAGTGATTGTAAATGACTCCGAAATTTCGAAAGACATTTTGGATTCCTATAAAGAGCAAAAATCTGAACCTGTTTCTATAAATGGCGATCTTGCAAAACTTGTGAAGCGCGTGATAAGGGCAGATCTTGTAGATATTGGTGGAGGCATCGTGCGTCACAATGATAGAACAGCATCACTAATCGCGGAGTTATAGGTCGTGTAAACTTGTGCTATTATCCCTCTCATGCAGGACGCAATCAAACAGTGGGTTAAGGAAATACTTGGTACAGATGCAGATTTTGCCGTGGAGTATCCGGCCGTTTTGGAGCACGGAGATTATGCAGTCAATATCGCAATGGTTGAAGCGAAGAAAGAGGGAAAAAATACACGAGAACTTGCAGAAAGTTACAAAGAAAAACTTGATGCAAATCTTTTGCCAGACATAGAAAAGATAGAGGTTGCTGGGCCAGGTTTTATAAATATTTTTTTGAAAAAAGAATTTTTTGGTAAAACAGTTGGTGAGATTTTAGAGAAGAGAGGGGAGTACGGAAAAAATAAAACACTCAATAAAAAAATAAGTTACGAATACACTAATACAAATGTTTTAAAACCGATGCATATCGGACACCTCATGGGCAATGTGATTGGTGAGTCGCTTTCAAGAATTGCTGAATGGAATGGGGCAGATGTATTGCGTAATACATATCAAGGTGATGTGGGGCTTCATATTGCTAAAACGATTTGGGGTCTACAACAGTTGGAAGGCATTAAAGATTCAGGTAACTTGTCTGCAGATGTAACGTATGTTGGGGAAGCCTACGCAAAAGGTGCGGCAGCTTATGAAGATGATGAATTGGCACAAGCAGAGATAAAAGAAATAAATAAAAAAGTGTATGACGGCACCGACACCGAGATTGAAAAATTAAAAGATTGGGCGAAAGATGTAAGCCTCCGTCATTTCAGAGAGCTGTATAAGATTCTTGGAACCACTTTTGATGATGAAATGTTTGAAAGTGAGGTGGCAGAAGATGCGCTTACGATTGTTAATGAATACAAAGAAAAAGGAATATTTGAAGAAAGTGATGACGCGATAGTTTTCAATGGCAAGAAATATGATGAGGCACTGCATACACGCGTGTTTGTAACGTCACAAGGCGTACCAACATATGAAGCAAAAGATATTGCGCACGCATTACGCAAATACAAAAAGTATCATTTTGATGAGTCGCTTATTATTACAGCCAACGAACAGGATGAATATTTTAAGGTGGTGCTGACGGCACTTGCGCATATTAATCCAGAGATAGCAGAGAAAACAACGCATATTTCGCACGGCATGCTCAAACTCACAACCGGGAAAATGTCTTCGCGAACAGGCAATATCATCACGGGCGAAGCATTGCTCGAACAATCTTTTGCGGGAGTACAAGAAAAAATTCAGGAAGAAAAAGAGGGTTTGGTGAGTACAGATGATGTGCAAAATATTGGAGTCGCTGCTATTAAATACACAATACTAAAGCAGGCACCGGGTCGAGATATTATCTTTGATTTTGAAAAATCACTTTCATTTGAAGGAGATTCGGGACCATATTTGCAATATACAGCGGTTCGGACAAAAGCAATCAAAGAGAAAGCAAAGACAGAAGGAGTTTCTCATAATGTAGAAAGATCAGAGAGTTTTGGTGCGCAGACTATTGAGAGGATGTTGCACAGATTTCCTGAAGTTGTAAAACGTGCTCATACAGAACTCGCGCCACAAGCAATCACTACGTATCTCATAGAACTTGCAAGTGCCTTCAATACATTTTATGGTGCGGAAAAAATTGTAGACAAAGACGATGTAAATTCTCCTTATAAACTTGCACTCACAGAAGCGGTGGGGCAGGTGGTACGAAACGGGCTATATCTCCTAGGAATTAAAACTCCGGAGAAAATGTAGTCAAAATGTTATAATAGTGTCAGGAGGGAACCTTTATGCACGCACTCATGCGCTATCATAATGGTTTCGTACTTGTACAGCTGAGCAATAGCGGTTTGGCCATCTACTTGTTTGATGAGGATGGATGGTTGACCAGCCTGCTCATTCTGGGAGTCGCAGATCAATGAGGGCGAGGCTATGTACCTCGCCCCAATTTGTATCTATTTTTTTGGATTAGTGTACTCGAGAAGGAGTAATGTGGTAATCTCTTGTGCAGAGGAACTTGCCGTGACAACACGTACACTAAACCCAGCGGCTGAAGAATTAAGGAGACAAATCGCCGAACGCGTCGAAAAGTTGAGAGCTATTCAAACAGAGTGCAAACATGAAAGCATGCAGTACTCGGGCGATGATGTTCATGATCCGGGAATATGTCTCGATTGTGGTCTCGGGGCTTGAACGTTCTTGGACTTGGATTCTGAAGCGGTGCTCTAAAGGCGCCGCTTTTTGAATAAAGGCATTTTTACTGCTATATTTTCACCTATGGATGGAGAAGCCTACAAATCTGATATAGCAAAAAGAGAGGAGGGAATACTCAATTTTTGGAAAGAGAACAACATTTTCACAAAAAGCCTAGAGAAAGAATCTCCAAAAGGGGAGTTTGTTTTCTATGATGGACCTCCATTTGCAACAGGACTTCCTCATTATGGTCACTTATTACCGGGCACGATCAAAGATGTGATTCCACGATACAAAACCATGCGGGGGTACCATGTCTCGCGCAGGTGGGGTTGGGATTGTCACGGACTTCCGGTAGAAAACTTGATTGAAAAAGAACTTGGGCTCGAAACAAAAAAGGATATTGAAGTCTATGGTGTAGAAAAATTTAACGAAGCGGCACGTGATTCAGTTTTGCGTTATGCAGATGATTGGCGAGAGATTATTCCACGATCGGGTAGATGGGTTGATATGGATAATGACTACAAGACCATGGAAGCTTCGTATACCGAAAGTGTCTGGTGGGCATTTAAGAATTTGTACGATAAAGGACTGGTATACGAAGGATTCAAGTCTATGCATATTTGTCCGCGATGTGAGACGACGCTTTCAAACTTTGAAGTGAATCAAGGATACAAAGATGTTACTGATATTTCGGTGTATGTGAAATTTAAGCTTATTGGTGAACCGGATACATATTTGCTTGCATGGACAACTACGCCTTGGACATTGCCCGGCAATGTTGCTCTCGCAGTTGGAGAGGATATTGATTATGTTGAGATTGAAAAGAAAGATATGGGTGAGGGTAAGCTCATAAAATTTATTTGTGCAAAGGAGCGGCTCGCACCTCTTTTTGGGAGTGACGATTTTGAAATTCTGAGAACGATAAAGGGTAAAGATCTTATCGGTAAATCATACGAACCACTTTTTGATTACTATGCAAAAGATGAGTCACTTAAAAATAGGGAGAATGGTTGGAAAGTATACGGAGCAGATTTTGTAACCACAGAAGATGGTACAGGCATCGTGCATATCGCCCCCGCATTTGGAACGGATGACATGGAGCTTGGTAAAGAATACGATTTACCATTTGTGCAACATGTCACCATGGATGGACACATGAAGCCGGAAGTGGCTGATTTTGCCGGAATGATGGTGAAGCCGAAGAGTGAAGATGAAAAAGAGAGGCTCTCTACAGATATTGCGGTACTTAGAGTGCTTCAAGAAAATGGTGCCTTTTTTGATAAAGAAAAAATCACGCACTCGTATCCGCATTGTTGGCGCTGTGATACACCGCTTTTAAACTATGCAGCAAGTTCTTGGTTCATTGAGGTTTCTAAAGTACGTGAGAAACTAGTCAAACTTAATAACGGAGTTTCGTGGGTTCCAGAAAGCATTGGAGAAAATCGTTTTGGAAACTGGCTTTCGGAAGCAAAAGACTGGTCTATTTCACGAGGGCGTTTTTGGGGTGCACCACTTCCAGTATGGAAGTGTGCATCGTGCAATAAGGTAGAGGTACTTGAGAGTATTGATGATCTCAAAAAGCACACAAAAACAAAAAATACATACTATGTGATGCGACATGGTGAGTCCGATCACAATGTCGGAAACTTTATCAGTACTGATCCGAACAATAATTCGCATTTGACTGATGTAGGCAGGGAGCAGGTTCTAAAAACTGCAGAAAATTTGAAAAAAGTTGGTATCACCAAAATCATTACATCACCATTTGCGCGCACAAAAGAAACGACAGAGTTAGTCGCAGGTATTCTTGGTATTTCAAAAGACAATATCATTCACGATGAGCGAGTCGGAGAACTCAAGGTGGGGGATGTATACGAGGGTAAAACGATTGATGAATATCATGAGTTTTTCACGAGTGTGAAAGACAGATTCATGAGAGCGCCAGAAGGTGGCGAGACTCTCACTGACCTCGTGAGACGCGTTGGTGAATTTCTATACTCACTTGAATCAACATATGAAGGTGAAAACATTCTGATCATAAGTCATGAAGCAACAATCAATACGATGCATATGGTGACAGACGCAAAGAGTATTGATGATGCGGTTTCTATAAAACTAGACGATCATGAGAATCCAAAAACAGCCGAAGCAAAAGAATTAGGATTTTGGAATGCGCCACATAATAAAAACTATTGGATTGATCTTCATAGGCCCTATATTGATGAAGTAGAGGTATATTGTGATTGTGGAGAAAAAATGAGCCGTATTCCGGAAGTTTTTGACACGTGGTTTGACTCCGGCTCCATGCCGTATGCACAAAACAACTATCCTTTTAAGCATAAAGAAGCATTTGAAAACAAAGAGCTGTTTCCGGCTGATTTTATTGCAGAAGGATTAGACCAAACGCGTGGATGGTTTTATACGCTCTTGGTGCTTAACGGGTTGCTTTTTGATGAATCTCCATACAAACATGTAGTTGTAAATGGATTGGTGCTTGCAGAAGATGGCAAGAAAATGAGTAAGCGTCTCAAAAACTATCCGGAACTTTCAGTAGTTTTTGATAAGTATGGTGCCGATGCGCTCCGCTACTATTTGATGTCATCTCCTGCGGTTCGTGCTGAAGATGTCGCTCTTTCCGAAAAGGGTATTGATGAAGTGGCAAAGAAAAATATCGGACGCTTGGTAAACGTACTTTCGTTTTATGAAATGTATCAAGGTGAAGTTAGTGATATGAGTGATGTGGTAAAAGGTGAGTATGTGCTTGATAGGTGGATTCTTGTACGACTGTTTGAAACCAGAAATGAAGTGACAACATCGCTTGATGCATATGAGATAGACCGTGCCACACGACCGCTCGCTGTTTTTATTGACGATCTTTCAACATGGTACCTCAGACGATCACGTGATCGGTTTAAATCAGGAAATGAGACAGATGAAATACAGGTGCGTACGACACTGCGGTATGTACTCCGGGAGTTTGCAAAGCTCGTGGCACCTTTTATGCCGTTTATTGCTGAACATATATATATAAGAGTGAAGCTCGATACAGATGCAGAAAGTGTTCATTTGGTAGAGTGGCCGGAAGAAGCTCGGGTAGACCAAGATCTTTTAGGTAATATGGAGCGCACGCGCGCCATAGTGTCTCTTGCACTTGAAGCACGGGCGAAAGCTAATATCAAAGTACGTCAGCCGCTTGCATCGCTCGCAATTCCGGAGGCGCTTCATGATGATTTGCTAGAGCTCATCAAAGACGAAGTAAATGTCAAAGTAATTGAGACTGGTACGAAAGAACTCTCGCTCGATACACATATTACGGATGAACTCAAAAAAGAGGGAAGGATGCGCGACATTGTCCGCCTCATTCAAGACGAACGCAAGAAAAATAATTTTGTACCGAGCGATATGGTGGATGCAACATTTGATGCGAGTGATGAACTTAAGGAAATTATTGAAGAATTTAGCAAAGTCATTAAAAAAGAAACCGGCCTCAAAGATATCGAATTCAAAGAATTATCGGGCGAAAAACGAAAAATTGATGATCTGGAGATAGGGATTGTGCTTAAAAAATAATATGTATCACACCTATTCAACAGACGCTATCGTGCTTGAAAGTAAAGCAATGGGAGACTCGAGTCGGCTCTTGTGGCTCTTTACCAAAGACTTTGGTCTTATTTTGGCAGATGTTAAAAGTGCGCGTGGACATCTTTCAAAACTGCGTCCTTCAATCCAAACATATTCGTATGGTCTATTTACACTTGTGCGCGGCAAACGCGGATGGAAGGTGATCAATGTTATTGGAAAAGGAAATCATTATTATGAACTTCGTTCGACACGTAGTGATGCAATAGAAGCACTTGCGCGCACGAGTCATGTGATGAGAAAACTTATTGGTCTTGATGATGTGGTCCACGAGGATGTATTTTCGTTATTGTCCCAAGGTATTGAACAAATGAAATGTAGTAATGCTACTGAATCATGCGTTATTGAGTCTGTGATGGTATGTCGCATGCTCGGGAGGCTCGGCTACATGACACATGAAGGTTTGCCACAATTGCTCGTAAGCCCGTACCTCAATTTCTCAGAAGAGCTTTTGGCTGCTGCAGTGCCTATGCGAGCGGCGCTCAATAGGCGTATTAATGCATCTCTAAAACAAACTGGTTTGTTATAACAGAAGCAGGCTTACTTCTCGTCATGTGCGCGCGTGTTATAATTTTTCAATATGGATCAAGATCCTAAAGATAGGATAGAAAAAATAAAATCAAAGCTATATTCTCGCAACTATAATCCGAGTCATGTCGGTAAGCGAACAGGATTTGAGCAGAGTGAGACACGTGGTGCGACAGATTGGCAGTCAGGCAATAAAATTCCAGAACTTCTTGCGCAAAGTGCGGAGAACGGCAGTACATCAGTGTGGCCAAAACGTATCTTCGCCAGTTCTTTGATTTTTTTTGTGATTGCTGCCGGTATCGCGATTTACATGTTCCTCGGAGGACTCAATGCGGTATCTACAAAAAATGTTGACATTGAAGTTGGTGGCCCGATCTCTATAGCGGCAGGTGAGCCGAATGAGTTTGAGATTTCAATAAAAAATAGTAACAACGTTGCGCTTGAAAATGTACATCTGCTTGTCATATATCCCGAAGGGGCACGTGACACAAACACAAAAGCTCCGCTGACATCAAGAGAGCGTATTCCGCTTGAAAACATTCCATCTGGGCGTCTTTTGAGACAACCGCTCTCATTTATCGCTTATGGCGAAAAAGACAGCGTGCAGTCTTTGAAATTGGCTCTTGAGTATACGGTTACCGGATCAAACGCAACTTTTGTGAAGGAAAAAATCCATGAGGTGACTATTTCTTCAGCTCCACTCATTGTTGATGTGAGCTATCCGAGCGAGGTTTCCTCTGGGCAATTATTCCAGTTCAAGATTGACGTTTCTTCAAATACTACGGCAGACATGGAGAATGTTGTGTTACGTGTTGAATCGCCATTTGGATTTACGATAGAAAGTGCGCAACCTGAAATGATATCTCAAAATGTGTGGAATATCGGCGCTCTTAAACCAGCTGAAAAGAAAACAATTTTACTCTCTGGTCGTCTGCAAGGACAGGACAATGATGAACGTTCATTCCGATTTTATGTAGGTACAGCTACGGCAGACGGGCAAGATATTGAGACTGAGATCTTTTCACTCATTGAAACACTCGCCATCAAACGATCATTTATTACATTGCAAAGTACTATCAATGGCAATCGGGGCGAAGAGATCGTGCTTTCTGGTGGACGATTCAATAACGCGACTATTAGATGGCAAAATGCGACTGGAGATAAACTGAGTGATTTGGTTATAGAAGCACGTATTGCGGGGGCACCACTTGATAGAAGTAGTATCAGTGTAACAAATGGATTCTATCAGTCAGTGAGAGATACAATCGTGTGGGATAAATCAACATTACCTGCTCTTGGAACAATTGATGTGGGTGAAGAAGGGGAGTTGAGGTTTAATTTTGATACGAAAGCAGGTGCATTTAATGAGAGTGAGGGTGTGATAGATATAATCCTCACAGCGCGAGCATCACGTGCTACGGCAAGTGGGCGAGAGACTGTCGCGTCTGAAGCCACACAAAAAATTCGTCTTGCTGCAAACTTAGGCCTTTCGGGACGGGCTGTATATTCAGTGGGGCCTTTCGAAAATACGGGACCTATTCCACCGCGAGCAGAACAAAGTACAACGTATACCATTTTACTCTCTACAACAGCATCATTTGGTGATGTTACGGGCGTGGTTGCGAGAGCAAAGTTGCCACCATCTGTTGAATGGCTCGGTGTAGTGAGTCCAACGAGTGAGTCGGTAAAGTTTGATCAGGGCAGTCGTGTGCTTACTTGGAATCTGGGTACTGTTCGGGAAGGTACAGGAACCACACGATCCGCGAGAGAACTCGCGTTCCAAGTGCGTATCACCCCAAGTGTAAACCAAGTTGGGCGACCTGGGGTATTGGTTGACGAGGTTGAGATTCTTGGGCAAGATAGCCGTGCAGGAACCAGCCTGATTGATCAGGTAGGACAGATTACCACCAGTATCTCAACTGATCCACAATATAATCAAACGGACGGTCTCATAACCCAATAACGATATGTTCCCGTTAGAAACCGCGGTCGCTCATCTGGTAGACAAACAAAACAATATGTTTAATATGATTAACAATATAATAACACAGCGTTTCGGTCTTATATTTATGACCGCGACCTGTTTCTAACGCGATGTCACAAGAAGGAAATGTCACAATGGAAAAAATCGTATCTCTCTGTAAGCGTCGCGGTTTCGTGTTTCAAGGCTCTGAAATCTATGGAGGACTTCGTGGTACGTGGGACCTCGGACCACTCGGAGTTTTGCTCAATAACAATATAAAACGAGAGTGGTGGAAGATGTTTGTTGAAAGTAGAGAAGATATGTATGGGCTCGATGCTGCCATTTTAATGAATGAAAAAGTATGGGAGGCTTCAGGGCACACAGGTGCAGGTTTTTCAGATCCACTTGTAGAATGTGAAAAATGCAAAAGACGATTTCGTGCTGATCACCTTGAAAATAAGGAAGTGTGTTCTGAGTGTGGAGGCAAACTGGGCGAAGAACGAGATTTTAATTTAATGTTTGAAACAAAGGTTGGGGCCCAAGGAGATGTAAAAAGTTATTTGCGTCCGGAAACTGCACAAGGTATTTTTGTAAACTTTAAAAACGTTGTTGACTCAATGTCGCCTAAAATACCGTTTGGTATTGCCCAAATTGGCAAGGCTTTTCGTAATGAGATCGCACCGCGTGAGTTTCTTTTTCGCGTTCGTGAATTTGAACAAATGGAGATTGAGTATTTTGTAAAAGAAGAAGATTGGAAGGAAAAATTTGAAGCATTACGGGCAGATATTCAAAAATGGCATGCACATATCGGCTTATCATCTGAAAACATAAAAGAACATGAAGTTCCTGAAAATGATTTAGCTCACTATAGTAAGCGAACAATTGATTTTGAATACAACTATCCTGGCAAAGGTTTTGATGAGCTTGCAGGGTTTGCATACAGAACTGATCATGATTTGAAAAACCATATGGAAGCGAGCGGTGTTTCGCTCGAGTATGTAGAACCGGACGGCAATAAGTTTATTCCGCATGTTCTCGAGCCTTCCTTTGGTGTTGGCCGTGCGTTTACTGCTGTGCTAGCTGAGGCATATACCGAAGATGAGATGGGAGGAGAAACGAGAACGTTGCTCAGGTTGCCGGCATATCTTGCACCCTATCGTGTTGCTGTATCGCCACTTCTCAAAAATAAACCAGAACTTGTAGAAAAAGCACGAAATGCATTCTCTGACCTTAAAAAGGAATTTGGCAATGTTGCATGGGATGATAATGGAAATATCGGTAAACGTTATAGGAGACAAGATGAAATTGGTACACCGTACTGTGTCACCATTGATTTTGATACAATAGAGAAAGATGACACGGTGACAGTTCGCGATAGAGATACAGGCGAGCAGGTGCGCGTAGCAGTAGGTGACCTCGTAAACTATTTCCGTGAGAAGTTTAATAGCTAATTCTCACGTGTATGACAAATAAAAAAACTCCCATTGCCCTCATATCGGGAATTGTACTTATCGCTATATTAATTATTGCGTTTCTTTCTTATAAAGAAGCGAATCTACCTGAAGAACCGAGAGAGGAGCCAGCTATCACTGAAGAGAAGAATGACAAAGTAGAAATTGTTTCAATTGAAGAAAATACTGATGCGCTTGCGATTGATGTTGAGTATCCGACAGTTGGTAGTCCGATGATTGATAATGATTTGCGCATGTTTATAGAAGATCAGATCGCGGAATTTAAGAATAATACGGGTGGTTTTGCGATTCCTGGAAGACAAAATATTCTGACTATTAAGGTGCTTGATGTATATCGTGACGACGAGACCGTGAGTGTAAAGTTTTCCGTATACACAGATACAGGCGGAGCTCATGGACTCGGTATTATTGTGGGCAAAAATTACAATCGCACTACTGGAACTGAACTTTTTGTAGATGATGCACTTAGTATGATGAGGGAGACATTGTGGAGTTTGTCAGAAAAGACACTTACACATTTTCGAGATGAGATGGGTGAAGTCTTGTTTGAAGACGGACTATCTCCACAAACAGAAAATTTTAAGAATTTCACGATTAGTGAGCAGTATATTACATTCTATTTTGCACCATACCAGATCGCCGCATACGCACTTGGGCCACAAGAATTTACTGTGGAACGTATAGACGAGTAACAATACACACGCTCTTAAAGTGAGTAGTGGTATTATATAAGAGACATGGGAGCCCACGAAAAGGAACCACATACATTTATTCATATAAGTGCAGCAAGCGTTGTTAAGGCAATTTTAATCATTGTTTTCTTTATTGCACTCTATGTACTTCGCGACATTGCCCTTGTCTTACTTACGAGTATTGTTGTCGCATCTTCCATTGAACCGGGTGCACAGTGGTTTATTGCGAGAAGGGTACCAAGAGTGCTCGGGGTGCTCACTATTTACCTTGGTACCGCATTATTGCTTTCGGGGACGTTTTACTTTCTTTTCCTACCATTTTTAAACGAAACAACCTCGTTCTTGTCTGAATTGCCAAGCACAGCAAGTCAGGTCTCACTTTGGAATCCGCTTCAAGAGGGGGGCGAGGGTATTGCTGCCACATTTGCTCCAGGACTTTCAATAGGTGATGTGGTAGGCAAATTACAAAGCACGCTTGTAAATCTCGGTGGTGGCGGATTCTTGAGTGCTGCGAGTGCCATTTCCGGTGGCGTACTGAGCCTTCTGTTAATTATTGTCCTTTCATTCTATTTGGCAGTGCAGGATGATGGAGTAGGAAAGTTTCTCAAGATTATTGTGCCACTCAAGCAAGAGCCGTATGTTATTGATTTATGGAAGCGAACACGATCAAAGATTGGTAAATGGCTTCAGGGGCAACTACTTCTCGGTGTGCTCGTGATGGTGCTTGTCTATCTAGGACTTACGCTCATTGGTGTGCAACATGCGCTTCTGTTGGCGGTACTTGCTGGAATCTTTGAACTTATCCCACTCTTTGGACCGATTATCGCCTCTATTCCCGCGATTGCGTTTGGATACATAGATGGTGGCGTATCTCTTGCACTTATTGTGACGGGTCTCTATGTCATTGTGCAGCAGTTTGAGAGCCATCTTATCTACCCACTCGTAGTGAAGAAAGTCGTTGGAGTGCCACCAATCATTTCTATTATTGCCCTTGTTATTGGTGGGAAACTTGCTGGTTTCTTGGGTATTATCCTTGCGGTTCCTGTGGCGACCGTATTTATTGAGATCTTAGATGATATGGAGAAGCAGAAAAAAGCTCTCAAGGCTTCTTCCTAGTTTTGCTCTCCTCTCGCTAATGCGGTAATCTTCTTCTGATGGATAGTAAAAAGCCGTTTTATATAACTACTACACTTCCGTATGTAAATGCGGAACCGCATGTTGGTTTTGCTATGGAGCTTATTCGCGCTGACGCGGTGGCGCGTTACAAAACCCTCATGGGACATGATGTGTTTTTTAATACAGGCACTGATGAGCATGGCCAGAAACTCTATGATGGTGCGAAAGAAAAAGGTGTAAGTCCTCAAGAATTTGTAGATCAGTATGCGGAGAGTTTTAAAAAATTACTACCAGCTCTTGGTATTACGAAGGATGTGCATTTTATTCGCACAACAGATGAAGCACATGCCAAAGCAGCTCAGGAATTTTGGAAGCTGTGTGATAAGAATGGATATATTTATAAAAAAGAATACAAGGTTAAATACTGTGTAGGGTGCGAGCTCGAAAAAACAGAATCAGAGTTGATTGACGGTAGGTGTCCTATTCATCCAAATAAGGAGATAGAGATCCGTGAAGAAGAAAATTATTTCTTTAAGTGGAGCGAGTTTGAAAAACCTCTTTTAGATTTTTATGATACGCATCCCAATTTTGTAACACCTGATTTTCGATTTAATGAAATTAAAGAATTTATTAAACGAGGGCTGCAGGATTTTAGTATATCGAGGCTTAAAGAAAAAATGTCATGGGGTGTACCGGTCCCCGGAGATCCGGAACACGTCATGTATGTGTGGTTTGATGCGCTCACAAACTATATATCAACACTTGGTTGGCCAGATAACACGGAAGCATTTGAAAAATTTTGGATAAACGGTACGCCGGTTCAGTATGCAGGGAAAGATAATCTTCGCCAACAATCTGCTATGTGGCAGGCGATGCTTATGGCAGCCGGACTTCCTAATTCTCATAGAATTATTATTAATGGATTTATTACAGGAGAAAGTGGTGTAAAGATGAGCAAGTCTTTGGGCAACGTAGTGAATCCATATGATGTGGTTAATGAATATGGAACGGATGCGCTCCGATATTACCTACTCCGTGAAGTGAGTTCATTTGAAGATTCTCCATTTACGATGGAGCTTTTCGCGCAGGCATACAACTCTGGTTTGGTAAACGGTATCGGCAATCTGACGAGCCGCGTGATGAAACTCGCGGAAGACAATATCGACGAACCGATTTTAATCGAAGAAAAAGATTTTGATAGTGAATATCAAAAAGCGTTTGAAGAATTTGATCTTAAAAAAGCTGCTGATTTTGTCTGGGCAAAAATAACTGAAATCGATACGTTTATTGAACAAGAGAGACCTTTTTCTGTGGTGAAAGAAGATAAAGAAAAGGGAAGAGAACTGATTGCGCACATGGTTCAAAATTTGAACTCTATTGCATACCATCTGCAACCATTGTTACCGGAGACCTCAGAGAAGATTTTTGAGGCAATTTCTCACAATAAAAAGCCAGAAACTCCTTTGTTTGAGCGCAAATAAACATTCTTACTCTTTGGAGATTACATGTCCTTACGCTTTTGTTTTATGTAAATATGTTCTAGGATGTGATGGTTTATGAAAAAGCTTCCATCAACCTCTCAAATATTTATTGATCTGGCGCCTGAATTTGGTGCGGAAGTTATCCTTGATGATTCATATGGTTATGCAGGCCTGATTAAGTTTCCAAATGGAATAAAGAAATACTTTAAATACAATCATCTAGATGTAAACACTCTTGGATCAAGCGAGATTGCACGGGATAAAGATTATGCGGCGTTGTTTCTTTCAAAATTTGGGTACCATACAATCCAAGGGGACACGTTTTACTCAAAAGAATGGGCAGAACATATCGGATCGAACAAAACAATAGATAAAGCATACGCATATGCGGAAAAAATAGGATATCCAGTATTTGTAAAACCCAATAATTCAGGGCTCGGATTTGGTGTTGCGTTGGCGTATTCAAAAGAGGAATTGCGTATTGCTCTTAAGGAAGCGCTTATTTATGACAAAATCGTAATTGTTCAAAAAGCTTATCTTGGTATGCATGATTTTCGAATTGTTGTATTCAAAGGTGAGATCGTATGTGCGTACAAAAAAACACCATTGCATATAGCGGGTGATGGTAAAAAAACAGTTCAAGAGTTATTTGATCAGAAGAAGCAAAAACTAAAGGAATCAGGCCGTGGTATGTCGGTTGAATTAGAAGATTATCGAATTCAATTTGAATTAAAAAGAAACAAACTAGATAACAATTCTATTTTAGAAACAGGGCAGGATATATGTCTTTTACCAAATGCTAATATGTCACAAGGAGCAGACGGAATTGATGTTACGGAAGACATGTCACAAAAATGGAAAGAGTGGGCAGTTCAGGTAGCACGAGATATGAATCTCGTATTATGTGGTATAGATGTGCTTGTTAAAAACGATATAAAAGGTGAAGTAGGGGAGCATGTTATTCTGGAAGTTAATCATTCTCCGGGATTTCAGCACTATGCGACACTTGGTGATATGGCACAAAAGAGAGTTCAAACGTTATACAGAGACATATTTACATATTTAGCCCATGAATAATTACAGAGCTATAGACATACACTGTCATACGAACTTTGCGGCGTTTGACGAAGATAGAGATGAAGTGATCAGTCGTACACTTGACGCGGGTGTATACATGATAAATGTGGGCACACAAAAAGATACCTCAAAGAGTGGCGTAGAACTTGCCCAAAAATACGAGAAGGGTGTGTATGCAACTGTAGGACTTCATCCGATACATACTGATAAATCATTTCATGATGAAGCAGAAATAGGCGAAGGTGGAAGTAATTTTAATTCTCGAGACGAAGTGTTTGATGCAGAATATTATCGAGAGTTGGCACAAGATCCTAAAGTTGTTGCAATTGGTGAATGCGGACTTGATTACTTTAGAACAGATAAAGAGTCAGAACAAAAACAGAGAGATGCGTTTATTGCACAAGTACATGTAGCAAATGAGGTAAGGAAGCCAATGATGCTTCATGTGAGAAATGGACAAGATGGGCGCAGCGCATATGCTGATGTGCTCGATATTATAAAAAGTGAGGCGACAGTTTTGGGTAACGTACATTTTTTCGCAGGTTCAAAAGAAGACGCAAAGAAATTTCTAGACCTCGGTTTTACGCTCTCTTTTACAGGTGTTATTACGTTTGCCAAAGAATACAAAGAATTGGTTGAATTTGTGCCAGACGATATGATCCATGCAGAAACTGACGCACCCTATGTTGCACCTGTTCCAGAGCGCGGTAAGCGCAATGAACCATTGTTTGTAACCCATGTGGTGGAGAAAATGGCCAGCATCAAAGGTAAGGCCGTGGAGGACATGCAGGCAATTTTGAGAGCAAATACCGAGCGTCTCTTTAAAATTGTATAAAAATCTAGATTATTGAATAAAATAGGGGTTTGTGGTACTATCCCACCGTTATTACCTTAAAAACATAACGTTATGCAGAATGAATTGACCGTCTACGAGACAGGGTTCCATTTGAATCCGAGTCTTCCAGAAGGAGAAGTGTTGGGTAAGGTCACAGACCTTAAGGATCACATCTCTTCACGTGGCGGCGTATTCATCTCAGAAGGTTTTCCTACACTTCGACCGCTTACGTACACAATCGTGAAGCGGATCGGTAACGAAAACAAGAGATTCAACCAGAGCTATTTTGGATGGATCAAGTTCGAGATGACGCCAGAGGCTATCGTGGACTTTAAAAAAGTATTGGAAAACGATAATGATATTATTCGTTTCCTTATCATAAAGACTGTGCGAGAAGACACCATGATCTCTACTCGTCCAGAGTTCAGACTTCCAGGAGAAGAAAAAGTGGAAGATGAAGCAGGGCAATCAAACGAGGAAGAAAAAGAGGATCTTACACCAGAAGAAGAGGCTGAAATAGACCGATCTATCGATGATCTGGTATCATCAACAGATAAGGAAGAAGAAAATAAACAAGAGTAACTATGTATCCCGTTAGAGACTGCGGTCAGGGGTATGTAGTATTATGTAAGTATTATGGTTGAATGGGTGGAACATTATCAAGATAACCGAGAGGGGCGTCGTATGACGACCTGTCTCTAACGGGATGTATATCAACAAAGCGCTTATTTATGGCAATCTAACTCGTGATCCAGAGATCAAGTCTCTGCCGTCAGGGAGTAAGGTGGCAAATTTTTCCGTAGCAACAAACCGTGTTTGGAAAGATAAGGATGGGCGCAAGCAGGAATCGACTGAATATCACAACATAGTTACTTTTGCGCGACAGGCAGAGCTTGTCGGACAGTATCTTCGAAAAGGGAGTGGCGTGTACATTGAAGGACGTCTCCAAACACGTAGTTGGGATGGACAAGATGGAAACAAGCGATATCGTACCGAAATTGTAGCAGACACCATTCAGTTTGGTCCACGAGGTGGGTCATCTGACGGAGGACCATCACAGGACACAGGTGGTACAAACTCTGCGCAGGCTCCAGATGACAATACACCGGATGCTATTGAGTATCCGGAAGAAGATATAAATCCCGAAGATATTCCTTTCTAGTTACTAATTACTAAGTACCAAGTACTGATCTTATGACTCAAGATTACTTCAAAGCAAATCAAATCAAGAATATTGATTACAAAGATATTGAAATTCTTAAGAAATTCCTTAACCCACACGGCCGAATCAATAGCCGAAAGCGTACAGGACTTTCTGCAACCCATCAGCGCATGTTGGCTCAAGCAATCAAGCGCGCTCGATACATGGCTTTGTTGCCGTTTATCATAAAATAAAGAAAATTCACAAGAAAACCCGCTCGAAAGAGCGGTTTTCTTGTATACTGTACCCAATGTGGTTTTTTGGTGAGAGCAAAAAAGAGAGACGACAAAAACAAATCACGCGCATAGCGCATGTAGGTATTTTGATGATTACTGGTCTCTATGTGTTTAAGTATATTCCGATGAAAATATGGGGGAGTAATATCTTGTCGGACGCATCGTTCCATATCATCGTTACTTTTTTCTTACTGTATGTTGTTTGGTTTTTTATAGACCAAAACAAAAAATGGCATGTGCCATTTTTTGTGATTTCTGGGATTATAGTGGCTGTTGTAGCTTTTGATCGTATTGCAGTAACAGCACATAATGGAGCAGGACTTTTGTTGGGTATTTTGATTTCTCTCATCTCAATTTTGTGGGTGGAGAGAAAGCAACTGAAACAAACCTTTGATTTTTAGTTGTTAACACGCTCGACGTATTCTCCTGTTTCAGTGTTTACACGAATAGTTTCGCCGGGAGAGATAAACATAGGCACGTTTACCACCGCTCCTGTTTCAAGAGTCACTTGTTTATTGCCGCCTTGTGCAGTATTTCCTTTAACATTCGGTGGTGCTTCTGTAACTTTGAGCTCAACTTTAATAGGGAGTTTAAGTCCGATGATGTCGTCATTGAATGTCATGGCATTTACTACCATGTTCTCTTTGAGATATTTACCCTGTTGCCCAACTGCTTCTTCAGTAAATTTCATGCGTTTGCTCGGGTCATTAGGTTCACAGAACCACCATTCTCCTTTATTGTTGTATAGATATTTGACATCTATTGTGGCAATATCTGCTCGCTCAGCTTTCTCTGATTGATGAAATGAGTATTCTGTTACTTTTCCGGTAATAAGGTTTCTCAGTTTGGTTTGGTTAACTGGCTTTCTTTGTTGTTTGCGAAATACGTGTGAAGAGACAACTTCGAATGGTTGTCCGTCCATCACAATATATTTTCGCTCTGTAATTTCGTTGTATTCAAGCATAATGGAAAGAAATGTATCACAGAGAAGGGAAATAGAAAAGCGCCGCAAAAGTTGTTTGCTCAGGCGGCGCCTTCTGGGGGAAAGGGTGTTTCTTACTGAAGTACGGCTTCTTGGGTTGACGGCTGCTCATCGTCAACCAAAGAGCGTACTGCTTCTACCCACATACCCATGAAGTCTTTACTTTGTCCTTTCAGATGAAGTGAATCCACACTGAACGATGTGGTGACAGGCTGATGTGTGGGTAGAGGGTGTGCCGACGTGGTAAGAGCAATGATCTTGTAGTGAGGGTTCAGTTCTTTGACGAGAGCAACAATCTCGCTGTATTGGTCGTGAGCAGTCGAGATGGCGATGACGTTGCAAGCACCGAGCACGTGTTTGATGGGCGTGTTGCTCAGGTCAAAATCCATACTAAACTGCACAACCTCCACGAGGGGCAGATGTTCGAAAGCGGTGGTAAAACCACAGCTTACCCAACGGCGGATAAAAGTATCTTCTTCGGTCGTCGAAACGATAACCGCTATACGCATCAGAGACCTCCTAGTTGAGTTTATAGCATATTGGTTAAAGAAAGACGAATCAGTTACTCTTCCTTTTTCATTTTGTCACGAATTTCTTTGAGAATTTGTTCTGAGAGTTTCTTATCTTCTTTGAGCATTTGGCGGGTGGCGTCATATCCGCGCGCAAGCTTGGTCTCACCATATGAATAGGAAGCGCCAGATTTTTGAATGACGTCATACTTTTCACCGAGCGCGATAATTTCACCTTCACGAGAAATACCTTCGTTATACATAAGATCAAATTCAGTTTGTTTGAATGGGGCAGCAACTTTGTTTTTAACAACTTTTACTCGTACACGACCACCCATAATTTCTTCACCTTTTTTGATCTGAGCAATGCGTCGTATATCAAGACGTACTGACGTATAGAATTTGAGCGCCTTGCCGCCAGGGGTTGTTTCTGGGTTGCCAAACATAACACCTATCTGCATGCGGATTTGGTTTATAAAAATAACGATAGTCTTAGTTTTTGCGACAAGGGCAGTGAGTTTCCTAAGTGCTTGAGACATGAGCCGAGCTTGTTTACCCACATGATGAGCCCCCATTTCTCCTTCGATTTCGTCTTTTGGTGTCAGTGCCGCCACAGAGTCAATGACAATGACATCAACTTTACCTGATCGGACGAGCGACTCCACGATCTCAAGAGCTTGTTCGCCTGTATCTGGTTGAGAAACAAGTAGATCATCGATTTTAACACCAATACGTTGTGCATATTCGGGGTCGAGCGCATGTTCAGCGTCGACAAAGGCGCAGATGCCGTTTTTTCTTTGTGCCTCCGCTACTACATGCAGAGAAAGGGTGGTTTTACCAGATGATTCTGGTCCATATATCTCTATGATTCTGCCACGGGGTAGACCACCAACACCGAGGGCGTTGTCGAGTCCGATAGAGCCCGTAGGAACCACATCAACATTGGTCTTAGGCTTGGAACCTAAAGTCATGATGGCTTCTTCGCCGAAACGTGAACGGATTTCTTTGAGAGCAGAGTCTATATTTTTCTCACCCTTCTTTTCTTCAGGGGCAGGGGAATCTTCTGAGACACTCTTCTTAGTTGTTTTTTTGCTCGGCATAGGTTTGAGTTAGTTTATCGCTTACGAATGGAGATCGTTCATGCATGAGCTGAAGCGTCTCACTAATTTCGCGACCAAAACGGTCTTTGGCGGCTAATACTACCTCATTATACCCCTCTTTAAGTACGACGGCATTTGAAAAATTTCCATTTTCATGGATTGCTACATTTTTGCCATTTATAGTCATGTGCGTAATAGAGTGTGTACTTCCTTCAATATATACGACTGGCTCATGTACAATTTCACCATTATACGGCTCTGTAATATGAAGTATGGGTCCCATGATAAGACCTCGGGCTTCAAAAAGGGTGTAACCCACAATAAATAGAACGACACAGGCGGTAAGAATTTTCTTTATGGCGTATGAGGGACTTTTAAGAGAGATCATTGATGTTATTCGTCTTCTTCGTTATCACCGCCAAACCCAGCATCAATCACGGGGCGCGGTTTTGATCCATCTGCTTCTCCGATGACTCCTCGTTCGTGGAGTATATCCATGAGTCGAGCGGCGCGTGAATATCCTATGCGAAGTTTACGTTGCAGGTATGATGTTGATGCTTTTCCGGCTTCTATAACCACTTGTCGGGCATCTTCGTACAGATCATCGTCTGCATCGTCGTTCCCAATAGTCATTCCGGAGGTAATATCAGTATTGCCTGCAGCACCAAGGTCAATTTCATCAGGAAGTAGGTCTTCGTATGTTTTAGTGAGGTGCTTTACAAGGTTCTTCACTTCGTCTTCTGAAATGAAAGCAGACTGAATACGAGACGGTTTTGCCATATCTCCAGAGAGAAAGAGCATGTCGCCGGCTCCCAGCAGTTTCTCGGCACCTGCCATATCTAATATGGTACGCGAGTCTATCTGAGATGCAACCTGAAGAGCAATACGTGCTGGAACGTTTGCTTTAATAAGTCCAGTAATGACATTTACGGAAGGGCGCTGTGTTGAGAGTACGAGATGGATGCCGACCGCACGACTCATTTGTGCAAGACGCACGATACCTGCTTCAAGTTCGCGAGGATAGGCCTGCATAATATCGGCTAGTTCGTCGATAATAACTACAATATACGGCATCACTTCAGGTCCCCCTTCTTCTATTTCACCGTCATGCTCTTCAAGGTATGGTTCGAGGATGGTTTTGTGATATGACTGAATGTCGCGCACTTTTTCTTTATTTAGCACATCGTATCGGTGCTCCATTTCTTTTGCAGTCCATTTGAGGGAGAGTATGGCTTTTTTGGCGTCTGTAATAACAGGTGTTAAGAGATGCGGAATACCATTGTAAAGGGTAAGCTCGACACGTTTTGGGTCCACCATGATGAACTTGAGTGATGTTGGTGAATTTCTATAGAGAAGCGACGTGATAAGCGTGTGAATAGTAACTGATTTACCCGAACCGGTTGCGCCAGCAATCAGCATGTGAGGTGCTTTGGCAAGATCAGCAAATTGAGACTTTCCAGTGATGCCTTTGCCCAAAGATATGAGCAATGGTTTTTCTGATGACTGAAAATCTTGCCCACCAATAAGACTTGCGAGCCCCACGGTTGATCGTGCAGTGTTTGGTACTTCAATACCTACGAGTGATTTACCGGGAATAGGCGCCTCTATGCGGATTGGATATGCGGCGAGCGCAAGTTCAAGATTATTCTGAAGTGCGAGAATTTTTGAAAGCTTTACACCTTCAGCAGGTTTTAGTGCGTAACGTGTAACAGATGGTCCGATAGTGACCTCATCCATTTCAACAGGGATACCAAAATTTTGCAGAGTTCTCTTTATAAGGTTTGCGCTCGCCTTGATGTCGCCGGTTGCCGGTGTGCCCCTATCTTTTTCAAGTATTGAAAGGGGAGGGGGAGTAAATGGAATGTATTGGGAAATTGGTTTGTAATCCGTCTCTATATCAGGAATTTTCTTCGTGATTTTTTGTGGCGCATATGTATGTACGGGCACATCCTCATCTTTGTCGTCGGTATCTGACTCGTCTTCAGAAATAGTTTCTTCGTCTCCTGTTGTAACCACAAGATTATCTTCCTCGTCGCCATCTTTTTTGCCAAAGAGGCCAAAGAAATTAAAGCGAAGCGGAGTATCGTACATCAGTATGACGCTCACGAGTGTTAGGCCCAAAAGGATCACGACAGAAGCAGGAACACCCAAGAAAGATGACAGAGGTTGTGCAACAAATGAGCCGAGCATCCCTCCGTAGTTTGGAGAGAGTAGAGCAATGAGTCCGAGTGATGAGATAAATAATACGGCACCCCCGATAGCTTGAAATATGACAACGCGCTCAGTGAGTGATCTGAAATAGTTTATGGATACCATGAAAAGTACGATGGGTACTAAATAGTATCCGATACCAAGGAGCGTGCTAAACCATTTGTACAGGTACTCTCCGCCGGTGCCGGCGCCATGGAATCCTGCTAAGGAAAATATGATGGCAATAACCGCAAGTGCTATTGCAAGTATGGTGTGTCTCGATTCTTCTTTTAGCATTTTAAGTCCTTCAACAAAAGATGATGATTCAGACTTTTTCTTTCTACCCATATACAGAGCCAATTGTAGCATGAAGTACTCCATAAATATTCCAGACTACTGTGAGGAAAGTCTTATTTAAGGGGCCGGATTAGTGCTTACAGAGGTAATTACAAGAGACAATTTGCATTAGTCCTTTAGAAGCGTATAATGGACATAGTTGCAATAAAGGACATTCTGTGATATAATATAAGACACATATGATGTCTGTTATAAAACAAGAAACAAAGGACATAATTAAAAAGACAATGTCTTTATCACGCACAAACGAAAATGGTTCGGAATATTCTAATTTATATAAGCGATTTGAAAAAATAGCGGCAGCTTTTTATTTGGTCACTAACCATTTGTCTGATACAGATCCACTAAAAAAGGACATGCGCGAAAAGACAATCGGACTCCTAAACCTAGTGAGTGATCTCCTTACGAAGTCCTATATCACCAGTGTGATGGCTAAGGACAAAATTGAAGCGCAGTGTGCACAACTCGTGTCGTTACTATCGATGTCTGCACAAGCCGGTATTATTACTACTACAAACTCTCAAATTATAGATACGGAAATCAAAAAGACGTTAGTCATGTTCGATAACCTCTTTCATAAGGATGGTTTTGATACAACCCTCGGAGGAAATTTCTTTGGAGGAGTGTCACTCGATGCAAAAAGAGAACAGGGGATAATAGATGATATAAAAGACAATTATCAGGGAATCTATAAAAGACAAATTATTGACCATGCAGGAAATGAAAAACATGAATATAAGACGCGGGGTGTTGATGCGCTAAAAAGGACAGATTCGGTGTCAGTAAAGGAGTATGATAATGGAAATGGTAATGGTTTGAAGCCTCGAAAGAAGAACAGACGTGACTTTATATTGTCTGTAATATCACAGAAAGGTGAAGTAACAATAAAGGACATTTCTTCTGTTTTCAAGGGTTGTAGTGAAAAGACAATCCAGCGTGAGTTAATCGCGCTTGTTAACGATGGTGTTGTCTCTAAAGAAGGGGAGAGACGCTGGTCGCGATACAAGCTTTCGTAATTTAAAAATGATGTTTTTTGCTTTGACTTTTGGACTATTTTTAAGTAGTATTGCGGCCAAGTGGGTTATCCACATTTTTCTTTTGCCGTAGCTATATTATGCAACGTATAATACGTGGAGCTAAAGAAAAGTAAGGTTGTGTCTTTTATTTCGTCTCTATTAATACTCGGAGGCGAACAGAGGATATAACCCATTCGGTTGTATTGAGCACATTGACATATTTATAGAGAAAAATTTTACAGAAACGAGTCGGTCGTTACCTTTGTTCAGTATGATGAAAGTTTAATGAAAGACCATGATCGACAATCAGTCCTCGCTTCTATCCTATTTGTATGTCGATAGTGCAGATAGATGATAGTAGAACACAGCACTGTATTCCTCCGTGAAAACGGATAGTGCTGAAAATTATTATTAGCGACAGAGAAATCTGTCACTATACTTTATCGGATTAAAAAAACTTCCCATTTTATTTATAAGTAATTAGGGGAGAAACAAATTGATTAAACATGACTAAAAAGTCACTTATAGCAAAAGTTGCAGGTCTTGCAGTTGCAGCCGGTCTTGCTCTCGGAACAGTTGTTCCAGCACAGGCAGCTACGATTGAAGAGTTGCAGGCACTTATTGCACAGCTCCAGTCACAGATCGCCGCTCTTACAGGTGGTACTACAACTGGTGGTGCAGCAAGCTGCAGTTACGTATTTACACAGAACCTAACAGTAGGTTCAACAGGTGCAGAAGTTATGAATCTCCAGAAGGTTCTTAACATGGATCCTCTAACACAGGTATCAGTATCAGGTGCAGGCGCACCAGGATCAGAGACTTCATACTTCGGTCCAGCTACTCGTGCAGCAGTTATTAAATTCCAGAACAAGTACTCAGCAGAGGTCCTAGCCCCAGTAGGTCTCAATGCAGGTACTGGATATGTTGGTCCATCAACACGAGCTAAGCTCAACATGATGTGTACTTCAACTGGTACAGGAACTGGTACTGGAACAGGTACAGGAACTGGAACAGGTTCAACAACAGGAACTGAGGGTTACATGGTTGTAACTCTTAACGCATCTCCTTCAAACGGAACAGACGTTAAAGAAGGTGAAACAAAAGATGTTGTGTCTGTAGAAGTTGAAGCATTCAACTCAGACATGACAATCAACCGCGTTGACATCAACTTCAACAAGCGACCATGGTTGTACTTTGAAGAGTTCGAGCTTCTTATCGGAGGACAGAGCGTATGGGAAGAAACTCTTTCTTCATCTGACTTCATTGAGGTTACTGAAGGATCAGACTATCGTCTACGTATTGCAGGTCTAAGCGCAGTGATCGAACAGGGTGACGAAGCGGACATCGTTCTTCGCGCAAAAGCACGTTCAGGCACTGACAAGACAACAACAACACTTACTGCTACATTCCAGGCAAACTCAATCCGTGCAACAGACACAAAAGGTCTTTCACATGAGGAGCCAAACAGCGCCCTTGCAGGTCGAACATTCGACTTTGAAACAGGCACTCAAGGTAACGTAGAAGCAACTCTTAACTCAAACTCTCCAAAGGAGCGATGGGTAAAAGTTACTGACAGTGGTGACACTGATGGTGTTGAACTTATGCGATTTGATCTTGAGGCAGAACAGCAGGATATCAACGTGAACGAACTTCGCTTCGCTATGGCTACAAATGGTGGTATCGAAGCAGATGACCTCTTTACGGATGTATATCTTGCCGACGAATCAGGTAATAAACTTGAATCAGCTTCAACAATCGGTACAACAACAATCTTTACAACTCTTGATGGTAGCGGATTCGATATCTCAAAGGGTGCAAAGAAGACATATCGACTTATGGTTGATGTTGCGGACGCAGATAATACTGGTGTAAACAGTGCAGTTGCATCTACATCTTTGACTGCAAACACAACCAACATTGTTGCAGAAGATACAGACTTTGAAACAGCAACAGTGAGCTCTGTAACACTTACAAGCAATGATGTTCACTTCAATGAAGTTGTTGCAAATGTAAGCGGTCAGTCAGCATCATTCACTGGTCTTGGAAACAATGACTACCTTGCAAACGTAACATTCTCATTCACGCTTACAGCTGACGGAGGAAACGTATACGTAAGCAAGACACCAGCTACATTTGTTTCAACCAGCACAACAGCTTCAAGCGCAAGCTTGACATCTATCAGTGCAGGTACAGCACCTGGTGATACGTCTACTGTTTATGAGATCACATCAGGTTCATCACGAACCTTTACGTTCTCTGGTAGCATCAACAACCTTAACGGCACAGCAGGTACGAAGAAATTTGAAATTACTGCTATCAACTGGGGTTCAACTTCAGGTTCACCAGCAGCAAACTCAACAGACTTCGAACTTGATAGTCTTGAGGTTAACGCAACTGTTACAGCAAGCTAACGCTTAATGTAATAAGTACGGTGTGAGCGAGTAATCGCAAACACATAACAAAAACCGCCCTTTGGGGCGGTTTTTGTTATGTGTTTATATACTGTATATCTGCATCTCTATATCTCTTGTATCCTTATCCTTTTACCAAGGTTCAACCTTTGTATATTGCAAAGGTTGAACCTTGGTAAAATAATAGATAGTAATGTTTAGTAAGGTTTGTTTTTAAAATAGAACAGGGAGCAGGGGAGGTTTCGGCACAATTGTGTTATTGAACTTTGATAATAAGGTATTTGTCTAGATAATGGCTCTGTGTTGAGAGTGTAGAGACTCGCTTCATGTTCTTCATAAAGTTAGAAGAGGGTGTGGATAACTTTTAAGCAATTACCAAGGTTGAACCTTTGTAATCAGGTATATCAAAATTTATCCATTCATCTATAAATGCTATAAATTCACCTGCAGTTTCAAAGTATTGAGGAGCAGATTCTTTTTGAAGGATTTTTCCCTGGTGTCTTTGTTTATCAGTAAAATCAAGAAAACTTGAATATGTATATGATCGTAAAAATGCTTTCCCCTCTTCCCTGTTCCATGTTCGTTTCTTTTGCCAATCTGATTCTAATAATTTGATTGGATTGAGGTGTATATAGGCAAATAGATATTTGAGATATGTATCTGTATGAGCGTGTTTAGCTTTATATCGACCTTGAAATAAAGCTCCTGATCGGTCATATTTTTTATTGAAATACATGGAATATGCAGTCACTAGTTTTTGCATGAATTTCCCCAGATTCATTTGATCTGTGGTTTTAATGAGTATATGAAAATGATTTGGCATCAAACAATACGACACAATGTCTACAAGTGTTGAGGATCTATCTTGAGAGCAGATTGCTTCTAGAGTCTTCCCTTGCTCCCTAATATTTACTCGTTGTGTGTTATTTGCAATATACAGTAAAGATAAAAATCGCTCATAATCTTGTGTATCTAAGAACACATCTCGTTTTTCCGTACCTCTATTATAGACATGGTAGAACTCATTTGGTGCCAACGCTACAGTATGCTCCATGAGTTTATTTTACAAAGGTTGAACCTTTGTAAAAGGTATGATTGTGGATAACTCGTTGTATTCTGTTTCTTTGAAAGATATAATTTTTTACAAAGGTTCAACCTTTGTAAAGGGAATGAAAGATAACCCAGTGAACAATTTCTTCAAATTCTTCTTTGGATTTTGGGGTCTAATCGTACTCAGTTTGATTGTGATCGGTATCATCACTGTGTATGAATATTCACTTGATTCTGGTGAATCGGTTGTTGAAGCGTCGTCTTAGACTAGAGGTGGGTTTCTTAGTTTAATATGTTTAGTATGTCTCAACATATGTTCGGGGCATTTTTATGTATGAAAAATTGTGTGAACAGGGATGGGCGCATCTCCATATTCGGATGTGGTGAGGATCTTTTTTGTTTCGATACACATGTGTGTTATTCGAAATATAGAAGGAGTTGTCATAAATTTACAGGGTCGTGTAGTTGCAGACTATGTGGGCAGAAATGTTCTAATAGAAGAAAAGGAGGATCTAACGTAAGTGTCGCACAATACACAGGCGACAGCTGTTATGTTGTGCAAAGAAAAATGGACGTAAACATCTCGTGGGCTCAAAAAATAAAACATTTCTTTCAAAACCTGTTTTCTAGGTAATTGACTTCCCTATTCCTATCCGGTATTGTATTTCTCGCAAGGTCAGAGACAGTGGGCTCCGCAATAGCGGATTAAAGTTGCCTGCCGAGATCTTTCTCCTATTTTTAGGTGTCCTTGCATCGAGCTATACTTTGGGATTTATTCTGGAGTTAGTTCACTACAGGTCGGTTCTTTATCAATATAACCATATGTATATATGGCAATATCACGAGAAAAAAAGACAGAAGTGCTCGCACAGCTTAAAGATGCTGTAGGTACATCTGATTCTCTGGTGTTTGTTAATTTCAAAGGCATTAGCGGAAATGATACAACTCTTATGCGCCAAATGCTTCGGTCAAAGGAGATTGGCTATACAGTTGCAAAAAAATCATTAACACGTCGTGCACTAGATGAAGCAAGTATTGCAGGCAGCATGCCTGATCTTCCGGGCGAGTTTGGTCTTGTGTATGGAAAAGACCTTATTGCACCTGCACGAGAAATCTATGTGTTTGAAAAGAAATATCCAGAGAGTCTTAAAATTACCGGAGGTGTGTTTGAGGGAAAGTATATGTCACGCGACGAAATGCTTTCGATCGCAACAATTCCTGATACACCAGTTCTCCGAGGAATGTTTGTAAATATTGTGAATAGTCCAATTCAGCGTTTCGTAATTGCGCTTGATCAGATTGCACAATCGAGAAATTAAAAGTGTAAAAATCAAAATGAAAAATGACAGTGTAAAGTTAAAAATTTTCTAATTATACATTTTGAATTGTAATTTTGATTTTTGAGATTTAAATTTTAAATTAATTATTATGGCAGACGAAGTAAAAAATGAGGGAGAAGCAGTTGTGGCTCCCGCAGAAGAAACAAAAGCAGAAACAGTAGCTGAAGCTCTTGTAGAAGAAGAGGGGGAAGAAGTAGAAGTTCCTGCAAAATTTAAAAAGATCGTAGAAGAAATTGAAGGTATGTCAGTACTCGATCTTCACGAACTAGTAAAAGTATTTGAGAAGAAATTCGGCGTATCAGCTGCAGCAGTGGCGGTTGCTGGTCCTGCGGCTGGTGCCGGAGAAGCAGCAGAGGAGAAAGATAGCTTTAATGTAGAACTTGCAGATGCAGGCGCACAGAAAATCGCAGTTATTAAAGCTGTGAAAGAAGTGCTGGGTCTTGGTCTCAAAGAGGCAAAAGATCTTGTAGATGCAGCACCTTCTATTCTTAAAGAAGGAATGAAGAAGGATGAGGCAGAAGCTCTCAAGAAATCAATCGAAGAAGCCGGAGGTAAAGTTAATTTGAAATAATTATTTCAAATTAACTTTACCGGAGTCCCGTACCACTCTGGGCGCAGCGCGCGCCGAATAGGCAGATGTAGCGCTTGCCCGTAACAAAGAGTGGTGCGGGGAGGTGGAAGAATAAACTTCAATATCAAATCAAAAATCCCCTACTCTATAAAGGGATTTTTGTTTTGACATGGTCGCAATATACCTATCTCTTCTCGTCAATTTTTTCTTACGTCTCATTCTGTTAAAATGCTCATGCACATGGATCCCGTTAGAAGCCGCGATCGCTTGTGGTATATAAAAACTGTATGGTCGATATTCTCATTTATCAGATAAATATGGCAGAGAACGAAGGAGTGATCGCGATCTGCTTCTAACGGGATGGATATTCTAGAAAAACTTTTTGGAGGAGTGGCTAAGGTAAGAATGATGCGACTGTTTTTATTTAACCCAGACACCGCTTTCCCCATGCCTAAAATTGCAAAGCGTATCAAGGCCAAACAAGGAGATGTGCGCAAAGAGCTTACCGTCCTTGAAAAGATAGGGCTTGTAAAAAGAAAAGCAACAACGTATGGCAGAAGAAAAATGCAGGGGTATGTGCTCGACCCCTCATTTCCCTATTTAGAAATGCTTGATAAATTTTTAACATCTGCACGGCCGCTGACCGACAAGGAGATGATAAGAAAGTTGTCGCGTTGCGGAAAGATAAAGATGGTTGTGCTCGCTGGTATTTTTTTGAAAGACCCAGACAGCCGAGCTGACATGCTTGTCGTGGGCGATCAATTAAAACCAAAAGCTCTGCAAAATGCGATATCCGCGATTGAAGCGGATATGGGAAGAGAGCTCAATTTTGCTGCTTTTGAAACTCCTGACTTTAAATATCGTATGAGTGTCTGCGACAAGCTTGTTCGAGACATATTTGACTACCCTCATATTACAATCCACGACAAGATCTCGGTATCTTAAAAGCTTGCTATAATAAAGATAGAGCAATTAGCTCTTAGTACACTTATTATTTATTAGGTTAATTTCAGTCGCGGTTTTATTGCGACACTCATTTTTATGGTTTTACAAACATGGGGAGATGTACTCACTGCATCATTTCAGGATTTGTGGCGTGCAGTACTAGTTTTTGTTCCCAATCTCGTAATCGCACTTATTATTGTGCTTTTGGGTTGGGCGATCGGTGCACTTATTGGAAGAATTATTGCGCAAGTTGTTCGATCGATTAAGCTTGATGCCGCACTACAGAGTGCGGGAATCGATGCCCTGCTTCGACGAGGAAATGTGTCACTTGATTCAGGCGCATTTCTCGGAGGGCTGGTGAAATGGTTTATCATCATTGTGTTCTTGGTCGCAGCGTTTGATGTGCTCAAGCTCAATCAGGTAAACATCTTTTTACAACAGGTTGTACTACTCTATCTTCCACAGGTAATTGTGGCAGTTCTTATACTGCTTGTTGGAGGTGTTGTCGGTGATTTTATGAGTCGCGTGGTTTCTGCATCAGCAAAAACCGCAAGTGTCTCATCTGCAAATTTTCTCGGCACCGTCACTCGTTGGGCTGTGTGGATTTTTGCAATTCTCATTGCACTTTCTCAGCTCGGTATTGCGACTGCATTTATCCAGACACTCTTTACAGGTTTCGTGATCGCTTTGGCACTCGGACTTGGATTGGCGTTTGGACTTGGAGGACAAGATGCTGCTAAGGACGTTATTGAAAAGGCTCGACGAGATCTCTCGTCTGGCCGAGGAGAGTAACGCCGGCTACAGGTACATTAATTTCAAAAACCGCCTATTCTAGGCGGTTTTTGAAATACGTGTCGATTTTTCCCATATAAGGTTGACTTTTTTAGTGAATTGACTATACTAGACCACGCATGAATACGATTCTTAGAGAAGGGCGGATACACTAACAGGTACCTGGTACTTTAAATCGTGTATCCGCTCCTCTCGGAGCGGATTTTTTGCTCGCGATCTCCAAGGTTTCGGCTTTGGAGATCGCGGGTTGAAAACAGCCTGCACACAAGAACTTTGACAAACAAAACCCACCCTAGTCACTTTTGTACTTTTGTATAAAAAGGGGTCGCTAGAGGTGGATGAATCATGCATTTGTGTGAAAACAAATGCATTAACACAGGTAAACTTATTAGATAACATCTAATAAGAAAACTGCTGTATGAAAATCGATTTCACGCAGCAGAATACATAGAGAATTGTGCAGTATCTTTAGACTGTATGATTCTCACAAAAAAGCGGTTCTTAGATTTCCTAATGGGAAATCAAGGGCGTATGGTGGATGCCTAGGTTCTAAAAGGCGATGAAGGACGTGGTAAAACTGCGATAAGCTTCGGGGAGGTGTTTAGCAACCTTTGATCCGGAGATTTCCGAATGGGGAAACCCAACAACTTTGGTTGTTGTCTTTGCGCGATTTCGTGCATTGAAGCGTACCCGGGGAAGTAAAACATTTCAGTACCCGGAGGAAAAGAAACTAATAAGAATTTCGTGAGTAGCGGCGAGCGAAAGCGAAAAAGCCCAAACCTATGTACTTGTACATGGGGGTTGTAAGACGACAGCGTCGCATTTATGTGAGGAGAGTTACAAAATACATTGTTAGAAAAAAGTGCTGGAAAGCACTACCTTAGAAGGTAATAGTCCTGTATTTTAAAACATTGTATCTCTTTTGCTGTTGTTCTTGAGTACTTCGAGACATGAATAGCTCGGAGGAATCTGCCAGAACTAACTGGTAAGGCTAAATACTTTTAGAGACCGATAGTGAACTAGTACCGTGAGGGAAAGGTGAAAAGTAGTCCGGAAGGACGGTGAAATAGACCTGAAACCATATGTCTACAAGGAGTAGGAGTCGCCACACCTCTTTGTGCTGATAGATTGTTGAGTGCCATATTTTGAGATGAAGTAATTGGTGTATCAATCTATAAGTGCAGTGAGGTGTGGCCGACGACTGCGTGCCTATTGAAGAATGAGCCAACGAGTTTTGGTGTATGGCGAGGCTAAGTCCCTATGGGATGGAGCCGTAGCGAAAGCGAGTATGAATAGTGCGTCTAAGTCTTGCACCAAAGACCCGAAGCGTTGTGAGCTTACCATGAGCAGGGTGAAGTCGTGAGAAATCACGGCGGAGGCCCGAACCGGTTGGTCGTGCGACTCCATCGGATGACTTGTGGTAAGGAGTGAAAAGCTAATCGAACAACGTAATAGCTGGTTCTCTCCGAAATAGCTTTAGGGCTAGCGTTATGTGAACCCTTGGGGGGTAGAGCACTGGAAGGATTAAATAGGGAGAAATCTCGTTAATCCTATCAAACTCCGAATACCCAAGATTATTGCATAGCAGTTAGACTCCGGGGGCTAAGCTCCGGTGGTCAAAAGGGAAACAGCCCAGATCTCAAGTTAAGGTCCCTAAATCCATGTTAAGTGCAAGGAAGGTGGTGATATTTCTCTGACACTGAGGAGGTTGGCTTAGAGGCAGCCATCCTTTAAAGATAGCGTAACAGCTCACTCAGTAAGAGATTTTGCGCCAAAGATAATCGGGGCTAAACATGGTACCGAAACTGAGGGCTTCGTTCGCATCTCACTGCGTTCGAGCGAACTAAATGTAAAATGCAAATCTCAAAATGAAAAATTATTGTGTCGCCATAGGCGACTCCACAATTTTAAACTTTGATTTTTAAATTTTGATTTTAGCGAGCAATCGAGCATAGCGAGATGCGAGCGGAGCGGTAGGAGAGTATTCCATTCGCGCTGAAGGCAAAGGGGTGACCCATGCTGGAGTGTATGGAAGTAAGAATGTTGGCACAAGTAACCGCAATGGAGGTGAAATCCCTCCACGCCGAAAGACTAAGGTTTCCTTGGCTATGTTGATCAGCCAAGGGTTAGTCGGGCCTAAGGGGATGGCGAAAGCCGGACCCGATGGACACATGGTTAATATTCCATGACTTGTATAGTAAGTGACGGGAGGACGGAGTGTTGTACTTAAAGCGGATAATTGGATTTCCGTTTGTATCGTGAGGACGTATTCTAGGCAAATCCGGAATACACAAATCCGAGCGAAGCATAAATGTTTTGGCTACGGCCAGGGCAAATTTTAAGGAGCATGCTTCCAAGAAAAGTCTCTAAACTTATTACTATGCAATCCGTACCGTAAACCGACACAGGTAGTCAGGTCGAGAAGACCAAGGCGAACGAGTGAGAGGTCCTCAAGGAACTCGGCAAAATAGCAGCCGTAAGTTCGCGATAAGGCTTGCCCATAGCAATATGGGCCGCAGCTAAAGAATCCCTGGCAACTGTTTATCAAAAACACAGCTCCCTGCGAACTCGCAAGAGGATGTATAGGGGGTGACGCCTGACCAATGCCAGAAGGTTAAATATCGGCGGTGTACGACATTGTGTGCATAAAATTTTGTGCACAGAATGTTGTATGCTGACTGATATAAGCCCTGGTGAATGTCGGCCGTAACTATAAGTTGACCGTTGTAGTTACGTAAATAAATCTTGCTATATGCTGGAAACTCCGAGTATTTCAAACTAGGCATTTAATACAGTAATGTATTAACGAACCCTAAAAATGTTTGAATGCGGACAATCAGCAGGAAAGACTTTCCTTTTCTTAATTTTTTTAGGAGAAGGAAGAATCCTCAGAGACTACACGCAAGACAAACTAGATTTATAATTGGATAGTCGACAAATCTAGGATGATGATATAGTCCGATCTTTATGGCAACATAAAGCTAACAACGTGGTGCGATAAAAATGATAAATAGTTAGACAGTATCAGACAATTACAAAACTACTTTTATGAACGGTCCTAAGGTAGCGTAATTCCTTGTCTGGTAAGTTCAGACGTGCACGAATGGCGTAATGACTGGGGAACTGTCTCGAGGACTCGCTCGGTGAAAATACAATACCGGTGAAGATGCCGGTTACCTGCAGTTAGACGAAAAGACCCCAGGAGCTTTACTGCAACTTGGTATTGCGGTTATGTTTCAACTGCGTAGCATAGGTGGGAGACTTTGAAGCATTTCTTTCGGGAAGTGTGGAGTCGTCAGTGAAATACCACTCTGTTTTGATATAGCTGCTAACCTGTACGGCAAAAACGGACGGGAACAGTATCTGGTGGGCAGTTTTAGTGGGGCGCTATCCTCCTAAAAAGTAACGGAGGAGTTGATTAAGGTCCTCTAGGCGCGAATGGAAACCGTGCCGATAGTGTATAGGCATAAGAGGGCTTGACTGCAAGGCGTAAGTGCCGAGCAGGTGCGAAAGCAGCACTAAGTGAACCGATGGTCCGCATTAGACGCGGCCGGAGATTATCTGATAAAAGCTACCCTGGGGATAACAGGCTGGTACTGCCTAAGCGTCCATAGCGACGGCAGTGTTCGGCACCTCGATGTCGGCTCACCTTATCCTGGGGCTGGAGAAGGTCCCAAGGGTTTGGCTGTTCGCCAATTAAAAAGGTACGCGAGCTGGGTTCAGACCGTCGAAAAGCGAAGCTTTTCGACAAGTAAAAAGTCAAAAGTCATTAGTCAAAAGTTTGGCTAGTCGACAGTCTGAATCCGGAACGTAACAGACATACGTAGTATAAAATCGGGTTTTTCGTCTAAGAAAGAAAATAAGAAAGATAGAACAATCACATCACGGCGGTCATGTGTAGCAATACACATGTATCAAGCTGACTAATATCGATAGAATCCAGTAGCTAGTAACTAGTACTTAGTAACTAGACGAAAGGACAATATCGAGGGAAGTTTTGTTTTGTAAGAGGAGGGGGAGAATAAGCAATCGACCGACACATGCGCCGATTCTCTGAAAAGAGAATGTCCGGAGGCGGTCGTAATCGCAGTTTGCGAGAATAACTCGCGTTCATGCGTGCCACGGTACCTCTTCTCACTCTCTTACAAAACAGGATGCCCGTAGAGACTAAATGTCAGCAGTCCTTAGAAATTAAAATTTCTCAGGATGAAGCTATAGTCCATTGCATCTGGTAACAGGTGGTAACAAGCGTGAGACAGGTTGGTCTCCTATCTACTGCAGGCGTTGATTCTTGACAAGATTTGTCCCTAGTACGAGAGGACCGGGATGAACTGACCTCTGGTCTACCTGCTGTCGTGCCAACGGCACCGCAGGGTAGCTATGTCGGGAATGGATAACCTCTGAAAGCATCTAAGAGGGAAGCCAACTTGAAGATAAGGAATCGTTTGAGACTCGTAGGAGATGACTACGTTGATAGGCACTAGGTGAAAGGCGAGTAATCGTTTGAGCCGAGGTGTACTAATCAGTCGATCTCATTGGGAAATCTGAGAATGCTTTAAAAAATATGTATTCTGCTGTGTGAAATCGATATTGTGTGATGCGTGGGAAACCGCATTAGTTCTTTTTTTGTGTCTGAGGGTAGCTCAAATGGTAGAGCGGACTTTCAAATTGGAAGGTTGCTGGTTCGAATCCAGCCCCACTGACCAAAAGATTTTGTGGGGCCCAGAGTGCTCGGGAATACTCGAGTTGGCTCGATGGGAGGTTCGATTCCTCCCGGCTCCACCAAATCTTAAACTTGTGCGAGGAGGTAGCTCAGTTTGGTAGAGCACAGGGCTGAAAACCCTGGTGTCGTGGGTTCAAATCCCTCCCTCCTCGCCACCACGCATCACATCATATCGGTTTCCAAAATTGAACATTTAGTCTTGGTGCTTTGTCGCAGATGTAACACCCTGCCCGCTAATGCCTGAGCATAGCGATGGTAGGCAGGCCGTTCTTCCGCTGACGCGCGAGCACGGAAGCATGTCCCGCACCGAGAAAAATTGTTTAGTTTTGTGTTTTGGTGGTTCAACGCAGATGTCACACCCGTTCTCATTCCGAACACGGAAGTTAAGCTCTGTAGTGCCGATGGTAGCCTTTAGGCAAGAGTAGGTAGCCGCCAGAACACAGTATTAAACAAATTTTTCTCTAGTGCTGGGATTAGCTCTGTTGAGGCGACTCGCCTCGCTGAAGCGGGTGGTAGCCTTTAGGTGAGTTTGGGATGGGACCCAAGCGCAAGACCTTTTGAGACAGTACTCTGTCCAAAAGGTGTACAGCTTCTGCCTGCCCGCCATTAGTCTGAGCTGCAGGCGATAGCAGGCTGGTAAGAAGGGAGTAGCTAGGCGCCCCGCCTGCGAACGCCTGAGGCCTGTCCGTCATTGTCTGAAGGCGTAGGCAATGACAGGCTGGCGTAGCGATGGCGGGCAGGCAGGACTAAGGGTTCAATTTTTTTATTTTCACAATTTCTTTTTCACACCCTCTAAATTTTCTTGAGTGTTTTTTGCTATCATGTACAGACATGCTTTCATGGTCGCAGCAGAGAAAATTGCTTTATCTTTTCGGCACATTGGCCGTTTTATTCGTACTCATCTATGTTCCCTTTTTACTTTTTTGGCACGAGCCAGCAACATGTAACGATGGTAGGCAAAATGGAGATGAGACAGGTATAGACTGTGGCGGGTCTTGCAGTCAGATTTGTAGAAATGATGCGACTGATCCAGTTGTGCTCTGGACACGTCACTTTCGCGTGGCTCCACATGTATACAGTGCAGTTGCCTATCTAGAAAATCCAAATCCAAACTCTGAAGCACCATATGCTGAGTATGAATTCGTCTATTATGATGATGAAGGTAATGAGCTTGAGCGTATTTCTGGGACCACATTTATCCCGCAAGGAAAACGATTTGCAGTCTATGAAGGAGTTGTTGAATTTACTGACATTGTCCCTGCTCGAGTCACCTTTGGCTTTACACGTATTCCAAGCTGGCGTGACGGCACCTTTAAAACAGCAGACATTGTGGTGAGAAATAAGGCACTGCTCCGAGAAGAAACGGCCCCACGGATTGAAGCTTCTGTTTTTAATCAGTCTCAAGAATATATATCTAAAGCAGAACTGGTAGCCATTGTGTATGATTCGCTCGGTAAAGCGGTTGCGGCGTCGCGTACGGTGGTTGAAGATTTACGACCACAAGAAACAGAGCGTGTTACGTTTGGGTGGCCAATGCCTTTTGAAACATCCGTTTCTGTTTGCAGTAGCCCTGTGGATGTCGCGCTACTGATCGATAGATCAGGTAGTATGGAAAGTGACTCTAAAGATCCGCCAGAGCCACTGACGTCAGTTAAGGAGGCGGCAACACTTTTTGTAGATAAGCTTGTGGAGGATGATCGTGTAGCCGTGGTTTCTTTTGCAGAAGACACCACGTCACATGTAATCGGCGATCTTACGTTTATAAAAGACGACATACATAGTGCGATTGATGCGGTATCAATTGTTGCATCAAGTAGTAGTTATACAAATATTGCTCGTGGTCTTGAGAGAGTATCTCAGATCTTTGATAGTATTCCGCAGAGAACTGGAACACGACGGGCGGCGATATTATTAACCGACGGTATTCCAACCGCCGCTGATGATTCTCTTGATCCAGAAGCTTTGGCTGCAGAAGCAGCAATATTGCTCGAAAAAGCAAATATCAGTTTATACGCTATTGGGCTAGGTACCGAAGTAAACAGAGGTTTTCTTGAGTCTTTGGTGAGTGATCCTGCGTCATATCATGGCGCTGCACAAAGCCAAGATCTCTCATCAATTTACGAGTCGCTCGCTACAGAGATTTGTGCAAAAAAACCTGCAGTTATCGAGATTATCCCAACATTGCCTGCAGAAATTCGCTTCTAGTCATCTATGATAGGATATGTGAGTCCTATCTATGATGAGAACAATTACGAACATACTTCGCACCCCTGATTGGTGGTTATTTGGAGGAGCTTTATTGCTATCACTATTTGGTTTAGTGACCATGAGTTCGTTTGTGGCAGAAGATAACTATTTTAGTAGACAACTTGTATGGATTATTCTTGCCACATGCGTATATGTTGGGGCAAGTCTCGTAGACTGGCGTTTTTTACGGAGCACAAAAGTTTCCGTTGCGATTTTTATAGTCATGGCCATTTTGCTTGGCCTTGTGGCTACGATAGGTACTATTTCGCAAGGTGCGCAAAGTTGGTTTAACCTCGGTTTTTTTAATTTTCAGCCGGCAGACCCTGCGAAAATTGCACTCGTGATTATTCTTGCAAAATACTTTACGCGCAGACATGCGGAAATTGGTCACGTCAGACATATCTTAGTTTCTGGTTTTTATACGTTTATTTTCTTTCTACTTATTTTTATTCAGCCAGACTTTGGATCCGCAATCATTATCGGATTTATTTGGTTTGTGATGATTCTTGTCTCTGGTATTTCGAAACGACATCTCGCATTTGTTATTGGTACTGGCGTTATTGCATTTGGTGCTTTATGGTTGTTCGTGTTCCAGCCGTATCAGAAAGCTCGTATTGTCTCGTTCATTCATCCGCTCGCGGACATACGAGGAAGCGGCTACAATGCGTATCAATCAACAGTCGCAGTGGGGTCTGGTGAATTGTTTGGTAAAGGAATTGGATTTGGGACGCAGTCAAAACTCAAGTTTCTCCCCGAATATCAGACAGACTTTATTTTCGCCGCATTCTCAGAGGAGTGGGGATTTGTGGGCGGCATAATTATTTTAGTAATATTTAGTTTTCTCGTGGCTCGTATCATGTATCATGCCTCGAGAGCGCCAAGCAATTTTGAAACTTTATTTTGTGTAGGTTTTGCAGGAGTTATAGTTGCGCACTCGATTGTGCATATTGGTATGAATATCGGCCTTCTCCCGGTTACTGGTGTTCCGCTTCCCTATATGAGTTACGGAGGTTCTCACTTGCTAACCGAGTTTTTAGCTCTCGGAATAATCTCTAGTTTTAGCCGTTTTTCAGTGAAATCGAGGGTAGCTACGATGGAGGTTGACCTACTTTAAATCATGTACTACTGTAAAACTCGTTGTATATGTCTATAGCACCAAGAGTAGAGTCAGTCATATTGTTTGTGGGTGATGCGATTGTTTTTTATACAGCACTCGCGCTTACTCTGTTCATTCGCTATGGGAGCATTTCTCCTGAAGCTCTCGAGATGCATCTCGTACCATTCTCCATTTTGTTTGTTGTATGGTACGTAGTCTACTTTATTGCGGGACTCTACGAAAAACACACGCTTCTTTTGAAACATAATATCCCCGGAGTTATTTTGCGAGCACAGATTGTAAACAGTGCTATTGCTGCAGCATTCTTTTATCTCATTCCATACTTTGGGATTGCGCCAAAGACAAATCTTTTTATTCACCTCGTACTCTCATTCGGCCTCATGCTGTTGTGGCGCAAGTTTGGTGTTGAAACGATTATGAGGCCGAGAAGGGAAAATGCTATTTTGATTGGTAGCGGTAGTGAAGTGCGAGAGCTACTTAATGAGGTAAACAATAATTCTCGATATGGTATCAGATTTATTTCCTCTATCGACATTAGCAAAACGGATTCACTCGATTTTCAGGAAGAAATTTTAAACAGAGTATACTCGGAAGAAGTAACGGTGATTGTTGCTGATTTTAAAAATGATAAAGTAGCGCCCTTGTTGCCCAACCTCTACAACCTTATTTTTTCAAGTATCAAATTTATAGACATGCACAAAGTGTACGAGGATATTTTTAGTCGTGTGCCACTTTCCCTTCTCGAGTACAGTTGGTTTTTGGAGAATATTTCAGCAACACCGCGACGGGTGTACGATATTTTAAAACGGAGTATGGATATAATACTCGCTATTATTATTGGGGTACCGTCTCTAGTGCTCGCACCACTTGTGGCACTTGCGGTGTGGTTGGATGACCGAGGAGGATCTATTTTTATGCAACATCGAATTGTGAAAAACAATAAAAGTGTGCCGATTTATAAATTTCGTACTATGCATGCAAACGAACAGGGGCACATGGTAGTGACACGGATAGGGAAAACGCTGCGAGCATTTCGTATCGACGAGCTTCCGCAGTTGTGGAATGTTTTAAAAGGAGACCTCTCTCTCATCGGTCCACGTCCGGAGATGCCAAACCTAGTGGAACAGTATGAAGATCAGATCCCTTACTACAACGTGCGTCATCTGATAAAGCCGGGACTTTCTGGCTGGGCGCAGATTTACCACGAGGGTCATCCGCACCATGAGGCAGATGTGCTCGAGACAAAAATAAAACTTTCTTACGATCTCTATTACATAAAAAATCGCTCATTCATGCTTGATGTGGCGATTGCGTTAAAGACTTTGAAAACGGTTATTACGAGAGCTGGCCGATAGCCAGTACTTGGTAACTAGTATTTAGTAGATAGAAATACAGGAACAGGAAAAGACCCCGCTTATTTATGCTCGTGGGGGTCTGGAACGAGTTGGGTGCTCAGGACTTCTTTTTGTCCTGAGCTAGTTTTATAATAGAATATTTTAAATAAAAAGTCAAGTACTGTAATTCCGCTTTGCATTTTAGCCACATCTCGCTTACCATGAACCCGACATGATCCCGTTAGAGATCACGGACACTAAACACGAATATATATGAAAGACGAGCAGAAAAACATATTAATAAATAACCGAGAAGGTCAAGGATTTACGTCCGTGTCCTATCTCTAACGGGATGAAAAATTACACGATTTGGTCTGTTATCTATATTCTGATTTTTGCTGGTATCGGCCTTTATTTCTTAGGTAATTACCCTAGTTTTAAATCTAATTCAAATTTTGTGCTTGGTCTTGATTTGGCCGGTGGTACGGAGCTTGTATATACAGCTGATGTAACTGGAATACCGAGCAATGAAATTAATGAGAGAATGGAGTCTCTTAAAGAAGTTATTGAACGAAGAGTAAATATTTTTGGTGTATCAGAGCCAATTATACAAGTCGAGAGTGCTGGTCTTGTTTCGGGCAACACGGATCATAGGCTGATTGTTGAACTTCCTGCGGTAACTGATATTGATCAAGCGGTTGCCCAAATCGGTAAAACACCAACACTTGAATTTAAACTGGTGGCACCGGAATCTCTTGAAATCTTGGATGAAAATACAGAACCGCAGTTTGTCGACACAGGTCTCACCGGACGCCTTGTCTCTCGTGCACAGGTGAGTTTCCAGGGAGGAGCGCAAGGCACTGGGCCGAGTGAACCGGTTGTAGTTGTTGATTTCAATACAGAAGGAGCGGAATTATTTGAACAATTGACCGGAGAACACGTTGGGGAGCCACTGGCTATTTTTCTTGATGGAGAACTATTGAGTGCACCGGTGATTCGTGAGCAGATTTCCGGAGGGCAAGCAGTTGTATCAGGAAGTTTTACGATTGATGAAGCAAAACAGCTTTCACGCGATCTCAACTTTGGTGCACTTCCGGTTCCAATCACACTTTCAACATCACAGGTTATAGGGCCCACACTTGGTGAGTCAGCACTTGAGGCTGGAATCGTGGCCGCTATTTGGAGCCTTGTCCTCGTCTCTCTCTTTTTAATTATTTGGTATCGTGTACCGGGTGTCGTGGCATCTCTCGCGCTTCTTGTGTATGCCATAGTAACTCTTACACTATTTAAACTTATTCCTGTCACACTCTCGGCGGCTGGACTTGCTGGGTTTGTCATGACAATCGGAACCGCAATTGATGCTAACATTCTCATCTTTGAACGCATGAAAGAAGAACTCAAGAATGGCAAAACGCTTCTTGACGCTATGAATGAAGGATTTTCTCGTGCGTGGCCATCAATTCGTGATTCAAACCTCTCAAATATTATTATTGCAGTCATTCTCTTTTGGGTCGGTACAGCGAGTGTGAAAGGTTTTGCGCTTACTCTGGGCTTGGGTACACTCGTCAGTATGTTCAGTGCGATTACAATTTCTCGTATCTTCTTAAAAGGAGCGGGTGGCATTGTCGGTAAATACACATCGTTATTTATGAGCGGCATTACAAGATAAAAAATCAAAAATCAAAAATCAAAATGACAATGCAAAATGAAAAAATTAAAAGAGATAAAGAATCTGCCGTCTTGTTTGCACTTCAAAACGATATGGCACTTATTCGACGCGACTTAGAGATACATAGCATGAAGAAAGATGGTTCAACAGCGCTAATTTCTCGAAGTAATGATTATGAAAGTTTATGAGCGGATGCATTGGGTACATTAAAAAACAATTTTACATTTTGATTTTTACATTTTAAATTTCCTATCATGTTCGCAATCACACACAAAAAAATATATCTCACAATCGGAGCAATCCTTATGCTTCTTTCTTGGATAGTTGTTTTCGTATACGGACTGAAACCATCTATTGATTTTGTGGGAGGATCAATTCTTGAGTATCGGCTCGAAGGAGCTCGTCCGATGCCTGTATCTATCACAGAGGCACTTGTAAACAATGGCTACGAATCTGTTTCAACACGCAATGCAGGTGAGACAAATATGGTGATTCGTATGAAGGAGATTACGCCCGAGGCAGAAGAAGAGGTGAGGGGTATTGTTGCGGGTGCCGCAGGGAGTGCAGTTGTACTCGAGCGATTTAATACTGTTGGTCCTGTGGCAGGTGCAGCGTTATTGCGAAAAGTAATTATTGCCACGGTTGTCTCGGTGGTGGTCATCATGCTCTTTGTAATGCTTGCGTTTAGAAAAGTATCAGAGCCAGTTCCGTCTTCTCGATATGCATACGCGACCATTGTTGCACTCATTCACGATATCTCTATTCCGGCCGGTGTGTTTGCGATACTCGGCTACACCATGGGACTCGAGGTTGATATTTTATTTGTGACAGCGCTTCTTGCTGTGCTTGGCTACTCAATCAATGACACCATTGTGGTATTTGATCGTATCAGGGAGAACCTTAAAAATGGTATGAAGCGCGATGAAAATTTTGAAAAATTGGTCGGCAGAAGCCTCAAAGAAACTTTGGCTCGATCATTCAATACATCCTTTACGCTTATCATTACGCTCCTCGTGTTGTTCTTTGTGAGCAACGAAGCGGTGAGATCGTTTGTGCTCGCACTCCTCATTGGGATTGTTGCGGGAACTTACTCATCTATCTTTTTGGCAAGTCCGTTACTTGTGATTTTTGGTGGTAAAAAGGCGAAATCATAACGCTTTTCGCCCTGTTTTTTGTGTGGTAGTGTGAATATATATATGACAAAGACTTTTTCGATACAAACCGTGATCAAACAGGGTTGGGATTCATTTAAAACAAAACCTAAATTTTTTATTCTCATCTCACTTCTGTACGTCGTTATCTCAGCTATTCCTGACATTATTGGAAAAATGGAGAAAGGGATTGAGGGACTTGCAGGCGACCCTGTGTTTATTATGCTAGCGGCTGTTATTCGTATCGCCGCATTTGTTGTGGGCCTCATTATGCCAATAGGATATACATATATTCTTTTGCGATCTGCAGACAACCAATCTGTGAACATCAAAGATCTTTTCTCAACTCATAGAGTCTTTTGGAAATTCATTCTGTCAGGCATTCTTGTAACACTATTTGTGTTGCTTGGTTTTATTGCACTGATTATTCCAGGTATCTGGCTATCGATTGCACTCATGTTTACTTCTTATGTAGTTGTTGAAGATCATCTTTCTCCGTGGAATGCTATTAAGCGAAGTTACGCTCTCACAAAAGGTGTTCGTTGGAAATTGCTCGGTTTTATTTTGGTAGTAGCTCTTCTAAATATTTTAGGTTTTATTGCACTCGGTGTTGGATTTTTAGTAACCATGCCACTCTCAGGTCTTGCTTCCGTGCATCTTTATAAGAGCTTAAAACACCAAGAATCAGAGCTTATATCTAAGCCAGAAATGGCTCCTGTGGAAACAGTGCATACTTCGTCTGAGCATACTCCGAATGTTGCTTGACCCGAGAACGAATATGAGTATAATAGTGCCTACCCCGTATTCAACGGGGTTGGTCTTTGAAAATATACATATACACTGTTGATCCACCTCGGGTGGATCAGGAACAAAATACTTATATATTGTGTTTTGTTCCGTTTGTCTTGAAGAGCAATTTTCGAATTTTTTGTAGAGTTTGATCCTAGCTCAGGATGAACGCTGGCGGCGTGGATAAGGCATGCAAGTCGAATGCCACACCTCCTAGCTTTGGTGCATAATGTAGTAATGCATTATGTATATGTGTTGAAGAGTAAAAAGAATGGGCGAACGTATACTGGGTATACCACTGATTTGAAACAGCGCTTTGCTGATCATAATAGTGGTAAGTCTCCGTATACTAAAAACAATCGTCCTTACGCACTGGTTTATTATGAAGCGTATGTTTCAAAATCAGAGGCACAAAAGCGTGAACGTAGTTTGAAATTACGATCTAACGCATATCTTCAACTGAGAAGACGTATCACGTCTTCCATTCACGAAAGTTAAGAGGTGTGGCATGGCGAACGAGGTAGTAACACGTAGGTACGCACCCCAAAGTCGGGCATAACCCGGAGAAATCCGGAATAATTCTCGATGGTCTCGTAAGAGTAAAGATTTATCGCTTTGGGAGCGGCCTGCGTCGTATCAGCTTGTTGGTAAGGTAATGGCTTACCAAGGCTATGACGCGTAGGGGAGGTGAGAGCCTGACCCCCACCGATGGAACTGAGACACGGTCCATACACCTACGGGTGGCCGCAGTCGAGAAT